>Ga0315283_10003022_pt1 | contig 14281 bp, 9 predicted proteins | sample YL17G09_0_MG_FD_204541 | JGI IMG/M metagenome (GOLD analysis project Ga0315283, IMG submission 204541) | Sediment microbial communities from Yellowstone Lake, YNP, Wyoming, USA - YL17G09_0 | ecosystem: Environmental > Aquatic > Freshwater > Lake > Sediment | place: USA: Wyoming | collected... | reverse complement strand
TGCAGCAGCATCACGGTTTGCGCACGTCGAGGCAGAGAATCTCACGACCGTCTCGCAAGTAGAGATATCCGTTGGACAATGCGGGAGGTTGTCGCGTTGTCTCCATGAGGGTGACTCGTCCCAATTCGTCGTACTTCTTCGAGGACACCCGCGCTACGACCAACTCACCAGCCAGCGTCGTCATGAACAGTTTACCGTCGGCGGCGATGAGATTGCCCTTACCGAATCGTAGCACCTGCCACGCGCGCACGCCGGTCATCGCGTTGACACACGTCAGATGTGTTACCGGACCGGCACCGCCGACGTTGTCCATACCGTACAGGAAACCATCGAGCAGCAACGGCGTCTGCCATTCACTGCGTAGGACGCTCTTCGGTCCGAACGACTGCCAGACTTCGGTGATCTCAAACTTGTCACCCTTCGGTTTCAGATCGAGTAACACGCTGCCGTGATTTTCGCCTGCCGACAGAAAGAGTTGTCCTTTGATTGCAAGAGGCATCGCGATGTTGCAGTCGTAACTTGTTTCGAAGGGATATCGCCACAGCACCTCACCCGTCTTAGGAGCGACTCCGAATGCCGCTTGGCCCGTGTACGACACGATTTGAGAGCGGCCGCCAAGATCCAGCAGGATCGGTGACGAGTAGCCTGCCGAATCCTTGCCCGCCGCCCAAATCTGCTTTCCGGTTTTCGTGTCGTAGGCCACGAGAGTTCCCTTCGCAGCGCCAACGTTTACGATGACTTGATCGCCAATCACGAGTGGAGAACTCGCCATCCCGTACTCCGCCTCTGTGCCTGACAAATCCGTCAACGCATCGTGCGACCAGAGTGGCGAGCCATTCTTAAAATCGATCGCGGCCAGCCGACCCTCGCCGCTAAAGATAAAGACTCGATCACCGGAGACGGTTGGCGTCGCACGGGGACCGTCTCCCATCGAATTGCGGTACGCGTTCGCAATCGGTGCATTCCAAATCGACTCACCTGTCGCAGCATTCAATGCCACCAACCACTGCTGTCCCTCGCGCTGAAGCATTGTCAGGACACGACCACGACTGATGGCCAAACCGGACATGCCCACTCCACCGCTGACTCGCCAGACTTGTTTCGGGCCACCATCGGGCCACATTTCCAGCAACCCGGTCTCACTCGATAGACCGTTGCGTTGCGGGCCGAGGAACTGCGACCATTCACCCGCTACGGCCTCTTGAGACAGGGCGGACGAAGACTGAGCGGAAGAGCGATCTGCCGCAACAAGCCACAACAACACGGCCACAAATGCCCAGACGAAGCTGATCCAGCGACCGCGGTAAAAGAACACGAGTGACATCGACTTCCCCTCTCTTCTGATTGAAGATTGACGCGGACGGCTGCGGGCTGATCGCCCGCAGAGTCTATTCGAATGTCTCTGCTCAAGTCGAGTCGCTGGAAGTGCTCTCGTGACTCTCAGGCTCGGCGTGGGAACTGACCACCGAGTGGCAGACTGCAAGCCGCGAGAGCGTGGCGCCGACCCCCGTCTCCGTACGAGGACAAGACACGTGTGAATTGGATCCTCAAGCGGCAAATCAAGCGGTGGCACTAAGGACTCCTGTGCCCAGATTTCACCGGTCGTGGAGCGACTGCGTTCACCGTGGCAACTGCCTCAGCGGATCCGCTTTAAATCCGTGGCGGGGACCAGACATTGCCTGCTTGAACATCGAGGCAACCCGTGATCGTCTTGACATTCAAGCAGTGTCATTCCGTCAGAGGACGTTGAGTTCGTCGATGCTGGTCCAACCGACCGGACTCACATCGTTGGATGACTCGACGGGACTGGTTGCGGCATTCAGAGCGATTGTACTAGGCGGGTGTTCGGCGGGCTCGTCAGCGATTGCCGGACGATCGTCTGCAGGGGGATACGTGATCGATTCGGCAACGATGTTCATTCGGCGTTCAGGCTGCGTCAGTTCGGCGATTCGTTCTGGAGAGAGGACCCCATACGGGCGGAATTTGTCGATCGTCCCGAGATCACCGCGTGACAGCAGAGCGCGGTTTGGCCCCAACTTAGAGGCGGCGGGGCTGTCAATCAGGTTACTGGAATCGTTGGCGTTCATGGCAAAGAGGATTCGTGTCTCGAAGCGGTTGAGCAGTTCACGACCCAGCCAGCGTTGCGCCGTTTGAAAGCCGTCACACCATACGATTGGAAAGACTCCGGCGGCGGGCCCATCCTTGACGATCTCGGACCAGAGCGCAGAGGGATTCACAACCTGTTCCTTATCGCTTCCGCCGTAGCCTCCATAATCGTCCTCGGCCTTCTTCAGATCACGGAAGCGGGAGATGTCGTACACGATCACAAAGATTGGTTCGGCAACGGTATTCGCTCGCTTTTTAATCTCCTCCACAACAGACTGCAGCGCGGCGGTTGTTTCACGCGGCCCGGCGACTTGACAGCAATCTCCTTTGCCAAGTTTGGCAATCTCCAGCCAACACTTGTTCGCGTTACTGTCCGGAAGACTGCCGTCGAGAACCACGAACTTTGCTCGAGGCAACCCCGGGTTGACCGATGCCCCCTGCCCCATCAACGCCAAGACGGTTGCCGTCAAGACACCGAGAGCAGCATCGTCGTCACGACCAATCAACATCACCGGCCCACCGTCACGGGGACCAAAACGCAGATCAAGTGGCCCGGTCAACGAAACCGACTCACCCAACCAGCATCGGAGCGTTGACACGGTGTTCGAGGACGCGCTCGCCAACGATGAATCGGACGGTGCCGAAAAAGCCTCGATGATTTCAACCCACTGCGGATTCGCCTGCGGATCCGCAGCGATGTTGCCTTCAAACACGACCGTCTCCAACCCAAGCGTCCGAGGACTGGCGTGAGGACGCTCATTCAACAACTCACGTACCAAACCGAGACTTGTTTCACGTTGTGAGTCGTCCAGCCATACGACCTGAAACGGATGATTCCCTTCAATCAAACCGTTCGCATCGTTGTAGATTGCCTCTCCAGGACGAGACAACAGCCGTGCGGCTGTATTATCCTCACTGAGAATCAGATGCGCATCGGCTTCGCTACATTGGAGCGCGATACGGACCGCGATTTGACCGAGAGTGCTACGCGCCAGGGAATAGGCTCCGGCCAGTGTCTGGCTGCCGAGTAGAACGTGAACTCCAAAGGCACGACCCTGTCGAATCAGACGATCGAACAGCAGGTTGGCCTGCTGCGACAGGACATCGTCTTCAACGAAGAACTCCTGAAATTCATCAATGACCAACATCACACGCGGCATCGGACTACCAGGTTTGGCGTCGCGATAGCCCGCTAAGTCCTGCACTCCCTCTCGACGAAACAAGTCGCCGCGATCCTTGAGTAATTCGTCCAGCCGTTGAAGCACACTGACGCCGAATTCGCGATCACTCTCGATAGCGATGACGCGCGCGTGCGGTAGTCGCTGAGTGGCATAGGTCTTGAATTCGACACCTTTTTTGAAGTCAATCAGGTAAAACTCCACTTCATTCGGGCTGTAATGAAGTGCGGCATTTGTGATGAGGGCATGAAGCAAAGACGACTTTCCCGATCCGGTTTTCCCTGCGACAAGCACATGTTGCGAGGTTCCCTTTCCCAGTCTCAGATGCTGTAACTTCGTAGCCCCCGCTCGTCCAATGGGAACGTCCAGGCCTGCGCGACTGCTGAACGTCCAGTACAAGTCTTTCTGGGGCATGACTCGCTCGAACGGAACTTCCACACGACGTACCGAACGGGCCAGTTCACCCGCAAGACGCACGATTCTGCCAAACTGGTCGGCGTCGGGAGGCTCATCCATGTGGAGTGGCCACACACTCAATTCAGGATCGGCGAATCGAAATGGCGAAATGAGCATTCCCGTTCGTTGTGACGCGGTCTCCCGACCACGCCCCTCGATGTGACTCCGGGCCGCCTGTTGACTTTGCAGACCTTCGGTTATGCGGTGCACGCGGTCAGGAGACCGACCCACCACCGCCTCTGATTCCCCGATTTCGTCACTGAGGAGATCTTGATGGAATCCCTTCTTCTCTCCGGCGGCTGTCACCGCAGGAGGGACGCGTAAAACGACGGCATGGCGTTGGAGTTCAGAAAGCGAGAATCCTCGCGGCAACGGTTGAGATTCATCGAAGCTGACCAGCATGAATACGCCACACTTGACCCCACCCTCCGCGATACTGACCATGCGACGCAGTGACACTTCCGTAAAACCAGCCGGAAAATTGGCAACGACCAACACGCGGTACGGCTCGGCCACTTCACCGGCCTCGCGGTTATAGTCATCGAGCGTCGAATACTCATTGCGAAGATAGGTTTGAAGAACTGTCTCCATATGCTCTGTCAGATCAGCGAGGCGAGTCTCGATGTGCGCCGCTTCCGTCCAGATACGACTGGTCACGAGTTGCTCATCAATGTCGGTGAGATGCATGAACGATGCGAAGTTGGCTCCGAGCCCCACCGGATCCAAAATCGTGAATCTCACGTTTCCGGCGGGGAGCGAGGTGAGAAATCGAAGCATCGCCGTCTGCAAGATACCGGTCGCGGCCGTACGTGTCGCTTCTTGAAAATGGACGAACAGCGACGGCCGATCGGCCAAGGCAACAATGACGGGAAGATCAAACCAAGTCCGATCCACTGCCAGTTGGGGATCGCTCGAAACCCCCTGCTCGATGTCTTTTAAATCCGCGATGAGCCGGCCGAGAGACAATCGCAAGCGATCATCGAAGGCCTCTCCCGTGGCGGTAACCGAATCCACGTCCGCCGCGCTGAGTCTGCTGGAAGAGCGTGCTTTGGAAGATGCGATCTGCTGCTGCAGATTTTCAACGACTTGACTCCATCCGGGACTGTTGCGAGTCATCGCCTCTTGGAATGAATCCGACGACTGCAGCAACTCACGCAATGTGCACTGCCAATCGCGGATCAAATCAAGCTCATTCTGTCGGTGGTTTTTCACCTGTGTTGAATTTCTTTCCTGAAACTCCTCCTGCAATCGTCGAAGGTCATGGTCCTGTCGTTCGTGACGGATCCGTCTGGCAGATTCAAACTGTTCCCCTCGTTGCTGACTTGCGAAAAGACCCGTTCGTTCGATCTCCGCCAACCGAACCGGAAAATCGGCAAGGGTGGATTGACGATCTGTGTCGCGTTGTCGGTCAGCCGCTTGGAGCCGTGCTGTTCGTCGCTCTTCGGCGTTGGCTATGGCCTTCCCTCGCTTCAGCTGACGAGCCTCGTGCAAACGCGATAGCTCGACCTCGCTCTTTTTCATTTCTCTTTGAGAAACAACGATCCATCTCTGGTAGGCCGCGGCGGCATCAACCGAGAGCTGCATCAGTTGTTCGTAGAGGTGCAATGTGCCGCTTCCGGCAATGAGATGCAGGAAAAACAGAGACAGCAGACTGATCGCGGCACCGGTTCCGCCCGCGATGAAAACCCAGTCAAGAGTCTCGGCCCGTAATTTCAGTCCAATCAGTTTCGGGTCAATAAACACGCGAATCGCGACGAGCAAAACAGAGCCAAGAATCAGAAACCAAACGACTGGCCAGAAACCTGAAAACAGACGCGGTAACACGCTTTGAGCTAGTTTGCGATCGAGCAACTCCGCCTGCCGGAGAGATTCCACACACAGGCGATGCAGTTTTTCGGCATCTGCAGGGAGATCCGACGCCGTCGGTGCCTCGAATCGGCTCAGTAAGCGGCTGCGTTTCAGATATTCCGTGGAATGTTTGCACCATCCGGTAATCGAAGTCAACGCTGTCTGCAACTCGGTGCGACTCGCGAGTGCTCCCGATTGCAAGGCCTGCAAACGCGTCAGAGGGCTATCGTCCGTATCGTCGTCCAAGAGCGATCCGACCAACCATGTGGCTTCATCAAATTCGCGAAGTGCCAAGCCCGTTTCTTCGGCATGAAGCGAATCAACCTCCACGGTCGCACGCCGATACTCATCCGCCACTGTCTCGGCCTCCGCGCGCCAACGACTCTCCAACTCGACTTGCTGGGTCCCTTGGTCCTGCTGCAGTGAGGCCATTTCGGAGTGATAGGCCAACGTTAACTGATTCAAGACTTCGTCATGCTGACGTTGGTCGTTTAAAACTGCGGCAACGTGGTGTTTCTCGACCGACTGTTCTCGCTGTACGCGATCCGCCACCAATGCGAGTAAACGACGCAAAAGAACGCGCACTTGTTCGAGGGTCAGTTCTGTGGTCACAGTTGCAGACTCAGTTGGAGACTCATCGGAATGAAATCGCCCGTTGTCCACCCAACTGCTGACAACACGGAACGATTGCGGTTTTGACGATCTGTTGGGAGGTGGCGGAAAATGACATCCCACATGACCCCACAAGGTGTTTACTGATTTTCTTGACAATCGCGGCAGGCGGTTGTCAAAACGCTATTGAGCCGAGTGATCGCGTCCAGTGTCGTTCGAACCTGACTGAACAGCGGTTCGATATGATCTTCCTCCAGCCTGCGGCTGACATCGTCATTCCAGACCGACCGTGTTACGGACCAGACCTCTTCAAGCCTGTCCGTCGTTGACTTAAGCTGTCCTGCTCCGTCGATCAAGCTACCAAACGCCATGTTGTTGACTCCGTCCTTCGATGTGACACCCAGCCGGTTTCAGGAGAGAACGCCGAACAAACCTAGCGATCCAACCAGCAAGAATCACTGGCCGACACTCCACAGTTCAGCGGATGTTGTCATTTTCGACCTTTTTTTTTGTGATCTCTGACTCTGCCATCTTCTGTTCCAATTCAGGATTCGAGTTCGTTGCAGCCGTTAGATCGATCTGCGTCACCCGTTCAGCCACGGCCTGAGTTTCCGTTTCCGTTTCCGGAACACGGATAGGACGCGAGTCCATGGAATTGGCGGTAGAAATTCCAACGTCTGCATAGCCTTCGATCGCATCGATCATTCGAGACAGCTTTGCAAGCATATTCGGGACATCCTCTTCGAGTTGTCGCTGCATTGGTCCCGTTCGGCCTCGGTAGTCATCCACTTCCTGACCGACTTTAACGGACCATCGGCGAACGGCATCGATCTTCTGTTGGCAGTATTCCAATCGGGCTTTGGCACGCTGCTTGGCGACTCCTTCCTCAATACACTCTGAATGACGACCGCCCACAGTCCGGAGGCGACACAGATCGTACGCGATCCGTGTCTTTGTCACCTCATCGTAAGCCCGCCGCTGCTGCTCCCGCCAATAGAGCGGTCGGTCTTGGTCGATCCAGCCCTTCGTCCGGTCAATTTTCGCCCGCAATTCCGCCATTGCGGTTTGAGCCCGCTCATGAAACGCCACCAACGCCAAACGAAAGTCTCGCAAGGCATCGAGGGACTGCACGTTGGCGTTGCCGGGATTGGCCATAATTTCAGCTTGATTGTTTGTTGGGGAACCTGCGGATCGAGAGCGCAAGAAATATCCCGACGGCGTTCGAAGATGATCGGACGATCTGCTCCAGCGTCATTCCCCTCCTCGATGCCGATCCTTCATCGCTGCTGCATGTACTCATCAATCCGTTCTGCCTTTCGGAGCAGATATGGGACATGCCGTTCATTCGCTTCAACAAATCGGCTGAGTAGCTTTAAATGTTGGCTGAATTCTTCCGTGAACTTTTCATGCTCCTGATCACGCCAGGTTTGATTGAGCGAATTGAGCTGTCCGGAAACGGTCCCCAGTCTCGCTTGGAGATCGTTGTTAAATTCTCGCAACATCCCCGCGAATCGCCGCAACTCGGTCGCATCGACGACGGCTTGTGACATGACTATTACCTTACGCATTTGGAATTCGGCCGAATTGACCAAGCCACGCCTTGATGATACCCCGACCAATCATCGACGGGAAGCAACAACAACCCTCGGTCACAAAGGATGCGGCTCAAATCAGATCCGATTTAAAACCGAATGACCGAAGCGATGGCAGACACGGCTATCCGTTTGAAGAGCAAGATCGGAATTGTCACACCTCCTCTCAGAAAATACAAACTGACTCTCAGAAAATACAAACTGATGAAGGAAAGCATCCTCAAAGCCTGCCCAAAACTAAACACAACGTCAGCGACGCATCCTCCCAGGATTTCCATTCTAACATTTCCACTCTAACTCTGTCCCGCGCGAACGCAGTCAGCAAGAGTTCGGTGATCGCGAGTCACCACGATGACGATTCCTCCAACGGAACCCTAGCCGGGATCGCCTGAGAGTCGGCAGCCTGTCCCCATGCACCATGCGCCATGCGATGTCGACCCTGTGTACCGTGATGGACCGAGGCTCAACAGAACCCCAACGCACCCGACCCGCCCCGATCAATGTTGAAACAAAAATTCCTTTGAGTTCAAGATCGCCCAGCCGACATCCTCCATGGCTTGCCGTCTATCCGACTGCGAAGCGATGTGGGTTTGGGACGCCGTCATTTCTTCACTGGACGGAGTTCTCGCTAAGGCGGCGAGATAGAGAGCAGAAATAATTTCCGCGTCCGGCTTCCCCTCTTTGAGCATCGTCGCGATCCGACCGTTGTCGGCCCGAAGCTTACCATGGACCGTTGGGCCGTTGATCATCTGCAGAGCCTGCGACAGGTTGGATTCCGAAGATCGTTCGCATTGACAGGCCATTTCTCGTTGTGGTTGACCAAACACTTTCAAGAAGTAATTGTCGACCGGGGGATCGGCCAATTCGCAGGCCCGTGTGCCAAGCGGCATCCCCGGAAATTGTTCTGGGACATCTGTGACTGCGCAAATCCCATCCAGCAGCTGCTCTGCGGTGAGCAGTCGAGGGTTGGCATGTGAACAATAGATCTCGTCCTCTTGATTGAATGAATTCTTTCGACCGCTGAGTTGATAGGTGCGACTGTTGCAGATCGTGCGAATGATCCACTTCTGGCTGAAGTCGTGTGCCACAAATTGCTTGGTGAGGTCGTGGAGCAGTCGTGCGTTGGAAGGGGGATTGGAATCTCGAAAATCATCGACCGGCTCGACGATTCCTCGTCCCATGAGATGACCCCAGATTCGGTTCGCAACGCTTTTCGCAAAAAATGGATTCTGCGGGGATGTGAGCCACGTCGCAAAAACGTTTCTGCGATCTTCGCCTGCCGGAATGTCCACATCACCGGTGAGCAACAGATGGACTTTCATCTGCTTGTTCGTTCGTGGCTGAGTTACTTCTCCGGTCGGTTGAACAAAGATCACTTCCTCGTCCGCATCGACTGAGTTCTTTCGGCCAACCCGCGCGAATGCGGCCGCGATTCCATAATAGTTATCTTGTGTCCAGCGTTCAAACGGATGGTTGTGGCACTTGGCACATTGAATTCGGACTCCCAGAAACAACTGCGCTGTCGTTTCGGTCGCGTCTTGTGGATCGCGACTGGCCCTCCAGTAATTAGCCGGGGGATTCTCAAACACGCTGCCGTTGGCTGTCAATAATTCACGAGCAAATGCGTCGAGTGGCTTATCATTGCGAACCGATTCGTAGATCCATTCCCGAAACTTATGGACACCTGCTGATTTAAGCCTTTTGCTGTTGGACCTCAATACGTCTCCCCATTTGAGCGCCCAAAATGCCGCGAACTCATTACTGTCGAGAAGTCGATCCACGGCGGCGGTACGGCGGTTCGAATCGGCGGCCGCGGCAATGAATCCTTGCGCTTCGTCTGCTGTCGGCAATCGCCCGGTCAAGTCCAGAGTCAGCCGACGCAAGAACTCGTCGTCAGAGCAAACATCCGACGGAAGAATTTGCAACTGCTTGAGCTTCTCGAACACCGCATTGTCGATGAAATTGTTTTCTGGAGGATTGCTCCAGACAAATCCGGGAACATCTTCGAGAAACGCCAGAGAGGTGGTCGACATCTTATCGAGATAACGCGCCAAAACCGCAGTCTCACCACGGCCGTGCTTTGTCACCAGTCCCTGAGGACTGACCGATCCAATTGTTTCGCTTGACGAACTGAAGTCTGTGAGTGCCGTTAAATCGCGAATCGAACCGTCGCTAAAATGTCCCATGACCAAGATCTGTTGTCGGTCTGCCGGGGCGTGCAACACTCTTTGAGAGGGGACCGTCTCAATCTTCATGAGGTCCGGTTCATTCGGTTGACCGAATGGCATTCCCTCGGCAATCCATTGTTCGAGGACACGATGAGCAGCGTCTCCCTTCTTGAGTCGCTTTCCGCCGCCGTGAGCCACTTCCATGAGTGGCTTCCGAAGCAGCAGACTCGCATCTGGCTCCAGAATGTTGGTTCTTCGGCCAAAAAATTCTGAACGGACGGTCATGATATCAAGTTCGGAATCGTAGGCGCGTAATGACAACCGGAACCCACCCTTACCAGACGGTGACCCGTGGCAGGCTCCCGAGTTGCAACCCGACTTAGTCATCGCCATCTGCGTCTCATTTTTAAAGCTGACCGGCGCGGGGGCTTCAAAATTTTTCACCGTCACGGGTACCGTGGCCGTCTGGCCACCGACGGTGACTGTGACGCTGGCTTCACCGTTGCCAACCGGAAAGACAATGGAACGCTCGATCTTCACGACGGTAGAATTGGACGAGGTAATGGTCGCAAACGAGGTCAAATCACGAACGTCATTGCCAGCATAGTTGCCCGTGACGAGCAGCAGTTGCTGTGATCGATTGCTGAGCAGGACACACCGCTCAGGACTGATGATCAAGCCGATTGGTTGACCAATCTCCGTCGCCGAAGGGGCGGCGGCAGCGATGACTTTCATCGAAAGGAGACCTAAGGCCGCCACAAACAGACAGCGGAGAAATCGTTTCGTTTCCATAATCGTCGTTCCCGTCTTGGAATAGCGAATGATTGCAACTCAAATTCCGAGCAGAATAAATCATCAGAAACTCATCACGCCCGACTCGAGTGTCTTTACCGATCAATCTCCATGAAACTCTACTCAATCGTCACCGGCACGACTTCTGAGATCGCCTCCACCTTCGCCGTTCCGACCATCCCCTCACCCTTGGCCGTCATCGTGTTGATACTCGCACTGGTCGCCGGGGCGTCGTTGAGAGCCGTGAGTTTGATCTCAACGGAGGTTTGATCCGCAGCGATCGTTGCAGAAGTCGCCGAAACTCCGACTGGCAAATTTTGAAGAGTAATCAACAGATCACCGGTGAAAACCGGGTTTCTCACGACAACCGCCTTCAGAATAAAATCCCCTCCCTTCGCGATCTTGACCGTGGCTGGTTCCAGCGTGATCGTCATCGACGGATCGAGGTGCAAACGCAGCATCAATCCTTGAACGACCGTTTTGTCTCCTTGTTTCAGCGTGCCGCTGAGTCCCACGGTAAAGTCGCCGAGCAGAGCCGGAGGATTTGCAGAAATCGTGATTTCCGATTCCGACTGACCTTTTTCAATATTTTTCGCAACGAGGCTCATCCCCGCCGGGAGGCTGTTTGCGACCGTGGTCACGGCCACCAATTCATCAAATCCGCTGGCTCTGGTGACGATCAATTTGGCTTGTGCTGACAGGCCTTTGACAAAACCAACCTCCGTAGGTTCGATACGCCAAGTGAATCCCGGAGCGGGTGCCGAAGAGGCAACCAGATCCTTTTTCAGGGAGGACGGAGGCCACCGCATGTTGTTGTTGCGAGCCTTCAGAACTCCACCAATCTCAGCCGGAATGACAACGACAGTATCACCGCTGCGAGCAGTCCCGACGATGGAAATACCGTGCGATTGACCGGCTGCGAAATCCGAGGACGCCTGCAGCGTCAGGACGGCGTCGTTGCGACCGAGACCAATCACCGACGGACTAGCCGTCACACCGGCGGGCAGTTTGAGGACGCTTAATTCAATCGGTCCCGTATGACCTGTTCGAACTGCCGTGACTGTCGCCAACACAGAACCACCGACGGGGATGTTGAAGGTATCCAGCGAAGAGGCCAACGAAAATTGGTCCGGATTCGTCGTGACACCGATCCGATACGCATGCTCACTTCCACCGCGGTGATTGAGATCTTTAACCACCAGCATGTAATCTCCATCGGCGGGAAATTTGAACGTCAGCGAACCTTCATTCGTTCCGGAATCCTCCGCAGCAGCAACCTCGACCCCCTGCTTGTTTAAAATCTTGAATTCTAGATCGGTGGGTGAACCTTGCTGTCGAGTGATTCCAGTGAAGGTCATTGACTGACCCGCCTTGGCCGCAAACAGAAAGTGGTCGATGTCACCAACCTGCTCCAGTCGGCCGTTGACGTCGTGACCCCATTCGATTCGGTTCGCTTGTTCAGGGGTATTGTTGGGTTCGAGCTCCAAGAATTGGGGTGTCGAAACGACGGCGACCATGCTGAAACCGCTGGCACCATTCGCGGCGCGTTTCAAACTGATAGGCAGCCATTCGTCGGGCTGATCCGATGCCAGCACCACCGCCAGTGGCACCAATCCCTCCACACCGTACCCTGCCAAAGTCACATTCGCGGCGGTTCCCCGCTGAACAGCCAGGGGATACGCAACCGTTGCTATGGGAAAGTCACCTATTCTTAACCGATAGGATCCCGGACCGTACTTGATATCTCGCAATTCGAGCGTGTAGTCACCCGACTCTTGGAATTTATAAAATATCGAGGCATCACCATTCAGTCCGACCGTATCGTCGTTGTAGGCGATCTCTCGACCTTTCAGATCCAGCAAACGAATCAGAGGATCGAGGCTGGAACCGATTCGTCGGGCGAGGACTTCGATCGATAATGCCTGTCCCGCCTGAACCGTGAACTTGAAGAAATGCCGACCCAGACTGGGAACGCTTCCATCAACGGCCACCGGAAAGGAAACCGCTTCAGCCGCAGAAAAACTCGTGTTTTTCCCAGATGATGCAATGGTCGGGAGATCGTCTACCACGAGAAAACTTATCGGAGTGACACCTTTGTCGGTGACAACACGGATTCCATGAATGCCGCAGGCAATGCCGGGTGGAACAGTGATTTTGAACGTCACGCGTGAGGGATCATCGCCGTTTTTTTCGACCCCCTCTGCCAGAACGGACTCACAGGAAAAGCTCGTCCATAAGGCCTTGGCAACGGCAAGGCCAGCACCATTGATTTGCACTGTCGTCGTCGCACCCGGAGGGATGGCTGCTGGGACAGTCGACTGGATCACCGGTTCCTGACCGAAACACAGAGCAGTCCGTGAAAGAAAAAAACTGACGAGAATGAAGGACCACTTGACTCGCCCGTGGAGATCGTGCAAGGACATACAGGCTGGCTCCTGAGGGCAGATCCAAAACGCTGGCGGGTTGGATAAAGCAGGTAATTCATCAGGCAGGACTTGATCGACAATGGTAGGTTACACAGGTACCAGTGTCAATTAGCCGAAACACCTCCGGCGAAAAGACTCGGAAACTTCATCTACCGTACCATCGACGGTCCATCCTTCGGACGGCGGGCCACGGTGAGACTCCTCGACCAGGTCAATCCGCCTCCGGATGCCCCAACCCTACGGTCAGGAACACCCCTTAACCCTCGTCCCGAGGCATACGGCGAACGGTACGTCGACAAGCCGCCACCCTCTGGCGATGACGGATCTCCACTTCCGGCCAGAATATTTGTGGTCGGGGCGAGGCATTCTGCGACACAGGAGACGTTCAATATCACTGGTCGCCTTGCCAACAACGGTGAGGCTTCCTCGCTGCAGTCAAGAGGTCGGACTCCTGTTCCGTTGTCTTCTTCATGCCTCAGTCCCGAGACACCCGGATCGATTTCCGGGCTGACGCTGGTGGCCGTCTGGAACGCATGTCTCGGAGTCGCCCTAGGGCTGTCCCGGATGGTGATTGACGTGCGGCCAAGTGATTTCCACGAGAGTCCTGCCGTGAGAAGTAGACTCGATTTGAATTTGGCCGTTGTGTTGTTGGACAATCCGCCAACATTTGCTGAGGCCGAATCCCAAGCCGCGACCCGCTTGTCTGCCGGAGAAGAACGGATCGAAGGCATGTTGCAGTTCAAGGTCCGTGAATCCTCGTCCATTGTCCTCCAGTTGAATGGCCGCGGACTTGTTCTTCAACAACGCTCGTACGACGATTGCCGTTGCCCCGGCCTGTCTTGCGTTTCGAAAAAGCTCTGAGATCACGATGGCGAGTTGAACGGAATCCGCTCGTAGCACGATCTCCCGCGGGATATCCAACGTGACCTGGCAGTCGACCTTGGAAAACTCATCCGCATGCTTGAAACAGATATTAGAGACGGCGTTGGCCAGATCGACATCGGCCAACTCGGGGGCGGGAGGGCGACCGAAGAGCATGGCATCACCAATCATGTCGCGGATGCGGTAGGCCTGCGTTCCGATCGACAGCAGCATCTGGCGAC
>Ga0315283_10003021_pt1 | contig 14286 bp, 13 predicted proteins | sample YL17G09_0_MG_FD_204541 | JGI IMG/M metagenome (GOLD analysis project Ga0315283, IMG submission 204541) | Sediment microbial communities from Yellowstone Lake, YNP, Wyoming, USA - YL17G09_0 | ecosystem: Environmental > Aquatic > Freshwater > Lake > Sediment | place: USA: Wyoming | collected... | reverse complement strand
AGAGCGACGCGCCGATGACGGCGAGCGTGAACCGGCGAGGCTCGGACCGCACGTAACCCATGACCACCTTGACCCCGCGGCGGAACAAGTTGCTGGCCGTCGACCGACTTCCCCCCGGATCTGACATGACCGTGCCATCGTCGCCCGACCCCGGTCAGAGGGCCAATCGAATAGCGGTATGTGCCGGGTCCGGCGGTCGTGCCAGAGATTTCCCCCACCGCGGCCGGGGCCATAGGGTCGACGGCGCAGGAGCCCACTTCCACCACCTCTTCCACCACCTCGACGGAGACGCTGATGCGCAGCCCGAAGGACTTCTTCCGCCCCCTCGCCGTGGGCGCGCCCGAGCCCGTGCGCGAGATCCCGTTCCGGCCGTCGCGGATGATCCACTTCTTCCCGCCGTCGAACCCGAAGATGGTCGCCAAGGTGCCCGACATCGCGCCGACGGTCGATGTGCTGCTCGCCAATCTCGAAGACGGCGTGCCGGCCGGCGACAAGGAGGCAGCCCGCGCCGGGCTCGTCGAGGTCGGCCGGTCGTTCGACCTGGGCGACACCCAGTTCTGGACCCGGGTCAACTCGCTCGACTCGCCGTGGGGCCTCGACGACCTCGTCACCGCAGTCACCGAGGTCGGCGACAAGCTCGACGTGATCATGATCCCCAAGGTCGAGGGCCCCGAGGACATCCACTATGTCGACCGACTGCTCGCGCAACTCGAGGCGAAGGCGGGCCTCACCCGGCCGCTGCTCGTGCACGCCATCCTCGAGACCGCCCGCGGTGTCGCCAACGTCGAGGAGATCTGCGCGGCGTCGCCGCGCATGCAGGGGCTGTCGCTGGGCCCCGCCGATCTCGCGGCCAACCGCCGCATGAAGACCACCCGCGTCGGAGGCGGCCACCCCGGCTACCTCGTGCGCCAGGACCCTGACGCCGACGACCCCGATGCCCCCCGGGCCACCTATCAGCAGGACCTGTGGCACTACACGGTGTCCCGCATGGTCGACGCCTGCGTCGCCAACGGCATCCTCCCGTACTACGGGCCGTTCGGCGACATCAAGGACACGCTGGCCTGCGAGGACCAGTTCCGCAACGCCTACCTGCTCGGCTGCGTGGGGGCCTGGAGCCTGCACCCCGTGCAGATCGAGATCGCCAAGCGGGTGTTCTCCCCCGACCCCGCCGATGTGGCCCACGCCCAGGAGGTCATCGGCGCCATGGGCGACGGCACCGGCGCCATCATGCTCAACGGCAAGATGGAGGACGACGCCTCGGTCAAGCAGTGCCGCGTGATCGTCGACCTCGCCCATCAGCTCGCCGAGCGCGACCCCGAGCTCGCCTCGGTGTACGGATTTTAGAGAGAACGAGGACACGACCCGATGCTCAACGACGATCTGCGACCCCGCCGCTCGGTGCTCTACATGCCCGGGGCCAACGAGCGGGCGCTCGAGAAGGCCAAGACCCTGCCGGCCGATGCACTGATCCTCGACCTCGAAGACGCCGTCGCCCCCGACGCCAAGGTCGAGGCCCGGGCCCGGGTGTGCGCGGCCGCCGCATCGGATGCCTACGGCCGCAAGGAGATCACGATCCGGGCCAACGGGCTCGACACGCCCTGGCACGCCGACGACGTGCGGGCCATCGCCGAGGCCGGCCCGGCCGGCATCGTGGTGCCCAAGATCAACTCCGCCGTCGATGTCGCCGCCGTCGAGACGGCGCTCGAAGCCGCCGGTGCCCCGGACCGCACCCGCATCTGGGCCATGCTCGAGACGCCGATCGCCATGCTCCACGCCGAGGAGATCGCCATGTCGAGCGAGCGGCTCGCCGTGCTCGTGATGGGCACGAACGACCTGGCCAAGGAGTTGCAGGCCGAGCACGTGCCCGGCCGCCAGCCCCTGCTGTTCGGGCTGTCGCAGTGCCTGATGGCGGCCCGGATGGCCGGCAAGGTGATCCTCGACGGGGTCTACAACGACATCAAGGACGAAGCCGGCTTCGCCACCGAATGCGTGCAAGGTCGCCAATTCGGCTTCGACGGCAAGACGCTGATCCATCCCAGCCAGGTCGACCCGTGCAACGACACATTCGCTCCGAGCGAGCTCGAGCTCACCCGGGCCCGCGGGCTGATCCTGGCCTTCGAGGAGGCCCAGGCCGAGGGCAAAGGCGTCGCCACCTACGAGGGTCGGATGATCGAGAACATGCACGTCGACAACGCCCGGCGGGCCATCGCCATGGCCGAGGCGATCGCCCAGCTTCAGGCCTGACCGCGGTGGCCAGCCGACGGCGTTGGCAGATGGTGGGGCCGACGATCTCGGCCGGCGAGCCATCGAGCCTGATGACCGGATCGGTTGCCCCGGGGCCGACCCTTCGCCGAGTTAGGGTTTCCCGGCTCGAAGCGGAGGGTTCGTTGAGGATTCGATGAACGATTGGAAGCAGTGGCGCAAGAAAGTCGACCTCGGCGAGTACGACGCCCGCTGGCACCGCATGGCCGAGGCCGGCGAGAACCCGCACGGCGAGGCCGACTTCGTCGATGACGTGCTCTCGGGCATGCGCCCGGCCACTGTGCTCGATGCCGGGTGCGGCACGGGGCGTGTGGCCATCGAACTCGCGGGCCGGGGGCTCGACACCGTCGGCGTCGACCTCGACGACGAGCTGCTGGCCCGCGCCCGCGCCAAGGCTCCCGAGATGACCTGGCAGCACGCTGACCTCGCCGACCTCGACCTCGGCCGCACCTTCGACGTGGTGGTGATGGCCGGCAACGTCGTGCCGTTCGTCGAGCCCGCTCGGCGCGCCGCCGCCGTGGCGGGCTGCGCCCGACATGTCGGCCACAGCGGACGACTCGTCGCCGGGTTCCAGTTGCAGGTCGGCTGGCCGACCCCGTGGGACTACGACGGTTGGTGCGGCGCCGTCGGGCTCGTGCTCGAAGGCCGGTTCGCCTCGTGGGACGAGAAGCCATTTCACCCAGGGGCCGACTATGTCGTGTCGGTGCACCGATGGCCCGAGCCCGCCGACACCGCGAATGACCCGTCGCCCCCCGAACCGCCCGACGAGCCCCCCGAGCATCGCCGCGTCGGCTGAGGGTCGGCCGACGCGGGTCGCTGACCTCCGCCCCGATGCCCCATGACGCCCGATCCCGTGACCTCCGCCGGGAAGGCCCGGTTCGATGTCGCGGTCACCGCCCGTCCCGCCGAGCGGTTCTGACCACTCCAGAAGCTGTCTCACTCTGTCGCACGTTGCGACAACATGCGACAACATCTACACGGCTGCGATAGGGCAACAACAACGGAGTCGCATCGCCCGAGACCCGTCGCCCCGAGAGCCCGTCGCCCCGTGACCCATTGCCCGTTGTCCCGTCGGCTGAGCGTCAGCCGACGCGGGTCGGGGTGTGGTCGAGAGAGATCGGGGTGGCCAGGATCTCGTCCCAGTCGATCACCGCCTCGAGGGCGGCCGCGCCGCCGCGCGCCCCGAACAGCCGCCTGTTCCACACGAGGTATCCGAGGATCACCAGGTTCACGACGATGGCACCGGCCCGCGAGGTGTTGTCGATGGTGCCGTTGAGGCTCTCGAGTATCGACTCGGCTCACGCCTGGATACGGGGAAGCCACAGCTTGACGATTGCCAGCACGACGTCGTAGGCCTCGGTGCCGATGACATCGACTACGGCAGCTGCATCGCCTTGGTCTCGAGGAACTCGTCGAGGCCGAACTTGCCGAGCTCGCGGCCGTTGCCCGACTGGCCGTAGCCGCCGAACGGCGCCTGGATGTTGTAGGCGCCCTCGTTGATGTTGACCTGGCCGGTGCGCATCTTGCGGGCGAACGCCTTGGCCCGCTCGACGTCGGCCGACTGCACGCCACCCGACAACCCGTACACGGTGCTGTTGGCGATGCGCAGCGCCTCGTCCTCATCGTCGTAGGGCATGATCACGAGCACCGGACCGAAGATCTCCTCCTGGGCGATGGTCATGTCGGCCGTGACATCGGCGAAGATCGTGGGCCTCACGAAGTAGCCGGTGTCGAGCCCCTCGGGGGCATCGACGCCACCGGTGACGAGGGTGGCGCCCTCGTCGATGCCCTTCTGGATGTAACCCCGCACCCGGTCACGCTGGACGGCCGAGACGAGCGGACCGAGCTGGGCGTCGCTGCTGCCCGGGCCGAGCGTGATCGACTCGGCCGTCTGCCTGGCTATGGCCACGACCTCGTCCTGGCGGTCGCGGGGAACCAGCATGCGGGTGAGCGCCGAGCAGGTCTGCCCCGAGTTGAGGTAGCAGCCGAACGTGACACTCGGCGGCACGGCGGCGGCGAAGTCGGCGTCGTCGAGGAACACGTTGGCTGACTTGCCCCCCAGCTCGAGATGCACCCGCTTGACGGTCTCGGAACCGAGCTGCGTGACCCGCTTGCCGGCCCGGGTCGAGCCGGTGAACGACACCATGTCGACGTCGGGGTGCGACGCGATGGCCTCGCCGACGACCGGACCGGTGCCGGTCACCAGGTTGAACACGCCGGCGGGCAGGCCGGCCGAATCGATGATCTCGGCCAGGATGAACGCGTCGAGCGGCGTGACCTCGCTCGGCTTCAACACGATGGTGCAGCCCGCGGCGAGCGCCGGCGCGACCTTGGCGATGATCTGGTGCAACGGATAGTTCCATGGCGTGATGGCGCCCACCACACCGATCGGCTCACGCACGACCAGCGAATTGCCGACCTGCTCCTCGAAGGAGAAGTCCTCGAGGATCTGCACGTAGCCGGCCATGTTGCCGGCGGGGAGGCCGGCCTGGATCATGGTGGCCCACATGAGCGGCATGCCCAGCTCGGACGAGATGACCTCGGCGATCTCCTGACTCCTGGCCGCCAGGCCCTCGGCGATGGCCTGCACGTACTTGCCCCGCTCGTCCTTCGAGGTGAATCCCCAGGTCTGGAAGGCGGCCTTGGCCGCGGCGACGGCTCGGTCGACATCGGCGGGGGTGCCGGCGGGCACGGCGGCGATGACCTGCTCGGTCGACGGGTTGACCACCTCGATGGTGTCGGAGCCCGATGACGGCACCCATGCGCCGTCGATGTAGAGCTGGTCGTAGTCGGTCACGGAGATCCCCCTGGGATGGAACGGTCGAAAAGTCCGGCCGGAGTGTGGCGGTCCGGTCACGCTACTCCGACCACCCCCAACCGCGGTCGTCGACGGCTCGCCCTCAGTCGGCCGCGGCCGCGGCGACCGGCGCCCGAAGATCCTCAGGCACATGTCGAGCCGTCGCCAACACGATGATCGCCAGCATCAACGCGCCCATCGTGGTGCGGCCGGCGCTGCGCTCCGGAGCGATGGCACTCGCCGACAAGACGACGAACAGCACGAGGTTCAGCAGGATCGCCCAGCCGAACGGATGACGCAGTCCCCCCTTCACCAGCGCCGCGACCGACACGACCACGGCGGCCACGAACGACACCAGGCCGAGCATCTCGTAGCCGTGGCTCCAGAACCGCGCCGCGTCGACCCAACCCGAGAACGGGGTCACGATCTCACTCACCTGGTTCCCCACGTCGGGGAGAAGCACCCGCAGCCAGAGCCACCACGATCCGGCGACGAACGCGGGCACCGCCACGGCGATCAGCGCATCGCGGTCGCGGCGCCAGAGGGCGAACCCGACCAGGAACACCAGGCTCGTCTCCTTGGTGAGCACGGCCGCCACGCCGAGCAGCACCGCCCAGCCCAGCTTCCGCCGCAACAGGAACCACAACGCCCAGAACGCCAGGGCCACGGCGAGCGGATCGGGGGTCGAGATCCGCAGCGAGATGAAGCTGCCGGTCATCAGGCCGAACGCGACCGCCGGCCACGGCGGACCACGCAGCTGCATCGACAGTGCTCCGCTGACCACCGAACCGGCGAACACGCCGAGGACCCCGACGGCGAACATGGCCCACACCAATCCCTCGCCGCCACCGGACGGGTGCAGCGCCCAGGCCAGCCAAGGGAAGAGCACCCGTTGCAGGCGGTACCGCGGCCGGTCGAGCCCGGCCGCCGCCGAGGTCGGGTGCATCGGCTGGCGGGCGATGACGTAGAACTCGCGACCGTCGTGTCGGCCCGCTTCGGCCTGGGGGTAGCCCGGGATGTCCCGGGCGATGATCGGGGCGGACGGGTCGGCGGGACCGGCGACGACCAGGCCGCCGAGCGTGTCGAACGTCGACGCCAGGTTGACCAGCGTGAGCACGACGGCGAACGCCGTGCCGGCCAGCGCCCAGATCAGAACCGAGCGCCAGCGGATCGGGGGCATGGCTGGCGATGGTATCGCCGGGCCCCGTCGCGATCTCGGACCGGCCCCTCCCGCGGGCGAACAGCAGCCGGCCCGCCTGACGGCGGACCAGCCGGTGGATCAGAGGCGATCGACGATGGCCGACGCGAACTCGGAGCACTTGACCTCGGTGGCGCCGTCCATCTGGCGGGCGAAGTCGTAGGTGACGATCTTGTCGGCGATGGTGGCCTCGAGGGCGGCGACGATGTCGGTGGCCGCGTCGGTCCAGCCGAGGTGCTCGAACATCATGACGCCCGACAACAGCACCGAGCCGGGGTTGACCTTGTCCTGGCCGGCGTACTTGGGGGCGGTGCCGTGGGTGGCCTCGAAGATGCCGTGGCCGGTGACGTAGTTGATGTTGCCGCCGGGAGCGATGCCGATGCCGCCGACCTGGGCGGCGAGGGCGTCGGACAGGTAGTCACCGTTGAGGTTGAGCGTGGCGATCACGTCGAACTCGGCCGGGCGGGTGAGCACCTGCTGCAGGGTGATGTCGGCGATGGCGTCCTTCACCAGGATCTTGTCGCCGGGCTGCCCGTCGCAGTCGTCCCATCCGACGGCGACGTCGGCGAACTCGTCGCGGGTGACCTCGTAGCCCCAGTTGCGGAAGGCGCCCTCGGTGAACTTCATGATGTTGCCCTTGTGCACGAGCGTGACGCTGGGGCGGCCCTGCTTGACGGCGTACTCGATGGCGGCGCGGATGAGGCGCTTGGAGCCGAACTCGCTGACCGGCTTGACGCCGATGCCGGAGCCCTCGCGGATGTCCCAGCCGAAGTTGTCGTGGAGCATGCCGATGAGCTTGATCGCCTCGGGCGTGCCCGACTCGAGCTCGAAGCCGGCATAGATGTCCTCGGTGTTCTCCCGGAAGATCACCATGTCGACCAGCTCGGGGTGCTTCACCGGCGACGGCACGCCCTGGAACCAGCGCACCGGGCGCAGGCACACGTACAGGTCGAGGATCTGGCGCAGCGCCACGTTCAGGCTGCGGAAGCCGCCGCCGATCGGCGTGGTGAGGGGGCCCTTGATGCCGATGAGGTGGTCACGGAAGATGTCGATCGTGTCCTGCGGCAGCCAGTCGCCGGTCTCGTTGAAGGCCTTCTCGCCGGCGAGGACCTCTTTCCATTCGATGGTGCGGCCGTACCTGGCGGCGGCGGCGTCCATGACGAGCTTGGCCGCCGGCCAGATGTCGACTCCGGTGCCGTCGCCTTCGATGAAGGGGATGATGGGCGTGTCGGTGACGTTGAGCGAGCCATCGGCGTTCTGGGTGATCTTGTCGGACATGTCGGAATCCTAGTGATCAGACAAGTTCCAGACAAGTGTGGATGGCCTTTCGGGGCTCTTCGGAATTCAGTGGGGTGTGATCGTCTTGAGGAGTTCCCAGTTGGGTCGGCCGGCGTAGAGGAGTGAGCGGATCCGGTAGTGGGTCGAGGTCGTCACCGGCTGGGTCGTCGCGATCCAGCAGCAGTACTTCCCGTGAACCAGTCGATCAGGTCCCGAGGCCGAGGTTGGCGTAGATCTCCCGGGTCGCCGTCGACCGGTTGAGCGTGTAGAAGTGCAGGCCGGGGGCACCGGCGGCGAGTAGCTCGGCGCACAGCTCGGTGGCAACCGCCACGCCGAGCCCACGCACGGCGAACGGGTCGTCGGCCACCGCGGCGAATCGCTCGGCCAATGCGGGCGGGAACTCGGCTCCCGCCATCTGGGCGAATCGCTGCACCTGACCGGCGTTCGTCACCGGCATGATGCCGGGTAGCACCGACTTCGAGCAGCCCAGCGCATCGAGCTCATCGATCATGCGCAGGTAGGGCTCGGCCTCGAAGAAGAACTGGGTGATGGCGAAGTCGGCCAGCTCGAGCTTGGCGGCCAAGTGGCGACGGTCGGCCTGGCGATCGCCGCCCGATCGGGGATGCAGCTCGGGGTGGGCGGCGACACCGATAGAGAAGTCACCGGCGTCACGAATGAGCTCCACCAGTTCGTGGGCGTACTGCAGATCGCCGGCATCGACGGCAGGATCGACCGGAGGGTCACCGGCCAACGCCAGCAGGTTCTCGATGCCGGCATCGCGGTACTCGGCCACGAGGGAGACCAGCTGCTCGCGGGTGTGGGCGATGCAGGTGAGATGCGCCATGGCGGTGATGCCCGCGTCGCGCTGGATGTGAATGACGATGTCGCGAGTGCGGTCGCGGGTCGATCCGCCGGCGCCGTAGGTGACCGACACGAACGACGGATCGAGGGGCACGAGCTCGCCGATGGCGTTCTCGAGCGCCCGCTCGGCCTCGTCGGTCTTGGGTGGGAAGAACTCGAAGGAGTACGTGCGTCCCGCCGCGAGCAGGTCGCTGATCTTCGTCATAGGGGGATCAGGCTAATGGGGTTCGACCATCCAGGCGGCGAACCGCTCGGCGGCGTCAACCGTGTTGCGGTAGAGCAGCGCCCGGGTCATGGGCCCCACCCCACCGAGCCGCGGCGACATCCACGACGCCACCTCGGCCACCTCGTCGACGACATCGGGCCGCACCGTGCGCCCCTCGTACTTCACGCCGGCACCGACCACGACCGCCCCGGGCCTGACCATGTCGGGAGTGATGAGCCCGGGCGTGCCGGCCGCCGAGACCAGGATGTCGGCCTGGCGGGTGTAAGCGCCGAGGTCGGCCACCCCGGTGTGCACGACGGTGACCGCCGCGTTGGCGTGTGGCTGCTTCAGGGCGAGCAGGTTGGCCAGGGGCCGGCCGATCGTGAGCCCGCGTCCGACGATGACGACGTGACGACCGGCGATGGGGATCTCGTAGTGCACCAGCAGCGCCTGGATGCCGGCCGGCGTGCAGGCCACCGGCGCCTCGATGCCCATGACGAGCCGGCCGAGGTTGACGGGATGCAGCCCGTCGGCATCCTTGGCCGGGTCGAGGCGCAGCAGGGCCGTCTCGTAGTCGATGCCGGCCGGGAACGGGTACTGGATGATCACGGCGTCGACGCCCGGATCGGCGTTGTACTCGTCGACCACGGTCAGTACGTCGGCCAGGGTGGCGGTGGCCGGCAGGTGCTCGCCCCGCGAGGCGATGCCCAGCTCGGCGCAGTCACGGTGCTTCATCGCCACGTAGTTGGCACTCGGGCCGTCGTCGCCGACGAGGATCGTGCCGAGCCCCGGCGTGATGCCCCGGTCGGCGAGCGCCTGCACCCGGGTGACGAGGTCGGCCTTGATGATGGCGGCGACGAGCTCGCCGTCGAGCGTCTGGGCGGTCATGGCCCCGAACTTAGCCCCGATCGCGGGGCACTCCGGTTGCCATCTGGGCCGCCCTCGGCCACCCTGGCGCCATGCCCGACCGCCCACCGTCGACCCCCGACGCCGGTCCGGATGGGGCCGCCCCCGGCGAGTTCGAGCCGCTCCAGATCGGACCGATCCAGGTCTGGCCGCCGGTGGTACTGGCCCCGATGGCCGGGGTCACCAACGCGCCGTTCCGTCGGCTCTGCCGCCGCTACGGCGCCGGGCTCTACGTCAGCGAGATGGTCAACGCCCGGGGGCTGGTCGAAGGTGGCGAGAAGAGCTGGCAACTCGCCGCCTTCGATCCCGACGAGTCTCCCCGCAGCATCCAGTTGTACGGAACCGACCCGGTGACCATGGGCGAGGCCGTGCGCCGACTGATCGACGAGGGTCACGTCGACCACATCGACCTCAACTTCGGGTGCCCCGTCCGCAAGGTGACCCGTCACGGCGGCGGTTCGGCGGTGCCGCTCAAATCGCGTCTCCTGGCGGCCGTCGTGGGCGCGACGGTCGATGCCGCCGGACCAGTGCCGGTGACGATGAAGGTACGCATGGGCATCGACGACGACCTGCTCACCTACCTCGACGCCGGGCGGATCGCCCAGGACACCGGCGCCGCCGCCATCGCCCTGCATGCCCGCACCGCGTCGCAGCTCTACTCGGGTCGGGCCGACTGGGCGGCCATCGCCCGACTCAAGGCGGTGTGCGACATCCCGGTGCTCGGCAACGGCGACGTCTGGACCGCCACCGACGCCGTCCGGATGCTCCGCGAGACGGGAGCCGACGGCGTGGTCGTCGGCCGCGGGTGCCTCGGGCGGCCGTGGCTGTTCGGCGACCTGGTCGAGGTCTTCGAGGGCCGTCGGGCCCGACCGGCGCCCGAGTTGGGCGAGGTGCTGTCGATCATGGTCGAGCACGGGCGCCTGCTCGTCGAGCTTCGGGGCGAGGCCGCCGGGCTGCGAGACCTGCGCAAGCACACCGGCTGGTATCTCACCGGCTACCCGGTCGGAGCCGAGGCCCGGCGGCGCCTGGCGGCGGTCGAATCACAGGCCGAGCTCGAGGCCGTCGTGGCCTCACTCGACCCCACGATGGTCGCGTCCATCGAGTCGGTCGGCGCGCCTCGGGGCACACAGTCCGGTCCCCAGCAGGTCACGCTGCCCGAGGGATGGCTCGACCATCGCGACGACATGGTCCCGCCCCCGGCGAAGGCCGACGCGTCGGTGTCGGGTGGCTGAGTCGGCCGCCCCGTCCGGTCCCGATCGACGGATCGACCCGCCGGGCGCGCCCGGCGGATCCACGGCCGCCGCCGACGGCGGTGCTGACCGGGTACGCCTCGTGCTGGCATCGGGGTCGCCGCGCCGCCGCGAGCTACTCGCCGGGTTGGGCGTGACGTTCTCGGTTCGGGTACCCGACGTCGACGAGGCGCCGCTCCCCAACGAGGACCCGCTGGTCTACGTCGAGCGGCTCGCCCGGGCCAAGGCGGCGGCGGCCGGGGCGGGCGCGGGCGCCGGTGGCCCCCCGTCGGTCGAGGTCGTGTTGGCCGCCGACACCACGGTCGCCCTGGCCGGAGTGATCCTGGGTAAGCCGCGTGATGCCGGCGAGGCGTCGGTCATGCTGCGGGCCCTGTCGGGTCGCACCCATCAGGTGCACACCGGTGTTGCGGTGCTGAGCGACCGGGGCCTCATCAGCTCGGTGACCACCACCGAGGTGACGTTCCGCATGCTCACCAGCGACGAGATCGCGGCCTACGTCGCCACCGGCGATCCCCTCGACAAGGCCGGCGCCTACGGAATCCAGGGCGACGCCGGCCGCTTCGTCGGCGCCCTCACCGGGAGCCTGAGCAACGTGGTGGGCCTGCCCATGGCGCAGACGGCGGCGCTGCTGTCGGCCGCCGGCCTCGACACCGTCACCTGGGGCCCGCCCCGCCTCGACCTGACCTTCTGACGCGTCAGTGGCGGAAGTGGCGCTCGCCGGTCAGGACCATGGCCAGTCCGGCGGCGTCGGCGGCGGCGATGACCTCTTCGTCACGGATCGACCCCCCCGGCTGGATCACCGTCACCGCACCGGCGGCAATGGCCCCGTCGAGCCCGTCGGCGAACGGGAAGAACGCATCGCTCGCATAGGCGCCACCGGCGGCCCGGCCCGCCGCCTTCTCCCCGGCGAGGGTGCCGGCATCGCGGCGGTTCTGCTGTCCGCAGCCGATGCCGACGGCCCGACCGCCCTCGACCAGCACGATGGCGTTCGACGTCACTTTGGCGACCACCCGCCAGGCCAGTTCGAGGTCGGCCCATTGCGCTTCGGTGGGCTTCGCCTCGGTGACCACCTGCCACTGCGACCGGTCGACGGTCACCGCATCGGGGGTCTGCACGAGATAGCCGCCGTCGATGCCCCGCAGGCTCAACCCGAGCGGGCCCGGTGGGGATGCCTCGAGCACGCGCAGGTTGCGCTTCTCGAGCAGGCGGATCAGCGCGTCGGCGTCGAACGACGGGGCGATGAGCACCTCGGTGAAGACCGGCCCGAGCGCCTCGGCCATGGCCGCCGTCACGGGGCGGTTGACGGCCACGATGCCGCCGAACGCCGAGACCGGATCGCACTCGTGGGCCCGCGTGTAGGCCGTGGTGATGTCGTCGGCCACGGCGACCCCACACGGGTTGGCGTGCTTGATGACCACCGCAGCGGGGGCCTCGCCCAGCGAGTGCACCAGACGCCAGGCGGCGTCGGCGTCGAACACGTTGAGGTACGACATCTCCTTGCCGCCGTGCTGCACCGCTGATTGCCACCAGCCGGCCTGACCGGCGACGGCGTACCGGGCACCGACCTGGTGGGGGTTCTCGCCGTAGCGCAGCACCTGGCGACGTTCGAGGACGAGCTCGATGGTGGCGGGAAGCTCGTCCGGCGAGGACGACGGCGACGGCCCGGCGGCGGCGTCCGGCTCGGTCGCGTCGGCATCGACCTGGTCGATCCACGCCAGGATCTCGGCGTCGTAGGCCGCGGTCGTGGCGAACGCGGTGCGGGCCAGCCGGCGACGCAGTCCGTCGCTCAGCTTGCCGTTCTCCCGTAGTTCGGCGAGGACCGCGTCGTAGTCGCTCGGGTCGACGATCACCCCGACGAACGCGTGGTTCTTGGCCGCCGCCCGCACCATCGCCGGACCCCCTATGTCGATCATCTCGATCGAGGGCTTGTCCGAGAACGGGTAGAGGTTGGCGACCACGAGATCGATGCCGGTGATGTCGTAGCGATCCATGTCGACGACATGCTCGGGATCGTCACGGTCGAAGAGCAGGCCGCCATGGATCTTCGGGTGGAGGGTGACCACCCGGTGACCCAGGATGGCCGGCACCCCGGTGATCTCAGCCACATCGGTGACGGGGATGCCCGCCTCGGCGATGGCCGCCGCGGTTCCTCCGCTCGAGATGAGGTCGACGCCGAGCTCGTGCAGGGCGTCGGCGAACTCGACGATTCCGGTCTTGTCGTAGACGGAGAGCAGGGCTCTCATTGCACGCTCCCGCGTTCGAGGATCTGGCGAATGGTCTGGATATAGAGGCGGCGCTCGACGATCTTGATGCGCTCGTGCAACGACTCGACGGTGTCGTCGGGCTGCACCGTCACGGCCTCCTGGGCGAGGATCGGGCCGGCATCGACCTGTTCGGTGGCGATGTGCACGGTGCAACCCGTGACCTTCGCCCCGTAGGCGAGCGCGTCTTCGACCCCGTGCCAGCCGGGGAACGACGGCAGCAGCGCCGGATGCGTGTTGATGATGTGACCGGCGAAGCGGTCGAAGATCGGCTTGGCCAGGATCGTGCCGAACCCGGCCATCACCACGAGCTCGACCCCATGCCGGTCGAGCGCGTCGATGATCTGGCCGGTGTAGGCGTCCCGGTCGAAGTCGGCGTCGTAGCGGGTGCGCTCGACCAGCTCGCAAGGGCGACCGTGGCGATCGGCGACGGCCTGCGCCCCGCACGGCCGGTCGACGACCACGACCTCGACGGGGATGCCGTCGGACAGGATGGCGTCGAGGATCGTCCCACTTCCCGAGGCGAGGACCGCTATGCGCATCGCGGGCACGCTACCAGTGCCCCCGCGGCCGTCGATCGGGGCGACGGGCTCAGCGGGACCGCAGCAGCGTGCCGGCCAGCGCGCCGGTGTGCTCACCGTGAACCATGAACACCTGCCCGTTCACGACGGTGGCCACATACCCCTCGCCCCGCTGGACGAAACGGCCGGCGCCACCCGGGAAGTCGTGTTCGTAGGTGGGCAGCGGCAGGCCCAGATGCTCGTAGTCGATCACGTTCACATCGGCACGGGCGCCGGGCCGGAGCACGCCGCGGTCGGCCAGCCCGATGAAGGCGGCGGTGTCGGACGTCAGTCGGCGGATGCCTTCTTCGAGGGGCACGAGCCCCCGCTCGCGGACCCAGTAGCTCAGGAAGAAGGTGGGCTGGCTGGCGTCGAGGATCTGCCCCACGTGGGCCCCGGCGTCGGCCAGGCCGAGCATCACCACCGGTTCGGTGAGCATCTCGGCGATGACGCCGAAGTCCTGATTGAGCACCGGCCAGTTGAGCACGACGGCCCCGTCGCTCTCGAGGCACAGATCGATGTAGGTCTCGACGGCACTCAGTCCTCGTCGCTCGGCGTGGGCCGTGAGGCTGTCGGCGGGATCGCAGTCGTAGCGGGCGCCGCGTTCGGGCAGGAGCACGAAGAACTCGCGGTACCCGTCGGACGAGCGGCCCTCGGCGGCATCGGCCACCAGTTCGGCCCGGCCGGCCGGGTCGCGCATCACGGTCA
>Ga0315283_10003019_pt1 | contig 14291 bp, 11 predicted proteins | sample YL17G09_0_MG_FD_204541 | JGI IMG/M metagenome (GOLD analysis project Ga0315283, IMG submission 204541) | Sediment microbial communities from Yellowstone Lake, YNP, Wyoming, USA - YL17G09_0 | ecosystem: Environmental > Aquatic > Freshwater > Lake > Sediment | place: USA: Wyoming | collected... | reverse complement strand
GCCCGATCTCACCGCCGACCAGGAACAGATCATCAAGGATCGGCTGAGCGGGCTGGGGTACCTCTAGACCGATCAGGGCAAGGCCAGTCGGAGGACGGCCTGGACCGCCGCCTCGAGCGTTCCCGACCCATCGACAACCAGTTCCGGGCTGCGCGGCACTTCGTAGTCCTGGCCGACGCCCGTGAGGTTCGGAATCAGGCCGAGCCGGGCCTTCCGGTAGAGTCCCTTGGGATCGCGCTCCTGGCACACCGCCAGCGGCGTGTCCACGAAAACCTCACAGAACTCACCGGGCGCGAACCGACCCCGAACCGCGTCCCGGTCTTCCTGGACCGGCGACACCAGGCAGACCAGTACCACCAGGCCGGCGTCCATCATGAGTCGGGCCACTTCGCCCACCCGGCGGACGTTTTCGGCCCGGTCCTCCGGGGTGAAGCCCAGGTCCTTGTTCAGGCCGAGTCGGAGGTTGTCGCCGTCGAGGACGTAGGTGCGGGTACCACGCAGGTGGAGTTCCTTCTCCACCTGGGCCGCGATGGTCGACTTGCCCGAGCCGGGCAGTCCCGTCAGCCAGATGACCTTGCCGGCATGACCACTGAGTTCCTGCCGGGCGGCCCGATCGACCTCGAAGCGCTGCTCGTGGACGTTGACGCCGCGACGCATCGGGTGAACCACCAGTCCCGCCGCGACGGTGTCGAACTGCACCCGGTCGACCAGGAGGAAGGAACCGGTATCCCTGACCTCCGAATAGCTGTCCAGGACGATCGGGATGTCGGTCGCGATCTCGACGTGCCCGATCTCGTTGATGAGCAGGTCCCGGGTCGAGTGGAGATGCCCGCTTTCGACATCGACCTTGTCACGGATCGCGGTGACCGTGGCCGGCACCGACAGCGGTCCGCAGACCAGCAGGTAGGAGCGACCCCTGGCCAGCGGACGCTCATGGAGCCAGACCACTTCGCAGGCAAACCGGTCGTTGGCCGCCGGAGCGCCCTCGGGTGGCAACAGCAGGTCACCCCGGGCCAGATCGATCTCGCGATCCAGGGTCACGGCGATGGCCTGACCGACACTGGCCTCGACGGCCGTCGATCCGGCCACCGTGAGCGAGGCGATCCGGGCCCGCACCATCGACCGGCCAACGGAGACTTCGTCTCCTACCCGCAACGACCCTGAGACGAGCGTGCCCGCGTAGCCGCGATACTCCGGGGTGCGCAGCACCATCTGCACGGGCAGCCGCGGCGGCGCGGTCAGCGCCACCCGCGCGGGCGGTACCGCCGCCAGCGCCGCCAGGAGCGTGGGGCCAGGGTACCACTCCATCGCCTCGCCGCGCCGGGTGACGTTGTCACCCCGCAAGGCACTGACCGGGATGGTATGCACCTCGGCGATGCCGAGGCTGTCGGCCGCTTCGCGGACGCGACCCGACAGGGCCTTGAAGACGGTCTCATCGAAGCCGACGGCATCCATCTTGTTGATGGCAATCACGACCGTCGACACCCGCATCATGGCGCAGACATAGAGATGACGAAACGTCTGGGTCCGCACCCCACGGGCCGCGTCGACCAGCAGGATGCCGACATCGGCCGTGGAGGCGGCGACCACCATGTTGCGAGTGAACTGCTCGTGCCCTGGCGCGTCGGCCACGATGGCCCGCAGGGTGTCCGACAGGTCGAGGTGCCGGTAGGCGACGTCGATGGTGATGCCCTGCTCCCGCTCCGATTCCAGGCCGTCGGTGAGCAGGCTGAAGTCGACGTCACCCGCCGCGACCGCGGAACCGGTCCGCCTCGTCCACCGGGCTGCCTCGAGCGTATCCTCGGGCACGCTGCCGGTCTCGGCCAGGAGCCGACCGATCAGCGTGCTCTTGCCATCGTCCACCGACCCGCAGGTGACGATCCGGAGCAGAGCCCCTGGCATCAGAAATAGCCTTCGATCTTCTTGGCTTCCATCGACGCGCTGCGCTCACCATCGATGAGCCGACCCGCCCGTTCCGACAGCCGACTCTCCTCCAGCTCCCTGATGATGTCGTCCAGGGTCGTGGCCGCACTGCTGACGGCGGCGGAGAGGGGATAGCAGCCGAGACTGCGGAATCGGATCAGCGCGGCCCGCGGCTCTTCGCCGGCCTCGAGTTGCATCCGTTCATCGTCGACCATGATCAGGGAGCCGTTGCGGACGACCACCGGTCGCTCGGCGGCAAAGTAGAGCGGCACGACCGGGATACCCTCGCGCCGGGTGTAGCGCCAGACATCGAGCTCGGTCCAGTTGGAGAGCGGGAAGACCCGCATGGTCTGGCCGGACGCCAGCCTGGTGTTATAGGTACGCCACATCTCGGGACGCTGCGAACGCGGCTCCCAGCGATGACCCTCGAGGCGGAGGCTGAAGATGCGTTCCTTGGCCCGGCTCCGCTCTTCGTCACGCCGCGAGCCGCCAATGGCCGCGTCGAACCCATGGCTGTCCAGGGCCTCCCGCAGGGCCACGGTCTTCATCACCCGGGTGTATTCCTGGGCATCCCGGGTGAACGGGCTGATCCCTTCCGCGGCGCCTTCGCGGTTGGTGTGGACGAGCAGCTCCACGCCGTACTCGGCCGCGATGTGGTCGCGGAACCGGATCATGTCGCGGAACTTCCAGCCGGTGTCAACGTGCAGCAGCGGGAACGGGATCGGGACCGGCGCGAAGGCCTTCCTGGCCAGATGGAGCATCGCGCCCGAGTCCTTGCCGATGCTGTACAGCATGACTGGGCGGGCAAACGCGGCGGCGGTCTCCCGCAGGATCTCGATGGCCTCGGCCTCCAGGCCGTCCAGGACTCCGGAGTGGGTCATGCTCACAGACCAGGTTGGCTGCGACGCAGGTAGCCGAGCATCTGTTCCACGGCCGCTTCGGGGCTCGTCTCCCGGGTGTCGATGGCCAGCTCGGGTCGTGAGGGCGGCTCGTACGGGTCGCTGATGCCGGTGAAGTGGGGGATCTCGCCACGCCGGGCCCTGGCGTACAGTCCCTTCCGGTCACGGCGCTCGCATTCCTCGAGAGGCGTGTTGACGTGAACCTCCAGGAACGAGCGGCACAGCCCGCGCACGAAATCGCGCGATGCCTGATACGGCGAGATGAACGACGCGACCACGAACACCCCATTCTGTTCCAGTTTACTGGCGAGAAACCCCACCCGCCTGATGTGCTCCTCGCGCTCCGGGCGGGTGAACCCGGTGTCGGGGAAGAGGTCCCGGACGGTATCCCCGTCCAGCCGCTCCACCCGGAGGCCCCGCTTCTCCAGCCGCTCGGCGAGCCGGTCCGCGATGGTGCTCTTGCCCGACCCGTAGAGCCCCGTGAGCCAGATGACGGCGGGTTCGACCTGTCGCTTGCCAAAACCGACCCGGTCCCAGACGCGCTCGTGGAGCCAGAAGAGCCCAATCTTGGCGACGAACTCCGCGCCGCCCACCGCCAGCGACAGGACCAGCTTCCGGGTGACCAGGAGCACCAGGGCGGCCGTGGTGAGGCTGCCGAGAATGCGCCAGGAAACGGCCTTGGCGACGGAACGCGCGTGGCTCTCGCGGAACATCCCGTCAATTTAGTCCCTTGGGTTGGGTGGCGCCTCACCCATAGATTCATCGGATGAAGCCCCAAGCAGACCCCATGCCCAGCCGCCAGCCCTGGAGTGCCAGCACCGTCCTCCTGGCCGCGGCCTGTTTCGGGCTGCTGACGGGAGCCGCGGAGGTCACGGCACACCTGGTGCGAAAGTTCGCCCTCCACCGCCTCCTCCGCTTCGGGAACAACTTCATCTGGATGACCCCGCTGACGGACCTGGCGATCTTCCTGGCGGCGGGTCTCCTGCTCCTGCTCGTCTCCATGCCGCTGCGACGGCTGCGAACCCCGTCCATCGTCCTCGGTACCTTCGGGACCCTCGCGGCGTTTGCTCCGCTGCTCCTGGCGGAGCAGATCCACAAGGCCGCTGCCCTGGTGCTCGCGGCGGGTCTGGGCGTCGGGCTCGCCCGGGCCATCGCGCCGCATCCCGAGGGCTTCCGTCGGTTCGCCCGGCGCGCCATCCCGGCTCTGCTTGGCCTGGTGCTGGTGGCCGGCGCCGGCCTGGCCGGTGGGCGGCAGATCAGCGAGCGCCGTGCCCTCGCCACGACACCGGCCACCCCGCCCAAGGGCCCCAACATTCTGCTGCTGGTGCTCGACACCGTCCGGGCCTGGGACATCAGCTGGATGGCGTACTGGCGGCCGACCACCCCGCGTCTTGCCAACTGGGTCAGCCGAGGGGCCATCTTCGATCGGGCGCTGTCCGCGGCGCCGTGGACCACGCCGTCTCACGCGGCCATGTTCACCGGTCACCTTCCCGTGGACCTGTCGGCGAACTGGGTGACCCCGCTCGACGACGCCGCTCCGACCGTCGCGGAGGTCCTGCAAAAGGCCGGGTACGCCACCGGCGGCTTCGTCGGCAACTACAGCTATGCCGGCCGGTCGACCGGGCTCGATCGCGGCTTCGGGCACTATGTGGACTACCCGGTCAACATCGAGCAGGCGTTCCGGTCATCCCAGCTGACGGCACGGCTGTTCGAGATCCCTGGCCTGGCAACGTGGCTGGGGCAGCGGCGGCTGCTCCACCCAGGCAACTCGGCGGAGACGGTCAACCGCGCCTTTCTGGACTGGGTGGGTGACCGGGGCCAGCGCCCCTTCTTCGCCTTCATCAACTACTTCGAGGCGCATGCGCCCTACCTGCCGCCGGCCCCCTGGGATTCGATGTTCGCCAAGGCGGGCGATCACGAGCGGACGGCCCGGTACTGGGATGCGATCGAGCAGGCGTTCGGCGAGGGGATGTACCCCCGTGAATTCCTCGAGGACACCCGCGATGCCTACGACGGGTCCATCGCGTACCTCGACTTCCAGATCGACTCGCTGCTCACGGTCCTGGGCAACCGCGGCCTGCTCGACAATACCGTCGTCATCATCACGTCCGACCACGGCGAGCTGTTCGGCGAGCATGGCCTGCTCCAGCACGGCAGCAGCCTGTACCTCCCTGAACTGCACGTACCCCTCGCGATCCTCGCCCCGGGAAAGGTTCCGGCCGGCATGCACGTGCCCTATCCCGTGTCGCTCCGGGGCATCGCGAGCACCATGCTGGCCTTCGCCGGTGTCACGAACCCCGGCCTCCCCGGCCAGTCGATGACCGGGTACCTCCGCGGACCCGGCCTGCCTGTACCGGTGGACTCGGTCTTCTCCGCGGTGGACTACTCCCGCCAGACACCCAAGTGGCCACCCAACCAGCCGCTGCTCCGGGGCAACCTCCGCTCGGTGGTACTCGACAGCCTCCACTACATCCTGAACGGCGATGGCGTGGAGGAACTGTTCCGACCCGGACACGACGCCTTCGAAACCCGCAATCTCGCGGGGCTGCCGGAATTCAAGCCGGCGCTGGACGCCTATCGTGCGGCGCTGCGGGCACTGGCGAGAGGGAAGTAGGACGGGCAGACGGGCAGACGGGCAGACGGGCAGACGGGCAGACGGGCAGACGGGCAGACGGGCAGACGGGCAGACGGGCAGACGGGCAGACGGGCAGATCGAAGGTCAAAGGATCGGATCGCATGCGCATTCAACCAACGCTTCTCGCCACCGTTGCGGCCCTGATCTCCACCGCCCCCGCCATCGCGGCCCAGCAGCGCGAGCCGGTCCTCAAGCAGATCAAGGTCCCGCACCACTACTACTATCGCGAGATGTATCTCCCGCAGGTGACCAGCGGGCCGAGCGCGGCCGCCTGGTCGCCCGACGGGACGGCACTCGTCTACAGCATGCAGGGCTCGCTCTGGCGGCAGCGGGTGGGCGCCACGGAGGCCGCCCAGGTCACCGCTGGTGATGGCTACGATTACCAGCCCGACTGGTCACCCGGCGGCCGCTGGATCGTGTACACGTCGTATCGCCGGGACGCCGTCGAGTTGCGGTTGCTGGACCTGACAACAGGGGCCAGCCGGTCACTGCTCGCCGACGGCGCCGTGAACCTCGAGCCCAGGTTCTCGCCCGACGGGACGCGACTCGTCTTCGTCTCCACGGTGTTCCAGGGCCGGTGGCATGTCTTCGTCGCGCCCTTCGACGCCGAGACGGGCAGCCTCGGCAACGCCGAACGGATCACCGAGGATCGCGACAGCAGGCTCCCGCGCTACTACTACAGCACCTGGGATCACTACCTCTCGCCCACCTGGAGCCCGGATTCGAAGGAGCTGATCCTGGTTTCCAATCGCGGGCGCGTCATGGGCAGCGGCGGTTTCTGGCGGGTGGAGGCCCGTGCCGGCGCGCCCATGCGGGAGATCTGGTACGAGGAGACCAACTGGAAGGCCCGTCCCGACTGGGCCCGGGACGGCAGGCGCGTGGTCTACAGCAGTTATCACGGGCGCCAGTGGGGCCAACTCTGGTTGATGACCGGGGAGGGCGGTGATCCGTTCCAGCTCACCTATGGGGAGTTCGACGCGACCAACCCGCGCTGGTCCCCCGATGGCCGTCGGATCGCGTACATCTCCAACGAGGGCGACAATACGTCGCTCTGGACAGTCGAGATCCCAGGCGGCCGCCGCACCAAGGTCGAAGCGACGACGCGCAAGTACCTGGGCCCCATGGGGACCCTGGCCATCACGCTCGTCGACAAGGCGGGGCAACCCGTCTCGGCCCGTGTGTCGGTGTTCGACTCGACCGGAAAGAGCTGGGCGCCCGACAGCGCCTGGCGGCACGGCGACGAGCTCTTCGTCCGGAGCGAGCGGCAGTTCGAGTACAACTACTTCCACGCCAAGGGCCGCGCGACGATCACCTTGCCGCCAGGCCGGTATACGGTGGAGACCTGGAAGGGGCCGGAGTACGCCGTCGCTCGCGCCGAGGTCGTCGTCCCGGCCTCGCGCCCCGTCTCCAGTCGACTCGTGATCGGCCGCCTGATGAACCTGCCGGCGCTCGGCTGGTGGGGCGGTGACCTGCACGTCCACATGAATTACGGCGGCGCCTATCGCAACACGCCGACCAACTTGAAGCAGCAGTCACAGGCCGAAGGGCTGCACGTGGTCGAGAACCTGATCGTCAACAAGGAGCAGCGGGTGCCGGACATCGGGTACTGGCAACCCGGCCCCGACGCGGTCTCCAGCAAGGACTTCCTGCTGATGCATGCGGAGGAGTTCCATACCAGTTGGTGGGGACACACGGCCCTGCTGGGCCTGCGGGAGAACTTCATCCTCCCCAATTACGTCGGCTATGCCAGCACGGCGGCAGCGAGCCTGGTGCCGATGAACGCCCAGGTGTTCGACCTCGCTCACGCCCAGGGCGGAGTGACCGGCTATGTGCACCCGTTCGACACCAGGCCGGACCCGTTCGACCGGGCCGAGCCGGTCCGCTACGAGATGCCCATCGACGTGGCGCTGGGCAAGGTCGACTACTTCGAGGTAATGGGTTTCAGCGATCACCTCATCACCTCGGAGTTCTGGTACCGGCTGCTCAACTGCGGCTACCGGATCCCGGCGGCGGCCGGGACGGATGCCTTCCCGAACTTCGCTTCGCTCCGCGGGCCCCAGGGATTGGTGCGGGTGTACGCGCGCTCGGGGCTGACGCTCGATCATGGCAGTTTCCTGGCGGCCATCAAGGCCGGGAAGACCTTCGTGACCAATGGACCGCTCCTGGGGATCGGGGTGAGGGTGGGCAAACAGACGGACAGTCGGACAGTCGGACGGTCGGTCGGACGGTGGTTTGGGATTGGGGATGAGATTGCGTTGCCTGCGGGGAAGCACGCCATCCAGGTTCAGGTCACGCTCCGCTCCAACACGCCGGTGGACCATCTCGAGCTGGTCCGGAACGGGAAGGTCGTCGCCTCCGTACCGCTGCGCGGTGACCGCACCAGAGCCGACACGCTGCTCACGGTTCCGGTGGAGGAGAGTGGCTGGTACGTCGTCCGGACCTATGCCGATCACCCCAGGGCACCGATCCTGGACCTGTACCCCTTCGCCAGCACCAGCGCGTTCTACGTGACCGTGGCCGGGAAGCCGGTCCGGTCGCGGGAAGACGCCGAGTATTTCCTGATGTGGATTGATCGGGTCCGGCAGGAGGTCGAGCAGTACCAGGCCTGGAACAGCGCGGCGGAGCGGGAGGACGTGCTGCGAACGGTGGCGAAGGCGCGGGAGGAGTTTGAGCAGAGGGGAGGATGGGCGGACGGGCGGACGGGCGGACGGGCGGACGGGCGGACGGGCGGACCCAGAGATAGTTGAACCGATGTGCGTAGTTTGGGTTCGTTTCACCCTGGCCCGAGGCAACATCGTTCCGCATGAGCGACAACCAGCCAAAGTCCGGCCATTCCTTCGAGCGACTCCAGGCATGGGCCGCTTGCCATCAACTTGTGCTTTCAGTGTATGCCGCCTCGAACGGCTGGCCGAGAGAGGAGCGCTACGGCCTGATCGCCCAGGCAAGAGGAGCCGCGGTATCCGCTGCGGCCAACATCTGCGAGGGGTCGGCACGCAGAGGCTCCAAGGAGTTCAAGCGATTTCTAGACATTTCGCTGGGTTCGCTGGCCGAATTGGCCTACTACATGCGCCTGGCAAGAGACCTCGATCTGTTATCCCGCGATGACTTCACGGCGTTGGAGATCCACCGCGATCACGCCAGTCGTTTGACATGGGGGCTGGCACAGGCAATCGGTCGGAAAGCCAGAGCGCAATCCTGACCGTCCGACCACCTGACCGTCTGCCCCTCCGCCCCTCCGCCCCTCCGCCCTACTTCACCACCGGCACTACGATCCGCGACGGATGCTTCCCGCCGAAGTGGATCGTGATGCGGGCCGTCCGCAGGGCGGCGGACTCGGTCTCCAGTTGGCCTGAGTGGAGGTTGCGCGACATGTGAGGCATGAAGGAAGTCATCACCGCGATCCGGATCCGGTGACCCTTCAGGAACCGATTCCCGGTCATGAGGTTCCGGAGCCGGAGGCGATAGACCACACCGGGCTCGAGCAGCTTCCGCACCGGGCCGCCGTCACGATAGCTGGCACGCAGGACATCGAGACCGGGGCTCATCAGGTTGAACGCGGTGCTGTCGGGCGCCACGTCCAGCAGCTTCACCCAGAGGTCGGTATCGGGAGAGTCAGTGGAGAGGTAGATCTCCGCTTCGGCGGGGCCGACCACGGCCAGGTCGCTCTCGAGCGGCTGGGTTTCAAAGAGAATGACCCCGGGCCATTCGCCGAGCGCGCGATAATCGTGCGCGCCCGCCTCCTCGGCATAGGCGTCACGGATCGGGACCGCGGGATCAGAGATCATCACCACCGCCCCCGCCTTGGTTGGCTGCGAGCTCAGCCCTCCACCCCTCCGCCCCTCCGCCTCTTCGCCCATCCGCCCACCCAGATACAGCGAACGGTACTCCGTCCGTGGCAGCGGCCAGGCCTGCGCGTCCCGCCACCGGTTTTCGCCCATGACAAACACGTGCACCGGCGGCTCCCGATCCACCCCGTTGTCTTCGCTCTTCACCCAGCGGTCCATCCATCGGAGCACCAGCGCGTCGTAGTCGATCGCCGCGTCGGGCCCCATGACGCGGTCACCAGTCTTGGTCCGGGCCATCGGTCCGACCCCATGGCTCCATGGCCCGATCACCAGCCTGGTGCGTGCGGTTGCCGCCGAGCCGCCGCGGGCATGGAGCAGACCGGAAAAGTTCGTCGTCGCGCCGAGCGGTCCGTAGGCCTCATCGTGCCATCCCGTCAGATTCAGCACCGCGGCGCTGGTGCGGGGGTACTTGTCGGTCAGTTCGGCCCAGTCCCACCAGCCGTCGCCCGGGGGGTGCTTCATCCACTCGTAGTACCAGTCCGCCAGGCCACGGAAGGCCGGCATGGCGCTGAGCGGAAGCACCTCCTGCAGGTGGCGGCCCTCGAGTGGCCAGGCCGCCCGCGCCTCTGCTCCGGTCTTCGGCCCCGCCACACCGGCCCGTTGCCGGAGGTCGGGGGCGATGTTGTTCCAGGTCCACCTGAGCCAGGACGCGTCCCACACCCCACCGGCATACCAGAAATGTGAGGGCGATGCGAATGTCATGGCCGGCACCATCGCCTTGAGGTGGGGCGGGCTCTCCACCGCGGCCAGCCATTGAACGGCGCCGGGGTAGGAAAGGCCGAACGTGCCAACGGCACCGTTCGACCATGACTGCGACGCTGCCCATTCGATCGTGTCGTAACCGTCGTGCCCCTCCTGCCGGTACGCGATGTAGTCACCCCCGGACGCATACCGGCCGCGGACGTCCTGGGCGACGATGGCGTAGCCTCGCTCGACCGCGCGCCGGAAGATGGAATAGCTGACGAAGACCTCAGCCTTGCCGTAGGGGGTCCGGTAGACCAGCGTAGGGAACGGGCCGGGGCCGACGGGGCGCCACAGGTCGGCGCGGAGCACGATCCCATCCCGCATCGGCACGGCCACGTCGCGCTCGACGACCCCAAGGGGCGCATCCTGGGCCACGACGGCGCGACAGAGCCAGCCTGCCAGCAAGACACCGGCGATCCCGACAGCCCGTTTCATACGCATCCTCCCTCCGCCCCTCCGTCTCTCCGCCCGCCTGCGCCCAGCTACCGCCCCAGCTTGTAGAGTTCGGTCTCCGGGTGATAGGTCTTCCAGTCGAACCAGTAGTCCTTCTGGATCAGCACCCGCTCCAGTCGCCTGCCCTGAAGCGGTCCGCTGACCGCCACGCCCTGGAAGTCCCACTCGGAGCCACTCTTGGCGTCCACCAGCCGCACTGGTTTGCTGCCCGGTTTCAGGAAGAGCTCGATGAACTCGCCATCGAGCTGGGGGCGGAAGCCACGGGCCGACTGGCCATCGTCACCGAGCAACAGCACCACTGGCTCGCCGCCCACCTGGTCGATGATCGGGTTCTGCCGGGCCAGCGTGCCGAGCGGATAGGCCTTGGCTGCACCGTGCTGCGCGACACCAATCACCACGGTACGGGGTGGCAGGGTGCTGTCCAGCTTTACCCGGGTCGCCACCGGCATCCGAGCAGTCTCGGCTTCCCAGTCGGCCGAGAACCTGATCCAGGCCGAGTCGGCAGCCGGCCTGAGCACCCGGCCGGCTGGAGCTTCCCGGGTCCATACCTCGAAGCTCAGTTCGTCGTGGAAGACCCGCTCGAGTTGTCGGCCCTTGAGCGGCCCCGCGATGGCGCGGCCGGTGATCTGCTGCCACCAGCTGCCGGTCTCCTCGTCCTGCATCACGAAGTTCTGGTTGTTGATCCCGGCCAGATGAAACGTCAGCGTGCGCCCATCCAGGGCGCTCTGCCACACCACGCCGGTGTGGCAGAGCGTTCAATAGGTGGCGACGATGGGAACTCGCCCCACCACATCCTGAACGAGGTGGTGATAGGCCAGCTGCCGCACCGGATAGGCCACCGCGTCGCCGCCGACTGCCACGGTCAGGACCATGTCCTTCGCGCCCACCCAGGCTGCGTCGTCGGCCCGGACATACTGGGCATTCGGCAGCGGTGCGAACATCCACTCGAAGTACCGCTGCCGCGCCAACCACGCGGCGGCCAGAACCAGCAGCACCGGCGGCACTACTGCAACCTGGCGCCAGCGGGAGCCGGCCCTTCGCCACAGCCCGATCGCAAGAACCAGGACGATGGCCGCAATGGCACCGGTCACCAGCGGCGACCACCGCCGCAGCGCATACGAGAGCGAGACCGCGGTTTCGGTCTGGGAGGCGAAAGGTCGGATCAGGTACGCGGGGACCAGTACCATCGCAGCGGCAACCAGCGCGAGCAGCGCCAGAGACCACCAGCCGTATCGTCGCATGACCGACTCCGTGGAATGAGACCCCCGTCTGACCGTCCGTCCTACTTGAACAGGTGCTGGTAGCGCCGCTTGAACTCGGCCTTCCGGGCCATCGCGTCCGTGGCCGTGATCCCGGCGCAGCGATGCTCCGCGTGGGAATCCCAGCCATCCGGCCACACCTGGAACACCAATTCCCGGCAGGCGGGACAGAGCACCTTCCGGCCGACGACCTGATAGGCGCCCAGCTCGGTCGCGTTGGTGATGACGCCCTGCTGGTCGTATCGGGGCAGGAGGGAGCCCTGTGGGGGGCCGACCGGGATGCGCTCCCGCGCGATCAGGTCCTCGAGCGCGAAGGCACAGACCGCCAGGGCCTGCTCCCGGGTGATCTCGGGATGCTGGTCCACGAACGCATCGAGGCTTTCCCCCCGGCGCAGATGGTCGAGCAGGACCTGCAGGGGAAGGGTCGATCCGGCAAAGACCGGCTGCCCGCCGGCGATGTCCGGCGACCGTCGGATGGGGGAACGAGGTCGGCGCACCGGTTCCCAAGCTAGGCCGGCTGCCGCCCGGGGGCAACGCCCCTTGCCGCCCGCCGGAGCGCCCGTCAGACTTCCCCCGTGCCGACCCTGCTCGACGATACCGAACTGCTTCGCCGCCTGATCGCCTTCGACTCGGTCAGCCGGCACAGCAACCTGCCGATCGCCGAGTTCATTTCGGACTACCTCGACCGGCCCGGGGTCCGGATCCACCGGAACCCGTCCCCCGATGACACCAAAACCAACCTGGTCATCGAGTTGGGCCCCGAAGCCGACCCGAAGACGCGCGCCGGACTGGTCCTCTCGGGACACATGGACGTCGTGCCGGCCGAGGAGACGGAGTGGACCTCGGACCCGTTCGTGATGGTGGAACGGGATGACGCCTACTACGGCCGCGGCACCGCGGACATGAAGGGGTTCCTGGCCCTGGCCATGAACCGCATGGCCCTGCTCGAGCCCGGGCACCTGCGGCGGCCCCTCGCCCTGCTCTTCACCTACGACGAGGAGCTCGGCACTCTTGGCGCCCATCACTTCGCCAGGACCTATGCCAACCCAGCATCCCTGCCCCGTCAGGTGGTCATCGGCGAGCCGACCTCGCTCCGCCCGATCCGGATGCACAAAGGGCACCTCAAGCTTCAACTGGTGCTGCGGGGCGTGAGTGCGCATAGCGGCTATCCGCACCTGGGCCGGAACGCGATCGAGCCAGCGGCCCGCGCCATCGTGGCACTGAGCGGCCTCCGGCAGGAGCTGGAACGCGAACGCCCGGTGAACGCCGAGTGCTTCCCCGAAGTCCCCTTCGTGGCCCTCAATGTCGCCCAGGTGCGCGGCGGTGTTGCCGTCAACGTGGTGCCCGACTCCTGCACGATCGACCTTGGTATCCGGATCCTGCCGGGGATGCAGAGCCCGGCCCTGATCGAGCGGGTCCGGGCGGCGGTCACCGGGGCCATCGGCGCGGACTTCGAGTTGCTGGAGCTGGGCGATAGCCCGCCTTTCCTGCTCGATGCCAGCCGCCCGGTGCATCGCCACGTCTGCGCGGCGGCACACCGCACCGACTCAGGCAGCGTCTCCTTCGCCACCGACGCGGGCTGGTTCCAGACCATCGGCTTCGACTGCGTGATCTTCGGGCCCGGCACCATCGAGGTGGCCCACAAGCCGAATGAGTCCCTCCCGGTCGGCGAGTTCCGGGCAGCGGCCGCGATGCTGGACGACCTGGTCCGGTGGGGCTGTATCGAGGAGCCGCCGGCATGAGCGCGGGCGGACCCTGGCAGGATCGTCATGTCGTCTGACCTCACGGCGATCCGCGCCGCGGTCGAGCGCCGACGCGACGAGTTGATCGCCTTCGCCAGTCGCGCCGTCCAGGCCGCCAGCCTCCCCGGTCAGGAGCACGCGGTCCAGGACCTGATCGCCGAGCGGCTCCGGAACCTCGGGCTGGACGTGACGATCCTCCCGGTCCGCTTCGATCGGCTGCGAGGGCATCCGGCCTTCGGCGACGACGGGTTCTCCCCGGATGCCCGGATCGACGTCATCGGTCGGTGGCGGGGCTCGGGTGCGGGACGTTCCCTGATCCTGAACGGCCACGTGGACGTAGTCGCGCCGGGGGACGAGGCGCTCTGGACGGAGTCGCCCTGGAGCGGCACGGTGCGCGACGGGCGTCTGTATGGCCGCGGCTCCTGCGACATGAAGTCAGGCCTGATCTCGGGCATCTTCGCGCTGGCCGTGCTCCAGGACCTGGGCTGGTCACCGGCCGGCGATATCGTCGTGGAGAGCGTCATCGGAGAGGAATCCGGCGGTGCGGGCACGCTGGCCGCGATCGTCGAGGGGATCCGCGCCGACGGTGCCATCATCCTCGAGCCGACCTCGCTGGATCTCTGCCCCGTCCAGTCGGGCGCCCTCACTTTTCGGCTCAGCGTGCCGGGCCGGGCCGCGCATGGCGCGCTCCGCCAGCACGGGGTCAGCGCCATCGAGAAGTTCTCGCTGCTGCATGCGGCGATCGTGGAACTGGAGCGCACCCGCCACGAGCGGCATCGTCACCCGCTCTA
>Ga0315283_10003018_pt1 | contig 14292 bp, 12 predicted proteins | sample YL17G09_0_MG_FD_204541 | JGI IMG/M metagenome (GOLD analysis project Ga0315283, IMG submission 204541) | Sediment microbial communities from Yellowstone Lake, YNP, Wyoming, USA - YL17G09_0 | ecosystem: Environmental > Aquatic > Freshwater > Lake > Sediment | place: USA: Wyoming | collected... | reverse complement strand
CTGGACGCGGGTCGGCCGATCCTGGCGCTGCTCGACGAGGACGACGAAGCCGCCCGGCTCGTGCGCCGCGCGGGCGGGACCTGCCTGCCGCCGGGCGACCGCGAGGGGCTCGCCGCGGAGATCGAGCGCCGCTACCTCGCCTGGAAGGAGGGCGCCGGCACGGAGACGCAGACACCCCCGGGGTGTGCGGACTGGCTCGAGGAGCACACTCGCTCAAGTCTCTCCGCACGGCTTTCCACGCTGCTCGGCGAGCTCGCGGACGCGGGCGGCACGAGATGACCTTCACGCTCCGCGGACCGCTGCGCCCCATGACGCTCGTTGAGCGCGTGGGGCTTGCGGTCGCGCTGCTGCTGGCCACGGCCCTGATGTGGCCGTTGCGCGAGTACCTCACCGACGACACCTTCATCCACCTGCAGTACGCCCGCAACCTTGCCGACGGGCAGGGTCTGGTCTTCAATCCGGGCGAACGGGTCTACGGTTGCGCCAGTCCTTTGTGGGTCGCGCTCATCGCCGACGGCATGGCACTGGGTTTCGATGGGTTGCGCGTGGCGCGGATGCTCGGCTTCCTTGCCACGCTCTGGTCGGTGGTGCTCTTCCTGCAGCTCATGCGCCGCAATCTGCAGACCCCGGCACTCTGCGCGGCGGCGACGGTGGCCTGGGCGGGGCACGCCTGGATGCTGCGATGGTCGCTCTCAGGTATGGAGACCCCGCTCGCGGTGGCGCTGGTGCTGGCAGGATTCGTGGCCTTCACCGAGGGCAAGACCTGGGGGGCGCGTCCGGTGCGAACCGGGGCTCTGTGGGCTCTGGCCGCGCTCACGCGGCCTGAGGCCGCGCTGCTGCTCGGGCTGTGGGGAGTATTCCTGCTGGTGGACACCGACAGCCGCCCCGGGCTCCGCCGTCTCGTCTTCGGATCGCTGCCGCCGCTTGCCATCTACGGCACCTGGCTGCTGTTCGCGCGTTTCTATCTCGGCAGTGTCCTGCCGCAGACCCTCATGGCGAAGACGTCCGGTCCGGCCGGACTCGACGTGCAGTTGGATAACCTGTGGCGACAGGTTCGGATCGTCGGAGCCACCGACGGGCTGATGGCCGCGCTGCTCGTCCTGGCGCTGCTGGCCGGTGGTGCGTGCGTGTGGACCTGGCGACCGCTCACGCAGCGCGCGCAGCGCATGCTGCCGTGGGTATGGCTGGCCCTGGTGCCGGCGCTCTACGTCGTGCGCGGTGTGCCGGTGCGGTCGCGCGACCTGCTCCCGCTGCTGCCGGTGCTGAGCTGGCTGGCGTGGCAGGTCGGGGAGTGCTGGAGCCTGGGGGCGTCCGCCATGCCGCGCACGAGGCGCACGGTGCTGCTCGGCACCACGATCGCCGCGCTGATGCTGATGCAGAACATCGCGGTCCTCCGCGGAGTGGTGCTGCCCCAGGCGCGCGCGCTCAGCACGGGACTGCGCGGGAGCCTGGTACCATGGGGTCGCTGGCTGAGCGAGAACACGCCCGAGCGCAGCGCGATCGCCGCGCCCGAGATCGGCGCGCTCGGCTATTTCAGCCGGCGCCGCGTCGTGGACCTCAATGGGTTGGTGACGTTGCAGATGGCGCCGTACCTTGAGCGCGAGACGCCCGCGGACGCGATTGCCAGCTTCCGCTTCGCTGCGTTCGCGCGCCCCGAGTATCTCGTGGATCGCGGGCCCCGACCCGACGACCTGCGGCAGCGCAGCCGTTACGCACCCGCGCTCGCGCTGCTCGGCGTGGCCAGTGTTCTGGGTCCAGGCCCGGGGCGGCCCGCGCCCTTCTACTCTCTTTATCGAGTGGACTGGGCTGTTGCCGATTCCCTCGGGGCGCCGACCCGGTCAAGAGGCCTGAATCGTTGAAACTGCACAATCGTGCAGTATCCGGTCGAAAATATTCCTCGAGATGCACACAAATTCTTTTGACATCAGCGCAAAGCGCGTCTATGTTGCCTCCTGTGTGGGATGAAGTGGTGAGGTGAGGTACGAAGTGGTGCGTTGAGAGTTCTGAGGGGACCGCAAGATGGCCGCGTTCTATGGCACTGAGAAGGGCACGCTCGACCCGAAGCGCCGGTTGAGCGTGCCCGTCTTGTTGCGTCGCGATTCCCTCTCGCGGAAGACGCACGACCGTTTCTTTCTCAAGCACGGCTCCGAAGGCTGCCTGCTGCTGTACTCCGTCGAGGATTGGCGCACGATGGAGGAGAAGCTGAACAAACTGCTGAAGGGCGACCGCGAGGACCGCGACTTCGTATTCGCGTTTCTCGAGGACGCATGTTGGGTGACGGTGGACGCCCAGGGACGGATCACGATCCCACCGGCACTGCAGGACCGCGCAGGTCTCGGCAAGGATGTCGTACTGCGCGGCATCATCGGCTACATCGCCATCTGGAGCGCGGAGAAGTACGGCCAGAAGAGGACCGTGCTGTCCGACGACGCGCTCGCCCGACTCGAGACGCAGAAGCTCAGGGACTGAGCCCCATGGTCGCCCGACCGCAGAGAGACCAGGACCGTATCGCCATGGCGCTCAACCTCGAGTTGAGTGGGGGGAGGCACGGTGCCTCGGCGCGTATCGAGCTGCGCGAGCGGCCGGCCGGTCGCGTCGTGCTCTTTGCCTTGCGGGGCTGGCTCGGGCGCGTGGCCATCCTGCGCCTCGGTCGCACGCTGGACGATCTGGGCGAGCGCGGCGTCGAGCAATTGCTGCTCGATTGCTCTCAGGTCCGCCACATCGACTACCGCACGGTGCCCGCGCTGGTGGAGGCGCTCGCGCGCTTCGAGAGCCGCGCGGGCGGCACCGTGGTCTGCGGTCTCTCGTCCTACCTGCGGGACCTGTTCCGGCTGGCGGGATGCGAGGCGCGGCTGCGTTGCTGGCCTTCGGCGGCCGACCTGCTGGCGACTCCGGCCGGATACGAATCGGGACGTGAGTGTGCGTCATGAACCGGTCCTGCTCGCCGAGGTGCTGGGTTTCCTGCGGAACGGTCCCGGGCTCTACCTGGACGCGACGCTCGGCGACGCCGGGCACGCCGAGGCGCTGCTCGAATCCGAGCCTGGCGCGCAGCTGCTGGGCTGTGACCGTGACCCTTCCGCGCTGGAGTACGCGGCCGGGAGGCTGATGAGGTTCGGGACGCGCGTGCGCCTCGCCCACGCGACGTTCCGGGAAGTGCCGGCCGCGCTGACCGCGTCCGGAGGCGGGGGGCTGGTCGGAGCGCTGTTCGACCTGGGACTGTCGTCGAGGCAGATCGACGATCCGGCGAGAGGGATGAGCTTCATGCAGGACGGGCCGCTCGATCTAAGGATGGATCCGTCGCGCGGAAGGACGGGCGCGGAGCGGCTGCAGGGGGCGGGGGAGGAGGAGTTGGGCGCCGTGCTGAGAGAGCACGGTGACGTGGCCGGGGCCCGATCACTTGCGCGGGCCCTGTTCGCGGACGCCCGTCAGGGTGGACTGAGGACCACACGAGCGCTGCGGGAGGCCATCGACCGCGCACTCGGCGGGTCGGCCCACCCGAGGCGGTACGCGCAGGTGTTCCAGGCGCTGCGCATCTGGGTCAACGGCGAAGCCGAGGAGCTTGAAGCGGCGTTGAAGTGGCTGCCGGAGGCGATGGGCCCCGGTGGCATGGTCGTCACGCTCGCCTACCACTCGGGCGAGGATCGGAAGATCAAGCAGGCGCTGCGCGGCCCGACTGGCTCACGGTTCGCGCGACGGCTGCCGGAGATACCCGGGGTGCGGCCTGCTGAGAGGCCGTGGGACGAACTCACACGGAGGGTGGTGACACCCTCGCCTGCCGAGCGGGAGCGGAATCCACGGGCGCGCAGCGCCCGGCTCCGTGCCTTCCGGAGAACCCAAGGATGAACATGAACGTACGTCGGCCTCTGGCCTCGTGGCGCGCTCCGGATCGGCGCGCGCTCCGGCCAGAGTTGTGGGTCGTCGCTCTGGTCGCGGTGGGGATGCTCCTGGTCGAGGTGTGGCAGAGCTCGCGCATGGCCGAGCTCTGCCTGGCCCTCGACCACAACCGCGCGGCGGTCCAGCAGGCGCAGGCCCGGCTCGAGTACCAGCACGCCCAACTCGACCGCCGCACGACCAGGGCGGAACTCGCTCCGCAGGCCAGCCTGCTGGGACTGGTTCCGGTCGACGCTAGGCAGGTGGTCCAGCTACCGCCGGAGTATCTGGCGGCAGCGGACCAGCGAACCGGGCAGGACTCGCGCCCGGTGCTGGCGTGGGCGGAAGGGGTTTCCCGCATCCTGGTGCCGGAGGCCAGGGCCCGCGACCGCGACCACACCAACGGACGAACGGACGAACCATAGACGCGTCCGGGCAAGTTGACCGGCCGCACCACCGCACCGCGCTTGTGACGGCCCGGCGGTTGGCGTGAACCGCCGTTCCACGGAGGGAAGCAGTTGGCCCACAGGGATTCGCGCAGGAGTCGGGTGCTGGTGGCTGCGGCCGGTCTGTTGCTTGGCCTGGACATGCTGTGGCTGCGCGTCGCGTGGCTGCAGGTCGTCCAGCACTCATACTTTGCGGGGCGCGCCGAGCTGAATCAGGAGCAGCGCGTGCTGGTCCGCCCGGTGCGCGGCGGGTTGCTGGACCGGCGCGGACGCCCGCTGGCGCGCGACCTGCTGACCTGCTCCGTCTCGGCGGCCCCGCGCGAGATGGCGGACCCGGCTGCCGTGGCCCGCGGCCTGGCGGCGCTGCTGCACCTGGACGCGCGCCGGCTGGCCGCCGAGTTCCGCGTGCATCCGCGCTTCGTCTGGGTCGCGCGCCACCAGCCGCCCGAGCGGGGCGAAGCCGTGGCCGCACGCAAGTGGCGCGGTGTGCACCTCTCGGTGGAGACGCGGCGCGAATACACGCTGGGCGCCGCGGCCAGCGAGATCCTCGGACGCACCGACCTCGATGACAGCGGGGTGGACGGGCTCGAGTTGCAGCTGGACGACGAGCTGCGCGGGCGGCCCGGCTGGTCCACGATCTTCCGCGTCGGAAAGAGCCGCACCGTGGAGTTGCCGCGCGGCCTGAGTCGCGCGCCAGCCGACGGCCACAGCGCAGTGCTGACCCTCGATCTCGACCTGCAGGGCATCGTCGAGCACCACCTGGCGCGCGCGGTGGACACGCTGCGCGCGGTGCGCGGCTTCGCGCTCTTCCTCGACCCGCGCACCGGCGAGATCCTCGCCTCGGTCTGCGTCCCGCACCTGCCCCCCGGAAAGGCGCGCAACTGGCCCTTCACCGACCAGTACGAACCGGGCTCCACCTTCAAGGTCGTGGCCGTGGGCACCGCGCTCGAGGAGAACCTTGCGCGTCCCGACCAGTACTTCGACGCCGGCAACGGCGTCTGCCAGGTGGTGCCTGGCGTCTTCTTCCACGACTCGCACAAGGCCCCCGGCTTCACGCTCTTCGGTGCCGTGCAGTACTCGAGCAACATCGTCATGGCCAAGCTTGCCCTGCTCGCCGGCTCCGAGCGGCTCTACCGCTACGCCACGGCGCTCGGTTTTGGCAGCCTCACCGGGCTGGACTTCCCGGGTGAAACCAACGGCCGGCTGCACAGTCCCGCCCACTGGTCGGCGCGCTCGTGTCCCACCATCGCCATCGGGCACGAGGTCTCGGTGACCCCGTTGCAACTGGCGCTGGCCTACGCCGCGATCGCCAACGGCGGCGTGCTGATGGAGCCGATGCTGGTCCGCGAGGTGCGCAGCGCCGGGGGCGGAGCGCTGCACCGCTTCGGACCGCGCGCCGCCCGCCGCGTCTTCAGCGAAGCCACCACGGCCACGCTGCGGGAGATGCTGACCGCGGTGGTGGACAGTGGCACGGCGAAGACCGCGCGCATCCCGGGCTTCGTGCTCGCCGGCAAGACCGGCACCGCACAGAAATTCGACCCCGTGACCAAGACCTATGCCCATGACAAGTATCTTTCCTCGTTCGTTGGTTTCGCCCCTGCGAGCGCGCCCACGCTGGTCGGGATCGTCGTGATCGACGAGCCGCGCACCGGGCACTATTACGGTGGGGAGATCGCCGCGCCGGTATTCCGCGAGGTGATGCTGGACCTGCGCCGCCTGACGGACGGCCCCTTCGGCACGGGCTCGACCGCGGTGGCGGCGAAGCCGCCCGCGCCCGCCGCGGTGGTGGTGCCCGATCTCCGGCTGCTGCCGCAACTCGCTGCGGAGCGCCGGCTTGCAGGGCAGGGCCTGCGCGCGCGCTTCGAGGGCCGGGGGCAGCGCGTGCTGGCGCAGTCGCCCGCCGCGGGCCAGGCCGCCGAGCGCGGCGCCAGCGTGACCGCGTGGCTCGCGGCCCCGGTGGGTTCGGCGGGACTTCTGCTGCCCGACCTCGTGGGCCTGCCGTTGCGCGAGGCCCTGCGGCGGCTCATGCCGCGGCAGGCGCGGACGCGCATCACCGGCAGCGGGATCGTGGTGCGGCAGGCGCCCGCGGCGGGCACGCCGTTCGCGCCCGGCTCCGAATGCCGGCTGTGGTGCGAGCCGGGCCTGGCCCCGGCCGCCTCACCGCCACCGGGCCCCCTGAGCTGCTTCCCTGCGGACGTGGAACGCGCAAACGCCGTGCGGACCGGACCGTGACCCTGCGCGCCCTGCTCCAGGCGATGGGTGCTCCCCCTTTCGCGGGCGACGAAGGGGTGGAAGTGCGTGGTCTTGCCTCTGACTCGCGCCGGGTGCGGCCCGGCGACCTCTTCTTTGCCATCGCTGGCCTGCGCCAGGACGGGCAGGCCTTCGTGCGTCAGGCCCTCGCTTCGGGCGCCGTGGCGGTCGTGGTGGACCACGACGCGCCGGCCGCGGACGGGTTGCTGGTGCGCGTGGCCGAGCCGCGCCGGGCGCTGGCCGAGGCGGCGACGGCGTTCCACGGCCAGCCTGCGCGCGCGCTGCGGGCCGTGGGCATCACGGGCACCAACGGCAAGACCACGACGACCTACCTGCTCGAGTCGGTCTTCCGCGCCGCCGGCTGGCGGCCGGGGGTGCTGGGCACGACCGGTGCCCGGCTCGACGGTGCCGTGCGCCCGCTCAACTACACGACGCCCGAAGCCACCGAGTTGCAGGCGCTCCTGCGCGAGATGGTGGAGGCCGGCGTGCAGGCCGTGGCGCTCGAGCTGAGCAGCCACGCTCTGGTGCAGCGCCGGGGCTACGGACTCGATCTCGACGTGGCGGTGTTCACGAACCTGAGCCACGACCACCTCGACTACCACGGCACCCTCGAGGCCTATCTCGATGCCAAGCTCATGCTGTTCGACGGCCGCAACGCCTGGCACCCCGTGAAGTCCGCGACCGCGGTGGTGAACTCCGACGACCCGGTGGCGGAGAGGGTCGTCGCGGCGGCCCGCCGCGGGGGCATGAAGGTGCTGCGCTTCGGCGCGGCGGCGGGAACGGACGTGCGCATCGCGCGGGTCGAGGTCGCGCCCCACGGACTCGTGGTCGAGCTGGTGACCGGGACCGTGGCCGAGGTGCGGCTGCCGCTGCTCGGCCGCTACAACGCCTGGAACGCCGCCGGCGCGTTCGCTGCGGCACTGGCGCTGGGCGTGGCTCCCGCACGCGCCGCGGCAGGCCTCGCGGCCGTCGAGGGCGTGCCCGGACGGCTGGAGCGCATCGTCACGGCCCGACCCTTCGAGGTGGTCGTGGACTATGCCCATACGCCGGACGCGCTGGACCGCTCGCTGGCCGCCATGCGTGAGCACGCCCGCGGCCGGCTGCTGCTGGTCTTCGGTTGCGGTGGCGAGCGCGACCGGGTGAAGCGTCCGGTGATGGGCCACGCCGCCCGCGCGGGCGCGGACGAAGTGTGGGTGACGAGCGACAATCCGCGTGGCGAGGACCCGGCGGCGATCGCGCAGGAGATCCTGGCGGGGGCGGGTGGTGCCGGTGGCCCGGTGCACCTCGAGCTCGACCGCCACGCGGCCATCGCCCTGGCCCTGGCGGCCGCGCGCCCTGGGGACACGGTGCTGATCGCCGGCAAGGGGCACGAGACCACGCAGACCATCGGAGAGCGGGTGTTGCCGTTCGACGACCGCGAGGTTGCGCGCGGGCTGCTGCGCGAGGGAGACCGCGGATGATCGCGACCGCCCCCGCCGCGCTCACGCGCGCGCGCATCGCCCAACTGGCGGGCGGCGACCTCGTGGTGCGCGAGGTGCCAGCCGGGCCGGCGGCGCGCGAGGCCTTCCTCACCGCCGGGGTGGAGGGCGCGAGCCTGGACACGCGCACGCTGCGGCCCGGGATGCTCTTCGTGCCGTTGCCGGGGGGCAGCAGCGACGGGCACGACTTCCTCGAGGAGGCCTTCCGCCGCGGCGCTGCCGTCGCGCTCTGCGCGCGTGAGCGCCGCGAGGCCTGGCGGGGACGCGAGCCGGGGCCGCTGGTGGTGGTCGAGGACGTCACCGTTGGGCTGGCGCGTCTGGCGCATGGCTACCGGCTCGGCTGGCACGGTCTGCTGTTGTGCGTGACCGGCAGCGCGGGCAAGACCACGACGCGCGAACTGGTGGCCGCGGCACTCAGCGTGGCGGGCCCCGGGCTGCGCAGCGAAGGGAACCTCAACAACCACTGGGGCGTGCCCCTCACGCTGCTGAGGCTCAGGCCCGAGCATCGCACGGCGGTGGTGGAGATCGGCTCGAACCACCCGGGGGAGATCGCCGCCCTGGCGGCGATCGCCGCGCCCGGCGCGGGGGTCATCACCAACGCGGGCAGCGCCCACCTCGAGGGCTTCGGCACGCTCGACGCCGTGGCGCGCGAGAAGGCGAGCCTGGGCTTCGCGCTCGAGGCGGGCCGGCCGCTGTTCGCGGGCGCGGACTCGCCCCGGCTGCTGCGCGCGCTGGCGGGGGTGAAGGCGCGGGTGATCCGCTACGGACTGGCCCGGTCGGCCGACCTGCGCCCCGAGCGCGTGACGGACCTGGGGCCCGACGGGAGCCGCATCGAGGTCGCGGGCTTCCCGCCGCTCCACCTGCGGCTGGTGGGCGGGCACCAGGTGCTGAACGCGCTCGCCGCGCTGGCCGTGGCGCGCGAGTCGGGGCTCGACTCCGCGACGGTGGTCGCCGCGCTCGAACGGGTCCGTGGGCCGAAGGGACGGATGGAACTGCGGCGGGTGAAGGGCGCCCTGTTGCTGGTGGACTGCTACAACGCGAACCCCGACTCGGCGCGCGCCGCACTCGCGACGCTCACCGGCTGGCCGGGGGCGCGGCGGCGCATCGCGGTGCTCGGTGACATGCTCGAACTGGGCCCGCGCGCGGCGGCGCTCCACCGCGAGACCGGCGCTCGCGTGCGCGACGCCGAACTCTGGGTGGTCGGGGCGCACGCGGCCGACTACGCGACCGGGGCGCGCCGAACCGGCGCGTGCGTGCGGTGCTTCGACGGGAAGCCCGCCCTGGGCGAGGCCCTGGCCAAGGCCCTGGGCGAGGGCGTGGTCGTGCTGCTCAAGGCCTCGCGCGAGGTGGCGCTCGAAGAGGTTCTGGAGGGCCTGGAGTCGGGTCCGGGGGAGGAAGGCTGATGTTCTACGAATGGATCTATCCCCTCCACCACGTACCCGGCCTCTCGATCCTGAACGTCTTCCGTTACATCACCCTGCGCAGTGCCTACGCCGCGGTCACGGCGTTGTTCCTGTGCTACCTGCTCGGCCCGGTCATGATCGCCTGGCTGCGGCGCGTGAAGCTGGGGCAGAAGATCCGTGCCGAGGGACCGCGGGCGCACCTGGTGAAGGCCGGCACGCCCACCATGGGTGGCCTGCTGATCGTCACCTCGATCGTCGTGCCCACGCTGTTGTGGGGGAACTTCCACTCGCGCCCGCTGTGGCTCGCCCTGCTCGCCACGGTGTGGCTGGGCGCGCTGGGTTTCCTCGACGACTACCTGCGGGTGGTGAAGGGCTATCCCAAGGGTCTGCTCGGCCGCTACAAGCTCGCGGGCCAGATCCTGCTCGGCGCCCTGGTCGGCATCGCGCTCGTCGTCTGGCCCGAACCGGGGCTCTCGGCCACGACCATCCACATCCCGTTCCTCAAGTACCGCTTTCTGGACTTCGGGCTGCTCTTCATCCCCTTCGTCATCCTGGTCATCACCGCTTCCTCGAACGCCGTGAACCTGACCGACGGCCTCGACGGCCTCGCCACCGGCCTGGTGGCCATCGCCGCGCTGGCTTTCGCCGGTATGTGCTACATCAGCGGTCACGCGAAGATCAGCGCTTACCTGAACATCACCACTCTGCCGTACAGTGGGGAGCTGACGGTCTTCTGCGCCGCGGTGCTGGGGGCGGCCCTGGGCTTCCTCTGGTACAACTGCCATCCGGCCGACGTGTTCATGGGCGACACCGGGTCGCTCGCCCTTGGCGGGGCGCTCGGGATCGTGGCAGTGCTCATCAAGCGCGAGTTCTGGCTGGTGCTGGTGGGAGGAGTGTTCGTGATGGAGGCGCTCTCGGTGATGATCCAGGTGACCTCGTTCAAGTTCACGGGCCGGCGCGTGTTCCGCATGGCGCCAATCCATCACCATTTCGAGCTCCTGGGCTGGCCCGAGTCCCGCGTGGTGCTGCGCTTCTATATCGTGGGCGTGCTCCTGGCCCTGCTCTCGCTCTCGACCTTCAAGCTGCAATGACCATCGACGCCCGCCATCCGCTGCCCGGTTCGCGGCCCCTGGTGATGGGGGCGGCCCGCTCGGGTCTCGCCGCCGCCCGGCTGCTCGCGCGGCACGGGCTCGACGTGCGTCTGGCCGACGCGAGGCTGGCCGGGCCCGACGGCGGGTCGCGCGGCCGCGAGTTGGCGCGCCAGGGCGTGTGCGCCAGCTGGGACGCCGATGACCCGCGCGCCCTCGAGGGGCGCGATTTCGTGGTCTGGAGCCCGGGCATCCCGATCACCCACGCGGTGGGCGCGGCGGCGCGCGCGGCGGGCCTGCCGCTGCTTTCTGAACTCGAGCTCGGCTACCTGGCGGCGCATGCGCCGTTCCTGTGCGTGACCGGCACCAACGGCAAGAGCACCACCGCGCACCTGGCGGGCGCTCTGCTGCGCGGTGCCGGCCGGCAGGTCGAGGTCTGCGGGAACATCGGCCGGGCGCTGTGCGAGGTCGCCGAGAGCGTGCCGCCCACGGGGTTGCTCGTGATCGAGGTCTCCTCCTTCCAGCTCGAGACCGTGGATCGACTCAAGCCCTTCGTCGCCACCTGGCTCAACCTGACCCCCGACCATCTCGACCGGCACGGGGACTTCGACACCTACGGGGCGGCGAAGCAGCGCCTGTTCAAGCGCCAGGACGAGACCGACTACGCGGTTTGGAACGCCGACGATCCCGAAGTGACGAAGCGCCGCTCGGGCGAGGCCACCTGGCTCGAGTTCTCCGCCACGCGCGCGGTGGAGGATGGAGCCGCGATCGTGGACGGCCGCGTCCGACTCGGCTGGCGCGGCGGGGTCGAGGACGTGATGGAGACGCGCGAGATCGGGCTGCGCGGGGCGCACAACGTGCTGAACGCGCTGGCCGCGGTCACCACCGTGATGCCGCTCGAGCCGGCGCCCGACGCCCTGCGCGCCGTGCTGCGCGAATACGGCGGCCTCGAGCACCGGCTCGAGCCGGTGGCGACGGTGGCGGGCGTGGCCTTCGTGAACGACTCCAAGGCCACCAACGTGAGCTCGCTCGAGGTCGCGCTGCTGAGCTTCGAGAGCCCGATCGTGCTGATCGCGGGCGGCCGCGACAAGGGACAGGACTTCACGCCGCTGGACGCCCTGGTGCGCGAGCGCACGCTGGCCGTGGTGCTGATCGGCGAGGGCGCGGAGCGCATGGCCGCGCACTGGGCCGGTGCGCGCCTGCTCCGCGCGGACTCGCTCGCCGCGGCCGTGGACCTGGCCTACGCGACCGCACGGAACGCCCCCGGCGGCCCCGCGCCGGTGCTGCTCTCGCCGGGTTGCGCATCCTTCGACATGTTCATCGACTTCGAGGACCGCGGACGGCGCTTCAAGGAAGCGGTGTCGCGCGTGTTGGCGCGGGAGGGGGGCGCGTGAACCGCGGCGACCGCTGGCTGATCGTGCTCCCGTTGTTGCTCACGGCGCTGGGCGTCATCATGGTCTACTCCTCGAGCGCAATCCTGGGCATCACGCGCTACCAGGATCCGAACTACTTCCTCGCGCGGCAATTCCTGCGCGCCGGGCTGGGTGTGCTGGTGCTGTTGGCGTGTGCCATGCTGGTGGATCTGAAGAAGCTCGAGCGCGCTGCGCCGGTGTTGTTCGGCGCGGGGCTCGCCCTGCTGCTCGCCGTGTTCGCGCTGGGCCATGCCTCGAACGGCGCCAGCCGCTGGCTGCGGATCGGTTTCCTGAGTGTGCAGCCCACCGACCTGGGGCGCCTCGCGACCGTGATGTTCCTGGCGTGGTGGCTCAAGCGGAACCCGCCGGCGGTGCGCGGCTTCGTGCGCGGCCTGCTGCCGCCGCTCGGCTTCGTGGGCGCGGCCGCCGGGCTCATCCTGCTGCAGCCGAACCTGAGCAGCGCGGGGCTCCTGGGCGTCACCGGCTTCCTCATGCTCTTTCTGGCGGACGCGCCGCTCCTGCACCTGGCGGTGCCGGTCGCGGTGGGGCTGGGGACCGGGGTGTTGATGATCCAGCTGCATCCGTACCAGATGCGGCGCCTCGCCACGTTCGCGCATTTCGCCTTCACCGGGACCCTCGATCAGCGCGGGTCGGGCTGGCAACTCGACCAGTCGCTCATCGCGATTGGATCCGGAGGCTGGTTCGGCCGTGGCCTGGGCGGGGGGTTGCAGAAATACCTCTTCCTGCCCGAGGCCCATACCGACTTCATCTTCTCCATCCTGGCGGAGGAACTGGGGTTCATCGGCACGAGCGCGCTGCTCGTGTTGCTGGCGCTGCTGCTGTGGCGCTGCATGCGCGTCGTGGCGCGCGCCGCTGACCCGTTCCATTTCCTTCTGGCCGGAGGACTCACCTTGCAGATCGGACTCTACGCACTCGCGAACCTGGCCGTGGCCACGGGCCTCGCGCCCACCACCGGATTGCCACTGCCGTTCGTCTCCTACGGTGGCACGGCCCTGCTGGTCAACCTGGCGGCGGCCGGGCTGCTCTACCGCATCAGCGCCGTCAACGCCTCCACCGACGCCCTCGTGCGCCAGCGCTGGTCGGGAGGCTGCCCATGAAGGCGCTCATCGCTGGCGGCGGCACCGGGGGCCACGTGTACCCGGGCATCGCGGTGGCCGAGGAACTCGTCCGCAGGCACCAGGACGCGCAGGTGGTGTTCGTGGGCACGCGGCGCGGCATCGAGTCGCAGGCCGTGCCCGAGGCCGGCTTCCGCGTCCGCTTCACCTGGAGCCGGGGATTGCCGCGGCGCGCCTGGTGGCGCTGGCCAGCGTCGGTGTTCAGCAATCTGGTGGGTTTCTGCCAGGCGATCCTGATCGTGCTGCAGGAGAAGCCCGACGTGGTGCTGGGCACGGGCGGCTACGTGAGCGGGCCGGTGACGCTGGCCGCGTGGCTGCTGGGGCGGCCCATCGTGCTCCAGGAGCAGAACAGCGTCCCTGGACTCGCCAACCGCTGGCTCGCGCAGATCGCCGATGAGGTCCACCTCTCATTCGTGGAGGCGCGCTCGTACTTCCGGCGCCGTGACCATCTCAAGGTGACGGGCAATCCGATCCGTGACTACATCCTGAGCGGGGACCGGGCCACCGCGTTGCAGGAATTCGGGCTCACGGCGGGCCAGCCGACCGTGTTCGTGTTCGGCGGCAGCCGCGGGGCGCATCGCATCAACGAGGCGGCGCTCGAGGCCATGCGCCGCCTGAAGGGCCGCGTGAGCGTGCAGTTCATCCTGCAGACCGGGCGCGAGGACTACGAGTGGGCGAAGGGTGTGGTGGATGCCGAGCAACTGCCGGCCCGGGTGGTACCCTACCTGCGCCGCATCCACCAGGCCTACGCCGCGGCCGACCTGGTGGTGTGCCGCTCGGGGGCCATGACGCTGGCCGAGATCGCGGCCTGCGGCACGCCGTCCATCCTGGTGCCCTATCCGCACGCGGCGCATGACCACCAGGCGGTCAATGCGGGCAACCTGGTGGACCGCGGGGCCGCGGCCATGATCCCCGACCGCGAGCTCACCGGCGAGCGCCTGGCCCAGCAGATCGCCCACTGGCTCGCCGACCGCCAGGCGCTCTCGCGGATGTCGGCCAACGCGCGCACCTTCGCCCGCCCCGATGCGGCCGAGCGCATCGTGAGGAGCCTCGAGCGCTGGTCCCACGGCCGCGCCGTCGCGCGGGATCCCGTTGTGCCCGACGAGCGGGGGGATTGATGTACGGGCGCACGCACCGGATCCACTTCGTGGGGGTCGGCGGGGTCGGGATGTGCGGCATCGCCGAGGTGCTGCTGAATCTCGGCTACCA
>Ga0315283_10003017_pt1 | contig 14293 bp, 13 predicted proteins | sample YL17G09_0_MG_FD_204541 | JGI IMG/M metagenome (GOLD analysis project Ga0315283, IMG submission 204541) | Sediment microbial communities from Yellowstone Lake, YNP, Wyoming, USA - YL17G09_0 | ecosystem: Environmental > Aquatic > Freshwater > Lake > Sediment | place: USA: Wyoming | collected... | reverse complement strand
CGATCTTCTCAAGAGCCGCCGCGAGCCCCGCCGGATTGCGCGTCAACTGGACGGCCGAGGCGTCGGCGAGGAACTCGCGCTGACGCGACACCGAGAACTGCACGATCATGGCCACCAGCGGGGCGATGATGGCCAGCGCCAGTCCGATGAGCAGGAACACTATGTTCCCGCCGCCGCCGCCGTCGCGGCGGTCGCGGCTGCCGAAGAGGGTGAATCTGAGGAAGAAGTCGCAGGCGAGGGCGATCACGCCTACGAGGATGCCGACCAGGGTCATGAAGCGGATGTCGTAGTTGCGCACGTGAGAAAGCTCGTGGGCGACGACGCCCTGCAGCTCATCGCGGTTCATGGTCGCGAGCAGGCCGCTGGTGACCGCCACGGCCGCTTGCCGAGGGTCGCGACCGGTGGCGAACGCGTTGGGGGCCGGGTCGTCGATCACGTAGACGCGTGGCACGGGCAGGCCGCCGGCGATGGCCATCTCCTCGACCACGTTCCAGAGCTGGGGCGCCTGTTCGTGCGACACCTCACGGGCGCCGGCCACGGCGAGCACCATTCTCGAACCGCCGTAGTAGCCGATGAGACTCCAGACGATTGCCACGATCCCGAAAACGCCGAGCAATCCGAAAGCAGCGGTCTCACTGCCGAACAGAGCCAGGCCCATGACGAAACCCAGCGCCGTGAGGATGGCCACCAGACCCAGCACCAGCAGCCATGAGGCGCGCTTGTTGCGCGCGATCTGCTCGTACACCGGGGACCTTTGCGTCGCGGCGTGGCCCGCTACGACTTCAGATCGACCTTGGGGACCTCTTTGTCGGTCTCCTCAGCCTGGAAGAACTGCCGCTCGGTGAAGTTGAACATGCCAGCGATCAGGTTGCTAGGGAACTGCTGGATCCGGACGTTGTAAGTCATGACGCTGTCGTTGTAGAACTGCCGCGCGAAGGAGATCTTGTTCTCGGTCGAGGTGAGCTCCTCTTGCAGCGACATGACGTTCTGGTTGGCCTTGAGATCGGGGTAGTTCTCGACCACGGCGAAGAGCTGGCGCAGGGCGCCGGTGAGCATGTTCTCCGCCTGCGCCTGGGCTTGCGGGCCCTGGGGCGCGGCCGAAACCGCGGCCGCGCGGGCGTTGATCACCTGGGTCAGTGTCGCTTTCTCGAACTCCATGTACCCCTTGACCGCCTCGACCAGGTTGGGGATGAGGTCGTGCCGGCGTTTGAGCTGTACGTCGATCTGGCTCCACGAGTTGTTGACCTGGTTACGGCGTTTGACCAGCCCGTTGTAGATGCCTGCGACAGCCAGGGCGGCGGCGATCACAGCGACGATGATGATGAGGATGAGGATTGGCAGTCCGGTCACGCGTCACTCCTTCATAGACCCCTGCGTTGCGTCTCTATTCTATGCTCTCCGGCGCGAGTCAAGGGGAGCAAAGTGGAGCGACGACCCGGGTTCGACTATCCTTACTGGTGGAAAGTGAGGGTATGGCCAAAGCCGAAGACACGCGAAAGACATGGTTGAGCGCGGTAGCGGCGCTGGTCGCCGTGGCAGCGCTGGCGGTCGCAAGTTACGTGCTCGTCGACGCACGGGCGCAGGGCAGCGGGACCTCACTCGACGCTGCGACGCCGACGGCGAGCGCGCAACCCTCCCCTGGCGCCACCCCCTCGTCAGAGCCGCCCATAGAACGCTGGCTGGTCGCCAAGGCGGTGCGCCCCGGCAACGTCTACGCTCGTCCGTCTGCGGACGCTCGCGTCAAGCTCGCTTTCGATAAGCTCAACATCAACGGGTACCCGATGGTCTTCCTGGTCGATCACACCCGAGAGACGGCAGGCCGTGTCTGGTACAACGTTTGGGTGGCGATGCGGCCTAACGGAAGCCGCGGCTGGATCAGCGAGGGCGACGTCGCCATCTACCCGACGACCGCCAAGATCGAGATCGATCTTTCCGAGCGCACCCTCACCGTCTCTCGACGCGGCTTGCTGCTGGGGACCTTTCCGGTCGCGGTGGGGACGCCCAGCCTGCCCACCCCGACCGGTTTCTTCTTCGTCAACCAGAAGCTGAAGCCGCCGGCCCCGGGCGGAGCCTTTGGAGCGCTCGCCCTGGGCATCAGCGCCTTCCAGATGAAGCTGCCTGCGTCGGCCTGGGCGCAAGGCGGCCCGGTCGCGATCCACGGCACCAATCAGCCCGAGTTGATCGGTCAGGCGGTCAGTCACGGCTGCGTACGCATGCGTGACAAAGACGTCCTCAAGGTCAGCGACTGGGTGCCGACGGGCAGCCCGGTGATAATCCGCCGGTAGAGTGCTCCCGGCGGGGGCTACGGCCGGCGCTCACCGGCCGGCGTGCTTCACCAGTACTCGCCCTGGACGAGCTTCATGTCCTTAGCCTTGCACTTGGGACAGACGTACGACTGCGCCTTCTCGAGAAAGAAGAGCTGACTGCCGCACTTGAGGCAGGTGAACTCGTCGATCATGATGTCGGCCCCGGTGAGGTCGACCTCGGCGATCGCCTTGCATTCGACGCACATGGCCGGCATGAAGCGTTTGCGAGGATCGTTGACGCTCACGCCCCAGCGGATGCGGTCGGCGGTGTAGCCGCACTCGCGGCAGATGAAGGTGGTGTATTCTCCCATCCGCGCACGTCCTTAGGAGTCGCTTGACAGAACCCGTCTGAGTATCGGCAGGTCGACCGACTCTCTGAACCGGTCTAATCACAGTCTACCCCTTTGCCGTGCCCTTGGGCAGCTGCTCGAGTCACGAGTGTCGGCTCCGGGACGGCGCAGCTCGCGCCGACCTTGATTGTGTCGGGGCGTGGGGGTATATACAATGAGCACGACCGCGACAGCATTGGGAGGCGAGCGCGTACTGAAAGTGGGTGGCGAGCCCGCTTTTTTCTTTGTCAGATATGAGCCCTGAGACGACAAGCAAGAAGGACGAGATCATCGGCACGGTCGAGGCTGCGTTGGCGGCCGGGTTCGCCGACGTCGAAGTGGTCGACGTCGACGTCAAAGGCGGCCGCGCCATGACCGTCACCGTGTTCATCGACCGGCCTGGCGGCATCGATCTCGAGCTCTGCGGCGCGGTTGCCGCGGCTCTTGACGACCTGCGCCGGCAGTATGCGCTCGAGGTCTCTTCTCCCGGTCTTGACCGGCCGTTACGCACGGCGACGCAGTTCGAGCGTGCGCTGGGCGAGAGAGCTTACGTGAAGACTACGACGCCGATCGCCGGGCGTTCGGTCTACCGGGGTGTGCTGGTAAGCGCCGGCTCCGATGGTATTGAGATGCGACTTGACGAAGGCGACCTTGTCGCTTTGCCGTTTGCGACCATCGCGAAAGCGCACCTGATCTTCGACTTCGACCGTAAAGGAGGCCAACGTGAGTAGAGAGATCATCGAGGCCCTGCATCAGATTGAAAAAGAGAAGGGCATCGCCTTTGAGACGTTGGTGGCCGCTCTTGAAGACGCCCTGCACTCCGCGTATCGCAAGACGGCCGATGCGGTCGACCATGCCAAGGTCGAGATCGACCCCGAGACCGGAGAGATGCGCGTCTACCAACTCATCTTCCCCGACCACGTCGACGTCGAGGCTCTCAAGGTCCTCAATGAAGACGGCGAAGAGATCGGCATCGACCTCTCGGGCATCGACGAGAGCGAGGTGGAGAAGCACGAGGTCACCCCAGAGGACTTCGGTCGCATCGCCGCGCAGACGGCCAAGCAGGTCATCCTGCAGCGTATCCGCGAGGCCGAGCGCGATCTGATGTACGACGAGTACGTCGACCGCGTCGGCGACATCGTCACCGGGATCGTGCAGCAGAGCGATTCGCGCTACACGCTGGTCGACTTGGGGCGCGTCGAGGCTCTGCTCCCCCGGAGCGAACAGATCGAGACTGAACGTTACGAGCACGGCGCTCGCGTGAAGGCGATAATCATCAAGGTTCAGAACTCGAGCAAAGGACCCCAGGTCATCCTCTCGCGGCGAGACGACGACATCGTGCGCCGCCTCTTCGAGCTCGAGGTGCCCGAGATCGCCGATGGGCTGGTCGAGATCCGCAATATCGCCCGCGAGCCCGGATACCGCTGCAAGGTGGCCGTCGTTTCCAATACTGATGGAGTGGACCCCGTCGGAGCCTGCGTGGGCCCGCGCGGCTCCCGCGTGCGCATGGTCGTCAGTGAGCTGCGCGGCGAACGCATCGACATCGTGCCCTACAACGATGAGCCGGCCCGTTTCGTGGCCAAGGCCCTGTCGCCGGCGCGTGTGCGCGAGGTGCTGGTCGACGACGAGGCCCGGGCAGCGACCGTGATCGTGCCCGACGACCAGCTTTCTCTGGCGATCGGCAAAGAAGGGCAGAACGCGCGCCTCGCGAGCAAGCTCACCGGCTGGCGCATTGACATCAGGAGCCAGACGGATATGGCCCAGGGCGAAGAGGAGATGGTCTTCGCCAACGACGGCGAGGACCTCAGCGGTCGCTGCATCGCCCAGACCGCGGGGGGCAAGCGCTGTCCCAACATGGCCCTGGCCGGCACACGCTACTGCGGCATTCCGGCCCACCAGAAGCTGGCCGAGAGCGATACCGGCGCCGATGGCGACGAGGCCCAGCAGCCGGCCGAGGCGGAGACCGCCGACGATACGGCTGACGCGGAGTGAGGGGGAGCGTTTCTTGTCCATCCCTCAGCGCATGTGCGTGGCCTGCCGGCGCAGTGGCGATCGCACCGACCTGGTGCGCCTGCAAGCGTGCCACCGTGAGCTGCGTATCGAAGAGTCGCGTCCCAACGGTCGCGGTGCGTATCTCTGTCCAACGGTAGAATGTCTTGACCTCGCGACGCGCAAACGCGCCTTCAGGCGCGCTCTGCGTCGCGATGTCGTCGTGAACGACGAGTTCCGCGGGCGTTTTCTTGACGCTTGCGCTCTGCGGAGAGGTGGTGAGTTGAATGGCTCGAAAGAAACCGATCGTTGAGATCGCGCGTCAGCGCGGCAAGTCCGTCGACGAGGTGCTCGCCACCCTGAAGAGCGCCGGTGTCGAAGTAAGCGGTGGCGAGGCTTCGATCGACGAGGATGTCGTCGACCAGGCCTATGCCGCGGCCAAGGCGGCCGCTGGGCAGCGGCCGCGGCCGGCCGCAGCGGCCGGTACGCGCCGGCGCGTGGTCATCGATGCGCAGGCGTCGCGTCGCGGCCTTGGCGGCCAGCAGGCCGATCGCCGAGGCAGGCGCGGCAAGCACGGCCCTCGCGAGGCGCCCGAAGAGAAGCCGGTGGCTGCCGACCTCGACCAGACGGTGAGCGTACCGTCGGGGGCCTGCGCCAAAGACCTGGCTGAGCTCCTCGGCGTCTCCACCTCTGAGATCATGAAGGCCCTCATGGGCTACGGCGAGATGGCGACCATCACGCAATCCCTTTCCGACGAGGCGATCAGTATTCTTGCCGACGACTTCAAACGGCACGTCGAGATCGTCCATGTCGCAGACGAAGAGCCCGAGGAGGAGGTGCTCGACGAAGACGACCCGGAAGACCTCGAGCCGCGGGCGCCGGTCATCACGGTCATGGGCCATGTCGACCACGGCAAGACCAGCCTTCTCGACGCCATCCGCGAGACCGAGGTGGCGGCCGGTGAGGCGGGCGGTATCACTCAGCACATCGGGGCCTACCAGGTGCACCACGACGACAAGCTGGTCACCTTCCTCGACACCCCCGGCCACGAGGCCTTCACCGCCATGCGGGCGCGCGGAGCCAAGCTGACGGACATCGCAGCCATCATCGTGGCTGCTGACGACGGTGTCATGCCGCAGACGGTCGAGGCCATCGACCACGCCAAGGCTGCCGGCGTCCCCATCGTCATCGTCATCAACAAGATCGACAAGCCCGACGCCAACATCGAGAAGATCAAGCAGCAGCTTACCGAGTACGAACTCGTACCCGAGGAGTGGGGCGGAGATACTGTCTTCGTCGAGACCAGCGCCAAGAAACGACTCGGGCTCGACGCCTTTCTCGACATGGTGCTCCTGGTGGCTGAGGTCGCAGAACTCAAGGCAAACCCAAAGGGCGATGCTCGTGGAGTGATCGTCGAAGCGAACCTCGACCCCGGCCGCGGCCCGGTCGCCACCGTGCTGGTCAACCGGGGCACACTCAGAGTCGGCGACGCCGTCGCTTCGGGCACCTCCAGCGGAAGGGTGCGCGCCATGCGCGACTTCCTGGGGCGCCCGCTCAAGACGGCCGGACCGTCAACGCCGGTGGAGATCATCGGGTTCGATGCCGTTCCGGAAGCGGGCGAGCTCTGCCGCGTGGTCGAGAACGAGAGGGCCGCTCGCAGCCTCGCCGGCAAGCGAGTCAACCGCCTCAAGGCGGAAGAGCTCGCCAAGCGTCGCTCACTTACTCTCGACGATCTCTTCGCGCGCATCAAGGAAGGCGAGGTCGGCGAGTTGAACCTGGTCGTCAAGGCCGACGTCCAGGGCAGCCTCGAAGCGCTCCAGGATGCTCTCGCTCAGATCCAGCACGAAGAGGTCAAGATCAAGGTGATCCACTCCGGCGTCGGCACCATCACCGAGTCCGATGTCATGCTTGCCACCGCCTCTGCGGCGATCGTCATCGGCTTCAACGTGCGGCCCAGCGCCGCGGCTCGCGCGGTGGCCGACACCGAGGGCGTCGACATTCGCACCTATCGGGTCATCTACAAGGTCACCGAAGACGTACGGGCGGCGCTCATCGGTATGCTCAAGCCGGATATCGTCGAAGACATCATCGGTACGGCCGAGGTGCGCCAGACCTTCAAGGCCTCCAAGCTGGGGACGATCGCCGGTTGCTACGTGACCAGCGGCAAGATCAGCCGCTCTGCCGGTATCAGGCTCTTGCGCGACGGAGTCGTGGTCTTCGACGGCCGCATGGCTTCGCTCAAGCGCGTCCAGGAAGACACGCGCGAAGTCGCCGAGGGTTTCGAGTGCGGCATCCTCCTCGACAGTTTCAACGACATCAAAGACGGCGACACGATGGAGGCGTACGAGACCAGAGAAGTCGCCCGTGACGAGTGAGCCCTGCATTGGTCTTCTTCTCGCCGAGCTGCACTTTCCCGACAACCGGTCGCTGAAGGAGAAGCGTCGGCCTCTGGCCTCGCTGCGTGATTCGATACGCCAGCGCTATCAGGCCGCGTTCAGCGAAGTCGGCTTCCAGGACAGCTGGCAGCGCGCCGAGGTGCTGGTCGTTGTGGCCGCCTCGTCGCTTACGCAGGCCAGCGAGCAGGTCGACGACATCGACCGCTTCCTGCACGCCCATGAGTTCGAGGTCGCGCGAACGACCATCAAATCGGCATACCCGGTGCACGCCCTATGGCCAGACGACTGCTGAGGGTGAACGAAGCCGTCAAGGAGACGCTCTCGCGGGCACTCGCCGGCGGTCTCAAAGACCCGCGCATCGGCTTCGTGACCGTGACCGGGGTGGAGACTTCCTCCGACCTGCGCCATGCGCGCGTGTACGTGAGCGTGCTCGGATCGCCGGCCGAGAAGGAGCGCACACTCGCCGGTCTGCGCTCGTCTCACGGCTTCCTGCAGGAGCGCGTCGCAGCAGAGATACGACTCAAGCGCACGCCGCGACTCGACTTCATCTACGACGACACCGTCGATCGCGGCATGCGCATCGAGCGTCTGTTGCGCCGTCACGAGGGCGATCTGGCGCCCATCGAGACGGAAGCAGGGCCGGCGAGAGATGACGCTGCCGACGAGGGTCCAGCGGCGTGACCGCGCACGACATCCAGGTCGCCGCCGTGTGCGGCGCCATGCGCGCCGAAAAGCTCGTCGCAGTCGCCATCCACGAGAACCCCGACAGCGACGCGGTGGGAGCGGCCGTAGGCATGCTCGACCTCTTCGAGCAGTTGGGCGTCAAAGGTCGCATCCACATCTCGCCGGCGCAGCCGCTGCCCATCGCCGAGGCGTTCCTGGGCGCCGACTACGTCTCTCACGAGTTGCCGCCGCGTGACGCCACCCTGTACGCCATCGACTGCGGGTCTTTCTCCCGTCTGGCTCTCCCCGTCGACAGCTGGGACGGGGCGATCGTCAACATCGATCACCATCACGACAACTCGTCCTACGGCAGCCTCAATCTGGTCTGTCCCGAGGCAAGCAGCGTGTCAGAGATCGTCTGCGACATCGCGGCGGCGTTACACCTCACCTTGCGTCCCTGGGCGGCCAACGCTCTCTACGCCGGCATCTCGTTCGACACTGGGCACTTCCGGCACCAGAACACGTCATCCCATGCGCTGTCGTGCGCCGCCGCTCTCGTCGAGGCGGGCGCCGACCCGCGGCGCATCTATCAGCTCCTCTACGAGACGCGCACGCTGCCCACCCTTCGCCTGTGGGCACGCGCGCTCTCGAGCGTCATCGCCGTGGCCGGTGGCGCCGGGCTGATCGGCGTGCTCGATGCGGCCGACTATCGTGAGACCGGCGCGGACCACAACGAGACCGAGGGCATGGTCGACTTCCTCAGGAGCATCCACGGCGTGCGCGTCGCGGCGCTCGTCAAACAGCGCGGCAACGGCGATACATCGCGCGCCAGTCTGCGTTCTCACGGACTCGATGTCAGTGCAGTGGCGGCCCTCAAGGGCGGTGGCGGCCACCCTGAGGCGGCCGGGTTCACCACCGTGGGCGCTCCAGAGGAGGTGGCCGGATGGCTCAGTACCGAACTCGAAAAGCTCCTCTCGACGGGATCCTCCTGATCGACAAGCCGTCGGGCTGCACATCGCACGACGTGGTGGCTCGCATCCGGCGGGTGTTGCAGCCGACAGTCAGCAAGGTCGGCCATGCCGGTACGCTCGATCCGTTCGCCACCGGCTTGCTGGTCGTGCTGGTGGGAAGAGCGACGAAGCTGGCACGCTTCTTCGTCGACCTGCCCAAGGAATACGCCTGTCTCGTGCGTTTCGGCGTCGAGTCGGACACCGGTGATCGCACCGGCGCGCTCACGGCCAGCGGACGCACCACCACGCTCGAAGAGGTGACGGCCGTCCTGCCCCGTTTCTTGGGCGCCATCACGCAGCGCGTACCGATGACGTCGGCGGTCAAGGTCGACGGCGAGCGGCTCTACAAGAAGGCTCACCGCGGAGAAAGCGTCGAGACGCCGCTGAAAGAAGTCGAGGTCACCGCCATCGATGTGCTCGAGTTCGACAGCGACCAGCAGGGGCTGCGCTGTCGCGTCGCCTGCTCGAAGGGCACCTACGTGCGTCAGCTCGCGGGCGATATCGGCGCGGCGGTCGGCGTCGGGGCGCACCTTGAAGAACTTTCGCGCACGGCCGTTGGACCGTTCGATCTCGCTGACGCGCGATCGCTGGCCGCCTTCGAGGAGCAGGTCGCGGCGCGCGAAGAGGACGATCAGCTGATCCCCGGACTGGTGTCACCCGGTCGTGCGCTCGAGTTCATGCCGGCGATCGAAGTGACGGCGGCCCAGGCGGCCGGCGTGCGCAACGGCGCCCGCCTGCCGGGCGGACCGCCGCATCCGGTAAGACTGGTGTTCCGGGGCGACTTGCTGGCCGTCTACGGACCGATCGAGGGCGAGCCGGGTCTGAGGCTGCTGGTCAAGCCGTGACTGTCACCATCTGGGATCTGAGCGTTCTTGAGTCGCTGCCACGGGCGCTCGCCATCGGCACCTTCGATGGGGTGCACATCGGGCATCGCGAAGTGATCTGCGCAACGGTCCGGGCGGCGCAGGAGCAGGGTCTGACCGCGACCGCGCTCACCTTCGACCATCACCCGCTTTCGATCGTCAGCCCGGTCGACGAGCCCCGGGTACTCACCCCGTTCGCGCTCAAGGCGGAACTGATCGCCGAGCTCGGAGTTGACGAGATCGTCGTGTTGCCCTTCGATCGATCCACCGCCAGGCTCGATCCGGATTCGTTCTGCCGGGAGATCGTCAGCGAGCGCCTGGGGGCACGCTTGGTCGTGGTCGGCCGCAACTTCAGGTTCGGTGCCGACGGAAGTGGTTCGACAACTACGTTGCGCGCCTGCGGGCGCCGCTACGGCTTTGCGACGGCGCTCGTCCGGCTGGCGCGTGCCGGCGGGCGGCCGATCAGCTCGACGCGCATCCGCAGGCTGCTGCAAGACGGCCGGCTCGAGCAGGCGCGCGAGATCCTCGGCCGGCCGCCGCGCACGGTCGGACGAGTGGTGCGCGGTTTTCAGCGCGGTCGTCAACTGGGCTTTCCGACGGCCAACATCGAAGCCGAGACGGGAACGATGTTCCCCGGCCGTGGCGTCTATGCGGCCCGCGCCCGGGTGGGCGAGCGCTGGTATCGGGCTGCCGTGAACGTGGGCCACAATCCCACCTTCCTGCATCACGGCGATGAGACCGGGATCGTCCATGTCGAGGCCCATCTGCTGGGTTTCGAGGGCGACATCTACGATCAGGAAGTCCGCCTCGATTTCCTCAGCCGCATCCGTGCCGAGACGGCCTTCGAGTATGTCGACGACCTCGTGGCTCGCATGCATCTCGACATCGAGGCGACGGCTTCGTGCGACGATCCGGCGTTCGTCGAAGTGGGATTGTGATCGAGGGCGGTTTGTGCCGCCGTTGGCCTGTGGTAGCCTATCCGGCGACCGTCTCTCGGTTCCGGGCCGCCAACCCGGTACTGGGTCTCCGGATCATCCCGTAAGGGAGGTGAGTCCCCTGGCAATCACCAAAGACGACAAACAAGCTATCTTCACGCGTTTCTCCAAGCACGACGGCGACACCGGTTCGCCCGAAGTACAGGTAGCGCTGCTGACCAAGCGCATCGAAGACCTCACCGAGCACCTCAAGACGCACAAGAAAGACCACCATTCGCGTCGCGGCCTGCTCAAGATGGTCGGTCAGCGCCGGCGTCTGCTCAACTATCTGCAAGCCAAAGACATGGAACGTTACCGCAGCCTTGTGAAAGACCTCGAATTGCGCAAATAGCGCCTCGTGGGGTCCTTTCGCGCCACTGATGGGCCGGCTCGCATGAGGCGGGCGGCCAGAAAGATCCGAGTGAACACATGACCGAAGTCGTCACCCTCCAAGTCGAGATCGGCGGCAAGACAATCTCTCTCGAGACGGGCCGCCTGGCCAAGCAGGCCCTCGGCTCAGTCCTCGTGCGCTGCGAAGACACTGCAGTGCTCGTGACCGCTGTAGCACGTGAAGAGGCGCGCGAGAACGCCCCCTTCTTCCCGCTGACCATCGACATCGAAGAGCGCATGTACGCAGCCGGCAAGATCCCCGGCGGCTTCATCAAGCGCGAGTCGCGGCCGAGCGACAAGGCCACGCTCACGTGCCGGCAGATCGACCGACCTCTGCGTCCCCGCTTCCCGAAAGGGTTCATGAACGAGGTCCAGGTCATCGGCACGGTCTTGTCGACCGACCAGGAGAACGCCTACGACGTCCTTGCCATGATCGGCGCTTCGGCGGCCCTGACCATCTCCGAGATCCCGTTCAACGGGCCGCTGGGTGCGGTCCGCGTGGGCCTCATCGATGGCGATCTCGTCGTCAACCCGACGATGACTGAGACCCAGGACGAGGCCAGCCTCGACCTCATCGTCAGTGCCAGCGAAGACGCCATCGTCATGGTCGAAGCGGGCGCCAACGAGGTCTCCGAAGAGAAGGTGCTCGAGGCTCTGAGCCTCGCCCACCAGGAGATCAAGAAGATCATCGCCGTGCAGCATGAGCTGCAGGCGCGGGTCGGCAAGCCCAAGTGGGAATTCGCCGTCCAGCAGGTCGATCGCGGCGTCTACGACGAAGTCGTCGCCGCTTTCGGGGCCGACGTCGACGTGGTCACGCAGGTCGTCGACAAGAAGGAGCGCCAGGCGGCGACGGTCGAACTGCGCGAGAAGGTCGTCGCGGCGCTCGTCCCTGAAGGCAGCGACGATCCCGAGCGCGCGCACAAGGTCAAGCGGGCCTTCAGCGAGCTCGAGAAGAACGTGATCCGGCACCGCATAGCGGTCGACAAGCGGCGTCCCGACGGCCGCGCCGTCGATGAGATCAGGTCGATCACCAGCGAGGTCGGCGTCATGCCGCGCCCGCACGGCAGCGCTCTCTTCACGCGTGGCCAGACGCAGGCCATGACCCTGCTCGCGCTGGGCGCCACCAATCAGATCCAGCGCATCGACACGATCGACATCGCCGTGTCGAAGCGTTACATGCACCACTACAACTTCCCGCCGTATTCGGTCGGCGAGACCGGGTTCATGCGCGGCCCCAAGCGTCGTGACATCGGCCACGGAGCGCTCGCCGAGCGCGCCCTGCTGCCGATGCTCCCCGACGCCAAGGAGTTCCCCTACACCATCCGCCTGGTCTCCGAGATCCTCGAAAGTAACGGCTCGTCGTCAATGGCAAGCGTCTGTGGCTCGTCTCTGGCACTCATGGACGGCGGCGTGCAGATCAAGGCACCGGTGGCCGGTATCGCCATGGGGCTCATCAAAGAAGGCGACAGCTACGTCGTGCTCTCAGATATCGCCGGGGTCGAAGACCATCTGGGCGACATGGACTTCAAGGTCGCCGGCAGCAGAGAGGGCATCACCGCCCTGCAGATGGACATCAAGATCGGTGGCGTGACCTTCGAGATCCTGCGCGACGCCCTCGAGCAGGCGCGTCGTGGCCGGCTGTTCATCCTTGACAAGATGAGCGAGACCCTCGCCGAGCCACGGGCGGAGCTCTCCCAGTACGCTCCGCGCATCTTCGCGATACAGATCAACCCCGACCAGATCGGCCTCATCATCGGCAAGGGTGGAGAGACCATCAAGGGCATGTGCGAGGAGTTCGGCGTCGAGATCGACATCCAGGACGACGGCACCATCTACATCGCCGCTCCCGACATGGAAGCCGGCGAGGGTGTCAAGCAACGCATCGAGCAGATGACCCGCGAGATCGAAGTCGGCGACATCTTCACCGGCACGGTCGTGTCGACCAAGGACTTCGGCGCCTTCGTGGAGCTCAAGAAGGGTGTGGACGGGCTCGTCCATATCTCCAGACTCGCCGACCATCGCGTCGACAAGGTCGAAGACGTCGTCACGAAGGGCGATGTCGTCACCGTCGAGGTGGTCGAAGTCGACAAGTCGAAGGGCCGTATCGCCCTCAAGATGCTCGGCAAGAAAGAGGATCAGGTCTAGCCGGTACCGCCGGCGGCCGGAGGCGACGATCCAGCGCTATCAGGTCTCAGAACTCGAGAACGGACTCCGGGTGGTCACCGAGCGGATCACCGGAGTCCGTTCCGTAGCGCTCGGGTTCTGGATCAATGTCGGCTCGCGCCACGAAGACCCCGGCCAGGCCGGGGTCTCCCACCTCATCGAGCATCTCATCTTCAAGGGCACCGAGAGCTACTCGGCCTGGGACATCGCTCGCATCTTCGACCAGATGGGCGGCGAGCTCAACGCCGGCACGGCCAAAGACCACACCATCGTCAACGCACGCTTCATGGACGACCACCTCGAGGAGGCCTTCGGGGTGATGGCCGACATGGTGGCGCGTCCCCTGATGAACGACCTTGAGGCCGAACGCGAAGTCGTCCTTGAAGAGGTCGCCCTCTATGAGGACTCTCCGGCCGAGCAGATCCACGACCATCTGGCCGAGACGGTCTTCTGGGAGCATCCGCTCAACCGCGGCGTGATCGGCACCACCGAGACCCTGAGAGCCGCGACCGATGCCGGCGTGCGCGCCTATCATCACGAGCACTATGTCAACCCGTCGATCGTGGTGGCCGCCGCCGGCCACGTCGACCACGAGCAGATCTGCGCTCTCGCCGTCCGGCACTTCGACGACCGCACCGCCGGCGTCAGCCCGGCGCGGCCCGAGATGTACCGTCCCAAGATGCGTCACGACGCCTACTTTCTGCCCAAGGAGACCGAGCAGTATCACGTCTGCCTGGGGGCGCCGGCGATCACCCGCGACGACAAGCGGCGCTTTGTACTGTCAGTCGTCGACACGCTGCTCGGCGGGTCGTCGACCTCGCGTCTCTTCCAGGAGGTTCGCGAGAAGCGCGGGCTGGTCTACTCGGTCTATTCCTACACGTCGCTCTACGCCGACACCGGACTGGTGGGCGTGTACTTCGGATCCCGTCCCGAAAGCATGGCCGAGGTCGTCGAGATCTGTCTGGATCAGCTCGGGCATCTCGCCGACACCGTCGATGAGACGGAGGTGCAACGCACCAAAGAGCACCTCAAGGGGCAGATCGTGCTGGGCATGGAGAGTCCCTCCAACCGCATGCATCGCCTGGGCAGGGCGGTCCTGATGGACCTGGAGATCCGCACGCTCAACGGCCTGATCAAGCAGGTCGACGATGTCACCGTCGAGCAGGTGCGCTCTCTGGCGCGCGAGTTCTATGACCCGGCGCGCTGGTCG
>Ga0315283_10003016_pt1 | contig 14295 bp, 6 predicted proteins | sample YL17G09_0_MG_FD_204541 | JGI IMG/M metagenome (GOLD analysis project Ga0315283, IMG submission 204541) | Sediment microbial communities from Yellowstone Lake, YNP, Wyoming, USA - YL17G09_0 | ecosystem: Environmental > Aquatic > Freshwater > Lake > Sediment | place: USA: Wyoming | collected... | reverse complement strand
ATTGGAGCAATCCAAAAAATAGACATTAAGACTAGTAGAGGCTTAGGGGATGTTGTAGAAGTAGGAACAGATGGTTTAATTGCTATTATACCAAAAGAAGCTACAAAGTTTACTGCATCTATCACAAGAACCGTATTTGATTTTCAACGCCTACCTCAAGCTTTACAAAGAGAATTTAGGCACATTCACGCCCAACGTAGACCATTTGATATTATCATAACTGACTACAATCCCTATATTGGAGCCAATGGTACACCAACTGGTGGAGATACAGAGTCAGGTGGCGGTGGCGGTGGAACTGGAGTAAGTGATGAAGGCGTAGTTACTCCAGATAGCAATGCGGTTACAACAGTTTTGAAGAATTGCTGGTTTAGTTCATTAAGCGTTAGTTATGAAGCTTCAAATTATCTAATTACTGAAAGTGCCGATTTGAGTTTTGAAACTATGTATGATACTACTGAAGTTAATACACTAGCTGGACCAAGAGATAGACTAGAACGTAAGACAAACACTAGCAACGCAGCAAGTGTAATGTCTGCAGCTGACGGGACTCGTAATCCTTAATGTAGAATTTAGGGATCCCCAATTCCTGGGGATCCTTTTTAAGTAAGAAGGAAGAATAAATGTTAGGTGATCTAAATAAGTTAATCGAGCAAGGTTATATTACAGACAAGTATATATATGACGCTCCAACTGGATCTTATGAGTTTGTTTTAAAAACTCTAAGTCCAATAGATGAGGTAGAATGCTTTAAGGCTATTGAGAAGTTTGAAATGGATCAAGAAAAAACAATTAATTTAACAATTGAATTTCTTGCTCGCTCTATTGAGTCTGTAAACGGAGTTGCTTTAGAGCAAGTTCCAGGTGCAGAAGGTCAAACTTCACTTGATAAAAAAAGGTCTACTTTAAAAAAACTAAGTGGCAAAATGATACTAGGTCTTTGGGCTAAATATCAAAGTTTGTCGGAATCAACAACTCCCACCGGCTCACAAGAAGAGCTAGAAGAAATAAAAAAGTAGTAGCGGTACCGATTAATCGGGTGCGCTGGAAACTTTCTCAACTATGGAGTATTCCTTATACAGATTCGTATTGGAATACTCTTACCTCACTACAGTGGTATGCTTTCGCAGAGCATCTTGCCTTAGATAAAAAACAAAAAGAAGAATTCCTAAGAGATTTATCTGAGTATGCTATGGCCTTCCACAACTATGAAGCTGTCCAAGCAGTGAGAGATAGTAGAGACGAAGAACTCATCCAACAGGAAATAAACGAAGAAGAAATATTTGCTCAACAAGTTGAGAAATTATTTGGTCGCAAGCTAGGTCTAGATAAAGAAGATACTAGCCCGCAAGAAGATACTATTAGAGTAGTTAAAAAGAATGGTGAATAATGGCAGACGATAAACAAAGACCAGGCGAATCAGACTCTGACTATAAGCAAAGAGTAATAAATGCTAAAGCTAAAGCTAAGGAAGATAAGCCAGCTCCAGCCTTAAGTGATGCCAAACCAAATACTCCTGATCCAAGAGCAACTACAGTACTTAGTACTGCTCTTAAGGAAATGGTTAATTTAAATCCAAGTAAACCATTCTCTAATCTCTCTAACTCAGTTAAAGAATATGGAGACTCACTTACTAAAAGTAATCCAATGCTAAGTAAAACTATATCTTTACTTGGTGCCGGCGGAGGAATAGGTTTTGAGTTAGCAGATTCAATGGCAGAGATTCATCAAGGTGTTTTTAAAACAAGCTTTGCTTTTCAAGGATTAAGTGATAGTGTAAATGATGCTAAAGGTATTTTTCATAACTTTGATCAAGGATTAAAGAGTGTTCAAAAACAAACAGGGCTAAATGTAGATGAAATAACAAAATACAACACAGCACTGTTTGCTACTTCAACATCTTTAGCTGGAGGCTTTAGAAATCAAGTTAGCGCTTCTCAGAGAGTAGCCGAAAGTACTAAACTTCTTGGAGATACTATATCTGTAGCAAGAATGTCTGGTTTAGAATTTGGAGCAACCTCAGACTATATGTCCGATGCCCTAACTAATGTTGGAGAATCTGGCGAAAAATCTCTTGAAACAATTAGATTATTGAGCGACGGAATAGCCGGTACAGGAATAAGTACTTCTGCTGCATTGGGACATGTAAAAGGTATGACTCAAGCTTTTAGTTATCTTGCATTTGATTCAGGTGAAGCTGCAGATATGATAGGAAATGTAGCCAAGGCCCAGCAAATGATGGCCGCTGCAGGTACTGCTGGTTATAAATCCCCTCAGCAAGCCGTAGAGTCTTATACCAATGCCTTGAAAAAAGCTGGGGAAGATCAGCAAAGTTTTAGCGAAACCTTATTTTATACTGGAGTACAAGGAGGAGGGTTAAAAGAGACTCTTAGTACTATGTTTGAGTCTAGTCCTGAAAAAGCTCTAGAAAGTAAGATTAAGGCTTTAAAGAAAATGGCTGGCGGTAAGTTACTTACTTATGAAGAGGCTCAAGCAGGAACAGATCGCACAAGAGGTAAGTTTGTCGCAGAATTTCAAACCAACGCCCAACGTTTAGGATTCAAATCTCCTCAAGAATATAATGACTTTATTAAGCTAGAAAAAACACTAGGAGCAGAAAAAGCTTTTAAGAAGGTTCAAGCTGATTCAAGAGGAACAAGAGGAGAAGCTGGTGTTAAAGCTGCTGTTCAAGCAGATAAAGATTTTTCTCCTCAATTAATGAAACAAAATGAAATAATGAATAGGTATGGCGGACAAACTGCTCTAAGTACCGCTATAGCTGCCGATACTGGAAAGAAATTGCTTTTAACTGTTGACGATGGTCTTTCTGAATTAACCGGACTAATGCGTAAGATGACAAATGACGCTTTAAAAAGCGAGAGTATGGCACCAATCACAGAACTAGGTCAAAGCGCTATCTCCTCAGTAGGAGACATTCTATCTGAAATAAAAAATTCTAAAGTAGTATCTACAACAGTAGGTGCTCTATCTTCTGCTAAAGATAAAGTTGATGATAAATTAGATTCATACGCTCCTAAGGTTACCCCTCCTACATTAATTTCTCCTTTTGATAAGCGACCTCAGAATACGGAACAGCGAGCTTTTGAAAAGCGACTTCAGAATATCTCAGAAGGAAAGGGAGAACAAGAAGTTACCGCAAGATCTATGCCAGTAGAGGAGCCAGCTACAACTGCAAAACAATTATCAAAACCAGCAAAAGTAGAGTCATCAAAGCCTACAGTAGAAGAGTCGTCTACAACTGCAAAACAATTATCAAAACCAGCAAAAGTAGAGTCATCAAAGCCTACAGTAGAAGAATCATCTACAACTGCAAAACAATTATCAAAACCAGCAAAAGTAGAGTCATCAAAGCCTACAGTAGAAGAGTCGTCTACAACTGCAAAACAATTATCAAAACCAGCAAAAGTAGAGTCATCAAAGCCTACAGTAGAAGAGTCATCTACAACTGCAAAACAATTATCAAAACCAGCAAAAGTAGAGCCATCAAAGCCTAAAAGTACTACAAGTGAGTCTACTCCTACTGACGACTTCAAAATGCCTAAACAAGAAGTAATATCCAATAAGACAGGATCTATAAGATATAAAGTAGACGAGAACAAAGAAGAAGGTGATAAGAGTGATTTCTTTCAACCAGGATCTAGTATTGGTTGGGATAAGCAGCTCTCTAAAACTCAAACTCAACCTAATGTACTTAATCTTGAAAAGGTAGAAGCCTCTCGTAAGGGAAATTTATCTAAAGCTACAGATAGTCAAAAAGAAGTTATGACGGAAGCTAAAAAGCAAGAAGTGGCTAATACCACTAAAGCTGCTACTAATGTAGTTTCTCAATCTCAAAAAGAACAAAGTACAAATCAACAACCTGAAAGTCAAACATTAAATGTTACATTGATGCTAGATGGAAATGTTTTAGCAAAAAGCCTTAAACTTAAGCTAGATCCTCACTATAAAGCAAAAGGAACCAAGGGCGATGATGCCTTCAAGAATACATAAGCTAATTTAATTTGGAGCTCAAGATGACAAACGCAAATTCAAATGACAAAGTAAGGCATCTCATAGTATGGGAAACTCCTGCAACAGGAAGTAATTCTTTTGTTGAAATGTATGTGAATCCTACGTCGCTAAAATTCTCTGAGAGTAAAACTATTATCTCAACAAGAACTAAAGGCGGATTCATCAACCAATACTGGGGAGAAGAACTCTCTACTCTAACAATAACGGGTGCTACTGGAACCGGAGGTATTGAAGCTCTAAATGTAGTTAGAGATATTTATAGAAGTGAGCAAATAGCTCTTCAAAAAATAATTGAAAAAAAGGGTCAAGATTCAAAAAGAAGACAATCTTTATCTCAACTAAGTACCTCAGTTATAATGTGGTACATGGGTGAAGGGTACAGAGGATTCTTTAAGAGTTTTGGATATACAGAATCTGCATCTAATCTCGGTATTTTTGACTATGATCTACAATTTACTATAGTAGAGGTACTTGGTGGCCCAAGAAAGAATTATCTCCCATGGCATCGTAAGCCTTGGTCAACTATTGATCTTCCAGTTAAAGATTCAGGAAGAGGGACTATGACTGGAGGTGCTTATGGTACAACTTTTAAAATTGGTGAACTTAATGCTCCTCCAATTAGTGATACAACGGGTTTAGCTTCAGACCCTCAATTTACGAGTACAACTGGACTTACACCAAACCAACAAACACTTCTCGATAATTTAAAAGATAATAATGAACCACTAACTCCTTCTAGACTCTTTTCTCGAAGATAAGGATAGTATGACAGACTTTAAGCCCCGCAATAATATAGGTATAGATCCTTTAGATCTATCACAAAGTTACGTGGATAGTTCTTTTAATGAAGGAAGTGTATCTTCACAAAAATTAAATACCTCACAAGATAGAGATGTGTTTCACCCAGGAGTTTTAGGAGCGAGAACCATTCCAGGTGAAGGTGGTTTTAACTATGCTGATACTCCTCAAGCAACTATATTCATAGCTAAGAAACAATGGGTTGAGCAAGAATGGACCTATGTCTCCAATACGCTTGATGAGAGAAAAGGAAAAATCCAAGAGACCTTGACTAGAATGATCCTAGGAAATCTAATCACTAGAAAACTTGATCTTTTAAATAATCACGAGCTCTTTACTAAATTTAGCGAATTAAATGCTGCTAGTTCTAGTATAGAGCAAAGTGCCTTAAATAAACTTAGCAATGCCCATTCTAATATTATGGCTGATGTACTTACCTTGGCAGGATCTCCAGTAACAAAATATTATACTGAAACCCTAAAAATTACCTCTCCTGCAACTCCAGAAGAAACAAAAACCTCTGACGTAATAAAAGACTTCTCTGTTCAAATAGCAACTAGCGTTCTTGTAGTAACCGACAGAAAAGATGTAGGCGGCCGCCTTCGTATTCATACTGAACCAAATATCAACTCTCCAGTTCTAGCTGGAATTAAGAGTGGTCAAGTATTTCAAACAACTGGAGGAACATCTTATGGCGATCAAATCTTTAACGTGGATTCTTTACCTGAAGAACTGCTCAAGGATCCTTCAATTGACCCTGAAGACCTTAAGAAGGTAATTGCAAGATTTCCAACTCCCGAATCTTCTGGAGGTAACGGAATAGGCCTTTGGTATGAAATAGATATAGCAACACTAAAACCTACTCAACTTTTCTTAAACAAAGATGCCATAAGTGGAGATGATAAGTCCTTAACGTATGATAAGATTTACCAATCATACAAAAAGGGATATGTTCTTAGAGTAAAAACAACAACAAATATTAAAACATTCAACACAAAAATGCAGACAAAAATCCCTTTTCCAGAAAAAATAACTTTAAAAGCTGGAACAAATACAGTAGTAATATCTCCTCCAGTAGATTCTAAAAATCTTGGAATCATAAGAAATTCGTTTAATGGAGTAATGGAGTTAGCGAACGTTACTACTATCACCACCAACATTAATAATAAAGGGGAGTCTGGGTCAGCTACAATCACTTTACAAAATCCCAACAACCTATTATATATAACTGAAGACGACATAGAGATAGCAATAGGAACTAGAGAAGTCGATAGTGATTATCTAGATAGTGAATTGGTAGACGGAACTACTAAAACTAGCAAAGATATAATCACAGGAGATAATATTGAGCTAAAATATTATAATGGAAAATTTTATACTCAAAATGCATTTAACTTAGTAACTCGTCCAGACCTCAGCCCTATGGCCAATAGTAAAAGCTCACTCAAAATTAATACTCTTTTAACTCATATCAAAACTCTTAAAGAAGATCTTGCGAACATACAACTTTACAAGGGCGATGGCACTGCCTTCGCAGGTAGTTCTATTCTAGAAAGTTTACAAGCTGTTTATTTTTCAGAAACTATAGAATTAGTAGAAATCTCTACAGTTGATATAGTTATAAATCCAATAGGACAAGCGGGTATCTACGACCCAGGATATACTAGTAATCAGTCAAACGCACAAAGAAAAATTCTCCAACTTAACAATAGAATTAGTAGTACACAATATGCAATTGATAAGTTAAAAAGAGCATCTACTAAACCTCTTCCAAAAAATGACACAAATAGTTCATCTATTAAGTATATTAAAAGCCAACTAGTAAAATATTTTCAAAATAGAACCATCTTTGAGGTATATGATAGAATATATATATGGACAAGCTCTCCTACAAGATCTTCATTTAGATTGACTGACGGAACAATAGTAGGAGAATCTTCAAATATCTCTTCTACTCAACAAATAATTTTGCGAAGAATTAGAGAGATAATTTCAATAATAAAGCAAATAAATTCTACCGTTATTAAAAATGGTTTAATACAAAATAGACTCCTAGCTGAGCCGTATCCCTCTTCTACACTTGAAATAATAAATAAAGAACTTTTCGAATCAGGGTATTCTGAAACCTTCTCCATTGGTACGCAATCAAGTTTAAATATTCCTACAGATGATATAGTGGCTCAGTCTCTAATAAAAGCAACCAATCTTAAAATGATTGAATTGTCAATATTAACGAAATCTATCGTTCCAAAAGGTGATCAAGTTAATGCCTCTGATCCCACCTCTCTTCAAGGATTAGATCCAGCTAAGCTTCTTGAGCCTGATTCATTTGCAGGAATCGAAGAAAATCAATTTCAAATCTTTCAAGGCGTAATCTCTTCAGTAAAAAGAGGATATTCAGAAGGTGTATTTACTATAAGCATTAGTTGTACTGATAATATGGACTTTTTAGAAAGATCAAGATTTACAACAATTCCAGCACTTGACGTTCAAGGTAGAGATATAAAAGCTGAAATGGATGATCCAATTTTCAGAAAGATCCGCAATCAGAAATCTGAAGATAAATTTAAAAAAGAAGGAATAGATCAACTAGCTGGAAGATGGAAAAGCGGTCTTTTTGCTGCTACGGCAACCGTACAGCAAGAAAAAGATGAAGAACTACAAACACAAGCAAAATCACAAGATGTGAAAACAAATAGCAAAGCTATTACTGAATTAGAGCGAAGGAATGTAGCCATTCCTTTTAGTTTTGCCTTTGAACAACTCTTTCAAGGAGCCGACCCAGCAGCAATTATAAGTGTACTTGTAACTGGTGTACCCTTTAACTTGCAAGAGTATGTTTTGAATACTGCCTCAGGCGGCTCGATACAAGTTCCTCAAAAAGGAGATGACAATAAAGAAAAAGGAGACGAGCTTGTAGCCGAAAGCGCTTTTGAATTTACAAGAAGACAAATTCAAGGACAAGTTAAAAAGATGGGTAATTTCGAACCATTTATATCTAAAAGTACATCTAATCTACGAAAAGAAGATAAGGAAGCTTTAAATCTATCTTCAATCTTATCTTTAGGTACTGCTGTAGTTGATTTTGTTGTTACATACATATCTTTAAGACCCGATCTCTTCTCTCAAGTTCGACAAATTGTTATTAAGCAACAAAAGCAAGAAGATGGACAAGGGATCTACAACAAAATAACTGAAAAGAATATAAATAAACTATTTGATTTTAAAAAAGAAGTTTTTAATTTAAAGCTTTCAGAAATTACTTTATTAAAAAATTCACTTAATGATGCAAAACTAGAATATTTAGTTCAAGCAGCAATTAATCAATCCTCTACTGAGTTATTAAATAAGCTCCTATCGAATCTTACATCACCAACCAATAGTAAAGAAATGGCACAGTTCAAAAGCTTTGTTCCAACTATGCCCGACAGCACTATATCTCAGTTCTATAAAGCACAAAATAAATATACTCTCGATAGCGGTGATATATCTGAATTTTTAAATATTTCAATGAAAGCTGACACCAGAGTAAGTCAGGCTGTTGGTACTGCTCTTCTTTATGATAATAAAGATCAAATAAGCGAATCTCTCAAAAGCTATAAATCCTCTTCTACCTCAACTTTAAATCTTGTTTTAAAAAATAAGATAGCTTCTCTTAGGGGATTAAAGTTAGGAGAAAATGGAGAAGTAATTAGTGGCTCTCCAACTCAAGCAACTAAAGCTTCCATTGCCTTCAAGCAAAAACCTAACTTTCTAATTATCTCTGATGAGTATTATAAAAGCCCCAACTTAGTAGACTATATAGAGACTGGTGTAGCTAATCCTAGTAAATATTATTCAGACCAACAGTCTACAGTTAAAGAGAGATGTAGTTCCGCTGCCAAGGCAATTGATTGGGAATTTTATTGCGATACCCAAGGACACATTAGATTCAAACAACCTACATACAATAGAACTCTACTAAAACATCTTTTAGATTTTGAAAAAGTTGATATAACAATCAAAACTGCCTTCAACCAACTTTTCGAAAATAATATCAAGTTTTTAGTCCAAACATCTGTGTACAGCTCTCTATCTACAGCAGCTCTTGACGCTAAAACCAAAGCTTTATCTAAACTAAGAGGTGCTCTCGACGAATTAAATATTCTTGAAGTAGCTGAAGATCCCTTCTCAATAATTAGTAGATTAGGGATATCCACACCAAGCAACGTACTTAGCTACATGGTATCTGAGAAAATTATATCTTCTGACAGGATTCAAGAAATTGCTGGAATGCTAACCTTATCTTCCCTAACTCCTCCAGCAATCGCCTCTCAAGCTTCTCTACCTGGTCGATCAGTAAGGCCAGATGCTCTTATCTCAAGTAATATAGATGAAGTAGAAGGCATAATAATAGAACTTACATCTAATTCCTCTCTTTTAGGACAAAGCAATCCTCTTATTGGCTCTAGTACATTGGATTATCTTTCTAGTTTTGCAGGTCATTCACCTTATATTAAATATAATGAATTAAGAGAAGAATACGTAGGCTATTTAGCATTTCTAGATAATAAAAATCTCTTTAAAGATTTGAGTCTTGATAATTTGAATCCTATAGATATTTCTTTTTTTGATACCATGCCTAACCCTCTTCCTCAGTTTGCTAAAGTGGCAGGCGAAACTATAGAATCAACTATATCGTTTATTTTATATTGTTCTGATTTAATTACTAAAGTTGAGCAACTAAAAGCCGAATTAGATGGAGCTCTATCTTCAACACTCGAAGCTATAACCGATCAAAAATTTATACATATTATTACTAGTGCAATTATAATAAGTGAAGATTATAATGAAACAGCTCCAGAATATACAAGATTAAATGTCCATTGTTCAATTCCTCTAATAAAAGATATTGGAGATGAAATTGCTAAAGAATCTATGCAATGGGCAGGTATGGTAGACTATGACTTATGGCGTAATTATGGATATAAAGTATCTTCTGTAGAGCCACCCTTTTTAAGAACCGCATCTCAAGCCCTTGTTTACGGATATCAGCTCTTAGCTCGCCAATACTCTAAAATTCTAACAGGATCGATTCTTGTTCGTGGCGATAGTAAATATCAACTCGGTGATACAGTTTTTATAGAAGACGAAAATTTATACTTTTATATCGTAGCAATTAATCATAGTTTTACTTATGGAAATGCTTACAATACAACTTTAACTTTAGAGTATGGAAGAAGACCAGGCTATTATATTCCGTATCCCTTTGATGTTCTTGGTGCTCGTATGATCGAATCTATAGAGCAAATTTATCAAGTAGATCCAACAGATATTAAGGCAATGATCACTCCTCTTAAAAAAGCACAAGCAGCAGAAGATAATACTTAAGGAACTCTTTAAATGGTAATTATTAAAGCAAGAATAGTTTCTATAAACCAAGAGAATGGAACAGCTATAGTCTCTCCTCACGGTGAAGGTAGGGATCACAATCATAAAGACGTACCTTTACTTCAACCTTATTCGGGACGCGGTTGGGGCATTAGAGCTGGTGTAGAAAGTGATTCTATAGCTTATGTAGAAGAAGATAAGTTTGGTCTATATAAAATTCTTGCCTACCATGCTGAGGGTCAATTCTTCCCTGGCGAATCTATTCAACTTCCTGATGCCGCAGTCTATTATTCTGTTCCAAAATTTAAAATACTTAAAGAAGGCGAACTAGCATTACAAAGTAGAGCTAACTCACTTGTATTTTTAGATCAACTTGGAAATATATCTTTATCTACATCTCTTGGAACATCTTTAGAAGTTAATAAAGAATATGACTCAATTAATCAAATAAGTGTCAATAGTCTCACAAGAACTGAGGCCGTCTTAATAAGAAATGGTTTAATTAAGAGAGATCTAAGAACCGCAAAGGAAAGAGACGAAGATCTTTTCCTTGGAGGTCTACTAGCTCTAGATAGTGGTGAACAAAATCTAGACATTGTAGGTGTAGATGTAGAACATGCGATAACGGACGCAATCATAGTTTTAAAAGGTGTATTCGATCCAGATGCTGGAAAGCCTAGTATACTATCTATACCTGGCATAAAGGGTGTTCCTAAGACAGATAAGATAGTTCAAAATATTAAGAACCCAGCACTAACTGAGTATCGAATTGATGTAAATGAATTTTCTGATGGTATATCTTCCTTAAATCTTGTAGAGGATAATGAATTATCTAAACAAGGAAGACTTCCTTTAAACTTAGCAAGTAGACTCGCTCTAGGAACTATAATTGAGGCAAGCGGAAGAATGCCTCGCTTTGATTATGTATTTGGTTCTGGCAAAGCAAAGGGTCACGGAGAAATTTGGAAAGTTCCAGGTTTAAATGAAACCAATAGTTCAGTAGATTTCAAAATAGACTTAACAAAAAATATTAAAGACCCAGTTTCATTTGGAGATAAAGAACAGTGGTCTGTTGCCGGCATAAGTAAATTTAACTCAGCACTAGCCTTTCAGCTTTTACTAAATACAAGAGGAGCAGATCATAAAGGAAATATTCCAAGTAGTACAAGTGTAGGCAGTATTTGGAGTTTTCAAGTAGATAAAGAAGGCATGACCAAATGGAATATACCTGCCTCGACCCCTCTTAGTGAACCTCACAGAAAAGGAAGAAGTCTTCTATGGAATATGGATGGTAGTCTAACTCAATCCATAGGAAAAGAGGAAAACGAACTTCTCCCAAGTATAACCGGAAAAGCTTTTGGAACTATAAAAGAAGACCAAGTAGCTTTTGTTAATATTGCTAAAACAAGACGAGATAGAAGTTGGACTGCTGACTTTGAAGGCTCAATAGAGCAAAGAATAGGAGCAGACTATACTGGTCAAAGTTCTATGACTCAAGCTGATGGCTCTCATGCATTCTATTATGGAAAGAATAGATCCAAAGAAGAGTCTATTCTAAATAAAATAAAGACATCCGGACTTCAATCTCCTTCTAAGTCTAGAAATAGACTAGGAAATAGTATATCAGGTAGAACAGAAGGATCCGTAGAGTTTGATCTTGGATTTAATGATAATACCAATAAGCAAAGTATCGGACTAAATACGGACGGTATGATATCAATGACTATCGGCGAAGATCCTTCTCACGACAGCTTACTTTTAAATACAGCTGGTAATATTAAATTCAAAGTTGTCAACGGTGGTCATCGTTTTGAGATGACCTCTAAAAGTGCTTCAAGTGATTTTAAGAATGGAATAATTTTACAACATGGCGGTCGTACAGCTTCATCAATACAAATAGATAGTAATGGTGTAATAACTTTAAGAAATGGATTTTTCAACTCTAATATAATTATGAGCGCTAAGGGAGATATAACAATAATGAATCCCTCAGCAAAACTTTCCCTAGCCTTAGATGGTACGATATCTCTAGGTGGAGCAATGGCTGGTATCGACATAAGTCCTACTAAAGGAGTAATTATAAGAACAGTCGGCGGATCAATTAACCTAAGTAATATTGGCAAGGTAGAAATAGCAGCTAATGCAGGTGCAACTATAACCGGACCCTTCTCACATTTAAATACAACTAGTACTATGTTAAGTCCTGGTGCTTTAGTAAGTCCATTTACAGTAGGAGCAGCTGGTCCAGGAATTCTAGATCCTCTTACCGGCGACTCTGCTGCAGGCTTTCCAAGTGTGAAAGCATAATATGATAAGATACGAAAAGGAAATAGTATGAATGGAATAAGTTGTTTTGGTAATTTCTCAATGGGAGAACTTGGAAGTCTTAAGAATTTAAATCTTAATGCTAATAAGTTTTTATCCTCATTTAGTTTTCCTAAGCTTGGAGCTGATAGATGTACTATTCCAGGATTTACTCCTCCAAACTTACCATCGATTGCTATCCCTCCTTTTCCTATCTTTGGAGGTATTCCAGCCTTTGATCTATTTTGCGGACTCCCTCCTTTTCCAGGTATTCCAGCACTATCTTTGCCAGCCATTGGTATTCCACTTCCTCCTATTCCATTTTTGCCACCTATTCCTCTACCTATCATTGGATTCTCTTTGCCTAAATTGCCTACACTTCCTAAGTTTGATTTAGGAAGCTTGAACTTTCTTTGCGGTCTTATTAAAATTAAGCTACCTATTCTTGATCCTTTTGCTCAACTAAATTCTCTTATCGGTAGATTAAATGCTTTTATTGATGCTCTTAGTAAGTTTTTAAATTTCTGTAAGGCTAATGCAGAAACTATTAATACTACTCAATCTCCTCCAGTTGTTGAGGCTTCTTTGGCTCCTGCAGCTCCTCTAAAAGATCCTGAACCTAAGTCTCAAAAAACTTCTGGTGGAATTTCAGTTCCTAACTTAACGAATAGCGGACAGAAAACTGTAGCTAAAACTAAAACCAAACAAAAATCTCCTAAAGTAAAACTAAAGGATATTACTGCTATTTCAACTGAACTAGCATCTAATCTAGCTTTATATCTTGCCAACTTGGGAGTCTTTCCTCCCGAAGCATCCTTAATAAATAAGGTCGCTGGTCTATTTGCTCCTTACGGAACAATAGGAGAGTTAACCGAAGAAGAAATAACTAAAATACTTGAAGAAAATAATATTCCATCTAATGAAGATTATATTGGATTTAAATCTATCGACCTAGAGGATAGCTTAGCAACTATAAATGGTACCAGCTCTTCAACAAATACAAATGGGTCAACAAGCGGACCAACAAGTGCAAACTTAAACGAACTTCTCAATAATCTAACAAAAAAAGGATTACTTGGGGATAATACAAGTATAAAGTCAGCTGCCTATCAAGCACTATCTGGTATAGATTTGAATTCAACTTCTGGTATAGAGTTGGCCATCGCTCTGAATAGTAATGGAATCCCTTATGGTTCTGTACCTACAAACCTTTATAGAATTACAGCTGAAGATATTGCAAGAGCTTTTTATCTTCAAGCTACAGTTCTTCCACTTTCTGCAAAGGGAATAACTAATACATTAAAGAAGGTTGGAGTTATAGAAGATACTAAAACTAACTTAGAAAAATCTTTAGCATCTCTTCTTGTACTTCCTGCAATTATAACTCCTGCTTCTCTCGAGAAAGCTTTATTCGATGTAAACGCTGGTCCCTCTGCTGGATCATTAAAAGCTATGTGCATTGCTAGAACAGAAGGAATTAACCCACAATCCTTAGTAGAAATTGAACTAGCAAGAGCAGATACTTTGTTGCAAAGCGTATCTACTTTTCAAAATACAACTTTTCTTAAAGTTCTTCAAGGTACATCTCTCCAAAAGTTTACTCAACTTATGAGTCAGTTTGATATTCCTTTTCCATCTTCTCTTTACGAAATAATTCCTCTATTCGCTATTGCATTTGATGTAGACGACTATGTTCTTATTGAGCTCTTTGCAAATTTCAAAACAAATTCTATCATTGAAAATATCGGACAACTTTTTAACTTTCTTGCTTTTGTTGTTGAGTCTATATCG
>Ga0315283_10003012_pt1 | contig 14301 bp, 11 predicted proteins | sample YL17G09_0_MG_FD_204541 | JGI IMG/M metagenome (GOLD analysis project Ga0315283, IMG submission 204541) | Sediment microbial communities from Yellowstone Lake, YNP, Wyoming, USA - YL17G09_0 | ecosystem: Environmental > Aquatic > Freshwater > Lake > Sediment | place: USA: Wyoming | collected... | reverse complement strand
TTCGCTATGGCCACCGCCTTTCCCTCGGGCAGCTTCCCTATTCTTTTGATGAAGCTCTTTAAATTCTCGCCGGGGACGAACTCCATGGTGATAAAAGAAGTTTCCCCATATTCCATCAGCTCATACATGCGGGCGATATTCTTGTGGATGATTCGCCGCGCCAGCTTCAGTTCGTTGGCGAACCGCTCGATCGTTTTTCGATCTGACGCAATCTCTTTTTTAAGGAACTTGATCGCCACGTCCTCATTCAATTTCTTATCGATGGCCCGATAAACCCTTCCCATGCCGCCTGTACCGAGTTCCTCGATAATTTCATACCGGTTCGCGAAAAGAGTTCCCCGGGTAAGCTTATCCCCAGGTGTTTCAAGGGTCCTCGTGAAAGCCGGCATCCCGGCAGAGGTGAGCGGCGTGGCGCATTCTCTACAAAATTTGGAATCGGAGGGGTTTTCAGTCTGGCAACTCGGACATTTCATGGATTATGACCCAATAATTTATTGTGTGATAGCAGGATATTGATATTGTACGAAATAGTCAATGAGAACCGCTTCTTCTCGTAAGTATGAGTGGAATCGGGGACACAATACTAATTTCCGAATTTCCTGAAACGTCGAATTTCCCAGGGGAGAATTCATGAATTCGGAAACTGGTATTGTGTCCCCGATTTCCAAAAGGGCTTACGGGAACCATTTCCTGTTAAAAATCGTATTAGGATAATAACGAAAAGATATTTTTGCGCCATCGATGGGGAGGCATTCCATGAGAAAGCAGACACATCTCCGGGCGGGCGCCGGAATGGCCGCCGGCCTGGCCTTGTTTCTCGTGTTCGCCGGAAGCAGCCAGCTTTCCGGCCGAAGTCTCGACATCCCCTCCCATAGATGGGGGATCAGCTTCGGCAATTCCAGTGAATTCACGGGGTTGCGATTCAATTTCCGGGACAGCCGGGTGCGGCGTATCTCCGGCATCAACGTGACCCTATGGCAGCCCCGCAAAGACAATAAAGAAGCTGTCATTTCCGGGATATCCCTGGGCGTCATTCCCGGCGGCGGGACACTGAAAGGCCTCCAGATCGGCCTCCTCGGAATCGCCGCGGAAACGAAGCTTTCCGGGATCTCCGTCGGTCTCCTCGGCCTGGGAAGCGGCGGGGACATCAGCGGCATCAACATCGGGGGGCTCGGCGCCGGGGCCGGAGAGAACGTCAAAGGCTTAAGCGTCGGCGGCCTGGGCATTGGAGCAGGGGGAGACCTCTTCGGAATCAATATCGGCGGGCTCGGGGCGGGCGCCGGTAGGAACATGACCGGGCTGAACATCGGTGGGCTCGGGGTCGGCGCCGGCGAAAATGCCATGGGCATCAATGTCGGCGGTTTGGGCGCCGGGGCCGGCGAGAACATGACCGGAATTAACATCGGTGGAATCGGCGTCGGCGCGGGGAACCGGCTCGTTGGGATCAATATCGCAGGCGTGGGCGCCGGGGCCGGGGACGAGCTCATTGGATTGACCGTCGCGGGAATCGCCGCCGGGTCTGTCAAGATCCGCGGCATAACGGTCGCGGGGGGCGCCGTCGGAGGTCAGGACCTCAAAGGCGTTCAACTGGCGATCGGCTCGGTACTGGTGACAAAAGGCGGACGGATGACCGGCCTCGCGGCAAGCGCGTTCAATTATGTCCGCGGACATCAAACCGGGTTGGCCATCGGGATCGTGAATTATGCCTACCGCGTGAAAGGCCTCCAGATCGGCTTCGTCAACATCGTCCGCGACAATCCCCGGGGTTTAAAAGTGCTTCCGATATTCAATTCGAGCTTTTAAAACCGGGACACCATACCTGTTTCCGAATTTCCTGAAACGTCGAATTTCCCAGGGGAGAATTCATGAATTCGGAAATTGGTATTGTGTCCCTCTTTTCTTTATAATAAAAATCTTCGTTGACAAGGTTCGGATGAGGAGTGCCGGAGGTTGAGCGAGTTCCTGGAATTTCATGACGTCTCCAAGAGGTTCGGAACGATCCATGCCGTCTCGGACGTAACCCTCGAGATCAGGAAGGGAGAGGTCTTTTCCCTCCTCGGCCCGAGCGGGTGCGGCAAAACCACGATGCTCCGGCTCGCGGCCGGGTTTGAACGTCCGGACAAGGGCCGGATCCTCCTTGACGGCCGGGACATCACCGACCTTCCCCCGAACAAGCGCCAGGTCAACACGATCTTCCAGAGCTACGCCCTTTTCCCCCACATGACGGTCCGGGAGAACATCGCTTTCGGCCTGCGCGTTGCGAAAAGGCCGAAGCCCGAGATCGACTCCGAGGTCGAGCGGATGCTCCATCTCATCCGGATGACGGACCAGGCGGATAAAAAGCCCGATCTCCTCTCCGGCGGCCAGAAACAGCGCGTAGCCATCGCCCGAGCGCTCATCAATAAACCTCAAGTCCTGCTCCTCGACGAGCCCCTGGCCGCTCTCGACCTGAAGCTCCGGCAGAGGATGCTCATCGAGCTGGACATGATCCACGACGAGGTCGGGATCACGTTCCTCTACGTCACCCACGACCAGGGCGAAGCCATGGGCCTCAGCGACCGGATCGCGGTCATGGAGTCCGGACGGATCGAGCAGGTCGGAACGCCCGTGGAGATCTACGAGGCGCCGCGGACGAGCTTCGTGGCTGCCTTCATCGGCGATACGAATTTCCTGGAAGGAGAGGTCTCCGGCCTTGAGGATGGCGAGTACAGCCGGCTCGAGATCGCCGGCGTCCCCGGCATCATCTGTTTTAACGATAAGTCCATCCGGCCCGGGAACCCGGTCTTCCTGAGCATCCGCCCGGAGAAGGTCCACATCTCCCGGGACAAGCCCCAGGAAGAGCGCCTTCGGAACATGATGCCCGCCGTCGTCGAGGACGTGATTTATCTCGGTTCGACGACCAAGTATTGGGTGCGGGCCGGCGAACTGCGCGTTCAGGTCCTACGCCAGCATTCGCGTTTTTTCCTCGACGAGAGGCCCATCCGCTGGAACGACCCCGTCTGGGTCTGGTGGCACGGCGACGACGGCTTCATGCTCGAGCGATACCGGGAGGTGGACGAAGACCTGCTGGCCATTCCGCCGCGCAAAGTGGGTGAATCCGATGGCGGGAACGGAAAAAGTTAGGGGCGCCGACGGATGAAGGCGGACACCCGAAAGAAGCTTCAGGAAGCGCTGGTTTCCTCTCCTTCGCTCCTCTGGTTGGGTCTTTTTTTCCTTTTCCCGACGCTCCTCGTTTTCGTCCTCGCCCTGCGGCCGGCGAATCCTTACGGGGGCATCGGCCAAGGCTGGACGCTCGAGAACCTCCGCCGGCTGGCGGATCCTTCCTATCTGGAAGTCGCCCGACGCACCCTGGAGATCAGCCTCGTAACGACCGTCATCTGCCTGCTCCTGGCCGTGCCCATCGGATACTACCTCGCCCGCGTCTCCCTGAAATGGCGAAATCTATTCCTGATGCTCATCATCATCCCCTTCTGGACGAACTTCCTGATCCGGGTCTTCGCCTGGAAGGTCCTCCTCCATCCCGAAGGGCCCATCAAGCACATCCTCGTTTTCCTGGGATTGGTTGGACCCCAGACTTCGCTCCTCTATAACGCCGGCGCCGTCGTTTTGGTCTCGGTCTACACGTTCCTGCCGTTCACCATCCTCCCCATCTATGCCGCCGCCGATAAGTTCGACTTCCAGCTCCTGGAAGCCGCCCGCGACCTGGGGGCCAGGAAGTTCCAGGCTTTTCGCAGGATATTCCTGCCCGGGATCCGGCGCGGCCTCTTTACGGCCATCCTGTTCGTCTTCATCCCGGCGCTCGGTTCCTATGTCATCCCTGACATCGTCGGCGGGCCCGGCGGAGAACTCATCGGCAACAAGATCGCCCAGCGTGTTTTCGTCGACCGCAACCTTCCCCTGGCCAGCGCCATTTCCGCAGTGCTCATCCTGTCGGTCCTGGCGCCGCTCGCCGCCGTCCTGTTCCTCCAACGCAAGGACGAGCGGCCGGAGATCCTGTAGGAGAACGCATGAAGCGCAGCCGCCTGCCTCTCCTCGTCACGATCGTGGTGCTGTTCTTTCTCTATCTCCCCATCATCATCCTCGTCGTCAACTCCTTCAACGCCTCGCGCTTCGGCACCGGCTGGCAGGGCTTCTCGATGAGGTGGTACGCCCGTCTTCTCCACGAGCCGGAGATCTGGCGGGCCGCCCGGAACTCCCTGACCATCGCCCTCGGGGCTACGGTTTTGTCCGTCGTCTTCGGCACGACAGCCGCGGTCGCCCTCCATCGCTTCGCCCGGAGCCGCCTCCAACGCTTTCACTACGGCCTCGTCTATACGCCGCTCGTCGTCCCGGAGATCCTTATGGGGATCAGCCTCCTCATGGCCTTCGCGGCGGCAGGCGTCCGGCTGGGGCTCGGGACGATCTTCCTGGCCCATGTCACGTTCTGCGTCAGCTTTGTGGCCATGACGGTCCTGGCCAGGCTTCAGGACTTCGATTTCGCCGTCATCGAGGCCGCCCAGGACCTGGGCGCCGGTTGGGGAACGACCCTCCGGAAGGTTCTTTTACCGCTCATCGCACCGGGGATCCTGGCCGGGGCGCTCCTCGCCTTCACCCTGTCCATCGACGATTTTGTCATCACGTTCTTCGTGGCCGGGCCGGGTTCGACCACCCTGCCCATCCGCATCTACAGCATGATCAAATACGGGTCGCCTCCGCTCATTAACGCCCTGTCGACCATCCTGTTGACGGTCACTTTCACCGCGGTGGCCGCAAGCCAGAGGATTTCCCGTTCCAAGGGGTAAACCATGAAAAGGCGCCCGATCCTGGCCCTCCTCGTGCTGGCCGCGGCCGCCTCTTTCGTGAGCTGCGGACGGTCAAGGCCCGTCCTCAACATCTACACCTGGGCCGAGTATTTCAAGCCGGACATCATCCGCCGGTTCGAGCGGGAGAACGGCTGCCGGGTGGTCATCGACACCTTCGACTCCAACGAGGCGATGTATGCCAAGCTCAAGGCGGGCGCCTCCGGATACGACCTGCTGACCCCCTCGAGCTACATGGTCAGCCTCATGAGCTCCCAGGAGATGCTCCAGCCGCTCGACCACGGCCTGCTCCCCAACCTGATCCACGTCGATCCCGAGTACCTCAAGATCGCGATCGACAAGACGATGCACCACTCCGTCCCCTACATGATCGTGAACACCGGCCTCGCCTACCTCAAGAGCAAGGTCGCAGACTTCGTTCCCTCCTGGTCGATGTTCGACCGGGCGGACCTTAAAGGCCGGATGACCCTGCTCAACGACATGCGGGAGACGATTGGAGCCGGGCTCAAATCCCTGGGTTACAGCCTGAACAGCACGGATCCACACGAGTTGAGGCAGGCCAAAGAGGTCGTGTTGCGGTGGAGGACCCGCATCGCCAAGTTCGAGAACGAGCAATACAAGACCGGCATCGCATCCGGCGAGTTCCTCCTCGTCCACTCTTACTCCGGCGACATCCTCCAGGTCCAGCGCGAGAACCCCGACGTCGCGTTCGCCATCCCGAGGGAAGGCACCGCTATCTCCGTAGATGACCTGGTCATCCCGAAGGCTGCCGGGGAGGTCCGGCTGGCTCACGTCTTTATCAGCTTCCTGCATGACCCGCGGACGGCGGCCGAGAACACGGTCTTCCTCAGCTACCTCTGCCCGAATAAGGAAGGCTATACGCTCCTCCCGGCCGAGCTGCGCGACAACCCGGCTGTCTTCATGAGCCATGAATTGCGGGCCAGGAGCGAGATCTTCGCCGACCTTGGCGCGGCCAACGCCTTGTATGTGAAGATCTGGGACGAGATTAAATCCGCGAAGTGAGGCGCCTCCCAAAATCGCCGATAGGATTCTTGCTTCTCAAGCGATGACGCCGACATCTGGCGATACCCGAAATTCCGACTCGCGTCCTCTCGGCAATTGTGATTCGGCTGGAAAAGCTTTTACTAACACGAACGCGATAAAAAAAGCACAAATGTATGAACGGCCCTGAATGCCGTCCTCAAGCCCCCGTAGCGGAGGGGGGATCCGCGCCCTATGAGGGCTCTCTCGGCGACGCGCCCAAGACTCTGTTCATATTTCTTACCACCCCCTACCCCCTCCGATAATCGGAGGGGGGCTCTGAGATCGTCCGTGTCGCCGGCAGAGGTGCGACGGGGGGAACCGACGGGACTGGTTCCCCGGGGGCCGGGGGGAGTGAGGGCGGCTTCAGGCCGCTTAAAGCCAGATGTCTAACTATTAAATGTTTTTGTATTAGCGGCGCGAATCGCGTTATAATGTTCAGGAAGCTGAAGAAGCCCCCATGACGATTTCCAGGTCCGTCTTATCTGTCCTCATGGCCATTATTGTTCTATTCGCGACCTTGGGGGCCGGTGGCCAGGTCAATCCGGCCGATGCCTGGGAGAAGCGCTTCAATGACCTCCAGCCTCCCGAAAAAGTAATGGAGGCCATCGGGGTCAAGCCGGGAATGGTCATCGGCGAGATCGGGGCCGGCCGGGGCCGCTACACCGTGCACCTCGCGGGCAAAGTAGGCTCGGCGGGAAAGGTCTACGCCAACGACATCGACGGGGGAAGCCTGGCCTACCTGAGGGAACGGTGCCAGAGGGACGGAATTGGGAACGTCGTCACCATCCTCGGCAGGATGGACGATCCGCTCTTCCCGGCCGGGAGCCTGGACATGGTCTTCATGATCAACACCTACCATCACCTGGCCAGACCCGTGGTCCTTCTCAGGAACCTCATCCCGGGCCTCAAGCCCGGGGCGATCGTGGCGGTCGTCGAACACGATCCGGACAAGAGCGGCGCCGAGTTCCAGAAGGAATCGACTTCTCAGGATGCGCTCCGGAAACAGGCCGCCGATGCCGGATTCGAGGTCGTCCGCGTCGAAACGTTCCTGGAAAAAGACAACATCTACATCCTTCGCGTCAAAGAGTCATGAGTTTTGGGATCACCGCTCCGTCAGGAAAGGGCGGATCCAGGGAGAAAACGATGAACAAGAAGCGGTTGTCTTCACTTTGGCTCGTGTTCGTAGCTTGGACCGTTCTGGCGCCGGCCGCGGCCTCAGCTGGCGCCGGAGAAGAAAGATCGCCCGAAGGCTGCACGGTCATCGGGGTCGGGAGGCTGGCCACCGTCGACGGTTCCGTGTTCACATCGCACACGGACTGTTGCAGCGAATGCCGGGTCCATGTCGTTCCGGGTCGGACGTTTAAAAAGGGAGATCTCGCCCCCGTCCACTGGGGCATGGTCTATTTCGGAAAGGACGACGACCGGGAATGTCTTCTCCTAGGCAACTACGGGAAGGTCATCGGACACATCCCGCAGGTCGAAAAAACATTCACCTATTTCCACACCGGGTATTCCCAGATGAACGAACACCAACTGGCCATCGGCGAGAGCACCTGCAGCCAGAAGCCGGCCCTGGATGTCGCTTTTATGGAGGGCGTCACGAAGCAGATCATGACGATCGAGCAGGCCCAGGTCTTCGCCCTCGAAAGGTGCCGGACGGCCCGGGAAGCCCTGAAGCTCATCACGTCACTCGTCGAGACCTACGGCTTCCTGCCGTCCTGCGGCGGCTCCGAGGCCCTGTGCATCGCCGATCCGAAGGAGGTCTGGGTCCTCGAGGTCTTCAGCGTCGGCCCGGAGTGGGAGCCCGGGAGCGAAAAGCCGGGCGCCGTCTGGGCGGCCAGGCGCGTTCCGGATGACCATCTCGTCGTGATCTCGAACTACGTCCGGATCCGGGAGATCGACCTCGAGGACCCGGATTTCCTGGCATCGACGAACTACATGCAGGAAGCGATCGACCGCGGCTGGTACGACCCAAAAAGCGGCCTGCCCTTCATCTGGCAGGATGCCTACGCCCCCCGGATCAAGGAAGGGAACCTCAGCCGCCTCTGGCTCATCTACAGCACGGTGGCCCCCTCGCTCAGGGAATGGCCCAGGCGCAAACTTTCGGGATCCTCAAGCCCATTCACCATGTACGGCCAGGACCTTGAGGGCGCCGCCTTCTACCCCTTCTCGGTCAAACCCGAAAAGAAGATCTCCGTTAAGGACATCATCGGCTTCCAGCGCTCGGCCTTCGAGGGCACGATCTATGACATGGCCGCCGATCCCGCCTGGCTCGTTCCGGGACCGCAGGACCGCGTCGTCAGGAGCCCCCTGACGACCCCGTTCGCTTCGCCGGAGCTGAAGAAACTGCTCAGGATCGCCAGCCATAGGACAATTGCCACCCAGGGGTATGGAATGGTCGCCCAACTCAGGGGCTGGCTGCCCGATCCCGTCGGAGGCATCTACTGGTTCTACGTGGACAACCCATACGTCAGCGCCTATGTTCCCATCTACGCCGGGGTCCGCGACGTCTCCCCTTACTATAAAAATTACGACTACGCCCGATTCAGCGAGGATTCAGCCCGCTGGATGGTGGACTTCGTCGAAAAGCTGCTCCATCTCAGGTGGCAGGAGGCGGTCAAGGACCTCCGCGCGGCCCGCGATCCGCTGGAGGAGGGGTTCTTCGCAAGCCAGCCCGAGGTCGAAGCGAAGGCCCTGAAGCTCCACGAGAAGAACCCCGCAGAGGCCGTAAAGTACTTGACCGAGCTGACCATCTCCCGCATGAACGACGTCGTGAAGATGTTCAGAAGCCTGCGCGATCTTCTCCTGACAAAGTATTCCGGAGACATCGTTTAGAAGTCCTCAAGGCACCGATACTGCCGCCTGGGAATCCCGATGGAGAACCCGCGTCTGACGGCTGCCCGGGCTGGTTGCAGGAAGCATCTCTTTTCTTGTGATTGAATCAATAAGGGCCAAATTCTTTCTGAGCGGCTCCAGGCCGCTCGCACTTCCCCTCGCAGAGGCATAGAAGCGTGCCGACGAATCCCCCGACCGGCCTCCAGACAATACCTAATCACATAAGAAGAGATGCTTACCCGGTTGCGCGGATTCTTGACTTTTCGCCTCAAAACCTATTTAATAGCTTCCTTAAAATCAAAGTAAGGAGCGTAACCGTGAAACGAATCGCCACGATTTCAGCCATCCTTTTGATCGTTCTCTGCATCATGGCAGCGAACGGCGATGCGGCCCGCCCCCGAATCAAGTTGATGCCCGAAGAAACGGCCTTGCTGGAGACCCAGGCAGCCGCTGTGGTCAAGACCATCAAGATTTCCGGCAACCAGGCCGGCAACAAGCGCTATCCCGGCGTCTGCGAGAACGCCAATGGTGACCGCTTGGTCATCTATCGCGGCCCCAATATCTTGTACTGGTATACATTCGCAAGAAAGGGCGCTTCCTGGAGCGCCCCGGCGGTCATCCCGAACCAGCCCACCATGAAATCCTGCACCTCGACAGACGTGGAAGCCGACAGCACCGGCCGTTTTCACTGCCTTTGGGAGGACCTTCAAAAAACCCTCATCTATGCCAGCTTTCTCAATGGGAAGTGGACGACCCCGACCAAGGTGAGTTCAGCAGGCAAACACGACATGGGCGGCTCGATCGCCGTCCGTTCCAACGATGAGGTCATCATCGCGGACGTCAATTTCCTTCGTTCTCCTAATAATTCGAAAGAAATCATTTTATATTTTAAAGGTAAGAACGATTCTCACTTTGCACAAAAAAACATCACCAACGACCGAGAAAGCTCGACGATGCCCGCTGTGGCCGTGGACCCGAATGACCACGTGTGGGTGGCTTTAAAGAGCGATCTGGATCTCCGTGACACCGCCTTGATTACCAATCTGTACCACTTTGACCGGAACAATAGCCTAATCGATTCCGAGACTCTCTCCGTTAAAAGCGGCTGGAACTTCTGGCCTCATATCGCCGCTAACAGCGAAGGCAAGGTCATGGCAACCTGGGTCCTGGCGCAAAGCGCCGATTATTTCTCCCGGCTCTACGACCCCCGGACACGCAATTGGTCGTCGATTATGAAAGTCAACATCGGTACGCCTAATAAACCCTGGGCCACGTTCTGGTCCAAGCTGGCCGCCCATGGCAAGGATTTTTACCTCGCGGCCATGAATTCCGGAAGGTATCTCCGCCTCATGAAATTCAACGAAAAAACGCAGCGATGGGTCAATGTCGCCACGATTTCAGACGACCCTGTTTACTACTTTGACCTTTATTCGGGCAACGACCAGATGCTTATCGCTTGGGATAATGCCAATGATCCCTCGAACGTCTACCTCACCACCGTCGACGTCCCTGCGCTCGGCCCGTCCACCAGCAGAATTTCGGGAACCGTGCGAAAGGATTCCAGTGGCTTAAGCGGCGTGACCATGACGGGTCTTCCCGGGAATCCCACGACCGATAGCTCAGGAGAATATGGCATGGATGTCGACCCCGGATGGGGGGGAACCGTCCGGCCGCAAAAATCCGGTTTTTCCTTCTCGCCATTGAGTATTACATACTCAAACGTCACGTCTAATCAAACAGGACAAGATTACGCCGCTTTCCTCGCAATCAGGTCCGTGGCCAACCTCAAAGTGGAAAAGCGCGTCGAGCGCGGCTTTTTTAACGGCTATACCCTGAACGCTCTAACCTGGGAGGCCAACCCTGAAAACACCGAAATGGGGCTCGCCATCTCCTCCCAGCGCGTCTACCGGAAAGCCCGGGCGGAGGACAACACCAAGTGGGCGCGCATCGCCGAGCCGGCGGGCAGCATCCTGAAATACGAGGACCGCAACGTGCCTTCCGATAGCGACTACGTTTACGCCGTCACCTGCGTCGACGACAAGGGCAACGAAAGCGCGATCTATTGAAGCGAGGAAATCCATGAACTCCACCACATCAAAAATTCTGCTGATCACACTCGTTTTCTTCATCTTGGGGACGGCGATGACGCTTCCGGCGGCGGCGCAGGACCAGGGCCAGGTCCAGAACCAGGAACCGAAACAGCCCAGGTTCCGGGCCGGGGTCTATTTCGAAGGCTACATGATCAACGACAAGAACCTCAAGAGCTTCTACCATCACTCCCAGCGGAACCTGCCGGGTTTCGAAGCCTCCATCCATACCGTTTACAACATCGACATCTGGGCCTCCTACCGGATCTACCGGGACGAAACGAAAACGACGTTCTACGAGAAGACCGATAAGTTCCGGATTAACGCGGCTTCCGTCGGGCTGCAATACCGCCCCTTCCGTTGGAAGTTTCTCGAGCCGTTCGTGGGCGCCGGCCTCGACTTCTACTCGTATAAGGAGACCGTCGAAGCGGGGAGCGACATCTCCGGGGCCAGCGGGAACGCCACGGGTTTTTATGTCCAGGCGGGGACCTACGTCGATATCTTCAAGTTCATCGCCCTCAGAGCATTCTACCGCTATAACGGCGTCAAAAAGACCCTGGCAAATCCCCTTCCCGACGGCTCTAAGTCCATGGACCTGGGCGGGCATGAGTTCGGCGGGGGAATCGTGGTCCGGTTTTAAACCCGCCTGGAGAATTCTCTCTTCAGGTTTCGATTTGTGGATATTTCCTGTCCGCAAAGGCCAGCAGATTGCGCCATCCGGCCCAGGTCGCGAGGAGCGCGCCGGCGAAGAGCATGACCGTGACCCTCGCCCCGGAGACCCCTTTCGAACGAAGGAAAGAGGCCAGAAAACCGCATAGGGCGATGGACCCCAGGTCCACGGCCAAGGCTAGAAAGACATTGAAGTTCTGCTTAATGGCCTTCTGGGGATTGGTCCAGTCGAGGAGGGGTCGGGCAAGGTCGATCCTCAACCCCGCGACCGTCAGGGCCGCCGCCGCCGATGCCGCCAGGAGGACGGCTCCGAGGAGGACCGGAGCGCGAACGCCCAGGACGATGGCCGCGGACGCGGCGGCAACCATGGTCCCGACGAGCGAGATCAGATAAGAGTGGAAAAACTTTGCGGCCACCTGCTGCCGCCAGGGGACGGGGAGAACCTTCGAAATCCAGAACTGCCGACCTTCCCTTGAAAAGGCCGATGCGGCTGTCCCGTTAAGGCAGCCGCAGGCCAGGAAGAAAGCCGCCAGGAGCCAGACCATGGTAACCGGATTCGCCGCCCCGGCCGTCTTGAAGACCGAAAAGAAAGAGCTCCACGCCCCGGGGCCGGAGACGCCGGCCATGAAGAAGACGGGGACGATGACCACGACCAGGAGCCCGTTGAGGAGGAAGATCGGGGTCCGGTTCATGAGTTTCACCTCCCGCCAAAATATCGCCCGGACGGGATGGCATCCGGCTGAGATCTTGCACTCCATCTCGGCCCTGGAGATCCTGCGGCGTTTGGCCGTGACCTCGCTCAGGCCTATGGCCCCTTGATAAAAGAGTTTTTCCGACAGGACCACGAGCCCGGCGAAAAGGAGCGTCGAGACCCCCGCAAAAAGTAGGAACTGGAGGACCCCATCGCCGGAGAACCCCTGGCTGAGACTCCGCGAGGCCCAGACGCTCGGAGGGAACTTGCGCCCGAGGACACCGAGAAGGCCGTCCTTCCCGACGAGGGCCCGCACGAAAGCATCCGCGTCTCCTCCGCCTCCGCGGGGCCGCGTCTGGATGACGAGCTGGAGGACGATGATCAGGAGACTCCCGACGATGATCAGGGCATCCTTCCGCCGCGAGAGGTTGACGACTCGCATGAGGCCGACGGCGAGGAGGGCCGACAAGGCCAAAGGGATCACAGGCAGAAGGATGTAGACCGGAACGAGGAGGACCCAGAAATCGGCCGGCGGCCGGGCGAGGAGGCCGTAGCCGACAAGCATGGGAAGGACGATGGGAAGGACCGTCATATATTCGTTTATCAGGACGACGGTGAACTTGGACAGGAGGACCTGGTTCGGCCGGACGGGGAGCGGGATGAGGAGCTCCAGGTCGTTCGCAAAATAGAACGCCGATATCAGGTAGAACAGGCCGAAGACAAAGACGACGATTTGCCCGGAGATCACGGCCAGGACGATCATCGCCGAGGCTTGTTCGATAGGCTGGAGGATGAGATAGATCTGGTGGATGAAGAGAAAATATGCGTAGAGCGTGGGCGTCAGGGCCGCGGTGACCAGAAGCGTCGCGGCGAGGATGCGCTTCCGGCTCTTCCGATTGAACCGGATCTCCCGCCATAGCAGGGCGAGCGGGAATTGGCTCTTGAAGCCGACGCTGAGAAGGGCGCCCAAGCGGCTCATTTCTCCGTCAGCTCCAGGAAGATGCCTTCCAAGGATTGATCGCCCCCGGCCCGGGCCTTGAGCCCGGCCATGTCGCCGCAGGCGACCAGTCGTCCCCGGTGGATGATGCCGATCCGGTCGCAGAGTTTTTCCGCGACCTCCATGATATGCGTCGAAAAGAACAGTGTCCCCCCGGCATCGCAGTGCTCGCGCATGGCCTCTTTCAGGAGATGGGCGGCCCGCGGATCGAGGCCGACGAGGGGCTCGTCGAGGACGATAACCCGGGGCGCCGGTAGCAGGGCGGCCATGAGGATGATCTTCTGACGCATGCCGTGGGAGTAACCCTTGATGGGGTTCCCCAAGTCGCCGGCCATCTCGAAGGCCTCGGTCCAGCGGCTGACCCGTTCGACCCGGAGGTCCCGGGCGACACCGTAGACGTCCCCGATGAAGTTCAGATACTCCAACCCCGTTAGCCGCTCATAAACGTCCGGGTTATCGGGGACGTAGGTGGTCATGGACTTGCAGGCCAGCGGGTCCTTCTGGTTGTCGATCCCGTTGATGACGATGGTCCCGCTGTCGGGTCGCAGGAGACCGACGATGAGCTTGATGGTCGTCGTTTTCCCGGCCCCGTTAGGGCCGAGGAAGCCGAAGATCTCGCCGGTGTTCACGGTGAGATCGAGGTTGTCGACGGCCTTCACCGTTCCCCGGTTGTAGCTCTTGGATATGTTGCGAATCTCGATCATAGAAACCTCTCAGGACGCGAGGCCCGCGACGAAGCCGGATGCCCAGGCCCAGGCCAGGTTGAACCCTCCCCGCCCGCCCTGGACGTCCAGAACCTCTCCGGCCAGGTAGAGTCCTTTCCGGAACCTGGATTCAAGCGTTCCGGGATCGACCTCGCGGGCGTCCACACCGCCGCAGGTGAACTCGGCTTCGTTCCAGCCGCGTGTCCCTTGAACGAAAAAACGTTTCTCCTTGAGGGCCGCGGCCAGGGCGCGCGCCGCGGCGCCGGGCTCCCTTCTCCCCTTGGAAACGAGCTCGCGGACGACCGACCCGAACTTTTCGGGCAGGATGCCGGCGGCGAGGTCCCCATCGGCCCAGCTGTCTTTCATGCGTCTCGAAAATTCCGCCGCCAGTTCCTCTTTCATCATGAACGGCACGAGGTCCAGGATGATCGCCGCGTTCGTCTTCCCATCCCTGTTGAGCGCGATCGAAAGGCTC
>Ga0315283_10003011_pt1 | contig 14302 bp, 12 predicted proteins | sample YL17G09_0_MG_FD_204541 | JGI IMG/M metagenome (GOLD analysis project Ga0315283, IMG submission 204541) | Sediment microbial communities from Yellowstone Lake, YNP, Wyoming, USA - YL17G09_0 | ecosystem: Environmental > Aquatic > Freshwater > Lake > Sediment | place: USA: Wyoming | collected... | reverse complement strand
CCTTGAAATCGAGGAGGAGGAGGCCGTTGTCGTCCGCGACCCGGAAGACTAGGGAAAGGACGCCGCTCTGGACATCGTTCAAGTTCAGGAGCCGCGAGAAAAGAAGGGGCCCCATGTCCGAAACGGTAGTTCGGACGGGATGTCCCTGTTCTCCGAAAACGTCCCAGAACGTCACGGGGCTTCCCGAGAAAGCGAAATCCGCGAGCTTCAGGAGATTGATGCGCTCCTGGAGCTTGGGCGTCGGCTCTCCCGGCCGGCTGACGCCGGCCAGGTCGCCCTTGACATCGGCCAGGAAGACCGGCACCCCGATACGGCTGAAGTTCTCCGCCAGGACCTGGAGCGAGACGGTTTTCCCGGTCCCGGTGGCCCCGGCGATCATGCCGTGGCGATTGGCCATCTTCGGCAGCATGTAAAGGTCTTTTTCTCCGCGGGCGATGAAAAGTCCGTCTGTCGTCATGGTTTCTCCTTTATTCCCTTCGTTCTCACGTTCGGATGATGTCCAGGAAAAGCGATCTCACGCGTTTCTCAAGGGCGTCGCGGAAGGCCTCGATGGTTTCGGCGGCGTTGTCCTTCATGTGGTCCTTGACGAACATGGGCTCGCCGACATTGACCTTGACGGTCCCGGGGACAGGAAACGGGAGGTGGGTCCCGAACATGGCCAGGGGGGTCACGGGGACCGAAACGCGCTCTTCCTGATAAAGATCAAAGGCCATGAGCGAGGCGCCGCGCCTGAAGCGCTTGACATAGGGGTTGGCGTCCTTGGGGTCGATGCGGCCACGCCCTTGGAGGGCGATGATGGCCCGGCCCTTCTTGAGGTAGTCTTCGCACTTCTTGATGGCCTCGGCCCGGCCGCCATCCAGATCCACAGGGATACTCCCGACCCTGGCAATGTTGGACGAGATGTAGTTGACGACCAGGGCGTAGAACGGATTGAGGAGGAGGTGGAGGACGAGGCCAAAGCCCTTCAGGTGCCGATGGAGGTGCTCGCGGACGAGGAAGCTGAAATCACCCTTGTTGAAGATCATCTTGTTGGCCGTGAAGAAGATGGGGCGGGGCACAATCTTGAACAGCAGGCCGACGTCCTTTTGGCTCCCGATGTGGTTCCCGACAATGATGTTGGGGCCTTGGAGGACGAAGTTCTCCCGTCCCCGGACCTCGATTCTCTTGGGAAAAAGGGCAAGGTTGGTCAGGCGAAGGACGCCCTTTTCCAGCCGCTTCAGCTCGCTTTCAAACCTGGTCATGATTTGGGAAGTTCATTGTATGAGCCCCCGCGGGCCTTGTCAATCGCCGCGAAGAGTGATAATTTATAGCATCTCAATGAACGGCCGGGAGGACACCATGATCACGCTCATAAAAAACGGGCAGGTCTTTGCACCGGAGCCTTTGGGCGTTAAGGATGTCCTGATCGCCGGGGGGAGGTTCGCCGCCGTCCGGGGGCCCGGGTCGGTCCGGGTGAGCGGGACGGACATGACGACGATCGACGCCTCCGGAAAATATGTCGTTCCGGGTCTCATCGACACGCACGTCCACATCCTGGGGGGAGGGGGCGAAGGCGGGCCGGCCACGAGGGCCCCCGAGATCCGGGTCGAGGACATCATCGGGAGCGGCGTCACGACGCTCGTCGGCTGCCTCGGCACCGACGGCACCACCCGGCACATGGAGTCCCTCCTGGCCAAGGCCCGCGGGCTCGAGGCCGAGGGGATCTCGACCTTCATCTACTCCGGCTCCTATGAGGTCCCGGTTCGGACATTCACGGGGAGCGTCCGGACGGACCTCATCCTCATCGACAAGGTCATCGGCGCCGGAGAGATCGCCGTTTCCGACCATCGCTCCTCTCAACCGACGTTCGAGGAGTTCGCCCGGCTGGCAGCCGAATGCCGGGTCGGGGGGATGCTCGGCGGCAAGGCGGGCATCCTCCACTGCCACCTCGGGGACGGGCCGCGAAAGCTGGACTACTTCTTCCGGCTCATCGGGGAAACGGAAATCCCGCCGACCCAGGTCATGCCCACCCACATCAACCGCAATCGCGAGCTCTTCGAGGAAGGCATCCGGTGGATCAAGGCCGGAGGATTCGTCGACCTCACGACCGGTCCCGACCCCGATCCCGCTAAGGAACCCGATGTCTCCGTCGAAGACTGCGCCCGCCTCTTCCAAGAGAACGGAGTGCCGGTGGACCGCTGGACGGTGAGCTCGGATTCGAACGGCAGCTTCCCGGTCTTCGACAAGAGCGGCAAGCTCGTCGCCTTGACCATCGCCTCGCAGAAGGACCTCTTCCGGAAGTTCCTCGACGTCGTCCGGAAAGGCCTCCTGAAGCTCGAGGACGCACTCCGGCCGTTCGCGACGAACGGCGCCGACTTCTATAAGCTCGCCCGCAAAGGCCGGATCGCCGAGGGCCTGGACGCGGACGTCCTCATTCTGAACGAACACCTGGAGCTCGACACGGTCATCGCCGGGGGCCGCCGAATGATGGAGGGCGGTAAGGTCATCGCCCGGGGAACGTTCAGCTCCTGACCCCTGGAAAAGAATCATGGAAGAGCTGAAAACACCGGACGGCCGGGCCCCGCGGCGCCCGAGTTTCGCCGTCGCCCTCGTTCCCCTCGTCCTCATGGGGCTCCTCCTCGGCATCGGGTACGGGATCTACAAGATCAAACCCCAGGTCCTCCTCGTGGTCGCCGCCTTCCTCACGGGCTGCGTGGGGTTCCTCCTGCGCTTCTCCTGGAAGGACATGGAGCGGGGCATCGTAGACAGCATCCACAAGGCGATGCCGGCCATCCTGATCATGCTCTGCGTCGGAGTCCTCATCGGCGCCTGGATCTCCTGCGGGACGATCCCCATGGTCATCTATTATGGGCTGAAGCTCATCTCACCCAAGTTCTTCCTGGTGACGGCATGTCTCGTCTGCACGATCACCTCGCTGGCCACGGGGACTTCGTGGGGGACCATAGGGACCCTCGGTGTCGCCTTTATCGGTATCGCCATGGGACTGGGAGTCCCGCTGGGGCCCGCGGCCGGGGCCATCGTCGCCGGCGCCTACTTCGGCGACAAAATGTCGCCTCTCTCCGACATCCCCAACCTGGCGTCCGTAACAGCCGGGGCGAACCTCTTCGACCACATCAAGCATATGTTCTGGTCGGGTTTCCCGGCCTGGATCATCGGCCTCGGGATATATTACTTCGCGGGACTCAAGTATAGCGGCCGGGCTATCCAATCCGACACCATGGTCCTCATCACGGAAACGCTCCGGAAGAACTTCCGCTTCAACGTCTGGCTCCTCCTGCCCATGGTCATCGTTTTCGTGTTCGCGATCGCCAAGAAGCCGACCATACCGGGCATGCTCCTCTCGTCGGCGGTTGCCGTGGGCCTGGCGGTCATCTTCCAGAAGGCCCCCATTCAGGAGATCGCGGCGGCCATGAACACGGGCTATCCGGCGCACACCGGAGTGGCCGTCGTGGACAAGCTCATTTCCCGGGGCGGGATGATGAGCATGATGGAGACCCAGCTCGTCGCCTTCACGGCCTTCAGCTTCGGCGGCATCATGCAGAAGACGGGGATGCTCGCGGTCATCCTCGACCGGGTCATGAAATTCGCGGACAAGGTCTGGAGCCTGGTCCTAACGACCATCGGGACGGCCGTCCTCGCCGCCCTCGTCACGGGCAGTTCCTACCTCTCCATGATCATTCCGGCCGAGCTCCTGGGCGACGCTTACAAGAAGAAAGGGCTGGCGGCCAAGAACCTCTCCCGAATCATCGAGGAAAGCGGGGGGATCATCGTCCCGCTCATCCCATGGAGCATGGCAGGCGTTTATATCACGGGCACGATCGGCGTCCCCACGTTCAGCTATCTCCCCTGGGCCTTCATGAATTACGTTTCCGTGATCATCCTGGCGATCTACGGGTTCACGAAGTTCACCATGGCCCCCCGAATCCGGGAGGACGAGACGCAGGCCGGAAGCTGAGAAGAATTCCAGGGACACGACACCCATTCTAGAGAATGGATTCATGTCCCGGAATTCCGACTCACGTGCTATCGACAATTTTGTGATCCAGGGCCTTCTTGAATTTTTCTTCCGCCTCATCGTGCTTCTTTTTCTGGAGCTCGAAGGTCGCTTCGAGCTTGTGGTCCATCCCCTCCGTCCGCTTCTTTTCCCTGAGGAGGAGGTCGTCCAGAGAGCTTTTTTCCCTGGCCGCCTTCTCGGACCTGATCACTCCCTTCGCCTCCCCGTCCACCCAGAGTCTCGCCCCGCAGCAGGGACAGAAGACCGGGAACACCGAGTCTTTTGTATCCGTCATAACTCGAATTATCTATCAGAAAACGGGCGCTTTGGCAAATCCGGCCCCTTCAACTCAAATTTGCCGATAAGATTATTCGGTTCTCTTATGTTTAGTGTGGGTTGGGGGCTTGGACGGGATGGACTGAGCGGACCTTGAAGGTTTAGCCTTCCCGGGCCATCTTTCGAGGGAACCCAGCGCCTGAAGATGTCTGAGCTTGCTCAAGAGAATACAGACGCCGCGATGTTAAAATGGGGACCTTATTTAGGCCCCATTTAACTGAACATGGACAGATGATAGATCAAACACGCGAGTTCTGAAGGCGCCGAGAAGGATGGTTCGGGAACGGCGTTAAAAACCTGAAGGGGAGCGAGGGCCTTCCCGTCCAAGCCATTGACCCAACCCACACTAAATGGAACAGAACCGATTATTCCTTCTCAAGCGATGACGCTGAATTCTGACGGTGCCGGGAATTCCGGCTCACGCCCTTTAGGCAATTTTGGGCCTCAAGGGGTTTCGATCCCGTGTTTTTTCATGAGCTTGAACAGGCCCTGCCGGGTGATCCCGATCTCGGCCGCGGTCCGGGTCCTGTGGTAGCCGCATCGGGCCAGGGACTCGCGCAGGAAACGTTTTTCGAACGCGGACCTGGCTGCGGTCATCCTCCGGGAATCCTCTGAATACGTTTCCTTCCTGGGGTTGATCTTCAGAGAGAGGAATTCCTCCCGGATGAGGTTGTTCTCCCCGGCCATGATGAAGGAGCGCTGGATCTCGTTCTGGAGCTCCCGCACGTTCCCCGGCCAGGGATAGTGAAAGAGCATCTCCAGAGCCCCCGGCGAAAAATACGGCCTCGGCCGCCTCATCTCCCGGGCGTATCTTTCGGCAAAGTGATTGATGAGCGGCAGGAGGTCGTCCGTCCTCTCCCTCAGGGGCGGCAGCTCGATGGGGATGATCTTCAGACGATAATAGAGATCTTCGCGGAAGCGGGCTTCACGGACCTCTTTATCGAGGTCCTTGTTGGTGGCGCTCACCCAGCGAACGTCCACGGTCTTGGTCCTGGTCTCGCCGAGCCTTCGGATCGCGCCGTCCTCGAGAACGCGGAGGAGTTTCGCCTGGAGGGGAAAGGTTAGGTCCCCGATCTCGTCCAGGAAAAAGGTCCCGCCGTCGGCTTCTTCGATGAGGCCGACCTTGTCCCGGGCGGCCCCCGTGAACGCCCCTCGGGCATAGCCGAAGAGCTCGCTCTCCAGGAGGTTGTCGGGAATGGCCCCGCAATTGACGGCGACGAATTTCCCGGACCTCCTCGAGCCCGTCTCATGGATCGTCCGGGCCACCAACTCCTTTCCGGTGCCGCTTTCACCGGAGATGAAGACCGGGGCGCCGCTGTCTTTGACCCGGTCGACAAGGGCCCTCACCCGAAGGAAGCAGGCGTCTTGTCCGACAAGCAGGGGCATCCGGCCTTTGCCGTTCCCGCCGCCGGCAGGGGCGCCGTGCGACGTTGAGGCCAGGATGTGGTTTAAGAACCCCGCCGCGGCCGCCAAGAGATCAAGATCGCCGGAATTGAACGGCGGCTCAGCAGCGGTCCTATCCATGTAAAAAGCCCCGCCGACCCAGCCCCCGACTAAAAGAGGTAGGCAGAGCGCACTGGCCAGCCCCTTCGATCGGACCGAAGAATGTCCCCGATATAACGGATGAACCCCGAAGTCCCAAATAAGGAGCGGCTGTCCCGCTTCGATGACCTTCTCCACGATGTCCCGGCAGACGTCGTGGTCGGCCTCCCAGTCAATCCCCCGGGCTAACATAGCACGTAGGACGCCCTCCCCTTCTGAGAGAAGGACCAGCGAACGCCCCGCGGGGACTTCTGTAAGGATGAGCTCCAGGACCTTCAAAAAAAGAGAGTCTTTCATCGTTCGCCCACAAAACAGATAACGCCCCCGCGCGAGAAATTTTCTCAATTCGGCAACGGATCATGCGACCGTGGCCTCCAAATGCGGCAGGAAGCTCAGTAGGCTTCAATCTCGGCCAGAAGTTCGGCGATCAGTTCCTTGACGGTGACGATCTTATGAAGGCGATGGGCATTTTGGCCGCAGAAAACAAGGCCCTTATTCATATCTCCCAGATAAGCGCTGATGAGAGCTTGGGCGATGCAGTAGCGGGCTTCAGCGACGTCGCATGTGGAAAGGCACCTGTAGGGACAGTTGATCTTCTCTTTCAGGCCCGTTTCCAGATTTTTTAAGAACTGGTTTCGGATAGCTCTCCCCGGGAGCCCTACCGGGCTCTTGATGATGACAATGTCCTCCTCTTTCGCCTCGAGATAAGCCTGTTTGAATTCCTGGGCCACATCACATTCCACCGTGCAGACGAAGCGGGTCGCCATCTGGACTCCCGCGGCGCCCGCTTGCAGCATCCGGGCGATATCCGTCCCATCGAATATCCCGCCCCCCACGATGACCGGAATTTTCCGGCCGTACTTGTCTTCGAAAGGCTTGATGACATCGAGGACTTCGGGCAGAAGAATGGAAAGGGCGTATTTTTCGGGCTCCTGAAGCTGCTCCACGGAGAACCCCAGGTGCCCCCCGGCCAACGGCCCCTCGATGATGACCGCATCGGCCGTTCTTTGATAACGTTTATCCCAGGCGCGGAGGACAAGGTTCGCCGCTCTCCCTGAACTTATGATTGGAATCAGCAAGGCCCTGGGGTCCTCTACCATTTCCGGAAGCTTAAGGGGAAGGGAAGCCCCGGAGACGATGAGTCTGACGCCCTCTCTGGCCGTCGTTTGAATGAGATCCTTGGCGTTGCTCAAAACTCCCATAATATTGACGGCGATGGGGCCGTCCGTAAGACTTTTGGCTTTGCGGAGCTCATGAATCAGGGCATCCCGGCAGACCCTTTCGAAGTCGAGCTTGGAGGCTTCGAAGTCGCCGAGCCCTACGGAGGCGATGGTTCCGATTCCTCCTTCATTGGCGACGGCAGCGGCCAGGCCGGCCAGGGAAACCCTTACGCCCATCCCACCCTGGATGATGGGAATGCGGGCCGTGATATCTCCGATTTGGAGGCTGGGTATCTTCATTTTTCTTCCCGATATTTTTTTGCAGCCAGGCAGGCATTCCCGCCGCCGAAGCCGAAGGAGTTGCTGATGGCCGCCTCAAGATCAGAGGACTCGGCCCCGCCAGAAACATAATCCAGCGGGCACTCGGGATCCGGCTCCTCATAATTGATGGTGGGCGGAATGATCCCTGTATAGACGCTCATGACCATGGAAAAGAACTCCACGGCGCCGGCCGCGGCCAAGAGATGGCCGATCATGGACTTGATGGAACCGACCTTGAGCGCCCGGGAATGGGCTCCAAAGGTCTGGATGATGGCCGCGCTTTCAACCTTGTCGTTGAGAACAGTGGATGTCCCATGGGCGTTGATGTAGCCGATGTCCTCGGGTTTCAATCCGGCATCCGCCAAGGCCTTCCTCATCACCCGGACCATGCCGTCACCTCCGGGTTCGGGAGCGGTAAAGTGATAGGCATCTGCCGTGTTTCCGTAGCCGGCCAATTCGGCATAGATGCGGGCGCCCCGGCTCCGCGCCTGTTCCAGGCTTTCCAGGACGACAATTCCCGCCCCTTCGCCCATGACGAAGCCGTCCCGGTTCTTATCAAAGGGCCGGGAGGCTTTTTCGACGTCATCATTCCTCCGCGACATGGACCGGCTCGCGCAGAAACCCCCGTAAGGAAGGGGTGTGATACTGGCTTCCGCCCCGCCGGCCAGCATGATATCCGCGTCTCCCCTCTGAATGATCCGGAAGGCATCGCCGATGGCGTTGGCGCCTGTGGAACAGGCCATGCAGGGCGCTGATAAGGGCCCCTTGAGACCGTTGCGGATGGAAACCATGGCGGGCGCCATGTTGACGAGCACCCGGGTCACAAAAAACGGATCGAGGGCCCGGGGCCCTTTATGGTTCAGGTTAGCGCAGCCCTTTTCGATGCTGGAGGAACCTCCGATTCCGGAACCGATGATGACCCCGCTTCTTTCTCCTAGCAAGGGAGAATGAAGGAGTCCGCTGTCGTCCAAGGCCATCTCGGACGCGGCGATGGCGAAGTGGGTGAAGCGGTCCATCCGGGCCGCGGTTTTCCTGTCGATCCACCGGTCCGGGTGGAAATCCTTGACCTCGGCAGCCATTTTGGATGGGAAATCAGAAGGATCAAAATGAGTCACCCGGGAAACTCCGTTCTTGCCGGCTACGAGCCCTTTCCAGAATTCCTCCCGGCCGATCCCGATGGGAGTCACAACTCCCATCCCTGTGACAACCACTCTGTTTTCTTTCATTCCGACCATCCGCTAAAGCTAGTCTATTTTGACTTAAATATCAAGGGGGGGAACCTGACCGTCGAACACTTTCGAGATTTTTGTCCTGGAAATTCAGAGCTACGATCCGGAAAATTCGGGACATGACCCCTTTCTCCCGAAAAGGGATTGTGTCCCTGGAATTTTCTTGGAAAGTTAATCGAGGCGACCCGCGGGGCTAATTAATGCCGATAAAATTCTTTTTTCTCAAGCGACGACGGGCTCGCCGTTTGGAATTTCTTCGACCGCTATCTGGTGCAACAGTGGAGCCAGGCGCCGCAGGTCTATCCGGTCTATAAGCTGTTCACGCCAGCCCTTCTGGTTAAAGATACCGATCGGGGAGACAGATAAAGGGCTCTCTCGCAGAACTCCGGTTCATCTCTCAACCGCTCCGATTTCACCCCGCCAGGGCCCCGGTATAGACAACAGCCGCGAGCGACCATATATTATTCCTTTTTCTGACACCCATGACTAAGAGGCAAGTCGTCAAGGCGGTATTATCCGGACCCGGCTATCGCTAGCCGCCCGCAGAGAGATCTACCCCGGGGAATTTTTTTCAATTCGCCGACGGATCATGATGCCGCAGCCTCTAAATGTAACGTTTTTCCACTATCGGCCGTATAAAAGAGTGGATATTTTTATATCGAAGGCTAAAATAGAGGTTTATGTTCGTCATACATCCGGTATTATTCCGTGGACCGGCCCGTGGTCCCTCAATGGAGTCCGCATGAAGAAGACAGGAATCGGGATCCTGGGGATCGCTCTAGCCCTTTCGGTCCTTGCCGCCAGGCCGGTCTCGGCGCAGGAGGCGGTCGCCAAGAACGATGTCGAAACCATCAAGAAGACCGCGCCCAAGATCTTCATCGACTGCGGGGACTGCGACATCGATTACATCCGGACGGAGATCACCTTCGTGAACTACGTCCGGGACAGGAAGGAAGCCCAGGTCCATATCCTTATCACGACCCTCCGCACGGGAAGCGGCGGGCGCGAGTATACGCTGTCCTTCATCGGGCAGAACGAATTCGCCGGGCTGGACGACACCCAGCAGTATTATTCCAACAAGACGGACACCGAGGACGAGGTTCGGTTGGGCATGGTCAATGCCCTCAAGATGGGACTCATGGGTTACGTCGCCAGGACCCCCATCGCCGGGCGCGTCTCGATCGACTATCAGCAGGAGGAGAAGCCCAGAACCGGCGCCGACAAGTGGAAGTCCTGGGTCTTCAGCCTGAGCGGCAGCGGCCATTTCAGCGGCGAAACGTCCATGAACTCCCGGTCGCTGGACGCGTCGTTCTCCGCCGGCCGGGTCACGCCGGATATCAAGATCGCCCTGTCTCTGAGCACGGATTACGAGAAAGACCACTTCGTCTACGAGGACGAGACGATCGACAGCCTTTCGAAAGGCCTGGAGTTCGAGGGCCTGGTCGTCCGGAGCCTCGGCGACCATTGGTCCGCCGGCGCTTACGTTTCAGCGGAATCATCCACGTATCAGAACCTCGAATCCGCCGTGAATTTCGCGCCCGCGATCGAGTTCGATCTTTTCCCCTATTCCCAGTCGACCCGGAGGAATCTCCGCTTCCTCTACAAGTTCGGCTTCAAAGCCGTCCGCTACAAGGAGGTCACCATATTCGACAAGCTCCGGGAGAATCTTTGGAACGAGTCCCTGGCGACAACGTTCGAGATCAAGGAGAAATGGGGATCGATAAGCGCGACGCTCGAAGGGTCGCACTATTTCCACGACTTCCGCAAGAACCGCCTGCAGCTCTTCACCATCATCCAGCTCAAACTCCTCAAGGGATTCAACGCCTATCTCGTCGGAAGCGGATCGAGGGTCCGCGATCAGTTGTCCCTGGTCAAGGGAAGCGCCTCGCTCGACGAGGTCCTCCTGCGCCGCAGGCAGCTGGCAACGAATTACAATTACTTCATCTCCGTGGGCCTGAGCTATACGTTCGGGTCCATCTTCACCAACGTCGTCAACCCGAGGTTCGGCTCCGAGGGTTCGGGCGGGGTCAAGATCAGCGTCGGGGATTGAAGGGGCGGGAGACTTACAGATGATCAAGAAAGAAAGGACCAAAGGGATGAAGGTCAAAACAACGGTCCGGCTCATCGGCGTCCTGGTCCTGGCGCACGTCATCCCGGTCCCCGGGGCCTTTGGACAGGAAACGCCGGCGGGCGGGCGGAAAAGCGCCCCCAGGGTCTACGTCGAATCCGCTGTCCTGGACGCCGGAGCGATCCTGAAGGACATCGCCTTCATCAGCCCCGTTAAGACCCGCGAAGAGGCCGATGTCGAGGTTCATATCGCGTCCGAGGCGTCCGCGTTCGGGACGGACTACACCCTCGCCTTTAAAGGACTCAAGGATTTCGATGGGGCCGGGCAGGTCCTGAAATATTCCTCCAAAGAATCGGACACGGTTGACGAAACCAGGAGCTGTCTGACTCAAACGCTCAAGATGGGCCTGATGCGCTATGTGGCCAGGACCGCGGCGGGGAGCCGGGTCCGGATCAGCCTTCAAGAAAAGGTCGATCCGACGTCGGTGATCGATAAGTGGAACTTCTGGGTGTTCAGCGCGAACGTGGACGGGTTCTACCAGGGGGAGACGTCCTACAAGAGCCGGATGACCTTCGGCTCGCTTTCGGCCAACAGGGTCACGCCCGGCATGAAGATCCGGATGAGCCTGGGCGCTTCCCACATGGGGGACGAGTATGTCTACGAGGGCGAAGCGATCAAGAGCGCTTCGGACAGCCGGAGCTTTGAGGGGCTTTTCGTCAAGAGCCTTGATGACCATTGGTCGGCGGGGGCATACGTGTCCGTGGATTCCTCGACCTTTCAGAACATCAGGTCTAAGATCGACGCCGCGCCGGCCATCGAGTACGACCTTTTTCCCTACTCCGAGTCGACCAAAAGGCAGCTCCGGTTCCTGTATTGGGTGGGATTCAGCCTCGCCCGGTATCGCGAAGAAACGATCTACGATAAAACCCGCCAGAATCTCCTCCAGGAGCACCTCGAGGTCGTCCTGGAGTTCAAGAAGAAGTGGGGGACGATCAGCACGTCGTTCGAGGCGTCGAATTACCTCCACGACTTCCGGAAGAACCAGATGGAGCTGAACGGCGAGATCTCCGTCCGTGTCTTCAAAGGCCTGTCCTTCAACCTGCACGGCGGCGGGGCCAGAATCCACGATCAGATCTTTCTGTCCAAGGCCGGCGCGACCATCGAGGAAGTGCTCCTCAAGCGCAAGCAGCTTCAGACGGACTACGACTACTACTTCTCCGTCGGGTTCAGCTACTCCTTCGGCTCGATCTTCAGCAACATCGTCAACCCCCGCTTCGGCAGCGGCGGCGGCCGCGTCTCCATCCACATCGGCAATTAAATCGGCAACAATTAAATCGGGGACACAATACCAATTTCCGAATTACGATTTTCCCCCCTGGATTTCGGGACAAAAAAAGAATTCGGAAACTGGTATCGTGTCCCCAATTTTTAGCTTAAACCGCTTAACATATTTTGCCCATTGCAGATATACTTATTTGGATGAACGAGCATGAGAAGGAACTCGTGGAAATGGTCCTGGCTGGAAAGAAGGAGGCCTTCGAACCCCTCGTCCTGCCCTACCGCGCGTCCCTTCTCAATCTCGCTTTCAGGATGACCGGAAACATGGAAGACGCCAAGGAAGCCGCCCAGGAGACGCTCATGCGGGCGTTTAAGTACCTGAGGCGCTATGAACCGGAGAGGAGCTTCAGGAACTGGATCTTCGGGATCCTGGTCAATGAGGCCCGGAAGCTCCGGGCGGACAAGGCCAACGCTCCTATCTCCCTCGAAACCAAAACAGGACCGGGGCGACCCTTGGCCGCGAACGGTCCGGCGCCCGGGGACGCCTACGCGGCACGGGAGACGCGGTCCCAGCTCATGGAATGCCTGACAGCCCTGACCGCGCGGGAGAAGGAGATCTTTCTTATGCGCGATATCGAAGAGCTGCCCATCGCCGAGGCGGCGAAAGCCCTTGGAACCTCGTCCATTTCGGTCCGGGTCAACCTGTCCCGGGCGCGGAAAAAGATCAAGGACGCGATCCTGGCCCGGTATCCACATCTCGCGGAGGGCGTCCGATGAACTGCCGGAGAATCCGAAGATCGATCCCCCTCCTGGCCGGGAACGACCTCTCCGAACAAAAGGCACGCCGGCTCAGAGTCCACCTGGAACGGTGCGAGATGTGTCGGAACGAATTTGGTCAATATACGGCCGCCCTGAACAAGGTCAAAGAACTGGCCGATCGGGAGACCCTACCTGAGTGGACGAACACCGAGTGGCGGGCCTTGATGGCCCGGACGATTTCTGCAAGAGTCGAAAAACGGCCGTTCGTATCCTCCGTATTCTGGAACCGGCCTTTGTTACCACTGGTTCGAGGACTTGTCGTAGCCGTTCCGGCCGTCGTCATCGGGCTTATCCTTTGGAATACGGTGATGAAACCCAAGTCAAACCCCATCGGTCCCGCGCCGGTTTACGTCCATAAGCTCGAGCCAACACCTCCGACGACCGCCCCAACCCGACAAAATATGAACGCAGACAAAGAACCGGAAGTCCGGTCCCCCGAAAGGCCCGTGCTCTTCGCCCAAGCCCCGAAGGCCGAGCGGCCCGCGCCCCGTCCCAATGAGCCCACCGCGGCACAAGAAGAAGGCTCCCAGGATGTGGTCTCGGTCACGCTGGTCTCCCAGGACACGGGACTCAAGGTCGTCTGGTTCCTCGATAAGAATTTCGAATGGAAAGGAGAAGGGAAATGAAAAGATTTGGATTTTTCGCCATCGCCCTAGCCGTCCTTTTAGGCGCATTCAGCCCGGCTTTCGCCCAGCAGGAGAAGGCCAAGGCGCCCGAGCTCAAGCAGGAAATGGTCAGGTTGAAATACGCCAAACCCCAGGAAGTTCAAAACCTTCTGCGTCCGTATCAGAATCCCTTCGGGCAGATCTCGTGGAACCCCGGCAACGACAACCTGCTGGTCATCAGCGACACTCCGGAGACCCTATCCAGGATCCTTGCGGTCATCAAGGAGATCGACGTCAAGCCGGTCGACCTCCTCTTCACGGTCCAGCTCGTCCTCGGATCGGAGGCGGGAGATTCGAAGACCGACGAGGCCCTCCAGAACGATCCTCTTATCGCCGAGCTGAAAAAACTACTCCGGTACAAAAGCTTCACCCTTCTCGACTCGAACCTGATACGGACTCTGAACCAAGGAAAAGCGGAGATCAGCCTCGGGAGGGATACCGAGTTCGATCTGGTCCTCCGGCCCAGGTTCATTCAGGAGGAAAAGAACCGACTCATTCAGATGGAGGTCCGCCTGAGGAGGATCGACAAAGAGGTGCAGCTGATGGCTCCGGTTCAGCCCGCCCCAAATCTAGTGCGGGCCACGACGCTCATCGAAACCCAGCTCACGATGAAGTCCGGTGAGAAGACCGTGGTCGGCGTCTCCAAGCTGGATGGGGGCGATAAAGGTTTGATCCTTATCCTCTCCGGCAAGGTCATCGATTAATAAAAGGGGGACACGATATCCGTTTCCGAATTAATTTTTTGCTCAGGAATCCAGGGGAGATTTTCGTAATTCGGAAATTGGTATTGTGTCCCCGATTTAATTTTTATATGATTCAGGCGTGACCAAGAGATCGTCGATCGCCCGCCGCGACTTCATCAAGACCGCCGTCGCCGCCGCGGCTGGTTT
>Ga0315283_10003008_pt1 | contig 14307 bp, 13 predicted proteins | sample YL17G09_0_MG_FD_204541 | JGI IMG/M metagenome (GOLD analysis project Ga0315283, IMG submission 204541) | Sediment microbial communities from Yellowstone Lake, YNP, Wyoming, USA - YL17G09_0 | ecosystem: Environmental > Aquatic > Freshwater > Lake > Sediment | place: USA: Wyoming | collected... | reverse complement strand
AACGACGCTGGCTTCGGTGGGGGTAAAAATCCCGCCCCAGATTCCCCCGATCAGAATAACCGGAGAGAGGAGGGGCAGCACAGCGCGGCAGGTAGACCGGGCGATCTGCCCGAGAGTCGCTCGTTTCTGCAGGGGGAATCCTCTTCGCTTGGCTATGGTGGCTACGACGGCCATCATGAAAAGGCCCATCAGCACTCCGGGGATGATTCCCCCGATGAAAAGGGCGCCGACCGATACGTTTCCCAGAACCCCGTAAAGGACCATGGGGATGCTCGGAGGAATGATCGGCCCGATGGTGGCCGAAGCCGCAGTCGTTGCGGCGGCAAATTTCCGGTCGTACCCCTGGTCGGTCATGGCCTTGATTTCCATCTGCCCCAATCCGATGGCGTCGGACACGGCCGAACCAGTCATGCCGGCAAAGATCATGCTGCCCAAAATGTTGACGTGGGCCAATCCGCCTCTCACATGGCCGATGAGAACGCTACAGAAGGTGTAGATCCGGTCCGTGATCCCGCCGATATTCATCAACCGCCCGACCAGGAGGAAAAAGGGAATGGCCAAAAGGGGGAACGAGTTCACCCCGTAGACCATGCGCTGGGCCATCATAGTGTGGGGGATGTCTCCGATTCCCCGTTTGAAGGCCACGGCGATCATGGTGGTTGCGCCCATGGAGAGGGCGATGGGAAGGCCCACGAAGATCAGCAAAAGGAGGACGATCAGGAATAACCAGGTCAAGATCACCTCCCCCCTCTGCCCGGCGTTTTCCGGGCGAGCCGCTTCGAGCTCGGGGGAAAGAAAAGAAGCTTCGCGCTTTAGGTGGAGGATCAGGTAGAAGAGCATGATGGCGCTGCCGATGACCGCCGCGAGATAGAGGAAAGAAACACTGAGCCAGGGAATCGTCCCCAGGTGGACCGGCCAGTTATCCTCCACCATTCTTATGGAGCCCCACAGGACGGATGCCATGAAGGCGATGCCCAGGAGATAGAGGATTTTCCCAATGATCCGATTGACCCGGAGGGGCATCTTGGAAACCAGGTAGTCTACCAGAATGTGCATCTTCCGGCGGGTAACGCTGGCGGCTCCCAGGAAGGCAACCCAAACCAGAAAAAAACGGGAAAGCTCTTCGGTCCAAGGCAAGGGAGCAAAGAAGAGATACCGGAAGCAAACCTGCAGGGAGGCCAGAATGATCAAAAGGACAAACAGGAAGAGGTTGATGCCGTCCAGTGCGCCCATGAATTTTTTCTCGAAAGAAACAAGTCGATGATTCACGTTGCCGGTCATCCAGTCGTCTCCTCAAACCATTTCCTCCCCCTCTCCCATCTCGAAGCTTTGAAATAATCTCCTAAATCACCCCCACCCTTCCCTCCCCCCTCAAGAGGGAGGGAATTTCTATTTGATTTCATTATGGTTCCCCTCTCCCCCAGCGGGAGAGGGTAGGGTGAGGGGGATTTTTTCACACCTTCCCCCTCGAATGGAGAAGGCGGGGAGGGGGTGAGATTGCCAGGCTCTCCTGCCATGTACCGCCCTTGGCGGGTTCGTAATGACTAAATATCATTGCGGCACAGTCTCTCTGGAAAGAGGGATTATTTTGTCGCGGTTAGCTTTTGGACCTCTTCATAAACGCCCTTGGCCCATTTCGGGCGGATCTTTTCGACGGCCGGCTGGGTTTTGGCCATAAAAGCTTTTAGATCCACCTGAATCACTTTCATTCCCTTTTCCGCCAGTTTTTTCTTGTAATCTTCCTCCTGCTCCATCGTAAGCTTATCTCCGTAAGCGGAAGCCTCCTTGGCCGATTTCAGTACGAGGTCCTGCAGGTCTTTGGGAAGGGAGGAGAGGACCTTGTCGCTCATGAGCCAGTCGAAGCAATTGTGGACGTGGGAGGTCAGCATGACATGGCTCTGAACCTCATACAGTTTGGTCGTGTAGATGAGGTAAAGGGGGTTTTCCTGGCCATCCACGACGCCGGTTTGAAGAGCCCCGAAGACTTCCGGCCAGGCCACCACGGTGGGCAAAGCGCCCAATTCTTTCCAAACCGCCACCCAGTCGGGGATTTCGGGCAGCCTGAGTTTCAAACCTTTTAATGCGTCGGGAGTCCTGATTTCCTTATTGGCGGTCAACATACGGGCGCCCCGCCGCTGATAGCCGAGCACATGAACCTTGCCTTTGGTTAGGAAGGCATCCTTGATCCCTTTTCCGATGGGCCCTTCCCAGGCCTTGAAAACCGATTCAATGTTCGGAAACACATAGGGAGTCGAGAGAGCGCCGTACTCCGGCGCCAGAAGGGAAATGTCCAGGCCGCCGGACTGGGTCAGCGCCACTTCTCCCTGTTTCAGCTGTTCGAGGTTGTCCCTTTCTCCGCCCAGCTGGGCGCCGGGGAAAAGGGTCACCGTAAGCCGGTTTTTGCTCTGGGACTCCACCATCTCCTTGAACTTCTGCACCGCCGCGTGGTCCGGACCGCCCGGGGCGGTGTGCAAGGCAAAAGCCAGCTCGATGGGCTTCTGGGCGTGGCTGGTGTCAGCCTGGAGTGGAACCAAAACCAACCCGAGGATTAGACCAGCTGCTTGACCCAACTTTTTCCAGTTCATACATGCCTCCTTGTTAATTTAAAATCGCATAGCGCATAGAGCAGAGCGCATAGCGTAATACCAGAATTAGATTCCATCCGGTCAAATCGATCAGGCAATGATCGTCATTCCACCTTTCCCCGAACCTGGACTCCAACCGTCTTTTCCAGCAGCTCGATCACCGCCGACATATCCTTCTTGCCCAGCCCTTCCGCCGTGGCCCGGGTGAAATACTGGTAGGCCTGGGCGGTCATGAAGAGAGGGACCTTGGATACTTTGGCGCTCTCCAGGGCCAGGCCCAAGTCTTTCCGAAGCAAATCGATGGCAAAACCAGGCTGGGTGAAGTTTCCCGGAAAGATATAATTGGGAACCCGGTGGTCGATGAGAAAGGAGTTGCCGGAACTGGCCCGGATGACCTTGTAGATCACTTCGGGGGCCACCCCCAGCTTTGTTCCCATCACGAAGGCCTCGGCGATCCCCGCCAGGTTGATCCCCACCAGCATCTGGTTGATCATCTTGACCGTCTCACCCATTCCCACATTCCCAACATGGTAGATGGTCTTGCCCACGGCCTGAAAAATTTCCATGTGCTCGTCCAGCAGGGCTTTGTTGCCGCCCACCATAATGGTCAAAGTGGCCTTCTCAGCGCCTACGGTGCCTCCCGAGACCGGAGCATCAAGGAACTTGACCCCTCTTTTTTCGGCTTCAGAAGCAACGTATTTGGAGGTATGAGGGGCAATGGAACTCATATCGAAAAAAACAGACCCTTTCCTGGCCCCCTCCAGAACTCCCCCCGGACCCAAGGCCACAGCTTTCACTTCGTCGTCTGCGGGAAGAATGGTAATGATTACTTCCACACCCTTAGCAGTTTCAGCAGGGCTTTTGGCTTTTTTAGCCCCCAGGGAGAGGAGCTCCTCAACCGGTTGAGGATTGAGGTCGTGCACGGTAAGGTCATAGCCTGCCTTGATTAAGTTTTTGGCCATGGGTTTACCCATGGCCCCCAACCCGATGAATCCTATTTTTTTCTTCGCCATTCTGTTATCTCCTGAGAATTTGGGGTTTGGAATTTTTGAACTAAATTTAATAGGACGCAGATTTTCGCAGATGAACACAGATAATCATTTTCTTTCGCCTACCCTGATAATCCGAATTCATATATGTCCTAAAAAGCAATTTCCTATACAATTAAATTAAATTTCCCCCTATTTTGCTGGCATCAGCAGATTGGGGAACCACAAGGCCAGCCATGGCAAGTAGGTAACCAGGAAAAGGGCGATCATCAGAGCGATTATAAAGGGCCAGGCTTCCTTGGCGAACTGACCGATGGATATTTTCCCCAGGGCAACCACTACGTACATGATGGTTCCCACCGGAGGGGTAATCGTCCCGATCATGATATTGAGCACAAAGACGACTCCGAAATGAACCAGGTCGATCCCGGCCTGCTCCAGGAGCGGCATCAAGACGGGAACCGCCATGACCATGATGGCCAACCCTTCCATGAAGCAGCCCAGGATGAGCATGATCACGTTTATAATGAGATACAGCATCCACTGGCTTAAGTGGGCTTCCTGGAAAATCGCCAGTACCTAAAGATCCCTCTGGCACCAAAACTTCTTTTCCTCTCCGTTGCTTTATTCAGTAGCTGCAATAAGATTCGCGGGAGTTCCCGCCTGCATCCTAACTTAAGGGCCTCCCCCGGAACAAAAGAACCAGGTCGCGGACCGTGTAGCCTATAAAGGCAATGCCCGAAAGGGGCAGGATCGCGTACCAGAGCAGCTTGGGAACATCCAGAATGGGAGAGTTGTCCATGGTCCGCATGGTGAGCACGCCTCCCTCGTAGGTGAAGACCAGGAAAAAGACGAGCGACAGAAGCCCAAGCGATATGTCCAGCGCCCGCTCGCCCCGCGTCCCGGCCAGCCATTGGGGTATCAAGTCGACGCGGAAGTGAGACCGTTCCCTCCAGAGAACCACGGACCCCATAAAAACCATGTAAACAAAAGCCCATTCGATGACCTCGTCGGCCCACCCCATAGAACCGATGGGAACAAAGCGGACGAAGATCCCCGCGGCAATGAGAACCAAAAGCGCCACCAGGCATCCCACGCTGCTCCATTTAAGGGCCCGGACCAAAGCTCGATCAATCCTCAGTAGAATTTTAATCTCCTCCAATATTTCCCCCGTTCATCTCCCGGGTCCCATGATGAGGTTGGGAATCCAGGTGACCAGGGATGGAATATAGGTAATGATAGCCAGGGCCACGATGAGGGCGACAATGTACCATTTGAGTTCATCGGCAAGCTCCCACAGGGGGATCTTGGCTACGCTGGAGACGGCATAGAGGACCATCCCCACCGGAGGGGTGAGGAGGCCGATCATCAGGTTCAGCGTCATCACCACCCCGAAGTGGATCGGGTCGATGCCTACCTTTTCGATAAGAGGCATGAAGATGGGAATGGTCAGCATCATGATGGAAATGACTTCCATGAAGCAACCCAGGATCAGGAGGATGACGTTGATAATCAGCAGGAGGACCCAGGGATTGTGGCTGAGAGACATGAGACCCTGGATGACCGCTTCGGGCACCTTCTGCTGGATGAGGAGCCAGCCGAAAATCCCGGCAGCGGAGATGATGAACATAACCCGGATGGTGTGTTCCAGGGTTTCCCAAAGAATCCGGGGAAGGTCCTTCAGGGTCATTTCCCCATAAACCAGGAGGGTGATCATCAGGGCGTACACCACGGCCACGACCGACGCTTCCGTGGGAGTGAAAATCCCGATCAGGATTCCCCCGATGATGATGATGGGGCAGGCCAGGGCCGACCAGGCCCCCAGGAGGCCCCGGAAAAAATCCCCCCAAGTGGCCTTCGATTCCCTGGGATATCCCCTCCGGTCGGAAATGATGTAAACCGTGACCATCATGGCGATTCCCATGATGACCCCGGGGATAAATCCCCCCAGGAAAAGGCGCCCCACGGAAGTCCCGGTCATACTTCCGAAGATGACAAAGGGTATGCTGGGGGGGATGACGGGGCCAATGGTGGAGGTGGCCGCGGTCACCGCCGCGCTGAACCTGCGGGAAAAACCGGCCTTGACCATGGCTTCCAGCTCCACCATCCCGATCCCGGCGGCATCGGCCACGGCCGAGCCGGACATACCGGCAAAGATCATGCTGTTGACCACGTTGACGTGCCCCAGCCCGCCCTTGATATGGCCCACCATGCACTGGGCTAGGCGGAAGATGCGCATGGTCATGCCCCCGGTGTTCATAAGATTGCCCACCAGGATGAAGAAGGGGATGGCCAGGAGGGTGAAGCTGGTGGAGCTGGAGTACATCCGGGCCGGCAGCATGAGCAGGGTGTCGATCTCTCCCAGCACCACGAAGAAGATCGCCGCGGTCAGCCCCATGCAGAGGGCGATGGGAAACCCCAGCAGGATCAGAACGAGCAGAACCGCGAAGATGGCCGCCGTCATCACGGTTTTTTGGCTCCTCTCGGGCTACTTCTTCCGGGTTTCTTCCACAAACTTCATGAACGTCTTGACGTTGTCCTCGCCGTATCGTTCAAAGATCTTCTTGTAGGCCGGCCCCATGACGGCCCGGAAAGCCTTGATATCCGGACGGGTAACCTTCAGTCCGGCCTTCTCGAATTTGGCGATCAGGTCGGTCTCTTCATCGTTAAGCGTCTTTCGCACCCAGGCTCCTGCCCGACCCGCTTCCTCCCGGACGATCTTCTGCTGGTCGGCATTGAGCTTGGCCCAGCTCTTCGTGCTCATCATCGGCATGGCACAGGCATAAGCATGCTGGGTAAGAGCGACGTGCTTCTGCACTTCGTAAAATTTCTGGTACCAGATAGCGCTGAGGGGGTTCTCCTGGCCATCCACCACATTTTGGGCCAGGGCCATGTAGAGTTCCGGCCAGGCGATCTTGGTCACCACCGCTCCCAGCGATTCGAACAAGGTTTGGAGATGAAATTCGGGCGGAACCCGGATTTTTAGCCCCTTTACATCCTCGGGTTTCATGATGGCTTTTTTATTGTTGGTGATGTTGCGGAAGCCCCACTCCCAGTTGGCCAGATGGATAAAACCGGCCTTCTCGAACAGCGGCGCCAGCCACTTCATGGCCGGGCCGTCGAGGGTTCGATGGGCATGATCGTAACCATCGAAGATGAAGGGAATCTGGGCCGTGGCACAGGCCTTCACATGATACTCGTATTGCCCCTGAGTATTGATGCAAATGTCCAGCGTGCCCAGCTTTACCTGTTCCACCACTTCAGGCGGGGAACCGAGCTGGTTGGCCGGGTAGATACCGATCTTCACCTGCCCCTTCGTCCGCTCTTCCACTTTGGAAACAAACTGCTGGGCGCCCAGATGGAGGGGATGCTTATCATCCACGTAGTGGGCCAATCTCATTTGAATGACCTGAGCATATGCTTTAGACCAGCCCGTTTGGAAGATGAAAAAAGCAGCCAGCACCATGATTACTGCAATCCAAGCCTTTCTACGTGATTTCATAACCTCCTCCTTCCTTTTTACTCGGTGATACCGAGGATTCAAGGTTCGCCCATTCCGCTTTTGGCCAAAATGAATAGGCCTTCGATCCTTCTCCCTCCGAATCATCCGGCAGCGGGGCGATCCGCCCTGCTTTGGCCTTGGGAGCTTGGCTCGGAGCTCGGCATGTGATCAATCCCGGTGCTCCCGATCGTTCTAAGGCCCGCCAATACATTCGAAGCGCCATTCAGGAGATGGGCCTGGATTAACCGAATGGCGGATTTTCTATCCCTTTTTTCCAGGAACCCGATCAATTGGGCGTGCTCATCCCACGCCTGTGACCATGTATTGTCGGCCCTCAAGCCTAGCAACCGCAAACGGCCGACAATATTCCGCAGGCTGTTGATCGTAGCCATCAGGTAAGAATTTCCGGAAGCCCGGTAAATGGTGTCGTGGAATTGAGAATTCAATCCGAACAACCGGCTGATTTTGGCCTGCAACCCCAGTTCACGGGAGGATAGAAGCTCTTGCGCCTGGCTCGAGAGCCGTTTCAAAGCCCCGATCTCCTGGGGCGAGATTCGGTCGCAGACCAATTCAATGGCGTAGGCTTCCAGGACTTTCCGGATGCCGAAGACCTCTTGGATAGTCTCGGTGTCCGGACGAGTAACCCGGACCCCTCCCTGGGGAAGTCTCTCCACGAGGCCGTCCTGTTCCAGGCGGCGGAAAGCCTCGCGGACCGGTGTTCGACTGGCCTTCAGAGTTTCCGCAACCTGGATTTGCATCAGCCGTTCTCCCGGTTCGATTTCGCAGTGGAGGATTTGCTGCTTCAGCCGTTCGTAGATTTGGTCGGAGATGGAATTGGGGGGTTCCAGGAAATGCATCTTTCCTTGCCTATTTCTGAGGGCGATTTCCCCGTACATGAAGAATTTTCTCCGCAGGAATTGAGAAAAAAGATCTTCCTTCTAAAACGAGCCCGCCATCAGCATTAGCATTACGAGAGCACGGATTCTTTTAGGCGACTCCGTGTATCCATGTATCCACGGATGCTTATATTAAAATCAGAAAAGCTTGTCAAGCTCTTTTTTTATCAGAAATTTTCGGCCGGATCGCCATCCGCCCGGCCATTTCAAAACGTTAGACTTTTGGCGAGCTCCTGCGCTATTATTAGTAGAAAGCTTTTCATGTTGGCTCTCGACAAAAAAAAGAGAAAAGAGGGAGGATTGCGGTGATGAAACCGGCAGGCGGCTATCTGAAAAAATATCTCCGGGTTGATCTAAGTTCGATGCAAATAAGAGAAGAAGAACTGGGGGATGATTTGTTGGAAAAATACGTTGGCGGGACTGGATTTGGGGCCAAATTTCTTTTTGATGAAGTCCCCCCAGGGGTGGAGTGGAATGACCCCGACAATCGGCTGATTTTCTTTTCCGGCCCGCTGGGAGCAACCCGCATCTCCGGGACCGGGACTTTTTCAGTAATCACCAAAGGGCCGATGACCAACCTGGCCGGGACTTCTCAGGCCAACGGCCTGTTTGGGGCCTACCTCAAACTTGCCGGTTTCGACGGTTTCGTAATCCAGGGTGCGGCTTCCCAGCTTGTCTATCTATTCATCCATGATGGGAAGGCCGAGATCCGTGACGCCCGACACCTTCAGGGCAAAGGGACTTTTGAGACCGAGGAGATTTTACGGAAAGAGCTGGGCCTGGGTTTTCGGGGCAGCGTCCAATGTATTGGCCCAGCCGGAGAAAATTTGGTCCGCTTTGCCATGATCTCGGGGGACGGGGGCCATGTGGTGGCTCATAACGGCATGGGCGCGGTCATGGGTTCCAAGCGCCTGAAAGCCATCGTGGTGGCCAGGGGCCGGGCGGAGATTTTGGTGGAAGATAAGGTTGCGGTGGAAAGATTGATGCGGGAATTGCACGAGGATGCGAAGACCAAGGGGTCCAAGCGGATTTACGAGTATGGAACGGGTGGGGGGTTTTCCGGGGCTGCCTTGGGCGGGTGGCTGCCGATAAAGAATTACACGACGGGGGTTTTCCCGGAGCACGCCAAATTTGACGGCCAGTACCTTCGAACCCACTTCAAGATGAAGCATAACCCCTGCTGGGCCTGCCAGTTGAAGCACTGCAAACTCTGTAAAGTCACCGAAGGCCCTTATTCGGGTTTTGAGGGAGAAGAGCCGGAGTACGAAGGTTTGGCCACCTGGGGGCCGGTCATCGGGAACACCGATCCTGGGGCAACGATCATGCTCAACCAGTTCAACGATCAAATGGGCATGGATTTAAACGAAGCCGGGTGGACCATCGGCTGGGCCATGGAGTGTTATGAGAAGGGGGTCTTTAGCAAGAAAGACCTGGACGGCCTGGACCTGACCTGGGGAAACGTGGAAGCGGTCAAGGAACTCCTGAAGCGGATCGCCAACCGGGAGGGTATCGGGAACCTCCTGGCTGAGGGGGTTAAAAGGGCCTCAGAAAAGACGGGGGGCGAGGCGGTCAACTGGGGCGTCTATACCCTCACCGGGGCTGCACCCCGAAGCCATGATCACCGGGGACGCTGGTGCGAGATGCTGGATACCTGCACTTCCAATACGAGCACGATCGAGGCCACCCGGGGTGGAGTCTTCCCGGAACGGCTCGGGTATCCGCCCGTATTCGACAAATTCTCTCCCTGGGAAGTGGCGACGGTCAACGCCAAGGAAAACGGCTGGCTGCAGTTCCTGGACTGTCTGGGGATCTGTTCCTTCACCTGTCCGAACCGGGAGCTGACCGTACAAGCTACCAACGCGGTGACGGGATGGAATTTGGATATGAAAGAATCGATGCTCATCGGACGGAGGATTGTGAACCTTCTGCGGGTCTTCAACTTCCGTCACGGGCTGAAGCCTGAACTGGAGAAGCCTTCGGTCCGGTATAGCGAGACGCCGAAGGATGGGCCTGTAAAGGGGAGGCCGGTCCAGCCTTACTTCGATTTCATGGTCCAAACCTATCGGGAGTTGATGGGATGGGAGCCGGAGACCGGCAGGCCCCTTCCCCACACCCTGAAATCCTTGGGGCTGGAGGAATTGATCGAGAAATTCTAGCCGTCCGATCAAAAATCTCAAATCCCAAAATCCAAACCCCAAATAAATTTCAATGACCAAAACTCGAAATTCATAACTCCGGTTTTGGTCATTGGGGATTTGAGTTTAGAATTTGTTTGAGATTTGGTGCTCGGGATTTGGAATTTAGCGACAATTTAGTCCGCGATCTACAGGGAAGGAATTCGTCCTTCTATCTCCGTCGGAGGTAAAATTAGAGTTTTGGATGGCTGACCGCGTCGGTTTTGATCAGATCGGCCCCATCATCTCTTGGACTGCTATCCCCTTCCGGGTCCGTAGATGTCTACCCATTATCGCTTTGGGATAACCTCCCCTGTTTCCGGATTTAAATACCCGCCCTCCACTTTGGGCATGAAGACCCCTGTTCTGGGATTGGTAACGCCACCAAATGTCCCGGGATAAAACTCACCCGTTCGTGGATTCGTAATCCCCGATTCTGGTGCGTTTTTCGGAGGAGTTACCGGTTTTGAAGGAGGCGTGGGTGGATTGGCCGGCGGGGGGACAGGCGGGGGGGTTGCTGTGGTTGCCGGATATAAAGGCGGAGGTGAAGAGGGCAGGGATGGGGGAAACCGCAAGTTCTGTGCTACCGTCAGGATGCGTGGCCCGGCATTTTTTTCCGCAGAACCCTGCTTTCTTACAATAATTCTACTGGAGTCTGCGGCAGCTACGGTCCACAGCATAAGCGATACAATTATTAGAACTATGATGATTAAATTCCTTTTCATTATCCCCTCTTTATTTATTATAGGGCTTCAAGGATATTAAAGCAATTCCCAGCGTTTGCCCAAAGCTTCCCGGCCTTAGCCATCTCTCCCACAACACCCACGAATCCTCCCTAATACGCAAAAATACAGAATAAATAAGATCAACCCTAAAGAACGGCTAAAAACTGCCGATACAGGGGTTAACTTACTTTTGGCTTGAGATTCTAATACTAAAAGTTTAGGAAGAGAGGGATTCGATCATGACAGCGTATGAATTCTACTTCGAAGATTGGGAGGGGAGGCCGCATTTCTTTGGAATTCTGCCGGAGAGACGGAAAAATCCGGAAAGAATCACCCACGAATCAATCATGAATTGGGGAAGGACGGTTATGGGCAATAGGGAAGGAATCAAAAGAATCTATTTCGTTAAAGTAGAAGAGTAGGTAGCATCCCACGCCCTCTCATTCCTTAGGCTTTCCACTGTTCCGCAACTCTACCCGTCAGATTTTCTCTTGCCCTGACTCTGCCTGATTCCACCCGACCCAGACAATTTATTTAAGTTCGATCACATTGTGGATTTAAAAAGAACCCTTCTCCCCAGTACTTTAAATGGACCGCGGGTTGATTTCTCACCATGATTGGCGCAGAGGGATTCTTCTTTTTTGTTGGGCATACGTTTTCGTCAGGCCATCGATTGATATGCTGCCCGCATTTTCTTCAACTTCAGGATCTTGGACAAGTTCTTCCGCAATCTTCTTCAGGACATAAATCAAAGCCTGAGAAGCTACCTCCCCCATTTCGTTTTCGTTGGTGAAGCCGGCGTAATAAGCGATTCTTTTCGTCTGTTCCGGAGATTTTACACTTCTTTCCCAAATCCGCGTTCCTGCGCTGTAAACTGTAGTTTTGACTTTTATCGCGGCCGTGGGGATGATATACGTAGTGGTAAAAGAAATTCCCCCTTCATCATACCGAAAGCTAAAGTCTTCCATTTTGGGGGCAATAACAATCTTGAAATTTTGGGCTTCTGCGGGTGTCCGTACGACCTGGACACCCCTGAAAATTTGCGAAAATATTTGCACGGAATCTTTTTCTAACGCCTCACCCAGGGGAAATACATGGACGATGTTTGAAAGACGAAAACCTGACGGTGTTCCCTTATAGACATAATTCTTATCTTCTTCCGAAATCAACAGCGCTGCTCGCACCGGGATTTTTTTATAGACCCGCAATCCTTCAACATCCGCATTAAGGGGTACATATATTTCTTTCGGCAAAGTTATGCATCCCCAAAAAGAGAATCCGAAAAGAACCAGAAAAGAAAGGATTATGGTCTTACAAAAAATTTTGGAATTCACTCGCTGGCCCTCCATTTCGACTCTGCATGTTGATCCCATTTTAGTAGATTGGAAACATGGGTCAAGATTTAAATGTTATCCTGCGAATCTCCTTTTCTCCGGCCAGAGGCCTGAAAGCGCCCAATCCGTCTAAAAGAGGGAAGGGATGGAGCGCTTAAATTTAATGGCATGATGTTTGCTTATATAAATTCGGAATTAAAATCTCATTTGGGATGGTCCGCAAATGAACCAATTCAAGTTCTACCTTCTCTTGGAGGATAATACAATAAAATCAATAACTCGCCGTATCTTCAGGCCTCCCCATAGATACCAGGGGAAGAGGGTAGTTTTTGCCGCTAACGACCTGGAAGATATTGACCTGCTGAGAATTACGCTCCATTCGGCAATGATCGGCAAATGATCTCAATGATCACGGATCTTTTTTGAAAGATGGGCCCCGGGCCGTCTTTTTTAAAGGATTACTATTCTGACTGGCGCTTCCGCCCCCTCTGCGGAGGAGACAGCGCCTCAGGATGCCAATCCCGCCGGGGCGGGACCTGGCCCCCGAGCCTTCTGTGCGCTATGAATTATGAAGCGAATTTCTGACTTAGGGGTGGGCAAGATTTTATCTCCCTGGCGGGCCCTCTCTTTTTTGACAAACCGCTTTGGTCATCATATATAATTTTATTCTGAGGCCACTTCTAACCCAGGAAGCGGGCAAAAAAAGGCCGATCGGGGTGAAAAATGTTTCTCGTTAAAAAAATCGTCGGTCCATTCTTTTTTCCCCTTTCCCTTTGCCTGGAAATTTTCATCATCGGGTTGTTCCTCCTTTGGTTTACCCGGAAGAAAAAGGCAGGGAAGATCTTTGTCTCTGTGGGCATTATCTTGCTTATCCTTTGCACTTATGGTCCGGTTCCGCGTTTGCTCCTGAAGCCGTTAGAATACAGCTACCCTCCCCTCCTGAGCCTAAAAGATCTTCCGGAGATAAGGTGGATTGTGATTCTGGGTGGGGGGCATACGTCGGATCCCCAAATGCCCGCCAATAGTCAACTTTATCATTCCTCCCTTGCCCGTCTTGTCGAAGGCATCCGGCTCCATCATTCGCTTCCCGGAAGCAAATTAATTCTTTCCGGGGGGGCGCTCTTCGATCCGGTTCCCGAGGCGAAAGTTTTGGCGGAGGTTGCCCTGGCCCTACGAGTCGAAAGACAAAATCTGATCCTGGAGTCGTTATCGAAGGATACGGGGGAAGAAGCCAGGCTCATTCAAGAAATGATCGGAAAAGATGCCTTTGCTTTAGTGACTTCTGCCTCTCACATGCCCCGAGCCATGGGCCTCTTCAGAAAGTTAGGAATGCACCCCATCCCGGCGCCCACGGATTATGGGGTGAAGGAAAGTACGGGAGAGGAGATAAGCCCTGGGAAATTCTTCCCTGGGAGCACGCACCTGCAAAATACGGAAGCGGCCGTCTACGAGTACCTTGGTCTGGCCTGGGCAAAGCTGAGGAATCGAATATAGCAGCCGGCCGTTTATCGGCCGGCGCCAACCGACAAGCCGAGCCACTCGAACCAGGCGAGAGGACCCATTTAAGCGGGTTTGCGGGCGAAGAGGGCCCTGAAGATGTTGGGAAAGTTCAAGCGCCAGCGGAAGACCGGCCATTTAATCTCTTCTTTATCGCAAACCGTGGACATACTTGCCCGATCGAAAGTTTCTTTCAAGGCCATGAGCCTCTGGCTGCGTTCCGGCTCGCCGAGCAGGACGATCTCATCGATTTTTCGGACCATCTCCATGGCCAGGAGGATGCGGCTTTCCGTTTTCTTGGCGGTCTCTCCGTCGAGCAGCCCGAAGCGCTCTTTCAGGCGGTTGAGGCGAAGCCCGGCCTGGTAAGAGGTCTCGACGATCTCATCCCGGGACATCCATTTCGTCTCATAGCTTAAGGTATATTTCCAGCTCGGGGCAAGCAGGGCCTTCCGGTAATCTTCCAGGGTTTTACAGAATACCCGATAGCCGACCTCCCCGGCTTTTTCGAAAGCGATGGACCCCGGGTCGAGGAAGGGGGCCAGGGGAGAGATAAACGGGTTGAGTCGCCGGTCGAAAGTTTTCATCAGGTGTTCGCCATAATCGAT
>Ga0315283_10003007_pt1 | contig 14320 bp, 11 predicted proteins | sample YL17G09_0_MG_FD_204541 | JGI IMG/M metagenome (GOLD analysis project Ga0315283, IMG submission 204541) | Sediment microbial communities from Yellowstone Lake, YNP, Wyoming, USA - YL17G09_0 | ecosystem: Environmental > Aquatic > Freshwater > Lake > Sediment | place: USA: Wyoming | collected... | reverse complement strand
GGCCTACCCCAATGCGTAGGGAACGTCCCGGATGTCGGCGTAGCAGAGATCGGGGCCGTCCTTGCAGAGGTAACGGGACCCGACGTTGCAACGCCCGCAGATACCCATGCCGCACGACATGTTGCGGTTCATCGAGAGATAGATGTGTTCGGGAAGAAACCCGACGTCCATCAACTTCCGCGCCACGAACTTGAGCATGACCTCGGGGCCGCACGAGAGGGCGTACGCGTCCTTCACGTCCACGTCCAGCCCATCGAGCAGTGTCGTCACGAGCCCCACGCGTCCCGTCCAAGAGGCGGCGGGCCGGTCGATCGTCGGCGTGAAATCCACCTTGTCGCGTGCGGTCCAGGCGTCGTACTGGTCCCGAAAACAAAGTTCGTGCGGCGCACGCGCGCCGTACTTGATGGAGACGCGACGTACGATCCCGAGGTCGTCGAAGAGTGCGTAGAGGAGCGAGCGCAGTGGGGCGAGGCCGACCCCGCCTCCCACGACCACCACCTCGTGCCCCTTGAGACGCTGGAGCGGATAGCCCTTGCCGAACGGCCCGCGCACGCCGATTTCGGCCCCGGCCGCGAGGTCGTGCAGCGCGGCCGTCACGCGGCCGGCCCGCAGCACCGTGACCTCGAGGCGCTCGGCATCTGAGGGCGACGACGACGGGGTGAAGGGGGCCTCGCCCACCCCCGGGACGAACAGTTGGACGAACTGTCCCGCCCGGAAGGGGATGGGCTCGGCCGGGCGAAGCACGAACGTCCTGATCGTCGGCGTTTCGACGATCACGTTCTCGAGGAACGCGGGCACCGGCGCGAAGTCGTTGCGCACCTCAGTCCACCTCCAGCGCGACTTCGCTCGGGATCCACATCGTCTCGAGCTTGTGCAGGCACTCCCGCTTGTCGATGCGCCCCATGCAGGCCTCGATGCATCGGCCGCATCCGGAGCAGGCGGTGATTCCCCAGTTACGCGGAAACGCGACGAACTTGTGGTGGTAGTGGTTACGGAATCGCTCGGTGAGTTGCAGGCGGGGGGTCAGCCCGCCGGCCATACGCGCGTGGCCGGCATGGAAGCAGGAGTCCCAGAGGCTCAGGCGCGCCGCACCGTCTTTTGTCAGCACGTCGTGCAGCAGGAAGCAGTGGCAGGTGGGACAGGCCATGTTGCACGCATGGCACTCGACGCAGGTGGCGGCCAACTCTCCCCAGATCCGCGTCCTCTCGTGCTTGCCGACGCTCTTCTCGAAGGGGTCCCGCACCGGGAACCGCGCGTTGACCGACCTGACGCGTTCAGCGATCTCCGCGCGCCCGCGCTCCCGCCGGGCCACGATCTCCTGCGGGGCCGCCGCGAAGAGTTCTGCGTGATCCGCCACGAGCCGCTCGCCCTTCTCCGAGCCGGTCTCGACGAGGTACCCGCCCTCGATGGGGCTCAAGCAGACGTCGAAGAGTCGCGTCGGATACGGGGCATCCCCGACCATCGTGCAGAAACACGTCGCCGCGCAGTCCGTGCAGTCGCCCGCCACGATCAACGTGCTCTCGCGGGCCGCGCACCAAGCCGGCTCCTTGAACTCGTGATCGCGCAGCACCTTGTCGAGACAGGCGATCGCCTTCAGGTCGCACGCCTTGACGCCGAACACGACGCGAGGGCGCGGCGGCGCCGGCTCGTCGCCCCCTCCCGGCCACCGGGCGAGAACGCGCCCCGGCTGGAACCAGATTCCTTTGAGGGGTTCCGCGAGACGGTAGGGGTTCCAGGGGATTTCGCCGACCGGCGGCGTGATCCGATCGAGGACAGGACGTTCGCCTACGAATCGGGGAGCGATGACGTCATGCGTCGCGGCTAGTGCGCTTGCAAAACTGCCCAGCGCCGAGGTCGTGATGGACTGCACCGTTGCACCTCCGTGCCGCGGTCAGGACCCAAGACAAACCGGCGTATCTCTCGTTCACCCCTGGGCGCAGTCGACCAGGGGCGGAAGCTAGCACTTCGCTGATTCGAACGCCGCCCTGTCTTTCGCCAAATCCAATCCGGTTTTCTCGACGACGACCTTCGCCGGTCGTCTCCGGTCCCTGGGTTCGACTAACCGATCCCGTTCTCCGCGAGGAACCGGAGCACTTCCTCGGCGATCTTCGCGCGCTCGAACATGACCGTCCCGTGCCCGGAGTTCAGCCAGATGGAGCGCGTCGGCGCCAGCGCCGCCTCGAGCCGGTGGGACGACGGCGGGGGATCGACGCGGTCGTGGCGCCCGGCGACGTAGAGCACCGGCCGTCCGCGTAGCCGGGAGACGTAACGCTCGAGTTGGATCGCGTCCACCATGCGATCGAGGCGGTCGCCGTCGATTCCCGCACTGCGAAGCCCGTTCAACGTTCCCTTGCCGAGCATCCCGTGACGGAGGCCGAATGCATACCGATTGGTCGCCGCGACCGAGACGAGCGGCAGGTTGGCAAGACCACCCGCCGAGGCGACGAGCAACGATTGGAACGCGCCGAGGCTGAAGCCCACGACCGCGACGGGGTCAAGCCCGGTCGCCTCGGGGAGCGCGTTCATCAGCGCCTTCTGGTCCCAGGACCACTGCCGAATCGATTCGTAAAGCCGCCAGGGGTTGGGGTTCACGGTCCCCTCGCCGGGGAACCAGCCGTCCGGCCTGCGCTCGAAGTGGAACGGGGCGGCCATCATGACGACGGGAAAGCGCTGCGAAAACGGCGCCAGGAACCACTCCCAAATCCCCCAGTACCGTTGGAACAGCGCGTGATGAAAGACGAGCGCCTTCCGGTCGGCACGAGGGTGGCGCGCCGGGATCAGTCGCGCGACGACGCGGTCGTTCGTCGCGTTTCCCGAAGGGCGCGGCGAGTCGAATCGGATCTCGACCACGCCGGAGCCCCGGCGGCCTCGCTTGACGGGACCGGCGGCCAGGCTCTCCGCCGTCACGGAATCCGGTGGTCGAACGAACGCCAGAAGGTCCCGGCCCGCTTCGTCGCACAAGGCCTCGGCCTCTTCGACGCCGCCGGGGCCGAAGTGCCGGAAGGGCTCCTTGTGCTCGCCGATTCCGATCAACCGGTTCTTGAGGCGGAAGGAGTGCTCGACGGACTGGATGACGACCCGTTTCATCCGGCTAGGTCGCCCTCACCAGCCAGAGCCGCTCTTGCGGGCGCGAGAGGAACGCGGCGCCGTGATCGTCGACGGCGACGATGTCTTCGCAGGTCGCCACGCCGTACCCTTCAACCGTCAGGCGCGGCTCGATCGTGTAGCACTGGCCGGCCTCGATCGGAAGCAAGGGCGTGTTGCCGTAGCGTTCCCATCGCGGCATGAGCCCGCCGCCGCCGTCGTGCGCGACGCGGCCGATCTGGTGCCCCGTCCCGTGGGGGTATTCGGCGTAGCCCGCCGAGGTGACGACCCCGCGCGCGACGTCGTCGATCGCGGCCCCGGTCTTCCCCGGGCGGATCGCGGCGGCGGCGTCCCGAATCGATTTCAGGATCGTGTCGAATCCCTTCTGCACGGCGTCGGGTGGCGTCGTCTCGCCGGGTTTCATCACGTACCACGTGCGCTGCAGATCGGAGCAGTAGCCGTTGCGGCGCACGCCGAAATCCACGTTGACGATGTGCCCCGGCTCGATGGGCCGGTCGGTCGGGCCGGCATGCGCTCCGGCGGAGTCCGGTCCCGTGAAGACCGCGGGGCACTGGTCGGGCTCCCACGCGGGGGTCAGCCCCGGGATCCGGTTCATCTCTTCGACGATCATCGCGGCGAACTGTTTCTCGGTCAGCCCGGCGCGCAGGCGCGGCGTCACGGCCTCGAAGATGCGCACGGTGACGTCGCACGCTTCGCTGATCAGGTGCCGTTCCGCCGCGGTCTTCCGCCCGCGCAGCGCGGCGACGAGCCGCTCGGACGTTTCGATCCGCTTGGCGTAGGGCGTTCCTTCGACGATCGCCGTCAGGGCGAGAAACTGTCCGTGCGTGATGCCGTCAGCAGAGGGATCGTTCACCGAGAAATTAACCGCGATTCTCTTGGGGTCGAGCCGGCCCAGGACCTTGCGCAGGTCCTCCGTGACGCCGCCGACGTAGGTGACGATCTCGGGGTAGTGGCCGTGCGCCTCGATGTTCGCTTTGTCGAGGCTCCCGACGACCGCGATGCGGCCTCCGTTTCGCGTGAGGATGAACGCCGAGTGCCACGTGATGTTCGTCCCGACGACCAGGTCGAACGAGGGGTCGTGAACGGTCGCGCTCTCGCGGGAGAAGAGCATCCAGGCGTCGAGGCCGAGCTCGTCCAGGATCTTCGGGACCTGCTCGAGTTTTTCGCGGATCAGTGGATCGCCGATGCTCATGATGTCACCTCGTGCGTCGCATCCTAGCAACACCGTGTGCGTCCGCCCACGGCGGGAACCTCACCGAGCACCGGCGCTCCGCCCCCGCCGCGGGGCGGCTCATCCGGCTCGATCGGGAGCTCGCCTCGCAGCACACGCAGGCACTGGCGCGCCGCCGAGACGACGACGGTGGCCACGAGGAGCAGGAACACGAGGGCGACGACCGCGTCGACGCGAGCGTTGACGGCCTCGACCCGGTCCGCGGCGGGTGCTGTGGCCTTGGCGAGGAACCCGAGCGTCGGGTCGGGACTGGCGATCAACTGCACGCCCGCCGTCATCGTCACCGTCAGGAGAAAGGCCAGCGGCGCCGCGGTGACCCAGGCGTAACGCGCGCGCCCCGTGCGGACGAGGATCGTCGTGGCGATCGCGAGCGCCGTTCCCGCGAGGAGCTGGTTCGACAATCCGAACAGCGGCCACAACACCCGAATGCCCCCTCGCGGGTCGTAAACCCCGGCGACGAGGAAGTACCCCCACGCGGAAACGAACAGCGCGCTCGTCGCGACGTTCGCGCCCCAGCTGGTTCCGGCGAGGCGAGGGGAGGCCCGGGCGAGCACGTCCTGCAGCAGGTAACGCCCGACCCGCGTCCCCGCGTCGAGGGTCGTCAGGATGAACAACACCTCGAACATCACGGCGAAGTGGTACCAGAGCGCGGCCGCTCCGCCGCCGAACACGCCGTCGAAGATCGACGCCATGCCCACCGCGAGGGAGGACGAGCCGCCCGAACGCCCCATCAGCGTCGTCTCGCCGAAGTGCGCGGCGAGTGTCTGCATCTCCTGGGTTGTGACCGGGAAGCCGTGCTGCGTGATCCACTCGGGAGCCATCTTCGAGTTGATCGCGAAGAACTGCCCGGGCGGGAGCGACGCCGCGGCGATCATCGCCAGGATCGCGACCAGGCTCTCCAAGAGCATGCTGCCGTAGCCGACCATGCGGGCGTCTGTTTCCCGCGTCAGCAGCCGTGGGGTCGTGCCGCTGGCGACCAACGCGTGGAAGCCGGAGATCGCCCCGCAGGCGATGTTGATGAAGCAAAACGGAAAGATCTTTCCGCCGAAGAGCGGCCCCGTCCCATTCGCGAACACCGTCACCGCGGGGAGTTTCAGTTCGGGACGCACGAACGCGATGCCGATGGCGAGCAGGAGCACCGTGCCGAGCTTGACGAACGTGCTGAGGTAGTCGCGCGGCGCGAGCAGCAGCCACATGGGGAGGATCGAGGCGGCGAGGCCGTACAGGATGACCGCTCCCGCGAGGGGGAGGCGGGCGATCGTGAAGGCCGGCCCCAGGGCCGGGTGCCCCGCGACCGCGTGGCCCGAAACCAGGGCCACGCCGAGCAGCGTCAAGCCGATGAGCGAAGCGACCGCGACGCGCGCGGTGCCGCGCCCTCTCATGATGAGCCCCATCAGCATGGCGATCGGAATCGTGGCCGAGACGGTGAACAGCCCCCAGGGGCTCTCGGCGAGCAGGTTGACGACGACCAGCGCCAGGACCGCGATGAGGATCACGATGATGAGGAGGATGCCGGTCGTTCCCGCCAGCGCGCCCCAGCGTCCCAAGGTGTCGTTCGCGAGTTTCGCGAGCGAGCGGCCGTCGCGGCGCAGCGAAATGGCGAGGATCACGAGGTCCTGAACTGCGCCCCCCAGCAAGACCCCCGCGAGGATCCAGATCGTTCCGGGGAGGTAGCCGAATTGCGCCGCCAGCGTCGGGCCGAGGAGCGGGCCGGGACCGGCGATCGCGGCGAAGTGGTGGCCGAACACCACCCACCGGTTGGTGGGGACGAAATCGCGGCCGTCGTCGAGCCGCACGGCCGGAGTTTGGCGCCGATCGTCGAGGGCGAGCACCTTCGCCGCCAGGAACTTGGAGTAGAACCGGTAGCCGATCAGATACGTGCACACAGCCGCGACCAGGAGGTGCCCCGCCGAGACCGGCTCCCCCCGGACGAACGCAAGGGTCGTGAACGACACGCCGCCGAGAAGGGCGACCAGAACCCAAACGAGCACGCTCAATCGACGCATGGCGGTGGATTCTAAGGCCGCCACCGCCCCGCCCGCGGCCGGAGTTGCCCTCTGGATTGTCGGGCTCTATGTTCCGAGACGATTACAGTTCCGGCTTTCCCATGACGGAGGGGGCGATGCGTTACGACACGACTCAGGAAGGGGCCCGCGAGGTCCGGGACACCTTACGCGGGAGCGGGGACGGCGGCTCGTTCCTCGTGGACCGCCAAGGGGCGATCGTCGGTTTTGACGGGGGGATGGAGCGTCTGACCGGTTGGACGGCCGCCGACGTGGTCGGGCGCTCGGCCGGCGTGCCGATCCTCCTGCAAGGCGCGTTCGCTCCCGACATCGAGCAGAACGTCACGGAAGTCGCGCTCCTCGCCCGCGACGGCAGCGTCCTCGACCTCGAGGTCTCGGTGGTTCGCTGCGAGGGGACGGGGGACCGCTACACGGTGACCGTGGGGCGCGTGGTCGCTCGCAACGAAAGCGGGCGCATCGCCCCGTCCGCCGGCCGTGATCCTCTGACCGGCCTGGCGACCCGCGAGACCTTTCTCGAACGGCTCGGTGTGGAGATGCGCGAGGCCGCAGCGGGTGGCCGGCCGCTGGCGGTCGTCGTCGCCGATGTCGATCATCTGCGCAAGGTCGCCGACACACGAGGCCGTGAGGCTGCCGCGACCGTGCTCCGCAAACTCGCGGGGATCCTCCGCGCCACCGTCCGCGAGGACGATCTCGTCGCGCGCTTGGCGGACGACGATTTCGCCGTCATCCTCAATGGGCTAGGCCGAGGCAGCGCGCGCCAGGTCGCAGCGCGGTTGCGGTCCACGATCGAGCGTTTTCGATTCGCGTCCGCGTGGGACGGTGACTCGACGTTTTCCGTCACCTTGAGCCTCGGCGCCGCGTCCTATCCCACCGACGCCGACAACGAAACCGATCTGCTGACGCGCGCGACGGAGGCGCTCGAAGAAGCCCGCTCGCTCGGGCGCAACCGGGTGTGGTGCTATATGCGTCGGCCGCGGGTCCCCCTGAGGACGCCGGTCTACCTGGAAGGGTCGTCGCCTCTGCTTCTGGGCTACACGCAGGATCTTTCGCCCTCCGGGTTGTTCGTCGCGACCTCGGCTCCGATCGACGTCGGCATGCGCTGCGCGCTGTCGTTCCCGCTGCCGACCTCGCAGGGGAACGTCCACGTCATCGGCCGCGTTGTGCGCACCGTAGCGCGGCAGAACGCGGCCCCCGAGGTGCGTTCCGCGGGGATGGGCGTCGAATTCGAGAGGTTCGGCGCCGAGGACCGGCACGCGATCGAGGCCTATCTCTACGAGAATGAGTCGCGCACGCTCAGGCCCGAAGGGCTCAGTTTCAGCGTCTGAAATTAAATAGGGGACAGTCCCCTATTTCATTTCGGGAGCGGCGAGGGGGCCGCCCCCATAACGCTCGAACAAACGGCCCCACGGTGTGCCCGACTGCCAGGTCTCGAACGTCTTGCGGTCCTTCATCGGCCACCGGTAGTAGTCGTGGTAGGACTCGGAACCGAGGATGAAGAGGTTCACGAGTGGCGTCCGGAAGAAGAGTTTCTGGAACCGCTTGAGGGGCGAGAACCAGAGGAGGTGGCCGACCACGGACGCCCCGTTGTCGCCGACGGCGAACCCCCAGGATTCGTTGGCGGCGTCGACGTCGCCGACGATTTCGATTTCCCTCGGATCGCCCACCCCCAGGCCGTCGTCGTGGGCGACGCGGATGTACTCGATCGAGAGCGGATCGAAGCCCATCATCTTCGCGGCGACCGCGTCGATCGCGGTCTGGTCCGACGACGCGAGCATGACGTTTTTGATCTCCGGGAACATCGTGCGCGGCCCCGGCCCGTTCCCCGCGGTCGTGCCGTCCATGACCGCGAATACCCCCGTGTGGATCTCCTTCTGAATCGCGAGGAGGTCGACGAGCGTGCGGTGGATCCACGAGTGGGTGTAGTGGCGGTGATTGTGGAGGAGTCCCCCGAACGCGTTTTTCATCGCGCCGGTCGTCGTCGTGTAGATGTGACATTTGACGGTCGGGAGGTGGACGATGTTCTTCCCGAAGAAGAAATCCGGGATGTAAATGCCTTCCGGGAAGATCTGGTCGAGCACGTGCATCTTCGCCTTGGGCGTGAAGCGCACCCAGCTCATGTCGGACGGGCGAAAGTTGTAGCGAATGGGAACGGAATACGACGTCAGGATCGGGAGGTAGTGGTTCAAGTCCTCGCCCTTGAAGGCGTCGGTGACGACCGTCTGGTTCTGCACGCAGACCAGATCCGAAAACCCCGCGCCGCGGAGGGCGCGAATCGTTCCCTCGAGCTGCCACGGCGTGGTGTTGGCGGCGGGGAAGGGGAAGTGCCACGAGATGTTGTCTTTGAGGATCGTCGTCGATCCAGGGGCCAGAGTCTCTCGCAAGCCTGCAAGCTCGCACAGCCGCGAGACATCTTGTAAGACGCGTCCCGGTTCGACTCGCAAAACAGCGACTTTGGCCTTCATTTTTCTCGTGTCTCCTTCCGGGTGGTCACGGTAGGGGAGCACGAAGGCAAGGTCAAGGCTACGGATCGGGCGGTTTGGGCTCCTTCAGGAACGGCGACCAGGCCTCGAAAACGCGCCCGGCGGCGAGGATGCGGTTCCACTGCGCCGCGGCAAGCTCCCGGTTGGGTGCATCCTCGTCGCCCCCCAATCGGACGCGCTCGTCGTAGTAGCGCTCGGAGGCCGTGAGGCAGGCCGTGAGGCGCGGAAGCCACGGCTCCTGTTCGAGCGCCGGCGCATGCCCGTGGCGCAGCAACTCGGTCAACTGGTCGAGCGACCGTTCGATCGGGCGAACGATCTCGTTGCGCGCGAGCAGCCAGTCGCGGCGGTCGTCCCGATCCTCCGGGATCGGGCCGGCGACCACCGGGTCCGTCGACGTTCGAAGCAAGTCGACGCCGCGGATTGCCGCTGCCAAACGCGCGAAGTACCGGAGCGCCGGAACGTCGGGGACGGCGCCATGCTCGCCCAGCCGGTCACGCGCGGCGGCCTGGTACTTCAAGAAGTCGATCTGCCAGGTGCACGCGTCGGCGGGGCCGTTGGCGGTCCCGAGCACGGCGACGCGAAACGCTTCGACGGCTTCGTAGAGGCGGACGGTGTCGGGGTTTGCGCCCGCCGGGGCGAGGGCGCGAAGCGTCCATGCGGGCGGCGGCGGAGGAGGCGGAGGCGGGGGATGAAGCTCCGCCTCACGCTGGGCGACCACCTCGGGAGCGTCGGGCGTCGTGACGCGCAGCAACCCTGAAGCCTCGCCGCGGGCCGGAAGCGCCTTCACGGTCAATTTGAAGCTCGCACCCCGGGCGAGCGCCGCGGCGTCGACCGACAGTTCTACCTTCTGCGGCGAGGGGCCGGAGCGCCTGGCAAGCGTGACGCGTCCGGACCCTTCCACGCCAAAAAAGAGGAGCCTCGGTCCCGTCCAGGTGGCATCGATCGTCACCGGCCCGGCGTGCTCGACCCTGATGGGAACCACGAACGTCGCCTCGCGCCCGTCGGGGACGGAAATCGTGTAGTCCTGGTAAGCCGCCTCAGCCGAGGTCAAGCCGCAGGCGACGAGAACGAGGGGGAGCAGCGTGCGGCGCATCGAGGCGAATATAATTCCCGGTTTCCCGGGGGCCACACCATCCTCGACAGCCCGTTCCCTTTGCGTATCGGCACCTCGTCGTGGTCGTCCCCCGACTGGCGTGGCCCGTTTTACCCGGAAGGGGCCGAAGCGGGGAGCTTTCTCGCCCACTATGCGGCCCGGTTCGACACGGTGGAGTGCGACGCGACGTTCTACCGCATTCCCTCGGCAAAGACCGTCGATGGGTGGCGCGACCGGACGCCGCCGGGGTTCCTGTTCACCGCGAAGCTTCCCCAGGAGATCACCCACGACAAGGGGCTCGTGGATTGCGCGGCCCCGCTCCGGGAGTTCCTGACGGTGATGGAGCGCCTCGGCGACAAGCTCGGGCCGATCCTCGCGCAGTTCGCTTACGTAGCGAAGGGAATGGACCCGAACGAGTACGCGACCGGGGCGTCGTTTCGCGAGCGTCTCGCCCCGTTTCTGGCCCTCTGGCCGAAAGAGCGTCCGCTTGCGGTCGAGGTGAGAAACGCGACCTGGATCGCCCCGCCGCTCCTCGATCTTCTGAAAGAGCGCGGCATCCCGTTGGCGATTTCCGCGTACTACACGATGCCCGCGCCCGAGAAACTGCTTGCGGGGCCCGATCCCCGGACCGCCGAGCTCACCTACGTCCGGTTCATCGGCGACCACAAGAAGATGGACGCTTTGGTCGCGAAGCTGAAGAGCGAAGGGAAGCGCGCGGGGGAGTGGAGCGCGCTCGCCGTCGATCGCACCGCCGAGATGAAACGGTGGGCCGTCGCGCTCAAGTCGACCGCCAAGGGTCCGGTGCTCGCCTACTTCAACAATCATTACGCCGGGTTCGCCCCGGATTCGGCGCGCCTGTTCCGCGAGTTGTGGGACCAGGTCCCCTCGTGATCGCCGAGCGATGATCCACGTCGACCGCATCCAACGCCGATTCGGCGCGCGCGTCCTGTTCGACGGGCTGTCGTGGATGATCCCGAAGGGCGCGCGATGGGGGCTCGTCGGCCCCAACGGCGCCGGGAAAACGACGATCCTGCGCATCCTCGCCGGCGAAGACGCGCAAGACGCCGGCGAGATCCACCGCAGCGGAATGGTTCGCATCGGCTACCTGCCTCAAGAAGTGGAAACCGTCGGCGAGGGGAGCGTGCTCGCCACGGTCCTCGACGGCTTCGCCGAGCTTCGCCTCATGGAAGAACAGCTCGAAGCCTACGAACACAAGATGGCCGCGTTGCAACCCACGGATCCCGACCTCCTGAAGCTCACGACGGCCTATGGCGAGCTGCGCCACCGCTTCGAGATGATGGGGGGCGATCGGGTCGAAGCGAAGGCCCGCGCGATCCTCTCGGGTCTGGGCGTTCCCGAGGCGCGTTTCCACGAGCCGCTCAAGAACCTCTCGGGTGGCTGGCGCATGCGCGTCGCGCTCGCCCGCCTGTTGCTCGCAGCACCGGACTTGCTGTTGCTCGACGAGCCCACGAACCACCTGGATCTCGAAGCGATCGACTGGCTGGAGCGGTTCCTGGACGTGTGGGAGGGGGCGTTCATCGTCGTGTCCCACGACCGCTACTTCCTCAACCGCATGGTGCGGGGGATCGTCGAGCTGGACCGCGGCCGGCTGACGGAATTTCCAGGCGGCTACGACGACTACCTCGAGGCGCGCCAGGCCCGCATCGAGGCGCTGGAAGAAGCCGCGAAGCACCAGGCCAAGGAGATCGCGCGGGTCGAGCGGTTCGTCGAGCGGTTCCGGTACAAGAGCACGAAGGCCAAACAAGTTCAGTCGCGCCTGAAGGCGCTCGACAAGATCGAGAGGATCCAGGCGCCGAGCCGGGCGAAGCGCGTGCGCTTCGGATTCCCACCCGCGCCTCGATCCGGCGATGTCGTCGTCCGCGCGGCCGGCCTGCAAAAGGCGTACGCCGAGGCTCGGGTGTTCACCGACCTCAACCTCCTGTTGCGCCGCGGGGACCGGGTCGCCCTCGTCGGGCCCAATGGCGCGGGAAAATCGACGCTGCTCAAGATGCTCTCGGGCCGCGTCGAGCCGGACGCGGGGTCTTTCGAACTCGGCCACAACGTGACGATTCAGTACTACGCGCAGCACCAGTTGGAGGCGCTCGTCCCGCAAGACACCGTGCTCGAGACGCTCGAGCGCGTGGCCGAACCGGGCGCGCGGCCCCGCCTGCGCACGCTGCTCGGGTCGTTCCTGTTTTCCGGCGACGACGTCGAAAAACGGGTTGGCGTGCTCTCGGGCGGAGAAAAAGCGCGGTTGGCACTCGCGCGCATGTTGATCCGCCCCTCGAACCTGATGCTGCTCGACGAGCCGACGAATCACCTCGACCTCCAGAGCCGCGAGGTCTTGGAGGAGGCGCTCGACGAATACGAGGGAACGCTGGTCGTGATCTCCCACGACCGCTACTTCATCAACCGCATCGCCACCTCGATCGCCGAGATCGGCGGCGGCGTTGCTTCGGTGTTCACCGGCGACTACGACACGTTCCTCGAACGGCACGTCCCGGCGGAAGCGTCAACGGGCGGCGTGGGTCAGGCGCCCGGGGACGACGCTGACGCCGGCTCGAGGGACCAGAAGCGCGAGTCGCGGCGCACCGAGGCCGAAGAGCGCAACCGGCGCTACCGGGAGAAGAAGGCGCAAGAAGAAAAACTGCGTCCGGTCGAGGAGGAGATCCACCGTCTCGAGGCGAGAGACAAAGAGATCGAATCGCTCTCGTCCGACCCCGACGTCTATCGGGACCGGGACCGGGCCAAGAGTCTGGGTCGCGAACGGGCCGAGATCACCTCGCGGCTGACGACTCTGTACGCGCGCTGGGAAGAACTCGCCGGGGGGCCGACCTAACGCCGCTTCGGCCCTCGTTTTTTCGACTTGGCCGCCTCGATCTCGCGACGCTCGAGGAAATCGGCCAGCATCCCTTCCTGCTCACCCCACACGCGCTGCAAGTGCAAAAGCGCTCCCGCGACGTCGTTTCTTTCGAGCGCGTCGATTACGGGCGCGAATCCGGGTGTGATCGTCACGCCGCTTGCGGCCCAAGCCTCGAGCCACACGGGCATGTAGCGAAGACCGGAGAGGATGATTCCGCGGATGGTCTCGACGAGATACGGCCGCCGCGCCGGCGCCAGAATCGCCTCGTGAAAATCCGCGTAGAGACGAACCCGCGCCAGGGGATCGCGCGCTTTTTCCATGCGCTGCACGATCGCGCGGGCCTTGACGAGGGTCGCGGGCTTCATGTTCGGCCAGGCCTGCCGGATTCCCTGCGCCGCGAGGGCGGAGCGCACCTCGGCCATCTCGCGCAGCTCCTTGCTCGAGATGGGGCGAACCCGCGCGCCGCGATTCGGCAGGAACTCGACGAGACCCTCGGAGGCCAGAGTGTGAAGCGCCTCGCGCAGGGGGATCACGCTGCATCCAAGCGTCGCCGCGAGCTCTTCCTGGCGAAGCTTGACCCCCGACGGGTAAACGCCGCGCAGGATCGCCTCCCGGATTTTTCCGGCGAGGCGAGGCGCGCTCGGCGCACGTTTTTGAGATTGGGCCGCCATGGCGTTCAGAGCTTCCGGCTATGTTCGAGGATCGATTTCAGATCCTCGACCGTGCGGTTTCGCTTGGCGTCCGTCAGCCCCAGGATCTGCTGCAGCGCGTCGCCGATGTGCGGGATGTACTTTTCGATGTAGGAGCGTTTCTTTTCTTCGTCGGCCACGCGGCGACGGTGGCGGACGAACGAGCCAAGACGCCGGCCCGCCTCCATCAGCGCGAGGCGGAGCTCCTTCAAGATCTCCGGGTACGACGCGACCGACTCTTTCGATTCCGAGGTGAAAGGCACCCAGACGGAAGCGACGTGAACCGAAACGACGAGCGGGGCCGTGGGCAGCGCGCCTTTCGACTGCGTGAGGCCGTACGACTTCCAGTCCACCGAGAGCACCGCTTTCGTGATGGCGCACGCGGACTGCTGGTACTGGAGCGGCACCCGGTTCGCGAAGCGATACAGCTCCATCAATTCGTCCGCGGGGAGCTGGCCGCCGTAGGCCAAGCCGACCTCGACCTGGAACGGATTGCCGCGATAGACCGCGGGCGGCCGCGTCACCGCCGTCGCGAAATCGCACGGCAGGCGCGTCTGCAGTCCCCGGGTGAGCAATTCCTCCCCGATCGGCGAGAGGCACGCCGTCGGCGGCGCCATGATCTTCACCTTCGGGATCGCGCGGAAGATCAACTCGACCTGGGCCACGGCCAGGCGGCGCGGGTCCGCGTCGCCCTTGACGCCGGCGGCAACGCAGATCTGTCCGGCCACCGCCGGACTCACGCGCGAGAAATCGTTGGACAGCATCGCGACGACGTTGCGTGACGCCGTGTCTTTCATCATGCGCAAGAGGATCCCGAGCTCGACGCCGTAGGGGT
>Ga0315283_10003005_pt1 | contig 14326 bp, 17 predicted proteins | sample YL17G09_0_MG_FD_204541 | JGI IMG/M metagenome (GOLD analysis project Ga0315283, IMG submission 204541) | Sediment microbial communities from Yellowstone Lake, YNP, Wyoming, USA - YL17G09_0 | ecosystem: Environmental > Aquatic > Freshwater > Lake > Sediment | place: USA: Wyoming | collected... | reverse complement strand
TATTTGTATATTAAAATGCAAGCGCGAACTCAAATTACGCAGGAAGTTGACTACATTAAAAATTATATGTTAACATGTCAAGATGATGTGGATGCTACACTTTAACTTGATATTTATTTACGTCTACTTTTTCCACCTCTTTTTCTAGTACACTTTCGACCTCCCTTCCTGCTCTTTCTACTCTTTCTACTCTTTCTGCCACACTTTCTACTTTTTCTTCCCCCTTTTTTTACTGGTTTTTCTGATGGAATGCCGTTAACTTTAAACATCAGGAGTTTCTTGTACCTCATCGCGGCAGATGGTTTAGATGGTGCAGTGTTTGGACCTAATTCTGTTATACCAGTTAAAATACCATTATACAATTTGTTAATTTTTTCGTCATCCAAATATGGCGAATATAACTCGAAAAACTTTTGTTTAATCAAGGCAGCATCGGCATCGTTTGCATACGTTTTGTCGTCACTGAATTTAACCATATTTCTTACAAAAGAAGCAGACATTGCGTTAGCTTTAACGATATCTGATATTTGTTCACTTTTTAGTAGGTTAGCAAGATCTTCTTTAGATTTTGAAGCATTTTTATATTCATTCATTCCTTTTGTTGGTAAACCAACAGGATTAACGTCCTCTCTTGGTAAAATAAGTTTGCCAATAGAATGAACATTAGGATTTTTGAAATAATACTGGTCCGTTATGTTGTCTACCATATCTGCTCTATCACTCCCCACAACTACAAACAAGTTTATATCCGAAACACCCTTACTTTCCGTTTCAAAGATAAGATTACCGATAGGACTAAAAGGGCTTCCGACGGTTACGCATATTGTATGCACTTGTGTATTTTGTATTTTGTCTGCATTACTAGGTTGTTCAGTCATCATGGTTTTTTTTAATGCATTTATCATTGTATCAGTTACATCACCTACATCACCTAACACTTCTATTTTTTCAGGACATGATATAGGATTTTCATTGTTATTATTTGTTTTTGAGAGAATAATGTACACATGAGACACTCCACGCTCATTTGCAACCTCGATTAATTTTTTAATTATGTTTAAATGTCCTGGTGTTGGCGGGTTCATTCTAGCTATAGTAAAAAAAATAGAATTTGTATCGGTATAATTAACACTCATATAAATATAATAATATTTTTAATTAAAAATTGAAATTCTTAAAAATATATTATTATATTTTACTTTAATAACCGGTTGCATTCAAAATGTTAAATCTTGTGACTAATAAAACGTGGGAGCGTAGATTATCCTCGTCGGCATTTACATTCCTGTTTTATGAGAAAGAGAGACAACGTCAAGCGCCAACAAATACGCATACTTTTAAGTTTCCAAAAATACAGCGTGGAACACCTATACACAAAGACCTTTGGGTTCTATCTTCCAAAGAAAGTTTTTAGATTAAAACTCAAATAATTTTTTAACACCTTAATAGTATAATGTTCTACACTATTAATAATATAGAAGAATTGTTAAAAAAAAGTTCTGTTAGAAAATTAATTTTTATACACACACCTAAATGTGGTGGAAGCTATGTAAGTAAAATTTTGGCACATTTAAACATAATTAACAAAGCACACACTCCTGCTATAAAAGATGAAGGGATTAATTTTACGATTATTAGAAATCCAGTTGAGAGATTTGAAAGTTTATTAAATTATAGATTATGTGAACAAAAACCTAGAGGCGATTGGCCAAAAAATTTAAGATATGTGTATAAAGATAAAAATATTACATTAAATGAAATAGTTTCAAAAATGAATGACAAACAAATTGTGTCCTTTTTTCCATATAAAACATTAATTTATTGGACAACAAACGTAGATGTAATTATTACAATAGACCAATTGCCTGCGCTATTGAAACACTTCGGTTACACATATGACGACACTTTATTTATAAAAATAAATGTTTCGAAAAAATCAAGAGGTACATTTAATGATGAATCTGTAAACAAAATAACTACCTTATACAATGATGATATGATATTATTTAATAAAGTAATTAATACGGCATTTTAAACATGCAAATAAAAATTTGAATTTATTAATTTTTTAATTTAAAGAAAACACATAATAAAGTATAATGAAATTTATAAATAGAGCAAACCTTAATTTTGAATTTAAAAATGACCCATATAAGCATGTAGTGATAGATAATTTTATAAACGAAGAATATCTTGATTGTTTATTGGCAGACATCAACAAATTAACGAAGGAAACTTCTTATTATTATGGGGAACAATCCACCGAAAAAAACAAATATGCATTTAAAGACAATTTTGGCGAAACCTTAAATGAATTATTTAAAGAATTAAATGGAACAGAATTTATAACAATTTTAGAACAAAAAACTGATATTCAAAATATTATTAAAGATAATTTAAATCTTAATGGTGCTGGAGTACATAAAATTTATAATGAAGGGTTTTTATGTATGCATACAGATTTTGAAGGATATAATGACAATAAAAATGCTTTATTGACCAGAAGACTTAATTTACTACTGTATATGAATCCTGATTGGAAAAAAGAGTATCACGGGGAATTATGTTTATACGATAAGAAAATAGGAAAAATAACAGAAAAAATCGAACCGTTACTCAACCGATGTGTTATTTTTATAACTACTGGAAATATCCACGGACACCCTAACCCATTAGAAATCCCAGAACATATTTGCAGGCAATCTATTACAACATATTATTACACAAAAAACACAACAGGCTTGAATTTATCTGGAAATCCTATTCAACCAGTAATGTGGTATTTTGGTATCAAAGATGATTCTTAGTCCTTTTTACATTTCAAATGAAAAACGGTGTAAAATTACCCCATATAAAAATAAAAAATTGAAAATATTATTATTATCAAAAGTAATTCACATGTTATATTATTAAAGATTTAGTATTAACTAACTACAATATGACCGCTGCGATTGTTAATGGATGGAATGTTTGCGCAGAAAAGGGAGAACAAAAAATTTATTCACGCCTATCAATAAATAAGCTTTGGATGCCAGCTGACGTGATTTGGGTTGTCAAAGACTATCTTTGCTTCAATGGTATTGAAACCAAGCGTCAGTTTTACAAATTCGCTATAAATAGTAGCATTTTGCGTATGACAATTATGAATCCGAGATTTCTTTCAAATAGTCTCGGACTGCCTAGACTCGTTTATTGGGTATGTTTGCTAACAGATGACTGGAAACAGGGACTTCGCCTGCAAAGGCTTACTTGTATTGATTGTAAAGAACCGGACCATTTAGCAAATAATGAAGAACCCACTGTAATTGTTGAAGCTAATTTAACGGTTGCCACACTTCCTGAAGATAAGTTGACAGCTGAACCAAATCATATTTCTTTACAATGTCAATCAAAACATAGTGCCCAATGGTCAATTATATCTAATGATAACCAACATTATCAAGACTTTGACGGATGGGACAATGATGGTCAAGATTTTGGATACGACTCAGACTGGTTTGCAGAAAGTAGAGACGTGTAATATGGTTAACTAAATAAGATGGTTACCTTAATAACAATATCGGCTTTTTCAGATACGTCATGAATGTCATTATTAATTTTAGATAATCCTTGCTGTTTTATTCTATAATATTGTTCTTTTTTCATATACAATTCTGAAACCGGAATATAAACTTCTTTGTTTCCAATTGTTATAGGTATATTTTTATTTTCACTGATTAATTTAGCTAAATAGACAAAATCTATTTTTGTCTCAATATGAATGTTGTTGTCGTCGTCAATTGTAATGCCTTTGCAAAGTTCAGGCTCACAAAAAACCAAAATTTCACATCCAGAACCATCAAAATGTACTTCATTATACCATAATGGGACTAAGAACAATTGTTCGTCAATATATAATTTATACAAGTTGTTATTCAAAAGGTCATTTAAACTAGGGTTCAATTTATAAACCATGACATTGTTGTATTTTTTCAAAACAATTTCTCTAATTTCTTCCAATAATTCCTGGGACAAATGAAGTATAGAACGATTGTTAGAGAGAAAAGTATAAACGTTGACGGATGTATCCTTATCTAAATCATCGAATAATTTCACCGATATTTTTTTGCATCCTGTTACAATCTCTTTTACTATGCTTGAAATAATATCGTTATAGTTTCCTTGAAAAATGCTTTTCATAAATATTTGTAAAATGTCCATGTAAATGGGTGAACTTTGTTTATCTGTTCTATGTAAATCATCTGGATTTAAATACTTTACTTCTTTTTGTAGGAAATCATATGCTTCGTTAATTTGTTTAAATTTTTCATTTGATTCTAAGGTATTGCCATTTTTATCAGGATGGTTTTGCAAGGCTAATTTATGATATTTTTTTTTTAAGTATTCAAGTGATACATCATTATAATTTACTCCATTTTGGGTTATTTCTAATATTTCAAATGCTTCTTTATAATTCATAACACTATTATGAATTATACTTTAAGTAAAAATTATTTTATTCAATAATATAAAATGGCAATTCGTACAAGTGCGATATTTTACCGTAGAGGAGTTCCGAATTCATATCATAATTTCGCGTTTGTTTCACAAACAAACAATGTCGTCGTCTCTCCCATTAACAAGTATTTACAAAATTACAAATTTTATAATAGAAATGTTATAAATAAAAATGCAAAGCAAGCATTGTATCCCTGGAGTAATTAATTTAAAAATGGTGAATTAATTTAGTCAAATTATACAAGTAGTTTTCAAAATGATATATGGGTCTATAGTTGTTATTGTAATACTGAAAAAAACAATAGGTTTTAATTAACACTGTTGGGAAATCTGCGTTGGATATTTTCTTTTGTTTTACTAGTGAAGAGAGAATATACCATATACAGTCAGTAATATCTAAATTATAAATAAAAACGTCATATAAAGTATCCCTAAATTTTAAATATTGAAGGGACTGTATGTTTATTAAGCTATCTATAATTTTATTGCATATTATTTTATATTGTAGCATTAAATCTTCATTGTAATTATGAAGCATTTTAATGTTTGTAATGGTGTCTAGTTTTAAACTTGGTTGTATATTTTTTTTGGTGCAACTAATATAAGATTTTTTAGTAGGACGCGGAACATTAATTATTTCGCAACAGTTTAATATGTTGTCGGGTATAAAACTAATTTCTTTTGTAATAATAAAAAATTTAATATCCACTAAAATGGAACTATTTTGTTGCATGTAGCTATAAAAAATTTCTAAAAGTTCGCTATGAATCTCATTAAAGTACTTGCAAACAATTATACCAAACTTTTGTGGTTTTGCAGATATAATATCAATAATTTGTTGATAAATTTCATGCCAAAGTAATTTTGAATTACAACCTAATAATGACATATCTACTTCATAATGTATGTCACTAATTTTTAAAATATATTGTTGTTTGTTATACGTAATACAGAGCTTTTTTTCATATTTTAATTCGGATGGACTATACTTTTTAATTGCTTTTAACATTTGAGTATATTTGCCTACTCCACTAGGGCCGTATAACACAACATTTTTAAACTCGTTTATAGTTTTTGGGAATTTGTTGAAAATACACTCCAACTTTGGGTGTATATTTACTCTTTTGTTTTCAGATATATATTCCTCAAAGTGAGTTTCATAATATTTCATTGATATATGAATACAACATTCTTTATTTAACCCCTTGAAGTTTTAAAACCTCACCCTTTAAAACTACTTAAAGAAAAAAAAGTTTGTTATTTTAAGTATATTTAAGATGCCTATGAGATTGAAAAGTGATTTATATAAAAAAGAACAGGAAGAAATAATAGAAAAAATTATATCCATATTAGATTTGAAAAATAAGAATACATATACACTTTATGAATTAGATAAGAATGAAGAAATACAAAATAAAATCATGGAATTAATACCTGAAATAAGAAAATGGTTTTCATTTAATGGATTAAAAGCAGTTGGAGAACCAAGTAAAATAAAAAGACCTTGGTTAAGTATTATAAAACAATTAACCAAGACAAAATATAATATTGAAAGCAAAGATTTTCAATTTACAGAAAATGGAAAGCATATTAGAACGCATATTTATATTTTTAATAATTAAAAATAAATAATGTTATTATATTTCCCATATAAATTCACTTTTTAGATTATGTAAATCTTTCCGGCAGGTTTCCAAACTTATTTAGTGGATGAATTTAGAACCAGTTGTAGATGTTCCAAATGTGAAATAGGTATTTGTGCGAAGAATATGGTAATGAAAAATCCAAGACCATACAAAACAGGAAACATTCTCGTCCATGGACTGATTTGTTGTAAAAACGGATGCGGTTATTGGAATAGAGATGTGAATGGTGCTACAAATATTTATAAAATTGCTTATAATGCAATAAATAATAAAGAAAGACCAAATTATTTATCAAGAAGCAATAATTTTTCAGGGTTTTTAGAAGAATTCCCAAAATCAAAATTTACATGCCTTGAAATAGGCAAACCTTGAGGTTTCCTTTCATTTTATATAGAAAGGTGCAATTTTAAATCTTCAAGGGTGTAAATAAAGAATGTTGTATTTATTTTTGTTTATTTTTGTTTATTTATGTTAAAATATGCGATTTTAAACGAGAAAAATGTGTAATAACTTAGTATCAAACTTAAACACATTTTAAAAGTATATTATAAGATTTTATATGAATATTGTAAAAAGAATTGACCAATATAACGAAAACAATATATATTTTTGTGAACCTATCAAAAACAATATAATGAATGAAGGAAGTTTTATAAGAATTATATATTCGACGCCACAATTTATTTTAAATGGAATATATTTACTTATCATATTAAATGATGTTTTTTGCGAAAAGTATTATAATAAATATAAATGTTGTTTTAACGTAAATGCCCACGCTGATATTCTGGACAGCTTGAAAAAAATAGAAGAAAATATTTTAAGAAAAATAGATGTAAAAAATAAAACTCCGCAATATAAAATTTATGAGCAACTTCAATCAGGAAACATTAAAATATTCAATGACGTGCACGTAAAAACGAATTGCGTGTTTACTTTGAAAATATCGGGAATTTGGGAAACACAAACAAGTTACGGGTTGACTTATAAATTTATTAAAATTGTTAACCATCAGTTCTAAAATATTTTAAAATAGTATATAAAATTAATGAACAAATGAGCGTTAGTATTCCAACTAAATATATCATGCTCGCGGTTACCTTTGACAATTTTCCTGTAGCAGTAAATTTATCTGAACTTAAATTTGTGTACACAACATATACTTGAATTAAAAACAATATAATTGCAATATTACTAAATGTTTGGTAGTTTGGAGATACGTGACCATCAATTATTGCATCTTTATACACTATCATCAAATAAAGTATAAATCCTATAACACCGAGCATTAATACGAAAGGGCCTGTAGACATTACAACGTTTGTAATGCCAGAAGATTCTGGATTTCCACTAAATAAATTCTTGAATAAAATCACTAATATCAGCATTACACCTAGTATAAGTGATGAATACCCTGCTAGTTCAGCACCATAAGCAACTTTTCCTGTAGAAAACGTGCTAATAATAAAAGCGACAACGCTTGCTAGTATAAACGCTTTATAAACACCTGAATACCAATCTTTCATATATAAATATTATATAAATATTTATATATTATTTATTTCCTATAAAAGTGTCTACTTATTCATTTTTACAATTTGCCGTCTATAGACATTTTTAACATATCTATTTCTTTTTGCATTTTTTGCATTTTACATAACATAATAGGAATTAATTCTATGTAATTAACCGATTTTGTTTGCGCTGGAGTTGATTTTTTGTCTGTTTCGTCTCTATTCGTTGTATGAACTAATTCCGGAAAATATTCTTCCACATCCTGTGCAATAAGGCCATAATGCAGTTTTTTATTTGTATCTTGTATATAGTTATATTTAACTGGCCATAATTTTAAAACCCCGTTAACATCAAACGAGTTGTCTTGTGATAACAATTCAATGTTTTCTTTCAAATGCAAATCTGATGGGTTTAGTATAGAACCCATGACAATTAAATCCTTTGGAATAACAACATCTACCTTATTTGCAGGAGATATATTTGGAACCCCTCCAGCTTGGCCTAAATACCATAAAGCAGAGTTACTCCCGTAGGACTGAGGGAATAGCTTAATATTCTGAAAAGCACTTGGTTGTCTTTGAGAACCGGATGCAGACATATTACTAATATATTAATGTATTTAAATTATTAGTGTAGGATTTATACTAACAAAATATAAATAATATAACAAATAATATAACAACTAATTATAATATAAAAAAATCTTAACTACTAATATACTGCATGAATTTCAATCCAGACTATTTAAGTAAAGGTTATAATCTAAACATAAATCATCCCATTCAACCTAATGACCAAGATTATTTTGTAAACTATAAAAAATATGTATCTATACACTCAGAAGATAGAGATATACTGAAATATCCTTCTTCTAGTAATTATGAAATAGAAATCCCACAAGACATTTTAAATGTCTCGCAAGTTAGATTAGTAGATTGGACTTTTCCAGCAAATTATGATGTATTTTCACGTAGATACGACAATATTCTATTGTCGTTTAAAATAAATCACCCATACAATCCTGGGGAGTTTAGCAATTATGATGTACTATCAAACCTAATTTATACAGCCTTGTTTTTAACGCAAGATGAAGCGTATGTAATTGCGATTGAAGAAGGATTTTATAATCAAACCCAAATGACTACTGAATTAACTAGAAAAATGAATGATGCTGTAACAGCGCGTATAGTTTCGTATTACGATACGAATCTTATAGTAAACCCGGTAACGGCTGCAATTTTAGCAGCATATACGGGGTACAGCAGATTTGTAATAGTTTATCACGAAGTTCAGCAAACCATATGGTTTGGCAATAAAGCCGACGGGTTTATTCTAACAACTTCAGCGGAATACATAAGGTCACAGCTAAATGTTTCTGGAAATTGTGATAAGTCCATTCTGTTGAATTCCTTTTCGAGTTGGGGACTGCCTTCTAATCTTGGATTAGAAAGAAATGATATAACTTCCACTTCAGAACCGGGATTTAGTCCACGTTTTTATTATGGTGATGTAGTTTATGGAGACGAAGGTTATTGGTTATTGCCAGAAACAGTGTTAATTGGGTCATCCGTACACTATTTAAAAGCACCGAATAAGATTAATTTTATGGGAGCCGCATTTTTTTATATGGAAATTAATGGGTTAAATTGCATAGACGAAACGTCTCCATACGATGTAAGCACTTTTACAACTACAACAAATCAGACAAATGGTATTGTAAACTCATCCTTTGCTAAAATATCAATTCCTACTACGCCAATCGGCCAATGGTTTGATAGAGAAGCATTGCCTTACATGTATTTTGCACCTCCTGTTGAACGGTTGCGACGTTTTAGAATAAAAATAAGATATCATGATGGCGTATTAGTAGATTTTAACTCGTTTCCATATAGTTTTACATTAGAGTTTACGTGTGCCAGACCCCAAATTTTAAGAACAGGTAAATATGTATACGGTGACAATACTTTGTTAAACACTGGCATATGGGCAGCAAAGTCAACACAACGGTTATAATTTAACCCTGTTAACAGTTAAATATTGTACTTTTCTTTTATCCATGCCTTTAAAATAACATTATCACATATTTTATAGTCTTCTTTACTCTCATTATAAAATCCTTTCACGTCGAAAAACTGCGGTTTTTTCATTTTATCCGTTTTATAAAAAATATAATCCCCTTTTGTGCCTTTTCTAATAGATAAACATGCCGTTATTTCACGTATTATATTGGGACCTGCCTCTAAATATTTTTTAACTTCGTCAAATGTAACATTTTCAATTGGTCTATTGCCTAATTCTTTGAGTGTTTTTGAATTTTCACCCCACGTTATATATAAACCAAATTTGCCCTTTTTTAAAATAACATCTTGATTTTCATATTGACCCAAAAGTCCTTGAGGTTTTGATTTCATACTAGTTTCAACAATTTCATTTAATGTATATTCTCCGTTCTCGAGTTTATGAATATCTACATCTTTTTTAATAGATTTAAATGATATTACATCTTTTCCAGCAACACGTTCAGAACATTTAATTACCGGACCATATTTACCTATTATATAAGTATTATTTTCGTCTATAGAAACTTCTAATTTTGTTTCCGTTTTAAGATTATCAATTAATTTATCTAATTGCACATTGCAAGCATTACATAAATCAACCATCTGTTTCTCTCCTTTTGATATTTTGTCTAAATCATCTTCCATGTTTTTTGTATAATCATAATTAAAAATGTCTAGAAAATGTTTCTCCAGAAATTCCATTACTATAATCCCTAGCGGTTGCAAAACAAGTTTGCCTTTTTCATTTCCAAATTCTCGTTGCGTTTCTATTTCATATATTTCTTTATCTACTAGTTCTAAATCTTTACATGTAATTTTTGTTCCCGCAACATCTTCTTTTTTAACATATCCTCTTTCTTGAATCTTTTCTACCAGCATAGAAAACGTCGAAGGCCGCCCTATACCTTTTTCTTCTAATAATTGAACAAGCCTAGCTTCTGTGTAATGATGTTTGATATTTTTAATAGTAACTTTGGAATTCATCTTTTTAAACGGAATTAAATCATTCTGTTTAATAATTTGTAAATAATGATACATTTTATTGTCGGCAGACGGCTTTTGTGCCACTAATTGCCAACCAGGAAAATGTATTAATTCGCTTGTATAACTAAATTTATTATTATTGAATGCTGTAATTGTTGCCGTAATAGAATAAAAAATGGCTGGAGACATGCAGCTTTCTAAAGTGTTTGTCCAAATCAGTTTATACATTTTTCTCTCTTTAGAATCTAGCTCCAAAGGAAGCTCTTTGAGAGAAATGGCCGTAGGTCTTATAGCTTCGTGAGCTTCTTGTGGCGTTACTACATCCTTTTTCCCAATCGCTTTTGATGCAAGTAAATGTATATTTTCATTTATATACGCGTCACCGGTAGGAAAGTTGCGCAATATATATTCTTTTGCAGTTTCAATAAAATCCTTACTATATGTTTTACTGTCTGTTCTCATATAAGTAATGTATCCTGCCTCGTATAATTTTTGACACAATTTCATTGTTTCTTTTGGAGAATAACGCAATTCATTACTAGCAGTTTGTTGTAATCGACTTGTAGTAAATGGACAAGGTGGCGACCTGGAAACTTTTACTGGTTGAGAACATGTATAAATATGGTGAAAATCTATTGACCCCTCTAAAAAATCAGTCACATCGTCTTCTGATTCGAACTGTTTGTTTAAATCAAATGCAATGTTACTATTTGTAAAATAACCAATCGTATTATATACCTTTTTTTCTCCACCCGTTTTGCTGTCATTAATTTCTGTTTGGTTGTCGTAAATAATTTTAAGCGCCGGCGTTTGACATCTTCCAGCAGAAAGGGAATGTTCAGATTTTTTTGTAATAAATTTCCACAGCATTGGAGTGATTTTAAATCCAACAAGCAAATCTAATATTTGTCTGGTTTGCTGCGCGTGCACAATGCTCATATTTATTGTGCGAGGATTTTTAATGGCATGCTGTAAAGCAGACTCTGTAATTTCATTAAATATGATGCGCTTAGTTTTCTCTATATTTAATTTAAACATGTCGCAAATATGCCAAGAAATTGCTTCCCCTTCACGGTCATCGTCCGACGCCAATATAACTTCATCTGCACTACAAATTTCTTTTTTTAACTTTTCAATTTGACTCCGTTTCAGGTCGTTGTCAACAATAGTAAACGTTGGACAAAAATTGTTTTTAATATTAATATGGTCGAGAGAAGAAAGTTCGCGCAAATGTCCATAAGAGGCCATGACTTTATAACCCGGTCCTAAATATTGTTCTATTTTTTTACACTTTGCAGGAGATTCTACAATAACAAGAGTTGTTGTGGTCGAATATTTTTTGGGCATGTTATATTAAACACAACAATATGTTTAATATATTTTGTTAGTCTTTGATTTCTTTGTCAAAGATTAAATTGTGGTGAGGATTGAATAGAATATATTCTTGAATATTCATTTTATATACAACAAAATCCGGAAACCAAAAACTTTTAACATTTTTCTGATACACTCCAGAAATTTCTTTGGAAACGCACTTGCACACATTCATGATTGCATGTTTGTCTAAATGATAAAAGCTTAGTCGATTCATATTTTTATTTTTAACAAATACATTATTTAATCGGTAATAGTCAATCTTAATCTCCATTTTTGTTGCAACATTCTTCCCTTCTCTCGTCAACATTGCAATGAATTTTTCAGCTATTAAATATTTAATTAATTTCATAAATTCAACCTGTTCTTTTGCACTGATGTATCCAAATGCAAAACAAAATTCATAATACGCCTTTTCGTTTGGTGTCATTTTAATGTATGGGTGGTCATACTTAATTTTATGAATCTGTTTTTCTGAGAGATTAATAGTAGGAATTAGTGTTGATTTAGTGCTTTCAAATAACTGTTTAAAATAGGCGGCATTTTTAGCGGAAATATTTAATAATTTAGTAATTTTTTTTGTTTTCCATTTGTATAATTGAGTATCCTTAGTTTTGTAACTTTTTGCAACAGCGTAATCACCGAACCAACTAGAATTGTCCAACAAACACGAATCATGTGCCTCGTTTTCAGCTTTTTTTTGATATGCTAATAATTCATCACCCTTGAATTTTTTTGACGCGTACAATGGATAACCTATACGCAATATTTTCAATGATGGTTCTCTAACCTTTTTTGTTTTACCATTATTAGATTTACGTCGTTTTGTCTTCATAATATAAATATTTATATAAATAAAATATAAAAATATAAATAGAAATTTAATAATGAATTTTCTTAAATTGTGCCCAACTAATTTGGACTTCAGGTTTTTTGGATTCTACTGATACTTCATTATTTTCATTCAGTTTGTCGCCTTTTTTTAGTGCACTATCTACATACAATTCTTTTAAAACAGAACCAACGATAAACGACCCTTCATGTTGGTCTAATTCCCCGTCTTCGATTTTTTTAAGAACGTCTAACAATTTATTTAATATATTTATATCAAGCTCATCCTTTCTTAGTTTATTGTAAATGTCTGTGTAATAAGTAAACAAAAAATTACAGTCATTTACTCCTTCCAAATGAATTTTTTCACTGTCGCCGCGATATTTAGCCTTAATGACAATCAGTTTGTTTACTTCGTTTCTTAATACTTGGCTATGTTTTAATTCGCGTATCAAGTCCGTATAATTTTCTACACCGTTTGCTTTAATCATATTTTGCAATTGCAATCGTTGTTTATTGTCCATTATAATAATAATAAGTAACTTTATTTTTAAATGTGAACGTTATAAAATAATATAAATGCATATATTATATAAATGTCATCAAATTCAAATGTTGCTGGTTTAAAAGTTCCTACACAAAAAGCAATGTTAGCAGGAAACCCCAGAGATTCTGCTATTCAAGCAAATAATAATACAAATCAAAAATCTGGAAGTTTAAGTGCCGCGGTCGGTGGGTCGAGAAGACGAAAGGGTGGAGCTAGTGGAGCTATTGCAGCTCCTCAATTTCAAATGCAATATACTGACCAGAGTGGCCCGGGTGGGTCCGCAAACGACCAGGCACAACAAAACTCGCAAATTAGCACGCAACAAAGTGCAAATTCTGCATTGGATGCATCTGCGACAACTAAAGGTGGAAGACACAGACGACGCTCAAGAAAAGGTGGCAATCCTGATTGGAAATGGGGTTGTTATAGTGGTGGCAAAAAGAAATCAAAGACAAGACGAAGGACTAGACGAAGGACTAGTCGTAAACGAAAGACAACTCGACGACGCTAAACAATTTCTATAAATTTCATATTACTCATCTTAATTATTAAATTGGTGTAAATACTTATTAATTGTTTTTCAAAGTGTATTGGTTTAGGTTTTTCATGTTTTCTTGGATACAATGATTTGATGTCTGGTAGTCCTATTACCTGATTAAACACACTAATATTACTCCAAAACTGTTCATATTTTACGCAATAAATTTGATAATTTCTCTCTTTCTTTGAAGAATAATTATCAAAAAATTCTTCCAACTTGTATAAATCTTTCTTACTGTGTATAATGTCATATAGTGCTAAATTTCCACCATTATCACACATTATATTTTTCAAATGAGGAATGTTTGGACCAGTAGGTTTTGCAAATCTGC
>Ga0315283_10003004_pt1 | contig 14332 bp, 14 predicted proteins | sample YL17G09_0_MG_FD_204541 | JGI IMG/M metagenome (GOLD analysis project Ga0315283, IMG submission 204541) | Sediment microbial communities from Yellowstone Lake, YNP, Wyoming, USA - YL17G09_0 | ecosystem: Environmental > Aquatic > Freshwater > Lake > Sediment | place: USA: Wyoming | collected... | reverse complement strand
CCAAGGGTGCGCGTCACACGCGCCCCCCGCCGAGCATTCGCTCGGTGATCTGGTCTACGTCAGAATCTGGAATAGCAGAATCTGATCAACCCGGATGGAGTGACAGCACTGACAGGACGAGAGAAATGCTGTCATCGTGCAAGTCTTCCCAACTACAAGGGAATGACAGCACTGACAGCAATGACAGCATTTCTGGACCCAATGTATGTGCGCGCGCGTGATATAGTATTACACGAAATGCTGTCATTGCTGTCAGTGCTGTCATTAATTAATAGTCTCAAGCACTTGCGCGATGACAGCATTTTTGGAAGCTGTCAGACGCTGTCAGAACGCTGCCAAAGTCGGCCAATCTTGCCGATAATTGGCAAAATGTCCCATAAACCGGCCAATGTGGCCGATCAGATTCTGACCAAAGATTCGTCGCGCAACTAACTAGGTGCCAGGAACCTGCCAAATCGGACCAGATTGGCCGGCATCGTTCCCTCTTGCGACCTCCGAGGCACTCTGGTCAGCTACTCGACGTGAACCAGTTCCTCCGCGCCTCGCCACGCGCCCCTGCGCGCCTCATCCTGGCGGTCGCCCCAGTCGGCTACAGCAAGTCGTCCGCGCCCCCTGTAGGGTACGTGGTGACGCAGCCGATGGGCTACAGCCAGACCTCGACGCCGGCCACGGTAGGCACCGCGACGCCGACCCCAGCCACGGTCTACCGCGAGACCCTGAGTGCGCCCTACCAGCCCACGGGCGTACTCGGTGCCCCTCCGGTCTTCTCGGAGGCGGACTGCGAGGCGTTGTACGGTGCGTTCAAGCATGCCCACCCGGAGTTGTACTCGGACGAGAGGGCGTTGCTCAGGGCGTTCGCCGCCGTCGTTCCGCCGCAGTGCGCTCCGTACGTGGCGAGATGGCTCGGAGAGCCGCTCCCGTCCGGTCAGCCGTCCCAGCAGCAGCAGCCGATCCCGTCGCTGATGGTGCCGCTCGCCCTGATCATGCTCGTCGTCGGTGGCGTGGCGTACCTCGCCGCGACGAAGATCAAGTAGGAACACCATGCCAATCCTGATGATTCTTGCCGCCATCGGCGGAGCCGTCGTTCTGATCAAAGCTTCGCAGACCGTGTCTGCTCCGACAGCGGGCTCGCGCGCAGAGATGTAGGCGAACGTGCTCCCGTCCAACTTCAGGGCGTGGATCGGGACTGCCAGCCCCCGTCAAAGAGACGCGGTGCGCCTGATCGTCCTGTACCAAGCGAGGAAGCTCAATCCGTCGATGGACGCATCGCTTGCCACGATGCCTGGGGGCGAGTGGGCCACATTCTGGACGGATGATCCGGCTACCAACGAAGAAGCCATGCTCAACTACTTGGAGATGGACATGCTGTACCGGCAGCACTTCAACCTTCAGCCTGGGCCTGCGGCGTAGTAACCGATAGCATTGCGCTTGACCATTGCTTCCGAGCCGACGATGCTCGGTGCATGGAAACTCTCACGAAGACGATCAGGATGTCCGGTGCCAGCGACGACACCGTCATCATCGACGGCGCGTTCGAGCATCAGCACTCCATCCGCTCCGAGTGCTACCCCATCCGCTCGATGATGGACTTCATCATCGGCGACGAGACGTGCGGGCTGCGTGTCCGCTTCGAGTACGCGCCAGCGTGGCTTGAGGACGACGTGTGGATCGCGACGGTCGCGACGGTGCGCGAGAACACGAAGTGCCCGTGGCCGGTTCGCCTCTTCGTGAACCGCTACGCCACGTCGGTCGAGATCGACTGCCCGATCAGCACGCCGATCCGCCGGATCGGATGATCCTTGGCTCGGAATCGTGATACGGTTGGCGGCAGAAAATCGCTTTCGTCACGGAGTCACCATGAGATACCGCGCAGCGTTCGAGTCGTTGTCCGAGACCGGCAAGTACCCGTTTCGCACGATCCAAGAAGAGGACGTGGGCAAGTCCGTGATCCGAGCGTTCAACAGGACGTGGGATCTCTCGCAGGGCGCATGGAGCATCTCCGCCTTCCGGCCGAAGGATGTCGGCCGGCGGATCTACGACATGGGCGACGCCGCGCTGCACATGGAGACGGACGGGCAGATGGAGCGACGCCTGTGGGTCGAGCAGGCGATTCGAGCGCGACAGAATCCGTCGCTCAAGAAGGTCCACGAGATCGTCGTCTCGCCCCGCGTGCAGGTCCGCGTGTACAAGGATTCGGAGTTCAACGAGTACCAGATCCGCGTGTACCGCGACGGGAAGTTCCGCGAAGCCGAGACGGGCTTCGAGAGCACGTCGGGCGGGCCGGCGTCTGCCGTCGCCACGGCACATGACATGGCGCGGCGTCTCGCGGGCGGCGAGGTGCGGAACAACCCGCGCAGGCTGGAGTCGGGCAGCGTCTCGACGCCTCACGACATCGAGCCGAAACTGGTGCAGGAGGTTCGACATTACCTCCGGCAAGCAGGGCTGAAGTTCGAGATGCGCGGGTTCGGCGACCGTCTCCATCCGTTTCAAGGGCTGCGCAGAGCGGGTCGATCTCTCAACCAGAGCGACGACGCTTCTCTCGCGACAATCGCGCAGCGTCACGGGTACACGTTCCGTGCGGGAGAGGATGAATTCCACATGGTCAAGCGATCCGCTCGCGCCAACCCCGGCAAGCCACGCAAGCCGCGCGTGAACTACGACAAGATGATCCCGAAGGCTCAGATCGATCATGCCGTGGGCAAGCTGCACGTCGGCACGCCCGACGCGGAGGTCGCCGCCACCATCCGTCGTCAAGCCACGAAGATGAAGTGGCCGGAGCCGGCGATCAAGGCGGCGGAGCAGTACGCTCTGAAGGTCCATCATCGCAACCTGAGCGTGTACACGAGCGTGATGACGGGAAGGTTCTGATGCGAGCGTTCAAGCAGGGCGGCTCGGTGCGGGTGACGGCTGACGAGCGCGACATCGATGCGTTCAAAGGTCGATGGCCCGCCTCTGGTCTAGGTGGGCTTCGGTCGGTGTCGGCGATCTTCGAGCACAACGGGGATCTCGTGGACCTGTACACGAATGGGCGCAGCGGTGCCGGTCGCTTCGACGGCGGGGCACTCGACGCGCTGCTCGGGAACATGCAGGAGTACGGGAACCGCAAGCTGCGGCGACCGAACCCGTGCTCGCGGGCGAACCCGAGCGAGGGCAAGTACATCGTCGTCAACGCGACGCGGAAGCGTGTCACGGGCAGCTACTCCACCCTCGAAGAAGCGTTCGAGGGTATGAACGACGCTCGCGATGACTACCACGGCTCGTCGCACGCCTTCCACATCCTCGGCCCGGCGTCGAACAAGACGGTGGCGGTTATCGACGGCGAAGGCGACGTACGGATGAACCCGACACCGAAGCGCGCCTCGCTTCGCACGCGCCAGGGAACTCGCGTGCGGTTCGTTCCCTCGCCCGCGAGTGCTGCCATGTACGGTCAGCATCCGCACATCGGCGAAGAGGGCACCGTGAGACCCGTGGCGGGGCCACGCGGTCGTCCAATGCTGAGCCTGCGCGGACCCGGCGGCGGGCTGCTCTACGTGGACTGGGACCACAGCGCGTTCCAGGGGGTGTCTCCGCTCGACCTTGTGGTGATCCGATGAAACGAAGACGACCGATCAGCAAGGGGATGAGCGATCTGCGGAGGCTGCGCCCGATCCGTCGAGGCACCATCGTCACGATTCATCCGCTGGAAGGTGCCGGCCGACGCGAGAGAATCCGTGTCAACGGCATCGTCACATCGACTACGGGTCTGCAATGGTACGCGGGGCAGAGTGTCTTGGACGGAACGGGTCGTCTGTTCCAGCCCGAGGACATCGTGCGTCGGAATCCCAACTATGCCGACGTGCTCCAGGCGCGACGCGAGTTGCAGGAGAAGCTGCGAGGCACGCCCCTGATGTACAGCGTTGCTCTGGAGCGATGGCTCGGTGACGACGAGGACAGGGAAGACCTCGTAATCAGTGCCGTGAATCAGATGCTGCGCGAGGGCTGGCAGAAAGCCGCGCTCGACCGATCTCACGCGCTCGTCATCGCGCGCCACGGCACCACGAAGCCGTACTACTCCGTGCTGCTGGAGCGGTCGGCAAGAAGCAATCCCGTGAGGCACTTCAGCGCACCGGAGCAGTACAAGTCGGTCAAGCGTGCGTTCAAGCACCTCCCTGCCAGTGCGTACAATCGCGCCGTCGCGGCGTACAACGACAGCGACTGGATGCGCCTCGCGTCGCTGGTCGCCACGAGGGACGTGTACGACGCCTTCGACGGCGGCGGCGGGTACAACCTCGTCATCGCGAACCTGTCGGGCTACCTCAAGCGCAACGCCACGCGCACCGGCAAGTGGCTGAGTGAGAGGCACGCATGACTTGCCGATGCCGCCACAACCCTGGTGTCGATTCGCTGACGCCCGAGGAGATCCGCACGCTCGCCACGTACGCCGCTCGACGCGGGCATACGTGGAAGACCCGGCTGATCGCCTCCTGGCGCGGAGGCGTGCCGGCCGCGATGCACAGCATCGCCGCGAAGCTCGGTGAGGCAGGCGTCAAGAGTCTGAGCACGCAGCAACTGGAGGACGCATCCTTCCGAGCGTTCGGAGATTCGTCACCGCTGATACCGGGCGCAGGAGGCCCCATGCACATGTCGATGCAACGATGGAACCCGTCCAGCGGGCGTTACGGCTACGCACTGACCGATGGCACGAGCACGGTCAGGTACTCCAACTCGCTGACGGAGGCGGAGAGCCGCGCTGCTGCGCTCTCGACGAAGCACGGTCGCCCTGCGCAGGTCTGGGACACCCAGATGAACGCAGTGGTCTCGCACGTCAGGGGAGGGTCCGTGCGGTTCACCGCTGCGCATCCTCAACCTCGGCGCAACCCGAGGACGCCGATCACGGCGACCAAGACGCGCACCGGGGCCATGCGCGTCTGCCAGACCACGTCGCGCCGAGAGTCGGATCGCATGACGAAGCTCTTCATGCGCGCCGTGCGCAGCAAGCCGGGCACCACGGTGCGCGGCAACCCGACCTCGAAGATGAACATCGCGCTGCCGCCCGAGGTCGTCACGGCACTGTTCGAGTGGCACGGCGGGCAGTCCACGCCGACGTACTCGCTCGCGAGCACTGGACTGCATCACACGGTCAGCCTCGACATGATCCGGGCAGCGAAAGAAGAACTCGGGCGCGTGCTCTCCCGAACGCCCAGGAGCAAGGAGCGTAGCCATCTGCTCCGTTTGCTCGACACCCTTCACACGATCCAGCAGTACCCCGAGGAGTACACATACGAATGAGCCCTCTGCTGCTACTCCTCGGCGCGGGTGTGTTGTTCTGGGCAACGAGGGGCGGCTCGTCGTCCGCGACGTTGCCGTTCCCCGGTCAGCCCGAGTACCAGCCGTTCCCGCTCACCGCTGCCGACTGGGCGGCGCGCAACCCGCGCATCGTCCAGGCTGAGATGATCGCAGCGAATCAACTCGCCGTGCTGGGCTACCGCGTCGCGACCGACGCGGAGAGAGCCCTCGCGATGCGGGACTTCGGTGTCGAATACGGTATTCCGATGAGCAGCGGTGCGAACCTGCCCAGCGGCAACGACGCGACGGCGATCTCGGACGCCATCCACGCCGACTCGGAGACGATTGCCAGGATCGTGCAGTCGGTCGAGATCGCGTACCGAGAGCATCAGCAGGTAGCGGGGACGTTCACGCTGCCCACGTCGATCCCGTACCCGTCCGCTGCCGAGTACCAGCCCTCACCGCTGCCGGCGAACTTCGAGATGGACCCCGACGTGGGCGACACCGAGGCGAACCAGCTTGTCACGCTCGGCTACACCATCCCCTCGCCAGGGCTGACGGCTGCGAGCCGCAGCAACAGCTACGCGGCACAGAGCACGGCGTCGCGAGAGTTCGCCACGAGGAACGGCATCGCTCTGACCGGCGACTCGGCCATGCACCGCGCCGTCGTCCTGGGCGTCGATGCGGCGTACCGGACGAGACGGAGAGCCGGGCTGTGACATTCGCCACGAGAGTCCGCACCTACTATCGCCACGAGGACAGCGCGAGGAAGGGCTATGCCTGGGCGGGCAAGGTGATCGGCGAGAAGGAGAGGGAGCCGTCCAGGCTTCCGAGCCTTGGCAGGGGGTACTCGGCCCGCTACCGCGCCGCCTACGCGGTCGAGTCGCTCGCTCGGAACAAGCTTCAGTACAGCCTGCCGGCGCACGAGGCTGTGTTCTGGTCCGCCGTGATGGATCGTGCGGTCGAGGAGAAGGCTGACGAGTCCATGCGCGAGAACCCCACGGTAGATCCTTATAGCATTGAGTCCCTGCTGAATGGTGAACCGGGGATCTCTGCTATTACATTCGGCATAGAGTTCGACGGAGGATCGCTACGGGACCGCGCCGAGGATCTGGCGTATAGCCTTGGCTACGAAGAGGGTCGCTCAGGAAGGGCGATGGCCTGGACAAAACCGTTGCTATCCTGGGCGTCGTCGCGCCGGATGCCCAGCGTCAAGAAGCTCTACGACAGTGGCAGGAAAGATGGTTCAGAATCCGTGCGTGAGAATCCCACGTTCGACGCCTCCGACTTCTTCGACCAGCCAGACGAACCGGTGGCGAAGAGCAGCCTGCACGCGGTCGAAGACGACCTGCGCAAGTCGGCGGAGCATCGCGACGCGCGTGAGGTGATCGCCGACGAGAAGCTCCTCGCGGCAATCGGCGGGCGGTACGCCTTCTGGCGCAAGACCCCGACGTTCGGCGGCGCGTGGTTCGTCCAACTCGACATGCCGTTCGAGAAGTCTGTCGTCTTCGCGCGCAAGGTGCGCAAGGGTCTCCGAGCCCGCAGCAAGATCCCGGCGAGCGTGCCCATGCTCCATGATCTCACGCTGTACGTTGGCACTGCCTCCGGGGAAGTGATGAGGATCGAGCCATGAGCAATTTCGCCGGTCACTGTGCTGTCTGCCTGAACCAGCAGATGCTCGATGCGCGTAAGCGCATGGTCCTGCATGGCTACCGGCGACCCGGCACCGGGTACATCACTGCCAACTGTCCTGGCGTGAAGTACCCAGCCTGGGAGATATCGCCAGAGGGAGCGATCCACTACCTCGGCATGCTGCGAAGTCATCTTCGGGCAACCCAGGATTATCTCGCGAAGCTCGAAGCTGGGGAGATCACCAGCATCTACGTTCTGCGCGCTCCGACGTACGAAGAGCGTGCGGCGCGTGGTCTCAGAACCGGTCAGTCCACCATCGGCGAAGAGATCGGGACGAATCACCCGAAGTGGCGTCAGGCACTCGACAGCAAGATCAAGCATTCGAGGGACGACATCAGTCGTACGATCAAAGAGATCAGCGAACTCGAACCACGCATCGCAGCCTGGAAGCCTGGGACTCTCATTCCCGTCGAGGAGATCGAGCGGCAGGAGCAGGCAGCGCGGGTCGTCACGATGACGTTCGATCCTGGCGAGGCGATGTGGTCCGCAAAGTCTCAGGCGAACAAGACAATCGCGCAGCACAAGACGGTCGCTGCCGTGGTCGCCGAACTCAAGCGCAAGGGATGGAGCGTCCAGGCAGGAGACCTGCCGCAGGACATCCCGATGAGCGCACACCTCGCGAAGCTCGCGGCCCAGCCCGTGGACCCCAAGAAGAAGAAAATCTCGATCACCAGCAAGCTGGAGCCCGTGTCGGCTCGTGCCCTGCTGGTCGCGTACGAAACGATGACGCCCGAACTGAAAGCCGAGTTCGACATCACCGGGACGAAGCATCTGTACGACCGTGTTCGCTACGCGATCCCTACCAGTTGGGAGCCCACGAGCAGAGGGGCGTACGACATCGACGTGAACAAGCTGCGCGATGAACTCGTGGGTGAGTTCACAAGGAGAATCGAGTGGCGGCAGCAGAGGCAGCAGCGTCGCCGATAGTCCGCGTGATGATCCACGGGGTCTGCTCGCCGATGTACGCGCCCAGCACGTTGAAGCTGATGTACTCGTCGGCCTCCTCGTGAGTCATGCCGTCTCGCTTCACCAGCACGTCGATCATCTTCGCGAGGTCGTACACCGCGACGGGCTCGCTCGCGCAACGCTCGGCGACGCCGACGAGCGCGTCCTCGAACCCGTCCGCCAGGATGATCTCTGCGTCGAGGTCGGCGAGGTCTTCTACGATCTGTTCCCTGGTGAGATGAGTCTGCTTGGCACGCAGAGCACGGATCTCGGCGAGAAGATCGGTCACGTCGAGCGCGCTGTTGGCGATGTCGCACAGATGGTTCGTGCGTGCCCACGCATCACCTTCCGAAGTGCGTCCGCACGCGCCGATGATCTTCTCCGACCGGGCTTCAATCGCTTCTAGTTCTTCGTTGGTCATCGCTGCCTCATTCAGTTCCACGTCGTCGGCGGCATCCACGCGAGAACGATTTTCCTCGGGTAGAATCGGCGGGTGTCGGTCCTCTGCTGTTCGCACAGCTTCGAGAGTCGCTTCCAGAACTTCTGCCCCGACAGCCGGCCATGCCCGTTGCGCTTGCCCCAGTACTCATACGACCGGTACGCATCGGCAGGGCTCATGTGACCGGCCGGATCCGTATGATCGCAGCCGGCGTGGCAGTTCAGGGTGCATTCCTCGAACCACTGCCGGACCTGATCGGAGTCCTGCTGCCACGCATCCTTGGTGATGATCGACGACGCGGGGATCGTGTACTTGCCCTGCCGCTGGAGGTCCGCCGCACCCTTCAGAGCCCACAGCGCGACGCTGGCAAGCTCCGTGGCGATGATCCGCTTCGCGAGGCCGAGTTCCTTCTCGTGGTCCTCGAACTTGCGGTCGAACGGCACCACGATGAACCGCCGCCAGAAGCCGTCGCTCTGGTCGCTGGTGTTCGGCAGGTTGTTCGCCGCGAACAGGTGCCCTGCCTTGGGCGTGAGCGTGAACGGACGCTCGAACTTGCGCTGGGCGATGGTCTCGTCCCCGGTGATGACGCTCTTGAACGACTCCGATTCGAGGATGTCCTTCTCGGGCAACTCGGCGACGGCGTTCAGCCGGCACCCGGCGAGTTCGGCCAGGACGAAGTCGTTGATCCACTTCTGCGGAGGGATCGAGCAGACCGTCGTCCTGGGGAACAGTGCCTTCACGATGTCGATGAGCACAGACTTGCCGTTGCTCGCGCTCGGCCCATACATCACGGTGCAGACGCCGTGTACGTGGGCCTCGCCGACGAGGCACGCGCCGATGAACTGCGCGAGGAACCGGATGCGGTCGTTGCGGTCGTCGGCGAGCACTTCGAGTTCGTCCGTCGAGAGCGATGTCTCTCCCTTCATCGTGAAGATTTCGTCGAGGAACCGGTGGAAGCGCCCAGGCTTCGCAGCCGGGTCGAAGTCGAAGCCCATCGTCGCGTTGGCGCGGAACTCCGCCGAGTGCGGATGCATGGTGACCTCGCTGCCGATCACGGTCACGAAGCCGTTGGTGAAGTGCATCCCGGTCGGGGCGTGTCGGAAGAACTCCTTGTGACGCGCGAGCTTTGCGGCGTAGTTCACGGCTCCGTTGATCGCCGGGTCCGACAGCTTCAGCGGACGCTTCTCGATGATCACGCCAGCGTAGTCACCGACTTTCACGCAGAGGTCATCACGATCAAGCCGTTCCCACAGCCCCTTCTCGTCGCTGTATCGCCAGAAGTACCCCTCGTCGAACACGATGGGCTGCGTCGAGCCCTTCGCCATGTCGCTCAGTAGCTTCACAGCGATCTCGACCGAGTCGCCGCGCACCAACTGCATCGAGCCCACAGCCTTGCCGTGCGCCATGTCGTCGAAGTGCTGCCGGGACTCCTCCTGCCGTTTGGTCTTGCCTGTGTCAGCCGATGTTCCTGGCGCGACGCTACACGCGCTCCCGGCGATCACCTCGACCTCTTTGGGGTCGAGCGGAGGCGAGCACTGCTTCTCGTTGGCCGCGAGCAGCGACGCGAGGACAACCTCCTCGGACATGCCTTTGGCGCGCAGGGAACGGCCCAGCCGGAACAGGGTGTCGTTGCGCTTGCCCTCGGGGATGGCTCCGGCGACGAGCGGCTCTGCGGTGCCTCCTGGGGCTTTCTTCGGTGCCCCCAGCATCGAGCGCAGCCACGCCGGCAGCGGTGCGAGCGGGATGTCTTTCGGGTCGCTCGACGCCTCCCAGGCATAGAGCTTGAGCGAGGCGTGGATGCTGGGCGGCGCGACGATGTAGCCGCCGTCGCCCCTTACGTCCACGCCCTCGGCGAGCTTCGAGACGGAGTTCTTGATCGGCTCGTTGGTCGCGAACAGCAGATGCCGCCCGCCTCCGCCGGTCAGCGACAGGGGCGTGTCGGGGAGCTTCTCGTGGGCATCGACGATGGCTTCCCAGTTGTCGATGCCGTTCTTCTTGTTGTCTACATCGACGACGACGAGCCCGTTGCCGGTCGCGAGGCCGATGTTCGCCTTGGGCCACTTGCCCCACCACTCGCGGATCTTGTCTTCGTTCGTCGTGGCTTCCTTCAGCCCCTTCGAGTTACGCGGGTGCTTGCCGCAGTTCTTCCCGCAGTCGCTCTTGTTGCACGAGCAGCGCGACGGATACCCGGTCACTGGATCGAGCTTCGGAGACCCTGTAACGGGGTCGATCTCGGTGACCGGGATGGCTGTGTGCAGCGGGAAGACGCGCAGGCCCATGCTGGCGTAGGCGAGCGCGTGGTCGAGCATGGTCGGCTCGGCGAGGATCTGCTCAGTCATCATCGTTCACCCCGTGCGCTGTCGAAGAACTTGATCACGTCGGCGATGTCCTGGGTCTCGCGCATCCCGTACGGCAGGGCGCGACGCACGGCGTGCAAGTAGCGACCGCGCACGCTCTGCTGATCGAGCAGTGCGATGACGCCGATGTCTCCCCTGTGCCGGATGAGCCGCCCGACCCACTGCTTCAGGTCGATCAGCATCGCCGGCACGTAACACGCACTGCGCCAGACGTGCTCGCCCAGCCGGATCTTGAGCAGTTCATCGACCATCGTGTGCGGCGCGAACGGCAGCTTCCAGATCGCGACGCACTCCAGGGCATTGCCCGGCACGTCGAACCCCGTGCCGAACGTCTTGCTGCCCACGAGGCACGAGGTGGGGTCTTCGCGGAACTTCCGGCTCAGCGTCGTGGCAGTGAACTCGTCCTGCATGTACACGACGTGGTCGAGACCGGAGATCGCCCGCTTCGCGACCTCCATGTCGTCTCGCCTGGAGCACAGCACGAGCGTCCTGCCGCCCGCGACGTATACGAGGTCTCGCGCTGCCTGGGAAGCCGCGTCGTTGTACTCCTCCCTGCGCCACGACGGCGGCATGACCTTCGGGACGTACATCAGGGCGCACTTCGAGAAGTCGAACGGGGTAGGCGCGATGTACGTGATCGCGTCGGCCGGCATGCCGAGTTGGCGTCTGGCGTAGTCCCAGGTGCCATCGGGTGACAGCGTCGCCGAGATCACGATGGTGGACTTGGACTGCTTGTAGACGGTCTGGAGGAACCCGCCGATCTCGACGGGCATCGCGCGAATGTGGACAGCCATGTTGTGCCGCAGATCCGTCGCGAGGATCGACACGGCGCGGTTGCGGTCCTCCATCTTCAGGGCTTCGACCACGTCGATGGTCGAGAGCAGAATCTCGTTTTCGTCTTCCTTGTGAGCCTGCTGAAGCTTCGTGAGCAGGGTCTCTGCGGTGAGCCGGATCGCATCGACCTCGGCGCATGGATACAGCAACGCCTCGAACACGTCGCCGTGATGGTTGTCGGGGATGCGCGAGGAGGCGTACGCGCAGACCTGCTTGTCGAGCAGGCGAGCCGCGTCGGTGATGTCCTTGCGCTTCTCTGACTCGGCACCTTTGGCGATGTGCCCGATGCTGCGATCCGTCGTGAAGCGTTCTCGCAGCTTGGACACGATCTCGTGCCCCTCGTCGAGCACGACGTAGTCGAACGCGCCCAGCAACGCGCTGTCGAGTTGGTAGTTCCACATCAGCACGTCGAGGTTCGTCACGACGATCCTGGCAGTCACCGCTCGCGCTCGTGCCTTGTACAGATGGCACTGGCAGTCGTCGTCGGCGAAGTACTCGCAGCCGTTCTTCCTTTCCCTCACCGTCTTGCAGGCGTCGCCGCTGATGGTCACGAGCTTGGTGAGGGCTGACCGCTCTTCGTACTGCGACAGATCGTGGTTGCCCGCGTCGATCCAGTCGAAGAGCTTGTCGAGTTGCGCGACTTCCTGCGGCGGAAACTTGCGATGCCGCGCCCTGACGTTCAGATCCTCGTGCTGGCAGACGTAGTGCGACCGTCCCTTCATCACGGCGTAGGTCACCTTCTCGCCCATCGTCTCAGCCACGATGGGGATGTCTCGCGCGATCTGATCGACCAGAGCGTTGGTCGAGACGGCGATGACGGTGCGTGCCCGGTGCTTCGCGGCGTGATGCACCGCGCTCGCGAGGTACGCGATGCTCTTGCCGATGCCTGTTGGACCCTCGATCATCGCCTGCTTCTGCGTCGCGAACGCCTCGGCGACGCGCAGCGCGATCTGATGCTGCCCTTCTCGGTACTCCTTGCCGCTCGTGACAATCGAGCCGGTCGGAGAGAACAGGGTTTCGACGTAGTCGTAGCGTTGACCCTCGGCGGGTCCGGTGACATGATCACTCATCTCGATCTCCTTCGACCTCTCACAATTCCTGCCAGGGAGTGAGAGGTCGAACCTATTTCAGCCCACCCGAATTCACCATTCTGCTCCCCACGAGCGCATCGCATCACGCGCTTCGTCGAGTGTCCTGACCACAGCGATCTCTCCTCCGTACCTGCGCACCATCCCGTGGAACGCAGTCTGTTCTGGGCGTACCCTGCCGTCTTCCGACTTCGCCTCGATGCCGATCCAGCGACCCCGCTGCGCCCGCACGATGTGCCCGCATTGGTCGCACGTTTCAGACGATCCCAGGATGCCCGCAAGGTCGGGGAACCCAGGCACTCCGAAGCGGATCAGCCGCCCGTCTGCGTCTCGTGCTGCGCCCACATGGAACCGCAGTAGCCGGCCGTTCTTCAGACGACCAAACTCCTGGCGCAGATCGTGGAGCAGTTGGCTCTCGCTCATCGGACAGCCACACTACCACCACGAGACAGTTCGGCGATGCGGTTCTCTACCCATCTGGAGCCGAATCCTTTGCTGGCAGCAACGCGCTCCAGCTTGATGCGCTCAGCCACTACATCTAGTGGTAGCCATGCAGGCCAGTCATACCCCTTGGGCCAGTGTCCAAACTTCTTGTGAAACTGACGCTTGACGAAGTCTCGCGACAGTGTTCTCCCGACCTCGCAGAGCCTGTAGAACTCTGTCCGCTTCTGATCGGGTGTCGGCGCGTATGACACCTCGACGAGCATGCCTGGGAGTGTCGTCACCGACTGGGATTGACTGACGAACATGGTATTGCACTCGGGGCAGCGTGACAGGTGTGACGGCACCACTGCGAAGCACTGCTGACACAGCTTCAGCGGCGTGCCGACGACTGGCGCGGCCTTGCGCTTCGCCTTGCCTTCGAGCGTCCACTCCCGGTCGGCGTGCGGCGCACCGAGCCGGAGGGTGTTGTCGCTGTGATCGAGGATCAGCGCAGCGCGCTTCCCGTTCGCCGCCCGAAGCGCACGCCCGCACATCTGGACCCAGAGGGCCACGCTCTCGGTGGGGCGAGCGCAGATGATGCACTGGAGCCCCTTGTGGTCGAACCCCGTGGTCAGGATCTGCACGTTGCAGACGACCTTCGTCTCGCCGCTCCGCAGCCTCGCCAGGACGGCATCGCGCTCGGAGTCGGGCGTGGTGGCATCGACGTGCTCTGCGGGCACTCCTGCGGCGAGCAGGGCGTCGCGGCAGGCAATCGAGTGCTCGACCGACACCGCGAACAGGATCGTGCTCATCCCCTGGGCGTGGCGCAGGTACGTCGAGACGATGTCGCCGATCAGTTGCGACTTGTTGCACGCCTCGGCGAGGCCGCGCTGCTCGAAGTCGCCGCCCGCGTGCTTCACCTTGGACAGGTCGGGGACGGACGGGCGGAACATGCGTGCCGGGACCAGAATTCCAGCCTCGATCAGTTCGCTCGGCCGCGCAATCGTGACGATGCGACGGTAGATCGCGTCCATCGCTCGCCCGTCGAGCCGCCACGGGGTCGCCGACAGCCCGATGACCTGGGCGTGCGGGTAGTGCGCGAGCGTGCGCTGGATCGACTGCGTGGCGACGTGCAGATGCGCCTCGTCGATCACCACGAGATCCGCCTCGGGGACCACGTCACGCCGCGCCAGGGTCTGCACGGTGCCGACCTGCACGGGTGCCGTGGGGTCGGCTCGGCGTGACGCCTGGACGATGCCGACGTGGAGCCCGTGCGACCGGAATTCTGC
>Ga0315283_10003003_pt1 | contig 14333 bp, 18 predicted proteins | sample YL17G09_0_MG_FD_204541 | JGI IMG/M metagenome (GOLD analysis project Ga0315283, IMG submission 204541) | Sediment microbial communities from Yellowstone Lake, YNP, Wyoming, USA - YL17G09_0 | ecosystem: Environmental > Aquatic > Freshwater > Lake > Sediment | place: USA: Wyoming | collected... | reverse complement strand
TGCAGAGCAGGCACGAGAAGACTGGCTCGACCTCGGCCTTCACGCGGTCGTCCAAGCCGAGGAGCACGTAGCGGAACAGCTTGCGCGGCTGGACGTCGACGCCCATCGGGCAGATGGCGGAGCACACCCCGCAGTTCATGCAGGCGTCGGCGTTGAACTCGTCGGAGCGCTCGAGCTCCGCCGCCAGCCCGGGGTTCACGAGAGCCGTCATGAGCCCTCCCTCTCCACCACTTGGTAGCGGAAGTAGCCTTCGTCGGTGACTTCTTTGATCTCGCCGAGCCAGCCGTACTTACGGAGGCCCATGACCCAGAACATCACTTCGTGGGACGGGCGCTCGACGGCCACCGCGATCTCGGGCACCGTCAACGGTCCGTCCGCCAGCGCCGCCAGGATGCGGCGGCGCATGACCTGTTCGTCGCGGACGATCTCGCGCACGCTGCGATTCCCCGGGGTGGCATCCTTGATCGTCGTGCCGCCGGTGGTCGGTGTCATGAGCAGCTCACCTCCAGGAGGCCGTCGATCATGGCTTTGATCTGAGCGTCGGTGTAGCCCTGCAGGTCGACGGCATCGGTGGGGCACACCGGCACGCAGCCGCCGCAGCCCTTACAGGCGGTCTTGATGACCCCGGCGACCGCCTTGCCTCCCGCCTCGATCTGCTCGATGGCAGCGTACGGGCAAGCGTCGAAGCATTTGCCGCACCAGGTGCAGGCGTCGGCGCTGACCAGCGCCACCATGGGGTCGAGCTCGGCGAAGCCGCGCTTGAGCATGGCGCCGCTCTGGGTGACGGCCGCGAGGCCGCTGGCGACGGCCTCGGCCGAGTTCTTGGGCGACTGGCAGGCTCCGCAGATGAGGACGCCGTCCACGATCGTCTCGACCGGACGGAGCTTTGGATGGATCTCGTTGAAGAAGCCGTCGTTACCCACCGGCAGCTTGAGCACGCTGACCAGCTCGCCGTTCTCGCGCGGCACCATGCCGGTGACGAGCACGACGAGGTCGGCCGGGATGGCCACTTCTTCGCCGCCAGTGAGCAGGTCCTTGGTCGTGACCTTGAGGCCGCCGGAAGCAAGCTTCTCGACCGCCGGCGGCTCATCGTCGGGCACGCGCAGGTACAGCGAGCCCTTCTCGCGTGACTCGTTCCACAGCAGCTCGTACTTGCCGTAGGTGCGCATGTCGCGGTAGAGGTGATACTGGCGCAGGCCGGGGTCGCCCTTGGCGGCCGCCTCGAGCGCCGCGTCCACTGCCGCGGTGCAGCAGTAGCGCGAACAGTACGTGTGGCCGCCTTCGACGTCCTCGCTCTGGCGGCTGCCGACGCAGTAGATGTAGGCGATGGTCTTGACCGGCCGGCCGTTGTACTTCAGCGGGCCGGCCGATTCGTCCACCATCTTCTTGAAATCGGGCAGCGTGACGACGCCGTCGATGCCGTAGCCGAACTCGCCGACCACCGGCTGATAGGTGTCGAAGCCGGTGGCGACGACGATCGAACCGACGTCGACGGTGATGGTCTCAAGCCGTTCACCTTGTACGGCGATCGTCGCCTGGAGGTTGCCGAAGCTGCCGGACTTGCTCATCACTTCCGCGTTCGTGAACACAGTGATCGCCGGGTTTGCGCGCACCTTGTTCTCGAGAGTGGCGATCAGATCGGCGCCGTTGCGGCCGTGCGGGTACATGTGGCCGAAGCCGGTGACCCAGCCGCCGAGTCGGGGAGCCTTCTCCACGAGATAGACGGTGAGTCCGATCTCGGCCAGCCCCAAGGCCGCGCGCAGGCCGGCGATGCCGCCGCCGACGACGAGGCTCTTCGGCGTCGTCTCCACGACGATGGGCTCGAGCGGTTCGGTGAGACGCGTGCGGTTGATACCGGCGCGCACCAGGCGCACCGCCTTGTCGGTCGCGCCTTCCTCATCATCGGTGTGCGTCCACGAGCATTGCTCGCGAACGTTTACCTGGGTGTACTGGAAGGGGTTCATGCCGGCGCGTTTGGCGACGTCCCGGAAGGTGACCGTGTGGAGCTTGGGCGAGCACGAGGCCACGACGAGCGCGTCGAGGCCCTTTTCATGGGCATCCTCAATGATCTCCTGCTGGGTCGAATCTGAGCAGGTGAACATCGCCGAACGCGCCACCACCACGTCGGGGTCGTGCTCCACGGCGGCGACGACCTTGTCGACGTCGACGTAGTCACTGATGTTGCCGCCGCACTGGCAGACGTACACGCCGATCTTGCGGCCGCTCATGACGCCACCTTCGCTTTCGCTTCTTCGCTCACATGCACTCGTTCCAGGTGAGCGGCGGCCTGTGCGACCGCGGCGCCCGCGTGGAGGATGGAATCGGGGATGTCCTTGGCGCCAGCGGCCGAGCCAGCGACGAAGACGCCGGGGAGGTTGGTACGGCCGGGGTCGAGGTCTTCGTCGGCCTCGCCGACGTAGTAGTAGTCGTCGAGCGCCAGGGCGCCGTCCTCGAAGAGGTGCTGCGCCTCGGCGTTGGGCTGCACGCCGACGGCCAGCACGACCATGTCGTGCTCGGCTTCGGCGAGCGTGCTGCCGTTCTCGATGTCTTCGTAGCGGAGCACGAGGTTGCCCTCGTCGGTCTCGGTGATGCCCGAGACGCGGCCCTTGACGAAGTTGGCGCCCATGTCCTTGGCCTGCTGGTAGAACTCGTCGTAGCCCTTGCCCACCGAGCGGACGTCGATGTAGTAGACGGTGACGTCGGCGAGCGGCAAGGCGCCCATGATGAGCTGATTCTGCTTGACCGAGTACATGCAGCAGATCTTGGAGCAGAGCGGATTGCCGACCGTGTCGTCGCGCGAGCCGGTGCACATGACGTAGGCGATGTTGTCCGGCACCCGGCCGTCGCTGGGGCGGAGCACGGCGTTGTAGGGCCGCGTCGGCGCCAGCAGGCGGTCCATCTGCATGCCGGTGATCACGTTCTTGTAGCGGCCGTAGCCGTACTGCGGCTTGGCGTCGGCCGGGAAGAGCTTGAAGCCCGTGGCCAGGACCACGCTGCCGACCTCGGCCTCGATCTCCTCGCCGACCATGTCGAGCTTGATCGCGTCGGCGGGGCACGCGTCCACGCAAGCGTGGCACTCGGAGCACACGCCGCAGTCGAGGCAGCGGGCGGCGCCGAGGAACGCTGCGTCCTCGGTCATCGGGCCCTCGGTCTCGCCGAAGTCGGTCGGCGAAGCGCTCATCACGACGCTCGATTCGAACGGCTCGCGGCGGTCGTAGACGTCCTGCCGCCCGAGCACCTCGGCCTTGTCCGCGACGGGCAGCATCTCGTCGAAGCCGTCGGTGGTGAGCTCGGCGCCCTGCAAGTAGCGGTCGATCATGAAGGCCGCGCGGCGGCCTTGGCCTACCGCGGTGGTGATCATCGTCGGGCCGGTGACGACGTCGCCGGCGGCAAAGACGTGCGGCACCGCGGTCTGGAGCGTCGCGGGGTCGGCCTTGAGCGTGCGGTTGGGATTGGTCTCGAGGCCGAATGCCTCGGTGTCGGCGCCCATGCCTGCCGCGACGATCACGACGTCGCACTCGAGGCTCATGCGCTGGCTCTCGTCGTACTCCGGGTGGAAACGGCCGTCGGGGTCGAACACGCAGGTGCAGACTTTGAGCTCGGCGCCCTGCACGCGACCTTCACCGGTGAAATGATCGATGCCCCAGCCGTCGTGCAGCGTGATGCCCTCTGCCCGAGCCTCTTCGACCTCGAAGTCGTGGGCCGGCATCTCCTCGCAGGGCTCGAGGCTGGCCTGGGCGACGGAGGCCGCGCCCAGGCGCCGTGCCGTGCGCGCCGCGTCGATGGCGACGTTGCCGCCGCCGACCACGAGCACGTTCTTGCCGGCCAGGTCGACGCCTTGGTCCAGCTTGACGGCGCGGAGGAAATCAAGCGCGCTCTGGACGCCGTCCAGATCGTCGCCAGGTACGCGGAGGCCCACGGACTTGTGCGTGCCCGTCGCCATGAGGACGGCGTCGTAGCCCTCGTTCTTGAGCGCGGCGACATCGTCGACGCGCGTATCGGTCGCGATCTCAACGCCGATGGCGGTGACGTTGCTCACGTCATCGGCGACCACGTCATTGGGCAGGCGGTACGCCGGGATGCCAAGACTCAGCATGCCGCCCGGCGTGGGCGCCGCCTCGAAGATCTTGACGCCGTAGCCCTTGAGGGCGAGCTGCCAGGCGGCGGTCAGGCCGGCAGGGCCCGAGCCGACGACGGCGACCCTCTTGCCGTTCTGCTCGGGCTTCTCCACGGCCTTGGGCTCCGTCTGGCCGTACCGCTGGTCGGCGATGAAGCGCTTGAGGCGGCGGATCGGCAGCGGGCCTTCGAGCTCGCCGCGCGTGCATTCGTCCTCGCAGGGCGCGTAGCAGGCGCGCCCGAGGCTGCCCACGAGCGGCGTCGTCTCGAGCACCAGGTCGAAGGCCTGGTCGTATTCGCCGCTGCGCACGCGGGCCACGTAGCCGTGCGCCTTGATACCCGCCGGGCATTCGTAGGTGCACGGCGAGACACCCTCACGGGTGATGACAGCCTTCTTCGGAACGGCTTGCGGAAAGGCGATGTACGCTGCCCTCCGCGACACCATGTCGGCGTTGAACTCGTCGGGCACCGCCACGTTGCAGGCCATCTCGCACTGGCGACAGCCGGTGCAGGCGACCTCGTCGATGAACTTGGGCTTCTGCTTGATCTTGGCGTGGTAGCCGCCGTTGCCGTCGCTGCGGATGCCGTCGACCTGAGCGTACGTGAGTACGTCGATATTGGGGTGGTGGATGGTGGCGGCCATCTTGGGAGTGGAGATGCAGCTGGCGCAGTCGAGCGTGGGGAAGACCTTGCTGAGCAGGATCATCTTGCCGCCCACGCTGGCATCCTTCTCGACGACGAGCACCTTGAAGCCCATGTCGCCGAGCTTGAGTGCCGACTCCATCCCCCCGATGCCGCTGCCGACCACCAGAGCGTCGTACTTCATGCGGTCGCCTTTCGCGAGGGTCCCAGGCCGGCCAGGGACGTCGAATACTCGTGCATGTAGTTCGTGAAGGGCTCGGCGCAGACCGAGCAGATCGCAGCCATGCGCACGCGCTGCGGCTCGTAGCCGCCTTCAATGAGCAGCGCCTGCGCATCCGTCATGATGCCGGCCGTGCGTTGGCTGCAGTCGGTCAGGTAGGCGCACTCCTCGCCGTCGGCGGCGATGAAGACGCCGTCGAAGCCTTGCTCCACGGCGTACAGCACCCAGCTCGGCTTGATGCCGCTTGTGCAGGGCAGGCTGATCACTGTGACGTTGGGCGAGTAGTGCATGTGTGAGCTACCTGCCAGGTCGATGCCGGGGTCAGAGATGTTGTTTGTGCTGAAGACCAGGATCCGCGGGGCGAACGCCTGGTCCTCGTGTGCTTGAGGCTCGGCCGTCATTACTTCATCTTCTTGACGTACAGCTTCATGAACCCGGGCTCTTCGATGATGCCCAAGTACTCGTGACCCATCTTCTTGCACCAGGCGGGAATGTCTTTCTGGGTGCCGCTGTCGGTGGCCATGACTTCCATGACGCCGCCCACAGAGACGCTCGGGATGCCCTTCTTGGCGGCCAAAATGGGGCCGGGGCACGACGTGCCGCGGGCGTCGACGACTTTCTCTACCTGAATGGTGCTGAGGTCTTCTGCCATGATGCTCTCCTTCGCAACGACGCTTGTGCTTGTGTTCCTTTTCGCAAGCTTGGGCCTGCTGAAGGCCGCTTACTTGGTTCGTACCTTCGGTCTGCGGTCTGTCCCCTGGCTCGGTATGGCTGGTGCGTCAGGCCGGCGTGGCCGCGGAAGTCGCCGCCCCCGTCGTCACCGGCTGTTGCCGGGTGGCGTCGAGGAGCTCGGCCGCCTGCAGCGATTCGCCCTGCGCAAGGTGCTGCTCCACCAGCGCCTCACGGATCAGGGCACACGCCTGGATGAACTTCATGTTGGTGACGTGGTAGTAGACGGTCTGACCGTCTTTGCGTGAGGCGACGAGCCGGCGCTCCTTGAGGACGCGAAGGTGCTGCGAGACGTTGTGCACCGAGATACCGATCTCGGCGGCGAGGTCGCCGACGCACTTCTCGCCGTCGCCGATGGCGTGCAGGAGCGCCTGACGATGCTCATTGGCGAGCGCTTTGCAGAGCTCGGCGTGCATGCGGTAGACGGGCTGAAGGTCGGCTGATGGAACGGCTGAGGTGTTGTCCTGTATTTGCATACTTCCTTATATACGACATCTGAGGAGCTGGGTCAAGTGCAAGCGTTCACAAGTGCGTGCGGGCCAAGGGCGTGCGGTAGTGTTGACGCCATGACCGTGACGAGCTTCGAAGGCAAGATCCCGGCGATCGGGGACGGTTGCTGGATTCACCCGTCAGCTGACGTGATCGGCGACGTTCGCTTGGGCGCCCGCTGCTGGATCGGGCCGGGCGCTCGTCTTCGCGGCGACTACGGCAGCATCGTGTTCGGGGACTGCTGCGCGGTGGAGGACAACTGCGTCGTCCACGCGCGCCCCGGCGAGACCTGCACCGTCGGCTCGTGGGTCACGCTGGGCCACGGCTGCGTGGTGCACAATGTGGCCTTGCTCGGCGACTACACCGTGGTCGGCATGGGCGCCGTGGTGAGCGACTGGGCCGAGGTCGGCGAGTGGGGCGTGGTCGCGGAGGGCGCGGTGGTGCCGCAGCGCGCCGTGGTGCCGGCGGCGAGGATCGCCGCCGGTGTTCCGGCGCGCCTCCTCGAGCGCGTCGTCGACGACGAGTACCGCGCCGCCTGGCGCGGCTTCAAGCAGATCTACATCGATTTGTGCGAGCGGTACCGCACCGGTCTGGGTACGTAGTCCGCGCGCGTCGCGGGCGGGCTACGCGGCCGGCCGACCAGCGTCAGGCGTACGCCAGCCGCGTCTCCCCGTCGGTCAGCACGTGCTGGATGCGGCGCTGCCAGTCCGCTGAATCCCACGTCCCCAAGGCTCGATGGGTCTGATAGTAGTTCTCGGGGATCGGGTGGGTGCCCATCACGACCTCCAGGCCGTACTTGGCGGGCAGGAACTCAGTGAATGCATCGATGCTGGGGCAGGGCGGATAGCCGACCACGAGACCGGTGGCCAGGTGGACCACCTCGGCGCCGTTCTTCTTCATCTCCGCCGGCGCGTACTCCACATTACCGCCGGGGCATCCGCCGCAGGTGGTGAAGCCGACCAGTTCGATCTCCTCGTTCTCGTAAAGGGCGAAAGCCCCGTCCCGGTCGCGCATCGCCCGCAGGCACTTGCCGCCGGCACAGTTGTGATAGCGGTCGCAGATGATGATGCCGATCTTCTTCATGCCCGTTGCCTCTCTTCCGGGATGGGCGGCATTCGCGCAGACCCGCTCGCGAAGGCCACAGCGACTCTCGATCGCCCACGAAGCATACAGCGTCGAACGCTCGAGGCTGACCCAGGTGCGCGCAGAATACCGCGCCCAAGCTGCGCGGCGAGCTCGCCCTCGGTGTCGCCACGAACTATCTGACGGGAATCGTCCTCACCGGAGCCTACTTCGTCCTTCTTCGTCGCAGCGGCCTCGGGCCGAGCCCAGCCAAGGCCACCGCGTACGGTCTCGCGACCAGCGTGCTCCCGCTCCTGGTCCTCCATCCGTCCATGGGCTACGGCTGCTGCCCCCGACGCAGCGACGATGCCGCCAGCCTGGTGCGCCTCATGCTGCTCGGGCACACGGCGTTCGGCGCCGGCATCGGGCTGTGGGCGGCGCTTCTGCGGGGCCGCGCGTCGGCCCCATGAATGGCGCCGCCGCGATTCACCAGGCGAAGGGGATGAAGCGCCGGTGCACGCGCCGTTGGTACTCAGCGTAGTCGGGGTGTTGCTCGAGGAGCCACGCCTCTTCACGGCGGCGCTTGGCTTCGAGGAACGCCGCCGCAAGCCCCAGGGGCACAAGCGCCAGCGGTGAAGAGACCAATGCCCATCCCAGCATGGCCAGCAGGGCCCCGCCGTACATGGGATGGCGCACAAGCCGGTAGACCCCGCTGTTCCTCAGGGACCCTTCCGCCACCGGCTTGGGGAACGGCGTAAGCTGGCGGCCGAGGCTGGCGCCGCCGCCGACGAGCAGGACGGCGCCGCTCAGGGCGGCGAGGCCGCCTGCCGCCGCGAGCCAGGCGCTCGCCGCCGGCGGCCACTGCGGCCCGACGATCCCGGCGCCGACGGCCGCGGCGGCGAGGGCCACTTGAAGAGCGACCCAGCCCTCGCCTTTGCGGCCGAGCGCCGGCAGACGGCTTGACGCCGCGCGCGCGGGCTGCGTTGCGTGCCCCACGTGCGGTGAGACATCCGCCGCCGTCATGACAAGGCCCCGATCACGGGCATGCCAGTGCCGCTACCGACCTGCTCCCCATGCCGCCGGCTGACGGCGGTCGCCAAGACTGCGAGCCCGACGAACGCGGCCAGCCCGGACCACACGACCACTTCGCTCACCCACTGCCGTGCGTCTGCGAGGAGCGTGAGGCCGACGGCCGCACAGGCGACGCCTCCCAGCGTGATGCGTCTCACTGTGACCATCTCGGTCAGCGGCCACCCGATGACGGCGAGCGGCCACCACTGGCCGATCGTCTGGCTGGAATCCACGACACCGGCGGCGTCGAGCAGGCCGCAGATCCCCACGTTGAGCAGCACGATCCCGATCCACACAGCACCTGGTTTCATCTCTTCCTCTCCTTTGACCCTGGATTATGATTCGATGCTTCGACGAGTATCGAACTACACGACGAAAAGAGGGGGCACGGACTCATCCGGCCGAGCCTCTCGCGAAACCCTCGAGCTCGCGCAGCACTTCCGGGTCGACCCAGCAGTGAAGCCTTTGCCCGCTCTTCTCGCAGGTGATGAGCCCTGAGCCGCGCAGCTCTTTCACGTGATGGGAGACGGTCGAGAGCGAGAGCCCAAAGCGCTCGGCGATCTGAGAGAGGCTGTCGGCCGCCTGGGCCTCGATGCAGCCGTCTTCGCCACAGTCGCGCACGAGTTCGAAGATCGCGAGACGCGTAGGATCGCTCAATGCCTTGAACACCTTTGCCATGTCTGCCATAGGGGCTCCTCCTTCGATACTTGTCGAAGTAGAGGAGAGTATGGACGCTTGGAAACCCCCTGTGGCGTGACCTGCATCGTCGGCCATAGGATGCGCGCAGCAGGATCGGCAACGCTGGGAGAAGGCCATGGAGAGATTCGTCGCGTTGCTGCGGGCGGTGAACGTCTCGGGCCAGAACAAGATACCGATGGCCGAGTTGCGGCGCGCGCTGGGCGAGCTGGGGCTGACCGGAGTGGAGACGTATCTGCAGAGTGGCAACGTGGTGTTCGACGCGGATGGCGACGATGCGGCGGAGCACACTGCGGCGATCCACGGTCTGATCGAGCGCGAGTTCGGTCACGACGTGCGCGTGCTGGTACTGACGGCGGCGGAACTGGCGCATGTCGCCGCCGCGAACCCGTTGCTCGCCGGCGGCGCCGACGAGAAGTCGCTGCACGTGACGTTTCTGTTGGCGCCGGCGGACGCGGACGGTTTCGCCGGTCGCGAGCTCCCGGCGCAGGAGGGCGAGCGCGCGGAGCGCGCCGGGCCCGTGATCTACCTCTACCTGCCGCACGGTTACGGCCGCACGAAGCTGAACAACTCCTTCTTCGAGCGCGCCCTCAAGACGCCCGCCACCACCAGGAACTGGCGCACGGTGTGCGCGCTCGCCGAAATGAGCACGCGCGGCTCGTGACCGACTGGGACGCGCGCGACTACGTCGCCCATTCGAGCGCGCAGCAGACGTAGGCGCGCGAGCTCATCCTCCCGACGCCGAGGGCGTGATCCGCGTGCGGATGGTGCGGCTGGAGGTGGAGGCGATAGCAGCTCGACGCCGGTGCCGAACGGTCTGACTCGCGGCATCCGGCCGCTCCTCGCGTATACTCAGCCCAGCCACGGACAGTTCGCGATGGGATTGGAGACAGCGATGGCGAAAAGAGCGAAGCCCGCACCGAAGCCGGAGCTCGTGGAGGTCTGGCTGTGGGACCCGGACCAGAAACGCCCTCCGTTCGACCACAAGACCACACCGCTGGAGTACCTCCCCGCCGACGGGCCGCTGCCCCGGCCAGGAGACATCATCTTCCTACCGAGGAACGTGACCGGGGACACCAAGAAGCAGGCGTTCGGCTACGGAGGCACGCGCACGCCGTTCCGGGTGGTGGAGTGCGGCTTTGTATACGCTCGTGAGAAGGGCGAGAAGTTCGACCCGCTCGATCCCAAGCCGGCCGTTCGCGCCAAGACCACCGTGCACGTCAAGCGTCTCAGCGAGAGTGAGGCCTATGACGACCGCGGCTGGGAGCGGGAGCCGGTCGTCTGACCAACGTCGCTCTCCGAAGAGCGCCATAGGCCCCTTGACTAATTCTCACGAAATACTATCTTTCACGCAGAGTGAAAGAAGGTATTCCGTGAAAATAGAGTTGACAGAGGCACTCTCCAGTACGGCACAGCTCGCCATGGCCGTCGATATCCTGCGCGAGCGCGTTCCACAGGGATGGCGGGTTGACGTCGCTGTCCGGCCCCGCACCGCTGAGGGTCGTGCGCATGGGATCATCTCGGTGAGTTCCCCTGATGGCACCGCCGCGGACATCGTCGTCGCGTACAAGACCAGACTCGATCCGGCGAATGTCGGTGTCGCCCTGTCTCAGCTCGACCGCTGGCCGCTGGCCCAACCGATGGTCATGGCGCCGTTCCTCAGCGTGGGCGCCAGGCGGGCTCTCCGGGAGCGCGGGGCCAGCTGGGCAGATGCAACGGGCAACTTCCGTGTCGCTCTTGATCGGCCGGCTCTGTTCATCGAGCTCGAGGGCGCCACGAAGAACCCTCTCCGTCGCAGTGGTGTGCCCCTGAAGTCCCTGAAGGGCCCCGGTGCGGCCGCCGTCGTGCGCGCTCTCGTGGACTACCGACCTCCCTACTCCCTGAGCCAGCTCGGGCTCAAGACGGGTCTGCCCAGTGCCAGCCTGTTCAGAGTCGTCGACCTGCTGCAACGGGAGTCTCTCGTCGAGAAGCAGAGCAAACGTGGTCCAATCGTCGCTGTGGACTGGGCGGGCGTGCTCACGCGATGGTGCGAGGACTACTCGCTGATCGGGTCTAGCCGAGTGCTGTCGGCGGTGGAGCCGCGTGGGGCCGACGCGCTGCTCAACAAGTTGCGCGTCACGGACGCGGAGTACGCGCTCACCGCCTCGGCAGTCGCGTGGCGCGTCGCGGCTGTGGCTCCGAGCCGGCTGATCGTCATCTACACCGAGGCACCTGAGGCGATCGCCTCCGACCTTGGCGTGACGCCGACCGATGCCGGAGCCAACGCCCTGCTCGTTCAGCCCTTCTCACCCGTCCTCATGCAGCGGACGGAGACGCGCGACGGGCTCCGCTGCGCGGCGTTGAGCCAGGTCGCTGCTGACCTCCTCACCAGCCCCGGACGCGGCCCGGCGGAGGGTGAAGCTCTGATCGCCTGGATGAGAGAGAACGAGGACGCGTGGCGCCAGACGCTGTCTATGTAGCCTCGCGCCGGTCGCTGCTTGACGCCCTGGATGCACTCGGCGATCACCGGCACTGCCTCGTGCTCATCGGTGCCCAGGCCGTCTATGTCCACGCGCCCGATGACGATCTCGCGGTGGCGCCCACGACCACCGATGCGGATCTCGGGCTGGACCCCGACCTGCTCGCCGACTTGCCGCTGCTAGAGCAGGAGGAGGGCGAAGGTGCGACTCGCCGACGGCAAGGAGCGCACCATCCAGCACATGATGTGCACCACCTTCTGGCACCCCGACGGCACGCCGATGTCGGCCCAGCAGTTCATGGAGCTGCTCTTCGGCAGGCTGCCCGAGTTCTTCTCACACGAGGCCGAGCTACGCGCCCTCTGGAGCCAGCCCGACACGCGGAAGAAGCTGCTCCAGGGCCTCGCCGAGAAGGGCTTCGGCAGCGACCAGCTCTCCGAGATGCAGAAGATCATCGACGCTGAGAAGAGCGACCTCTTCGACGTGCTCGCGCACGTGGCGTGGGCGCTCCCGACCGAGACCCGCGAGGAGCGCGCCGCCCGCGCCCAGGTCGCCATCCACGAGGAGTTCAGCGACAAACAGCAGGCCTTCCTCGACTTCGTGCTCTCGCACTACGTCCGCGTCGGCGTGCAGGAGCTCGACCAGGAGAAGCTCGGCCCGCTGCTGCGGTTGAAGTACCACGACTCGATCGCCGATGCGCTGGCCGATCTCGGCAAAGCGGCAGACATCGGGCGGATCTTCGCCGGGTTCCAGAAGTACTTGTACCAGCCGCAGGCGGCTGCCTGACGCTCTCTCGGTCCGACTCGATTCGTCCACCATTTTTGTGGTCGTCGTGTCGTCGTAGACTCGCGTCATGACCTTCCATTTCCGCATTTTGCCCAAGAACGGCGGCTTGCCGACCGAAGTATCAAATGATACTTTTCTAATCGGCCGGGGAATGCTCGATGTGGGTAGCGCAGCATGACCAAGCGTCGACATGCTCGCGAGGTGCTGCCCGGTGATCCGATCAGAGATGTCATCCAGAGCCTGGCAGCAGACCGAAGGCGGGTGCACTTCGATGAAAGAGTCGTTGGAGCCATGTTCGCGATGGGTATCACGTTCGCCGGAGTCAGGGAGCTGGTCCAGTCGGCAGCAGCCGGCGATTGCCGGTTGTGGACGACCAGGACCCAGCACGCGAGCGGCCTGATGGGGCAGACGATCTACCAGATCTGTCCAGAGTGCGCCGGGTTCGACGTCTTCATCGAGTTCAAGATCGCTCCCGATCAGGAGCTCTGGGTGTTCTCGGTCCACGAAGACTCGGAGAAAGGGAAGTTCAGATGAGCCTTCAGTGTGCATCGTGTGGCGACATGACGCTGGATGATCGGCACGGTGACTTCTCATACGAGTGGCCCGCGGACCTTTCGCGGAAGCCCTCCGTCTTCCGGAGCGCGGATTGGCGGGAGTGTCGGAGATGCGGGGCGGTAATCCTGTCGCCGTCACTGGTCGCTAGGATCGAGGCCAAGAGGTACAAGATCGCCGGCCTGCTCACGCCCGCCGAGGTCAAGGCTGCGCGGACGCGACTCGGACTCACCCAGGTCGAGATGGCGCGGCAGCTGGGAGTCGGCGACAAGAGCTACTTGCGTTGGGAGAATGGGCTATCGATCCAAAGCAAGGCGATGGACACGTTGATCAGGGCGGTCGTCCTGTTTCCGGACGTCCTGACCGCCGTGGAGCAGTCTCGTCACGGCTAGGGTTGTTTAGTGACCACTAACTTATGGTATACTGCTCGCCATGAAAGCCGCGACACGCATCAGCAAAGACGAACGGCGCCGCGAGATCATCGAGGCCGCCACTCGTGAGTTCGCGGTCGGCGGCCTGCACGGCACGCCGGTGGGGGCGATCGCCAAACGGGTCGGCGTCTCGCAGCCCTACCTCTTCCAGCTCTTCGGCACCAAGAAGGAGCTCTTTCTGGCCGCCGTGCGGCGCTCGTTTGAGCGCACCGTGGCGACGTTTCGGACGGCGGCGGCCGAGGCGGGCGAAGACGCCGGCACCGAGGCCGTTCTCATGGCGATGGCCTTGGCGTACCACCGTCTGCTGGACGACCGCAGGCTCCTGCTCATGCAGATGCAGGCCTATGCGGCCTGCGAGGACGACGAGATCCGTGAGGTGGTGCGCGAGGAGATGCTGCGCCTCGTCAGCTTCGTGCAGTCCGCCTCCGGGGCGCCCGACGCGGCCGTGCGCGAGTGGCTCGCCCAGGGCATGCTGATGAACGTCATCGCCGCTATGGACCTCACCCACGTCGACGCCGACTGGGCGCGCATCATGTGCCCCGTCACCGGGGAGGCGCTGAGCACGTAGAAGTGGGGCGGGCGGCTGGGTCCTGGCCGTACCCGCCCATTCGTTTGCCCCGAAAACTAAGTGATTACTAAGTCACAAGGGGGATTCCCGCCGGGGATCCGAGCAAAGGAGATGAGAACGATGAGTACCAAAGCACTGACCATCTGGACCTTCATCGTCACCTCGGTGGCGGTGTTCATGGTCTCGCTGGACAATCTGGTCGTGACCACCGCGCTGCCGGTGATCAAGAACGACCTCGGCGCCTCCCTGCAGGGGCTCGAGTGGACGGTGAACGCGTATACGCTCACCTTCGCCGTCTTACTGCTGACCGGCGCCGCGCTCGGCGACCGGTTCGGGCGCAAGCGCATGTTCCTCGTGGGACTTGCGGTCTTCACGCTCGGCTCGGCGGCGGCCGCGCTGGCGCCGAGCATCGGCTGGCTGATCGCAGCCCGCGCCCTGCAGGGCGTCGGCGGCGCGATCGTGACGCCGCTCACCCTGACGATCCTGTCGGGCGCCGTGTCGCCGGCTCGCCGCGG
>Ga0315283_10003001_pt1 | contig 14339 bp, 11 predicted proteins | sample YL17G09_0_MG_FD_204541 | JGI IMG/M metagenome (GOLD analysis project Ga0315283, IMG submission 204541) | Sediment microbial communities from Yellowstone Lake, YNP, Wyoming, USA - YL17G09_0 | ecosystem: Environmental > Aquatic > Freshwater > Lake > Sediment | place: USA: Wyoming | collected... | reverse complement strand
AGCGCTACCTGCGGGACCGCCCCACCGGCCCCGAGGTCCGGCCCGGCGAGCGAGGGGAGCCTCGGACCGACGGGCCCGTGAGCGTCATCCCGTTCGGCGCGTTGGAACTGGAGGTGGTGTTCTTCGTCGGGGACAGCGTGCGCCTGACCTGGACGCCCGGTCGGCTTCCTGTTGCCGCCGCCCTGCGGGACGACGTCGACGTGTCGACGACGGCCACGGCCGTCGGGCCGGTCACCGACGGCGATGTCCTGCGATTCGCCACCACCGAGTTGGGGGTCGTCGTCGACGCTGCGGGTGGGGTCGAGGTCAGTCGCAACTACGGTCGCCGACGCGTCGGCGACGACACCGTCACTCGCCCCGACGACTGGCGGGTCGTACGTCGCGAGCGGCCGCCGGTCCGCACCGGTGAGCGTTGGACGGCGACGGTCGACCTCGAGCCCGAAGACCAGGTACACGGCCTGGGGGAGCGGGCGGCGCCCCTGAACCTGCGCCCGGGCACCTACGGGCTGTGGAACACGGAGCAGTCCGGCAGTTACGGCCCCGAGGCCGACCCCCTCTACATCACCATCCCCGTCCACCTCGTCGTCGCCCCCGGGCGGGCCCACCTGGGCTTCTGGGAGAACAGCCACCAGGGCTCGGTGACCATCGACGACCAGATGACGGCCACCTTCGAGGGCGGCGCGCTCCGGACGTGGGTCGCGGCGGGAGCGCCCGATGTCGCCCTCGACCGCTACGCGACCCTCACGGGCCGACCCGAGCTCCCGCCCAGGTGGGCGCTCGGCTACCACCAGTGCCGTTGGGGCTACAAGACCGAGGCCGACATCCGCGAGGTCCTCGCCGGCTTCCGGGAGCACGAGCTACCCCTGTCCGTCATCCATTTCGACATCGACTACATGGACCGGTTTCGGGTCTTCACGGTGAACGAAGAGGCGTTTCCGGACCTGGCGGGCCTGACCGCCGACCTGGAGGCCGAGGGCGTGAAGGCGGTGATGATCATCGACCCGGGCGTGGCCAAGGCCGACGACTTCCCGCTCTACCGAGAGGGCCGCGACGAGGGCCACTTCCTGAAGCTGCCCGACGGCAAGGAGGTCAACGCCGTCGTGTGGCCGGGGTTGGTCGGCTTCCCCGACTTCTCCGATCCCTCGGTCCGGGACTGGTGGGCCGACCAGTACCCGGCCCTCCTCGACCAGGGCGTGGCGGGCATCTGGCACGACATGTGTGAGCCCGCGGTCTTCGCCGCCGGCGTGGACGCCTCGCTCCCGTTGGCCACGCGCCACGACCTCGAGGGCCAGGGCGGCGACCACGTCGAGGGCCGCAACCTCTACGGCCAGGGCATGGCCCAGGCCGGCCACGAGGCGCTGCGCACGCACCGCCCCGACCGGCGGCCCTGGCTGCTGACCCGATCCGGTTGGGCGGGGGTCCAGCGCTACGCCTGGACCTGGACCGGCGACGTGGCCACCTCATGGGCGATGCTGCACCGCACCCTGGCCACGACGCTGAACCTCACCCTCTCCGGGATCCCGTACACCGGCCCGGACGTCGGCGGCTTCTCCGGTGACCCGTCCCCTGAGCTCTACACCCGCTGGTTCCAGCTGTCGGCCTGGCTGCCGTTCTTCCGGTCCCACTCGGTCTTCACCATGCCGTCCCGGGAGCCGTGGAAGGCCGCCGGCCCGCACCTGGAGGCGATCCGGGAGGCGATGGCCTGGCGCTACCGCCTGATGCCGTACCTCTACACGCACGCGGCGCGACTCAGCGCCGGCGGCGACCCGATGATCCTGCCGGTCTGGTGGCCGGACAGCGCGGACCCCGACCTGCTGGCGGTGGACGACGAGTTCCTGGTCGGCCCCGACGTGCTCGTGGCCCCGGTGTTCTCCCCCGACGCCACGAGGCGGGACGTCCGGCTCCCCTCGGGTACCTGGTTCGACCTGGCCGGGGAGGTCCGCCACCAAGGGGTCGTGGGCGTCGAGGTGTCGATCGACCGCATCCCCGTCTTCGTTCGGGCCGGTGCGGTCCTGCCCACCGACGAAGCCGGGCGGGATGTCCTGGCCGTCTATCCGCCCGACGCGTCCCGGGACCCCTCGCCGTCGTCCTGGTATCGCGATGACGGTGACGGTTACGGACCCGTCCGCTGGGAGGAGTTCGCGGTGCACGGCAACGGGTCCACGTGGACCGTCGAGCGCCGGGCCACGGCGGCGAGCACCTACGAGGTGGACGACGACGACCTGGCCGTCGTGGTCCACGGCGGGCCGTGGATGCTGTCGGCCGACGGGAGTGAGCCCCAGGGGGCCGAGCCGGGTCAGCCGTTGCGGGTCGGGGACTTCGCCGAGCTCGTCCTCCGGCGAACGGCCTGAGGCCGCGGCCGGACGACGATGCGTCGGTCGGTGGGTCGTCCCTCGAGCACCAGGCGGTAGCGCCGCCCACCGGTCGTGCGTCCCCTGCCGGGAAAGCCCCTGCTTTCACCCACGAACCAAGAAACTAGTACCTAGTGGATGCTAGGTCAATGGTGCACAGCGCTCGGCGAGAGGACGTTCTTCCCCCGGGTGTGGCCCTCGGGGGCATCGTGGCCACGAGATCGAGGGTCGGCCGGTCGTGCTTGGCCGCGTCCGTTTCACCATCCGCGCGGCTGATCCGAGGACGCCTCAGACCTGGTGAGGGGTGGGGTCGCCGGCGTCGACCTGCCAGGTGGCTTCGGTGCGAATCGCGGAGCCGGGGTCCCGGACGTCGTCCAGGATCCGGAACGTGGCGTTCAGGCGGTCGGGCTCGACGGTGACCGTGAGGTAGCCGTGGGCGTTGATCTGCTGGCGGAGCTGCGGGGTGCGGGGCGAGACATCGTCCGGGAACAACGGTGAGCTGATCGGTGGGGACATGAACTCGGGGGCGACCAGGGTGGCGTCGGGCTCGAACGGGCGGTCGTTGACATCCAGCACCATGCCGGCGTGGTAGTCGCCGGTGAGGACCACGGGATTGTCCGCCGCGGCGATCGTCTCGATGACGCGGCGCTGCGCGTCGGGGTAGCCGTCCCAGCTGTCCAGGTAGAAGGCCGGTTGGTCGCCGGTTCCGCCGTCCACCCCGGCGAGGACGACGGGGTTGCCGAGCAGGTCCCAGGTCACGTCGCCCTGGCCGATGGTCGCGGTCAGCCAGTCCTCCTGGCCCGGGCCCAGCCGGTCACGGTCCTCCGCGGTGCGCTCGGGGCAGTCCCCGAAGTCGGCCGAGACGACTCCCCGGCAGGGGGGGACCTCGCTGTACTGGCGCTCGTCGAGCACACACAGGCGGGCCAGGTCGCCGAAGGTCACGGCCTGGTAGATGTCGAGGTCGGGCCCGTCGGCGGGCGGGGTGCGCAGGGGGAGGTTCTCCCACCACGCCTGGTAGGCGGCGGCCCGCCGCTCGGGGAACTGCTCCGGCGGGAAGGTGCCTTCCGGGACGCTGTCGCCCAGGTAGTTGTTGGAGACGTCGTGGTCGTCCCACATGCACACGAAGGGGAAGCGCTGGTGGGCCGCCTGCAGGTCGACATCGGACTTGTAGGACGAATAGCGCAGCCGGTACTCGGGCAGGGTCGTGCTCTCGACCGTCGGCAGGGAGCTCCTCACCACGTCGGGCAGGAAGAACTCGTAGATGTAATCACCGAGGTGGACGACCAGGTCCAGGTCCTCCTCGGCCATGTGGCGGTAGGCGGCGTAGTAGCCGTACTCGTACCACTGGCAGTTGGCGATGGCGAGAGACAGGCGGCTGACGGCGGCGTCCTCGTCGGGCAGGGTGCGGGTGCGACCCACCGGGCTGGTGAAGTCGCCCACGGTGAAGCGGTAGTAGTAGTCCCCGGCGGGGTCGAGGCCGTCGGCGTCGACGTGGACGCTGTGGCCGTACCGGGGATCCGCGGTGGCGATCCCGCCGTTGACGACGCTGGTGAACCGGTCGTCGGTGGCGATCTGCCAACCCACGTCGACCGGGTCGTCGGCCATGCCCCCGCCGCCGTCCGGGGTCAGGGGCTGCGGGGCCAGGCGGGTCCAGAGGATCATCGAGTCCGGCGTCGGGTCGCCCGACGCCACCCCGAGGGTGAAGGGGTCCCCACTCAGTCGGGCCGTGTGCAGGGTGGTGTTGGGCGAGGTGGTCGAGGCGGAACCGCCGTCGTCCCCGCCGGAGCAGGCCGCCAGCAGCAGCGTCGCCCCTGACCCCAGAAGGAACCCCCGCCGCCCGACCATCGACGCCGCCCGTTCAGCGGCCGTCCGCTCCCCATTCACCTGTGGAGTCTGACACGCCTCGTTCTCGCCCCGACTCGCCTCCTCCGCGGACGAGTTCACGTCAGTGAGGCTGCGGAGGCGCCGGCCGAGCAACCTCGAGCGCCCGGCTGGATCGGCGGCGCCGGAGTTCGTGGACGCAGTGAACGAACTCGAATGTGATGTCCTACAACCGCTCGATGATGGTGACGTTGGCCTGGCCGCCGCCTTCGCACATGGTCTGCAGGCCCCAGTGGCCGCCGGTGCGCTCCAGCTCGTGCAGGAGGGTGGTCATCAGGCGGGCACCGGTGGCGCCGAGGGGATGGCCGAGGGCGATGGCACCGCCGTTGACGTTGACCTTGGCCAGGTCGGCGCCGGTCTCCTTCTGCCAGGCCAGCACGACCGAGGCGAAAGCCTCGTTGATCTCGATCAGGTCGATCTGGTCCAGGGCCATGCCCGCCTTGCCCAGGGCATGGTCGGTCGCCGGGATCGGGGCGGTCAGCATCCAGACGGGATCGGCGCCCCGTACGGACAAGTGGTGGATACGGGCCCGCGGCGTCAGGCCGTGGTCCTTGAGCGCCTGCTCGGAGGCGATGAGAAGGGCGGCGGCGTTGTCCGAGATCTGGGACGAGACGGCGGCGGTGAGGCGCCCGCCCTCGACCAGCGTGCGCAGCGTGGCCATCTTCTCCAGGGTCGACTCGCGGCGGGGGCCCTCGTCGTGGGCCACGCCCTCCAGCGGCTCGATCTCGGCCTCGAAGCGGCCCTCGTCGATGGCCCGGATGGCCCGCTGGTGGCTCTCGAAGGCGAAGGCCTCCATGTCCTCCCGGGAGATGTCCCACTTCTCGGCGATCATCTCGGCCGCCCGGAACTGGCTGACCTCCTGGTCGCCGTAGCGGGCCTGCCAACCCATGGAGCCACGAAACGGGTCGGGGTCGGTGATGCCCACGTGCTCGGCCACGGTCATGGCCGAGCTGATGGGGATGAGGCTCATGTTCTGGACACCACCGGCCACGACCAGGTCGGTGGTGCCGCTCATCACGGCCTGGGCGGCGAAGTGGACGGCCTGCTGGGAGGAGCCGCACTGACGGTCGATCGTGGTGCCGGGCACCTCCTCGGGCAGGCCGGCGGCCAGCCAAGCGGTGCGGGCGATGTCGCCGGCCTGGGGGCCGATGGTGTCGACGCAGCCGAAGATCACGTCCTCGACGGCGGACGGGTCGATGCCCGTCCGGTCCATCAGGGCGTTGAGCGAGTGGGCGCCCAGGTCGGCCGGATGGACGTGGGCCAGCCCCCCGCCCCGTCGCCCCACGGGCGCCCGGACCGCATCGACGATGTAGGCCTCAGCCATGTTCACGTCCTCAGTTTCGTGTCTTCTCGAGGCAATGACCGTCGGAATCCGACAGGTAGTGCCTTGGGTCTAGCGGGTCAGGATGACCGACGAGCCGTGGCCGAAGAGGCCCTGGTTGGCGGTGATGCCGACCCGGGCGCCGTCGACCTGGCGGTCACCGGCCTGGCCCCGCAGCTGCCAGGTGAGCTCGCACACTTGGGCCAGGGCCTGAGCGGGGATGGCCTCGCCGAAGCTGGACAGGCCGCCGGAGGTGTTCACGGGGATGCGGCCACCGATGCTGGTCTCGCCGGCCCGGACGAGCTGCTCGGCCTCGCCCTCCTTGCACAGGCCCAGGCTCTCGACCCAGTCCAGCTCGAGGGCGGTGGAGAGGTCGTAGACCTCGGCCAGGTCGATGTCGTCGGGGCCGACGCCCGCTTCCTCGTAGGCCGCGGCGCTGATGGCGGCCCGGTAAGGCAACTCCGGGGCGGCCGACACGGCGGCGGAGTCCGTGGCGAACTCGGGCAGGTCGAGGACCGTGTTCGGGTACGTCGGCGTGACCGTGGAGATGGCGGCCACCTTCAGGCTGTCGGCCACACCGCGGCGCTCGGCCTCGTCCAGGCTCATGAGGATGACCGCCGCACCGCCGTCGGAGGTGGCGCAGATCTCCAGGAGGCGCAGGGGGTCGGCCACCATCGGCGAGGCCAGGACCTCCTCGATCGTGACCTCCTTGCGGTAGCGGGCCCGGGGGTTGGCCAGGCCGTGCTTGGCGTTCTTGACCTTGACCTGGGCGAAGTCCTCGTCGGTGGCGCCGTAGAGGTCCATGCGGCGCCGGGCGTAGAGGGCGAAGTAGGTCGGGTTGGTGGCGCCCAACAGGCGAAAGCGGAGCCAGTCGGGGTCGGTGAAGCGGTCGGCGCCCTCGACGGGCTTGAAGAAGCCCTTCGGGGTCGTGTCGGCGCCGACCACCAGGGCGATCTCGCAGGCGCCGGCCCGAATGCGGTCCCGGGCCACGCTCATCGCCGTGGCCCCCGAGGCACAGGCGGCGTAGCTGCTGGCCACGGGCACGCCCGTCCAGCCCATGGCCTGGGCGAAGGTGGCCCCGGCGATGAAGCCGGGATAGCCGTTGCGGATGGTGTCGGCGCCGGAGACGAACTCGACGTCGCGCCAGTCCAGGCCGCTGTCCTCCAGCGCGTCGGCCACGGCGGCCCGCCCGTACTCGACGAAGTTGCGGCCCCACTTGCCCCAGGGGTGCATGCCGACCCCGGCGACGACGACGTCCCGGCTCATGCTGTCCGCTCCTGGCGGCTGCGCCGCCGGGCCGCTCGGGCCCCCGCTCCGCTCATGAGGCCACCGGCTTCCACTTCCAGACCAGGTGCACGGCTTCGTCGTCCTCGAACAGCGGCTCGATCACCAGCTCGACCTCCTGGCCGGTGGTGAGGTCGGCCACGCCGACCCCCTCCACGACCTGGCCCATCACGATCAGCTGCTCCTCGGCCAGCTCCACCGCCGCCTGGGCGAACGAACCGAACTCCTCGTGGGGCGACACGTACGGGGTCGGCGGCTGGTACTGGGCATCGGTGTAGGACCAGATCTTCCCGGTCCGGCTCAGCTCGACCTCGACCAGGTCGGTGCTGCCGCAGCCCGGACGCCGGCACCAGTCGTCTTCCCGGGGGAAGAAGTAGGTGCCGCAGGCCGAGCACTTGGTCCCGAGCAGGTGGGGCGGGTCCTCGAGGGTGAACCACCCCTCGACCGCCGCCACGCGCGGCTTCGCCGTGTCCGTGGAGCTCACGGCCCGCAGGGTACTCGCCCCATCTGACGGGTCGTCAGGTGGGGCGGCGGTAACCATCGGCGGATCGATGGACGTCCCAGAGGTGTGCGCCACCTGATGATCGCCGTCGTCCTCGGTGCCGGCGGATGCACTGCTGCAGGCGATGACCCTCGGTCGCCGGCGACCATCGACCCGCCCACCAGCTCGAGGCCGGGCGCCTCGGCGTCTCGACCGGTTCTCGCTCGATGCTCGGGAGCGCTATCGGGAGACGCTCCCCCGTGGTGCCCGCGTCGTCGGCTTCCTCTGCGGCGAGCCCCGGAACCGGGCGTTCGGCATCGAAGGCCTCTGGATCGACGGCCCGGGTGGCGAGCCGTCGGTCGTCGGGCTCAGGCCGCAGTGGGCCGGCGCTCACCCGTTCGATGACCTCACCGAGGTGCTCGCCGCGAGCCGGTGCCCACGTGTGCCGACGTCGAGGCCTTCGCCGAGTACGGGCGACGGTTGCCCTTCCGGGCCCGAGTCGTCGCCTTTCCCGACAGGATTCGACCGTGCCGTGGGCTGCTCCCCGTCCTCGTCCAGGCTCTTCGCCGGAGGCTCATCGCTTGCGGGCCTACTCGGCCCGCCGATCGGCTCCGCCGCTCGTCTTGCGCCTGGATCTGACGGGGCGTCAGGCTCTGGCCCCTCATGGACCTGACCTTCTCCGAGCAGCACGAGGCCTTCCGGGCCGAGGCGCGGGAGTGGTTGCGGGCGAACGTGCCGTCGGGCCTTGCGTCGATGAACACCGCCGAGGGCTTCGTCGCCCACAAGGAGTGGGAACGGAAGCTGTTCGACGCCCGCTGGGCGGTCGTGTCCTGGCCCGAGGAGTACGGCGGGCGGGGCGCGGACCTTGTCGAGTGGCTGGTCTTCGAGGAGGAGTACTGGGCCGCCGGTGGGCCCGGCCGGGTAACCCAGAACGGCATCTTCCTGCTGGCGCCGACGATCTTCGAGCACGGGACCAAGGAGCAGCAGGACCGCTACCTGCCCAAGATGGCGGCGGGGGAGGAGACCTGGGCCCAGGGCTGGTCCGAGCCCGACGCCGGCAGTGACCTGGCGAGCCTGCGCAGTCGGGCCGTCCAGGACGGCGACGACTGGGTGCTGACCGGTCAGAAGACCTGGTCGACCCGGGGCGTGTTCTGCGACTGGCTCTTCGGCCTGTTCCGGTCCGATCCCGAGGCGGCCAAGCACGAGGGCCTGACCTACTTCCTCGTCCCGCTGGACGCCCCGGGGGTCACGGTCCGCCCCATCAGCGGCCTGCACGACGACGTGGCCTTCGCCGAGGTCTTCCTCGAAGAGGTGCGGGTGCCGTCGGCCAACGTGCTCGGCGGGGTCAACGAGGGCTGGCGGGTGGCCATGGCCACGGCGTCCTCCGAGCGGGGCCTGACCCTGCGCAGCCCCGGTCGCTTCCTGGCTGCGGCGGGCCGGCTCATCGACCTCTACCGCCGCCGTCCCGACGAGCACCTGCGGGACGAGGTGGCCCAGGTCTGGATGAACGCCGAGGCCTACCGCCTCCTGACGTTCCAGGCCATCAGCCGCATGCTGCAGACCGGCCGGCCGATGGGGGCTGAGGCCAGCCTGATGAAGCTGTGGTGGTCCGAGTTGGACGTCCATCTGAACGAGACCGCCCAGCGTCTGGTCGGCGCCGAGGCCGAGCTGGGTCTGGACAGCGAGGACGCCCCCGACGGCGGCCGCTGGCTGGATGGCTGGCTGTTCTCCCTGGCCGGCCCCATCTACGCCGGAACCAACGAGATCCAGCGCAACGTCGTCGCCGAACGCGTCCTCGGCCTCCCGAGGGTCTGACCATGCATTCGTTCTGGGACCTGAAGTTGCCGCTGGGTGACGGCTGGGGGGTCCCAGAACGTCGGGCCCTCGGTTCTGGGTCCTGGAGTTGCCGCTGGGTGACGGCTCGTCGGTCCCAGAACGGGGGGAGCGGCTGATGGAGCTCGCCTTCAGCGAGGACCAGATGGGCTTCCGAGATGCGGTGCGGGACCTGCTCGCCGGCACCTGCCCGCCCGAGGCCGTGCGGGCGGCCTGGGACGCGGATGACCCGTGGGACCGGGACCGTTGGGCGGCGCTCGTCGAGATGGGTGTGGTCGGCCTGGCCGTGGCCGAGGCGGACGGCGGGCTGGGGATGACCGAGGTCGACCTCGTTCTCCTGCTCGAGGAGGCCGGTCGGGCCGCCCTGCCCGAGCCCCTCGTCGAGTCCACCCTGCTGGCGCCCCTCCTCCCCGCCGACTGGCCGGCGAAGGTGGCCGCAGGGGAGGCCCTCGTAGCCGCCGCTCCGGCCGATTGCACCCACGTGGCCGGGGCCGCATCGGCTGATCTCGTGCTGGTCGGGGCGAGCATCTACCCGGCATCGACGGGTGTCGAGCCGCAGCCCTCGGTGGACCGGGCCCGTCGTCTGGTCCGGGTCGCCGACGTCACCGGCACCGAGCCACTCGGCACCCTGGTCGTGCAGCCCTTCGACCGCCTGGCCTTCGGCACGGCGGCGACCCTGGTCGGCGTGGCCCGGCGACTCATCGAGGTCACGGTCGAGTACGCCAAGGACCGCCGGCAGTTCGGCCAGCCCATCGGCGGGTTCCAGGCGGTGAAGCACCACCTGGCCTCGGCCCACCTGGCCGTCGAGTTCGCCGCCCCCGCCGTCTACCGGGCCGCGTGGTCGCTGGCCACGGACCAGCCGACCATCGCCCGCGACGTGTCGATGGCCAAGGCCATGGCCGGCGACGCCGCCGAGCAGGCCGCCCGGGTCGCCCTCCAGGTCCACGGCGCCATCGGCTACACGTTCGAGTCCGATCTCCACCTCTGGATGAAACGGGTCTGGGCCCTCAGCCCCACCTGGGGCGACGCCGCCTGGCACCGCCGCCGCGTCGCCTCCGCTCTCCTCGGCTCCTGACCTCTGTTGTTTCGGGTCCTGAAACCCGGGCGTCAGGGACCCGGATCCAGGTCTCCGAAGGGCAGGCGCCCGGTTCTGGACCCTGAAACCGGCCCGCCGGGACCCCGCTTCAGGGCCCAGAACCGAGGGGGTGGGCTGAGGATCGGGCCGTTGTGTCCGATGATGTCGGGGTGAGCCCGGAGGCGTTCTTCCTGATCGGCGCGCTGTGCGCGACGCACGCGTTCCTGGCCACGTTCCGGGGGCGCCCGCCGTTCGCGATGGCCTGGTTCCTGGCCGGCTGGCTGACGGGGGAGTTCGCCCCGTTCCACCTGGCCTGGCAGGCCGTGGTCGTCGCCATCGCCGTGGCCACCGGCGCCCTGGATGCGCCCATCGGCCAGGTCGGCCTGGCCCTCATGGGCCTCAGCGCGGCGGGCCTCCTGCTGGCCCACCGCCGAGCCGGTCAGGCCGAGCCCGTCGTGGAACAGGCCTTGGTTGACGCCCTCGGCCCCGACTACCGGGACGCCATCGCCCCCGAGTGGGCCGGCACCCTCCGTCACGACGTGCCCCGGGGCCTGCTGCTGCGGCCGTTCCACTACGAGGTGGCCGATGTGGAGGTCACCCGTGACCTGTCCTACGGGCCCTACGGCCGCTTCAACACCCTCGACCTCTACCGGCACCGGGACCATCCGGGCCGGGCCCCGACTCTGGTCCACATCCACGGCGGCTCCTGGATGCACGGGCGCAAGGAGCGGCAGGCCAAGCCCCTGACCTGGCACCTGGCCCAGCAGGGTTGGGTCGTCGTGTCCGTCAACTACCGACTCAGCCCCAGGGCCACCTTCCCCGACCACCTCGTCGACGTGAAGGCCGCCATCGCCTGGGTCCGGGACCACGCCGAGGAGCTCGGCGCCGACCCCGACTTCATCGTCCTGACCGGGGGTTCCGCCGGCGGCCACCTGGCCAGCCTCGCCGCCCTCGATCCCGAGACCCGGGTCCAGGGCTGTGTGCCCCACTACGGGATCTACGACTTCCTCGACCGCCACGGCGCCCGGGGTCGGGCCGGCCTCGAGGGCTTCTTGGCCAAGACGATCATGAAGTGCTCGCCCGCCGAGTGCCCTGAGCGCTGGGAGGCGGCCTCGCCCATCGACGGGATCGGCCCGCACGCCCCACCGTTCTTCGTGATCCACGGGACCTTCGACTCGATGGCCTTTGTCGACGAGGCCCGGGTCTTCGTCGCCGCCCTCCGGGGCTCGACGACCCAGCCGACCGTCTACGCCGAGCTCCCGGCCGCCCAGCACGCCTTCGACACGTTCCACACCGTGCGCGCCACCCTCGTCGTCAACGGGGTCGCCCGCTGGCTGGCCTGGCTCCGCTCCGCGCACCTGGCGGGCGTCGAGGCCCCGCCGGATCCTCGCGTCCCGGCGGCAGCGTCCCGGTAGCGGCCCGACCGGTGCCGCCGGTTGCGGGCAGGTCAGCAACCGGCGGTACGACACCGGTCATGGCCCGAGTCCTGCCGCCGGTTGTGGCCAGGGCAGGTCGTCTGTCGGGCTCAGCGGCCCGGGGTCGCCCGGTTGAGCACGACGTGCTGGCTCACGGTCGACGCGGCTCGGAGGACGGACTCGACCACCAGCGGTTCCCGGAAGTCGTCGACCACGGCCGTCGCCCGGAGCACGCCGGGAGCCGAGGACAGGTTCGTGAGCCGCATCCCGCGGGGGAGCGGAGGGACGGTCGCCCGTCGGATGGCCATGAAGCGGTGGACGAAGGGCACGGGGATGCCGGCCCAGCGCACCTGATGGACGGGGAAGGTGACCTCGTCACCGTCCAGCTCGGCCGAGACGGTCGCAGTCAGTCGGCCCCCCTGGTGAATGGTGGCCCGGTCCGTCCCGTCGAGGTTCACCCGGAGGGGTGCCTCGTGGCGGTCGAGCCACTCGTCCAGCGTGGCCTGGTCGACCTCGCCGACCAGGCCGATGGGGCCGGCCACGACGTTGGCCACCACGCCCCCCTCCAGATGCACGTTGCTGGCCTGCACCCTCAGTCGGTCGATGTGCCCGCGCGCCCAGCGGACGTCGTGTACGGCGATGTCGACCTCCTCGAGGCCTTCGAGGTCCAGCCCCGGCCGCAATGCACCCAGGGCCACGGGGGGTGCCGAGTGGGTGCCGACGATCGAGTCCACGTCAACGGTGATGGTGCCGTCGGCCGACCGCAGCTCGACCTCCTTGCCCACCAGCGCATCGGCCACCGAGGCGAAGGTCTCGAGCAGGACGCGGGTCGGCGCTCGAGCCAGGTCGTCGACCACCTTGAGCCAGTCCCCGGGGGTGACCGGCCACTTGTCCGGCCGCAGGAACCAACTCATCGGCGAAACCCTGTCACTACTCTCCGCACGATGCTGACCGAGGAGCAAGCCGAGCAGTGGGACGAGGACGGCTTCGTCATCCTCCGCCACCTGCTCGACCCGCCGCTGGTGAGGGCCCAGCTCGACCGGGCGGTGGAGCTGTGTCGCCTCGAGGCTGGCGGCGAGCGGTTGCCGAAGGGTTCCTTCATCGCCCCCGAGAAGAACTCGTGGCCCGGCGCCGAGCAGCCCGAGGACTTCGTGTCCAAGGTCTTCCTGCTCCACCACTGGGACCCCGTGTTCGGCCCGGTCAGCCGGGACCCGCACATCCTGGCCGCGGTGGCCGACCTGCTGGGCCCGGACCTGGACTGCTTCTTGTCCCAGTTCATCTTCAAGAACCCGGGCGCGATCGGCCAGCCCTGGCACCAGGACAGCTTCTACTTCCCGTTCGAGCCGGACCACCAGGTCGGCGTCTGGATCGCCGTCACGGCCGCGACCGCCGACAACGGCCCGCTCTGGGTCCTGCCCGGCTCCCACCGCGAAACCGTCCATCACCACGTCCCCGACACCCGGGAGTCGGCCAACTTCGGCTATGTCGAGATCATCGACCATGACATGGCCGACGAGGTCTGCGTGCTCATGGACCCCGGTGACGTGCTGGTGTTCGACAGCCACCTGATGCACCGCTCCATGGACAACGGCTCCGACGCCCTGCGGGCGGCGATGGTGTACCACTACGGCGTCGCCGGGACGATCGACCGCACCGGGGAGGTGCTGGAGGCGGCCGGCGACGCCCTGGGTGACATCCCCGACGCCGCCGCGGCCCGCATCCAGACGGCCAAGAGCGACGGCTACTACCTCTGGACCCCCGTCCTCCGCGACGGCGTGGTCGCCTTTCCCACGGCCTGACCGCCCCTCGTCGGTGACCGATGTCTCCTTGACCTCCGGCGCTCCCTAGTATTTAGTGATAAATAACCAAGGAGAAACTCATGGCGCACAAATCGCCTTTGCAGCTGAAGTTGCCATTCCTGATGGCGGCGTTCGCCTCGTTCGTTCTGTCGGTCTGGCTCTACTTCGTCGCCGACAACGCCGAGATGGGCATCTTCGTCGGGCTCTGGGTCCCGTCGATCCACTCGCTGGGCACGCTGATGCTGACCCCGACGGCCCAGCCCGAGCGGGTGCGATCATGAGCGAGGCCGGGCTCTTCATCATCGGAGCGATCGTGTTCGCCGTGACCGTGTACGGATCGGTGATGGCCGGCGGCATCGCGCTGTCCCGCCAGGCGGAAGCCGACGACCGGTCGCCGGTGCCGGAGCAACCGGCCACCGACCCCTGATCACGGGAGGCGTCTGAGCGCTTCCCGCTTGGAGAGTCCGGAGAGCTCCTCGGCGTGGATGGCGACGAAGGCGCTGACGGCGGCGGGGTCGACCCGGGCGTACTGGCGCAGGGCCCAGCCGATGGCCTTGCGGTGGAAGAACTCGCTCGAGCCGGCGTGGGTCAGGCAGGCCCGGAAGAGGAACTCGGGGTCCGTGCGCTCCTTGCTGCCGAGCTGGTGGAGGATCGCCGCCCGCTCCAACCAGAGGTTTCCGGAGACGAGCCAGCGCTCCATGGTCGACCGGTCGGCCAGTGGTCCAACGACCCGGCTGGCCAGGATGTCCACGGTGTCCCACCACGACTTGGTGGTGATGAGGTCCTCCAGCAGCTCCAGGTCGTCGGGCCCGAGTCGCTTCACCTGCCGGACCAAGGTGTCGCAGGCGGCGTACTGGTACTCCCGCTCGTCCCGGGCCCAGCAGCCCCGGGCGAAGGCG
>Ga0315283_10003000_pt1 | contig 14340 bp, 10 predicted proteins | sample YL17G09_0_MG_FD_204541 | JGI IMG/M metagenome (GOLD analysis project Ga0315283, IMG submission 204541) | Sediment microbial communities from Yellowstone Lake, YNP, Wyoming, USA - YL17G09_0 | ecosystem: Environmental > Aquatic > Freshwater > Lake > Sediment | place: USA: Wyoming | collected... | reverse complement strand
ATCCCCGTTCCCTGCATAGACCTTGGTGCCCAGCTTGGGCTCGTAGCTCTCCAGGACCGCAGCCGGGGGCAGGTCCCGGGAGAAGAAGGCGTTGACCCCCAGGGTCGCCCCAGCCAGGAAGGCCAGGAGCACTGCTATCCCGAACAGGGTGCGCCGGAGCCAGCGCCCTCTGTGTTTCTTGGGTTTGCTTTTTACGACCTCATCAGCCATTTATATTCCTTTCTCCGTATCGAATAATCATAGTCGAAATGACGAAAGAAAGCAAGCGATTAATATCCAAATGAAAAACAAAATGCCAAGCGTTATAAGCCCGTTGCACAACTCTTTTTACTCCCGAAGAGGGATATGGTAAAATAGGGCTATCAACAAGTAAAGGAGAAAAGCGATGCCCTATAAATTAACAAAAACGGCAAAGCGAAAGGATGTTGTAACTAAGTCTGATAACAGGCTTTGAGCCCAAACGGCTCCATACGAACACGGGGCGGCATTCCCTGCCGCCCCGTGTTTTGCAACACGTTAAAGTTTCCGTTCTCCAGAGAGAGTTAGGCCGAGGCTCACGCTCGTGCCGCTGGCCGGCACCCGGGAGCCGTGCTCCCAGTAGTTCCGGTTCGTGGCGTTCTCTATCCCCAGGGTGGATTCCAGATAATGTGTGAGCTTCGCCCCGAAGCGCAGGTTGACCACAGTATACCCCGGGGTCACATAACGGCCCTTCACCGGTTGCATGTCGCGGTCCGAGCGGTCGCCCGGGGCCCAGCGCCACTGATCCCGGGCCGCGCGCACCACGGCCTCGCCCCAGAACCGGTCCTCCGCAGCGGTATACCGGCAGCCGAAAAAGCCCGAGGACGGGGGGATCCGACGCAGGGGCACATCGCTCGTCAGATCCTGGCCGTATGTGTAACCGGCTCCCCCACGCAGGTGGATGGAGGGGGTGACCGCGAGCTCGGCCTCGGCTTCGACCCCGTCTATCCGGGCCCGGCCCACGTTCTGGCGCTGCTGGATCCTACGCCCAGTGTAAAGTGTGTCGCCGTTATAGGTCCCGTTCGCCCGGGCGATCAGGTCCCGGACATAGGTGTTGTAGAAGGTTAGGCCCGCGGCCAACCGGTAATGGTCCCAGCGAAGGCCGTAATCTACGGTCGTGCTCTTCTCTGGCTGGAGATTGGCATTGGGCACCTCGTAAAGGGTGCTTTCCACCGGGCCGAAGCGCAGAACATCGTCCGTGTTCGGGGCCCGAAAGGCCGTGGCCACGTTGGAGACCGCGTAAACCAGCCCCCAGAGGTTCAGGCGGAGGCCTCCGCCCCCGGTGAGCGCTGAGCTGGTCTGCTTGAATTCAAAGGGAACGACCAGCGGGTCGGGCGGGGAGGTAAGCTGGACGCGGTCCAAGCGGATCCCGGAGAAGAGCTCCACGCGGTTAAGCGGCTTGGCGTGCCCCAGGAGAAACCCGCCTCCGTAGGTCATGGTGGCCGTTCCGTAGTCTCCGCGAACGGTCTGGCGGGTCGTCACCCCCATCGCATAGACCGTGCTGTCGCGGAACCCCGTGCTAGTGACCTGGTCGCGGTAGGCCTCGGCCCCGAAGGTGAAATCAACGGTCTTCCAGGGCAGGGTCTGGGCTTGAAACCCCACGCCGGGAGTCTTGACTTCGTTCTCCGAGCCGTAAACGATATAGTTGGATGAGCGGGAGGTCTTGCGGGTCCACTTCTCTTTCTGATCCTGGTGAGAGGCGCGGAGCTCCACCTGCGAGAGAAAGGAGACCGGCCGGTCCCAGGTCCATTTGACGTAAGCCAGAATCCGGTCCTGGTAGGGGTCCACGCGGTCCGGGGAGTGATAGAACTCCACGTTGCGCTCCCGGACATCCTGAACGGCCAGGGTCAAGCGGTGCTTGGAAAACGGAATAGCCACGAGCTTGGCATCCAGGTCCTTCTCGAACCAGGCCGAGGGGTAGACCTGGGAACTGGAGTCCCGTCCGCGGAATCCCCTTCCCGCCACGAAGTTTTTCACATCTTTATACGTGCCCCCCAAAGCCAGGGCGGCGCGGGTGCTGGAGAGCAAAAGATCCGTGCGGGACAGGGCCTCTTGGTCCGAGGAGACCCACTGCCCGCCCTGGCGGCCAGCGATGACGAGCCCCTCCTCGGCCAGCGGGGCTTCGCGGGTGAGCACGTTCACCACCCCGCCCATCGCGTCCGAGCCGTAGTACACCGAGCCCGGGCCGCGCACGACTTCGATCCGCGAGATCAGCCTGGGGTCCATGGTGTTCAGGTACTGGTTCGGGCCGAAGCGGTAGATGGCGTTGTTCAAACGGATGCCGTCCACCATCAGGAGGATCTGGTTCCCCATCATCCCGCGGATGATCGGCGCCCCGCCGTTGTGGTTGGTCTTCTGCACTGTGATCCCGGTTTCCTCCCTGAGCGCCTCGGCCGTGGTGCGCGGCTGGCGCTCCTGCAATTCCTTGGACGTGACCACGTTCACGGCCGCTGGGGCCTTGGCCACCTCCTCCGGCGTGCGCGTGGCCGTGACCACGATTTCCTTCATCGTGAACCGGGCCTTTGCCGTGTCCGCCGGCTGGGCAAAGGCGAGGCCGCAGAGGACTGTCAGGCTCAGTGCCAGGGCCGCAACCCATCTAAAGGCGGTCGGTCTGTCCGTCATCATAAATTTCTCCTTCCAATCATTACGTTTGAGGGTCCCGGCGGAGAGAGCAATGTGAGATTACGAAACGGGCCCTTTACAGGCCAGGGGGAAAGAACTCGGGGGGGCCGCGCCGAAGCAGGAGCGCGGTGATCTGTCCGTAGCGCAGATGATGAAGGGTTTCCCGAACCTCGGGAAGGCGCGGAGTGCCTTGGTCCACCCAGAGGCGCTCGAAGGTAACAAGGTCGTTTTCCGGCTCAAGCCCACCCTGTGAGAACGTGCACCGCTCCAGGAAGGCAAGGCGGAACCCCGCTTCATACTCGGAGTCGTCCTCGGCCCAAGTAGAATAGGGGATGAGGTGCAGGGGTTCGGCATACGCGCTGTAGCCTGCTCCGAGGAAGCTCAAGAGCAGAAGCGCGAGGGTTATCTTACGGTAAGCGTTCGTAATATGACGGATCATGGAGTGCTCTCAATTATTAGGTAAAGTCCATCTAGGTGTCAACCCAGAGGGACTTTTTCAAACCAGGCCTGTTCAATCGAGGATCAGCAGTTTATCGGTGACCCTCTGGCCTCCAGCCCGCAGCGAGTAAAAATAGATCCCGGGCCTTTTGCCTTTCACCTCCCATCGCAACTCATGATACCTCGTTTCCTGACGGCCAAGGTCTAACCGCCCCACCCCCTGTCCGATGACATTGAACACTTCCATGACCACCGGCTCTGGCCGGGCCAGCCAATATCTGAAAGTGACCTTTCCGCGAGAGGGGTTGGGGGAGGCTTTCACAGTGAAACGTGCGGTCTTGAGTTTCCCCCGGTCCCTCCTCTTTTTCCGTTCCCGCGGGAAACCACTCATATGCCCCCATGTCCGGCGCGGCTCCGATGTAGCGGTCGTTGAGCCCGGGGAGAAGCACACCTCCATCAATGGTTGGGGATCCGGTCTGGATTTTAAGATTTAAGAGCCTGGAGTTCGGAGGATATCCCGGAAGCCGGGTTGTATCCAGGAGCGGGTCCCCCCACCGGCCATGGATCTCCTGCCCCACCGCGGAACGGAAACTCGGCAGGTCCGTGTAGCGGGTATTGTTCAAGGGCTGGCCGTATTCGCAGACCCATTTATAAGCGTAGGTGGGATCGGTCTGCCGGGTGCTGTACATCAAGTTGTAGTCGAAGCGGTCGTTCTTGTGGTAATTCCCGCTGGTGTACATGTCCCCGTTGTAGACCGGTCCCCGGCCGTAGAAGAGATTGTTCGTGTAGGTGAAGTCCTGCTGCACCGCAGGCTCCCCGCGGTACAAGCAGTACTCGCTTCCGCAGTGCTGGGGGCTGGACCGCGCCTTTTCCATCACCGTGTTGTGGTAGAACAAGACTTTTCGGAAGATGCCCGCCACCCCGGTGTTTTGCTTCAAGCATCCCTGATGGAACCCGTGGAGGTAGTTCCGGAAAACGAACAGCGGCCCGGGATAGAGCGGGGCCACGCTGATTCCGTTCTCGCAATTACCGATGCGGTTGCGGAAGACCCGGCCGTTGGCCATGTGCCCGTCCGCTTCGATGCAATCGTCCTTGCAGTCGTAGATCACGTTGTCGTAGGGGTCCAGGTTCTGGTCCCGCCAGGTCAGGAGCACGTCCGGGTCGTCTGGATCCATGACCGGCGAAGCCCCCTCGTCGCCTGTGGGATGGATCCCGTCAACCACCCCGTAAATCGTGTTCCCCCGGATCGTAGTGAACGCTCCGGGCTGGTAGTCCATCCGGATCCCGAAATAGGACTGCCCGGGAACGTTCTGATTGGGAGGTCCCGGACCCTGATTCTCGTCCACCGGGTCGTGGACGTCGTCCCCGATGACGTTGTCCAGGATCAGGTGGCTCCCCGAATACGCCGGGTTGCCCTCCTCGCTGTGCTGGATGAATAGGTTCGAGGTGTAGTTCCCCGGCTGGCTGTCGTGGATGTAGCACTCCTTGACCACGATGTGATGGCTCCCCCGGATGCGTACCCCGTCTCCGTTTTCGTTGTGGACCTCCAGGTTGTTGAACGCGAAGTGATTCGCCCGGTACAATTCGATGCCTGCCGAGACGTCCCCATTAAACAACGGGCGGGCGGAATCCCGAGAGGTGAACACGATGGGCTGGGCCTCTGTCCCGGAGCGGTTGGAGATATGGATCCCATTGGCATAGGTCCCGGGAGCGAGCACGATCCGGTCCCCGGGCAGTGCCTGGCTCGCGGCCTGGTCCAACTCCGTCTTGTTGGCGACCTGGATGGTTCGCACTGGAGGCGGAAGCATGTATCCCGGCTTAGTCGAAAGGGTTGTATAGACCGGATTCGTCCCGGTTACGCTGTCCGGATCATAGAGGGTGATCCTTACGTCGTAGGCCGTGTTCAAGTCCAGGCCGAACAGGCTCGTGGCCATGTGGTTTCCGTCGTAACGTACGAAGTCGTGGCCCCGCGCATAGCTGGGCTCGCTGGCTTTCTTGTACTCCACGGTCGCGGTCTCGTCGTAATCCATGCTGTCCACCTTGTTGTCCACCCCAGCGGTCTCGAAATTCCCGTAGGTCCCGACCTCGGAGATCCGGGAGGGCTCGGCCGGAGCCGAAAGCAGGACCAGCATTGCCGGCGCAAGCCAAATCGAGAGGACCTTCACCCTGTCGCCCCCCTTTTACTGTGCCAACGCCTTGAAATAAGCCCGGATGAGTTCCTCGTATTCCGGTGGATAACCTTCCTTCATGGCCCGGAGGAGGGCCTCGCGGATCTTCTTCTGCTGGTCGCCCAAGTCAGAGGGCAACGGTTTGGGCGGCTTGGCCTCGTAAGGCTTGGCTGTCTCGGACTTCCTTCTCTCGGTCATGTCTCGCTCCCGGACTGACCGCTGGGCGTCCAGGAGTCGGGTCAATATCTTCTGCTGGCGTTCGATGGTCTGCCGGTCCACCTTGCGGTTCTTCAGGTCCTCTGCGACTTTTTCCATGTCCTTGGCGATCTGCTCGGTGCGGCCCTGCAATCCCGACTCTCCGCCGCCCTCCAGGGAGCGCTGGACATCCCGCATCCCTTTAGCGATCGCGCCCTGCTCAGCGGCTAACCGGGTCATCTCGGCCCTCTGCTGGAGGGAAAGCTGGCCCTCCCCGGGAATAGGCATCAGCCCCTGCGTCCCCTGGTTGACCCCCTCCTGCTGCTGGGAGAGGCCAGCCATCCGCTCCATAGCTTCCTTGAGTCCCGAGGCCGAGCCCGAGGCCTGCATCCGGCTCATCGCATCCATCAAGGACATCACGGTCTGGTTCAATCCCTGCTGGGCGTCCTTCCCGTTCTGTTGCGCCCCCCCGGCATTGCCCTTCTGCAGTTGCTGCTGGGACTGGCCCATCTTGGACAGGCTCCCGCCCAGCTGGCGCATGATCTCCGGGGTCAGGAACATCGTCTTCTGTCCGGCCTCAGCGAGCTGGTCAGCCACCTTTTTGACCCCGGCCTGAAGGTCCTGCTGCTCCTTGGCCAGGACGTCCTTGTCCGAGGCCGGATTGCTTGCGGCAGAGCCCATCTTCTGGTTCAGTTCGTTCTGCTTCTCGGAAAGGTACAGGAGGTCCTTCATGGCGTTGCGCATTTTCTCGGCCAGGGCCTTCTTGTCCTGTCCGACCTTCTTGTTCTGGGCGGACTTGATCCCCTGGGAGAGTTTGGAGAGCGAGCGCTCGGCCTTCTCCTGGTTCTCCATCGCCTGCTGCGGCTGCTGATTGGAGAGGTCGTTTGCGGCCTGCTCCATGGCCCCGGAGAGGCTATCCCCCTCCATCTCTTGGGACAGTTGGGCAAGTGAATCCGCAACCTGGGGATGCGAGGCCTTGAGGGAATCCGAAAGCGACTTCAGGTCCTTGGCCAGCTGCTTGGCCTCCTCTTTCAGCTCCTTCTGCCTGGGAGCTAATGCCGGAACTTCCTTTTTGTCGCTTTGCTTGGTCGCTTCTTTCAGGGCCTGCTGGCGCGTGAGCAGATCCTGGGCCTTGTTCGCCGCCTCCTTGAGTTTCTGCTCCAACTGCACGTCCTTTAGGAGCGCGATGGTCTTGTCCAGCCTCTGCTTCAATTCCTCCTGGCTGAGGCGTAAGTTCTTCATCGCCTCCTGAACCATCTTGGGATCGGCCTTCTTCATCGCCTCCTGCAACTGCTGCAGGGCCTTGCGCATCTCCTCGGTCATCACCTCGGACATCAGGCGCTGGACTTCTTGGAGCTTCTGGACGGTCTCCATATCCACGAGGGGAGATTGCTCGGCCTTCTCCGCGGCCTGTTGGAGCCCCTGGCTCGTCTTCTCCAACTCCTTGAGCAGTTCCTCCTGGCGCTTGAGGCTCCGCTGGATTTCCTGCTTCTTCTCCCAGGTCAGATTCTTCTGGGTCTTGAGTTCCTGGCTGATGCGCTCGACTTCCTTCCTCAGTTCCTCCTGAGCCGGAAGCGAGCCCTGCAAATCGGCAAGGACCTCCTTCTGTTCCTCTTGGGACTGGGCGTACATCTCCTGGACCGTGGGGAAACGCACCCGGTAGGTCTGGGAGACCCCGCGCTTGGGCCCGCTCACTTCGTCGTTGTCGTAGACCTCGGCATAATACACCGCTTCCTCCCCGGCCAGGAGGCCGAGGTCGTTCAGGTCCCAGTTAAATGCCAGCGAGGTATCCGCAACCTTGCCTTTCATGTCCGTAATCGGAACCGTCCGCTCTTTCTCGTCGCTTCCCTTTTTGACCTTCAAGGCGAACTTCGTGAGCCCGAAGTCATCGTGGGCCTCCAAGGCCAGGGGGATGACGAGGCCCTCGGGAATGTAGATGTCCCTTCCGGGCTGGGCGATTCGGATGCCCGGGGACTCGTCCGGGATGGCCGTGATGCGGTATTCCGGAGGATCCTCGTTCCGTTCCCCCGCGCTGTCGCTTATCTCGAAGTGATAGATCGCATCCTTCCGTACGACGAACCTGCCGGCGAACTGGGCCCTCTCCGCTTTCAGTGACACCGCGGAGGAATCGCTCAGTTGTATTTTGGCCTCGGCAAGAGGAGTGTTAGCCTTCCCGCTCACCTCCACGACCGTGCCTACCAGCGCGGTCACGTCTCCCGTCCCCTCCGGCATCTCTTGGGGTGGGACCTTGGCGTAAGAAGGATAGATTGCCTTAAGCCTGAACTGCGCCACGACCGGCTTCACGGAAACGCCTACCCGGTAATGATCGCTTGTGAGACGGCCCGCGGTCACGTAATACTCGAAGGGCTCCATTACGGACTCGAAGCGGTGCTCGAAACGGTTCGCGGCGAGCGGTATGGCTTTGACCTCTTCCCAGACTCCGCTTTCAGGTTTCCGGTGAATCAAGGCCTCGCGAATCGTCTTTCCATCGACTGCGACCCGGATGCCGAAGCTCTGCCCCTTGGCGACCCTTCCGTTCCCGGGTTCGACTTTCAAGGAGGCAAGGGCCTCGGCCTGCTGAATGGCCTTGAGGTTCAGGAACTGCGAGAAAGCTTTGGTGCTTTGGGAGGGGAAGCCGAGGAGAAGAAGCAGAAGGACGATCCCCCCGACGCCTATCTCCCCCAATGCCACGGCCCAAGGTCTCTTCGGGATTGCCCGTCCGAAGTCTAGACCCCGGCAGGCCTCCTCGGCCTGGTGGATGGCTGCGGCAGTCAGTTCAGGTGAATAGCCCTCCCGCCCGTCCTTTCGCGTGCTCAACTGTACGGCGTTCACCAAGAGGTTCTTGAGGTGGGGAAACCGCTTTTCCACCTGCAGGGCAAGCGCATCAAAGGACGGTTTTCTGATGAAGCCACAAACCAGCCATCCGAGCCCTGCACCGATTGTGCCAGCGAATAAAGCCTGGAGCACAAGCCGCCCCCACAGGGAGTGAGCGCAAGCGACAAGCAGGACGAAAAAGACCCCCCAGGCAAGGGCCAAATGCCCTAGCCTTGAGAGGGCCGTTGCCCCCTGCCTTTTCCGTCTCAAGCTCGTCAGGTTGGCTTCGATGGTTCTATTTGCTTCGCTCACCTCTTACGCCTCTTTGACTTTTCTCCTTACGCCTAACGCCTTACGAATAATTAATGCGTTAACACGTACCACACGATATTAACCCCCATCTTGATCGCCTCCTCCCGCTTCTCCGGGGGGTCGTTGTGCACTGCGGTCCAACCGTCCGTGATGTTGGAATTGTAGCTGTAAAACAGGATCATCCTTCCTTCGTGAAACAGGGCGTAGCCGTGCGGCGCGCCGGGATAGTGCTCGTGCGTTTTGGGCAGTCCGTTTGGAAACTCGTAGAACGCGTGGTAGATGGGATGGTCGAAGGGCAGCTCCACCCACTGCTTGCCTGGGAAGACCTTCTTCATCTCCCGTTTGAACGAGTCGTCCATCCCGTAGTCATCGTCCGCGTACAGGAACCCGCCTTTGGTCAGGAACTCCCGGAGCCTGCTCACCTCCTGCTCCGAGAGCGCGACGTTCCCATGGCCGGTGATGTAAAGAAAAGGGTGGCTGAATAGAACGTCGTCCAGGAGCGAGACGACCACCCTCTCGGTCTTGGCATTGATATTGGCCCGCGAAACCAGCTCCTTCGCCAAGTTTGTCTCCTCATCCGGGTCATTGTACCAATCCCCGCCCCCTGCGTACTTCACCCGGGCGATGGAGAACGACGCTCCCTGCGCCGATACGCTTAGGCCCAACATGAGGCAGAGAAACCAGAGTCGCTTCAATTTGAAATTTGAATTGCTAATTTTTCATTTTGCATTGATTACTTCTTCCCACTAGCTACGCTTACATCCCTGAACAGCACCGCCGGGGTCTTGATGTTCCCGGCCCACTCCGTTTCCCTGGACAGGGCCACGAGGTTATTTTTCAAGAGAGCGTAGAGGTTCCCCGAGACCATCGCGTCCTTAACCCGTCCCGTGATCCGGCCGTTCTCCACCTTATACCCCAGCCCAATGTTTAGAGAGAAGTCCCCGGCCAATAGGTTGCTCTGCCCGCCCCCGATCACGCCGTAAATCAAGAGGCCCTCCTTCATCCCCTTCACAAGGTCCTGGAGCTTGTCCCCTCCCGGCTTAACGACCAGGTTCGTGACCGAGGGATAGGGCAGGGAGCTGAACGAACGCCTTGCGCTCCCGGTGCTCTTCGCTCCGACCATTCCCGCGGTCTGCAGGTCGTACAGGAAGCCCTGGAGCACGCCCTTCTCGAAGAGCACGTTCTTTCGGCTTTTCACGCCCTCGTCGTCCCAGGGGGAGCTTCCCGGCCCCCAGTCCAGGGTCGGGTCGTCTGTGATGGTCACCCGCTCATCCAGGAGCCGTTCGCCGACCTTGCCCACCAAGGGCGAGGCCCCTTTCTGGGCGGTCTTCCCGTTCACCCCCATCACGATGGCGTGCCACAGGTTGGGCATCACCTCCGGGGCGAAGAGCACGGGCAGTGGCTTGTTGGAAAGGGGGACCACTTTTTGGGCTAACCTCACCTGCTCGGCCAGCTTGCTCACGGCCTTCTTTCCCGGCAGGACCAGCTTACGGCTGGACTTCCCTTCATAGACCCACAGTAGCCCGCCCGGACCGATCACCAACCCTGAGAAGTCAAAATGGGACAGGGTCCGTGTGATCCCAACCTCCAGCCCCGCGCTGTTCACCAGCCGGATCCTGGCCATGCTCCGGGTGAGCCGGACGTCGCATTTCATCTCCGGAACCTCGGCCAGGAGCCCCGCAATGCTCTTCCTACCCGCTTCCACGAAGGTCTCAGGCCTGGCCTCCTTTACCTCGGGAGAAAGCACCTCCACCGCCGCCTTCTCCGCCTTCTTGGGAAACGTGAACTTCGCTTCCTGCCCGTACTTCGCGCTGGCCATGGAATTGACCACTAACTCCTTGAGCTTGGAGAGGTCCGTGGTGCACGAGAATCCGATGCGTCCGTCCTTCACGATCCTCAAGCCTGCGCCGCTCGTGTATTTCGTCTCCAAAGAATGGAGCCGGTTCGCTTGGAATTTGACCGGTGACTCCTCCATCTCTACGAACAGCACTTCGCAGGCCTCAGCCTCCCTCTTCGCCAGGCTCAGGATTCTCTCCGGCATGTTCTTAGTCGTGTTCATGGTTTCCTCACTTCCCACCTATGACGACGTTCCGGATGCGGATGTGCGGCCCCCCGTCCGAGACCGGCAGGGGCACCTGCCCCCCCTTGCCGCAGCCGCCCAAGCCGCCGTCCAGGTGAAAATCGTTCCCGATGGCGTCAATGGCCTTCATGGTCTCGAACACGTTGCCGGAAAGGATCACGTCCCTTACCATCGGACCTAACTTTCCGTCCTGGATGAGGTAAGCCTTGGCCGCCGAGAACGTGAACATCTCCAATTCGGTGTTCCCGCCCAGAGCGTCAATCGCATAGATGCCGTGGTCCGTGTCCTGGATCAGCTTCTCGAAAGTCCAGTTTCTGGGCTCGATGTAAGTGTTGGTCATGCGTACGATCGGGGCGTGGCGAAAGGAGATCGCCCGGGCGTTCCCCGTGACCTTCTCTTCCATCTTCCCCGCGGTCTCCCGGTTGTGCAGACGCCCGACCAGGATGCCGTCCTTGATGAGATAATTCTTACGCGTCGGCACCCCCTCGTCGTCGTAGCGGAGCGAGCCCCGCTCCCCGGGGATCGAGCCGTCGTCCACGATCGAGAGCGAGTCCACCCCGAAGCGTTTTCCCAGGGTCATGATCTCCTTGAACCGCTCGTTCTGATAGATGAAGTCCGCCTCCGAGAGGTGCCCAAAGGCCTCGTGCGCGAACACCCCGCCCAGGGAGGGGTCCGCGATCACGGTATAAGTCCCGGCCTCGGGCTTTTCGGCCTTCAAGAGGTCCACGGCCTCCTTCGTGATCTTCTCAACCTCGGCCTCCCAACCCAGGACCGTCTTCCATCCCCTCGTCCCCCCGGCCCGGCCGAACGAGAACTGCACGTTCGTCCCCTCCTTGGCCGTGGCCGAATACGCCGTGCCGCAGTAGATCCGCTCCTCCACGATAAACGCACCCTGAGTGTTTGCGAAGGTCCGGCGCATGAACACATCCTCATAGCGCGTGGCCGAGGTCTGGATCTTGGGATGGCCCAGGATGAGGTCGTTGTAGCGCCGCATGAGTTTCTCTTTCTCGGCCAGATCCACTTTCCTCGGGTCGTCGGGCAGGCTCACCCAGACCTCATCCTGAATCGGTTTGACCTCCGCCAAGGGAAAGCCGTTGCCCCCGCCCACGAGTTTGGCCTGACGGCAGGCCTCCCGGACATAGCCGGACAAGTCCTTCGCATCGTTGAACGAGACGAACCCCCACCCGCCTTGGTGATAGGCCCGCACGTTCCCCCCGACGTCGTCCGCAGTCCCGATGGTCTCCAGCTCCTTGCCCATGTAGGTCACGGCGGTCCGCGTGGCCTCCTCTAAGCGCACCTCCGCGTACTCGCAGGTGGCCTGCTTCAGGGCTTTTCTAATCTTAGCATCCATAAGCTTTCTCCTTATCAGTCCGTCATTCTGGGCGAACTTATGAATTCCCCATAATATCTATGACTATATTATATCACACTTCGTCAACAATTATAACTTCTCATAATCCACCCGCCTATTTTTCCTCCTCGCCAGCTCGTTGGCATACTTTACCCCCACCGTTTTCGCGTTCTCTTTGACCCAGTCGGTCAGACGGGTTTTTCCTAAGGGTGGGGATTCGGTGCATAGGAGGTTTCCCATCAAGCCTTGAATCTCCTCCCAGGTGAGCACGACATCCCCCAAGAGCATCCCGAAGAAACTCGCCCCCAAGTAACCCATCCAGGGCGGAATTGAGATGAGGGGCCTTTGTTTTCCGATGATTTTCCCAAGCTCCTGGACCAGACCGCGGTAGGAGAATGTCTCCGGCCCGATGGCGTCCAAGATGCGGTTCTCCCGCGACTTCCCCTGCTCCACGGCCAACTCCGCAAGGTCATCCACATAGATGGGCTGGAGCTTATACTTCCCGTCTCCGAAGATGGCCATGATGGGTTGGGTCCGAAGGAGCCAGGCGATATTGTTGATTAAGATGTCTCCCCGTCCGAACAGGACCGCGGGCCTCAGGATGGAATAGGACAGGCCAGATTCCATCAGGCCCCGCTCTAACTTCGCCTTTCCCCGAAAATATTCTAAGGGCGAGTCCTCCGAGGGGTTCGTGATGCTGATGTGCACGACCCGCTGGACGCCCGCCTCCTTCGCCGCCCGAAACAGGCGCAGGGTGTTCTCTACCGCGTCCGCGTGCTTGAACTGCTTGTGGTTGAACCGCACCCAGTAGGTGTTGTAAAGGACCGTTGCCCCGGCAAGGGATTCGGTAAGTTCGGCCGGTTCGTCGAAGTGATAGGGCATCGCCCTGATCTTGTCACCGAACGGATTCTCGCGCTGGAGCGAGTTCGTCAGGGTCCTGGCCTCATAGCCTGCATCCAGGAGTCTCTGGGCGATATATTTTCCTGAAAACCCATACGCTCCGGTCACGACATGCACTTTCGCCATCTGTCCCATGTTACCTCGTTTCAGACTTCAGGGGCAGGGCCGCCCCGGCTGTCAACAACCCAAAACGGCACGCATCCTAACTCGGTGAACCCCCTTTCGAGGGTTACGTAGATGAATTGGGATACCCATTCCAAGGTGTATGGTCCTCTTTCCAGATGGACATGGCCACCGATCAAAGTTAAGTCCTTCTTATTCAAAACGTTTTATCACGGCCAGATGGAATCTTGCACTTCAGCGCTCTCCCAGGTCTGCCCCCCCGGCCCCGTATTCCATGAAGTCCACCAGGGTTTCGGCGGAGTGATATGAGCTGTCGAACAAAGCCACCGACCCGGTGGTGTCCCCCTTGTTCTGCGTCGGCGCCGTGCCCTCGTAGAGGTCAGTGGGCGTATCCGTCCCACTCTCCCCGAGGTGGATGATCACCCAGGTCCCCGGTTGGAGCGTGAAGGTCCCGAACCGGCAATAAGGCGTCCTCCCGGGGTAGAGGTCCCACCCCGCGAGGTTCATCGCCGCACTGCCATTATTATACAGCTTTATCCGCTCCAGCCCAGAGTCATCGCCGGGCGGGTCGTAAAGCACTTCATTGACGACCACCCCCGCCCAGCCCCCAGAACTGAACAGGAGCAGGAGCATCAGGACAATTCCCGGACGCATGGCTCTATCTAACCGCTCAACCGTTTAACCTCTTTCACCGTCGAACTGTCTAAACGCGTTTATTTTGCCGGTTCCGCGACCGTGACCTTCTTCATTTCCACATTGGCTTTCGGGCAGTCACGCTCGTCCCGGTCCACGGCCACGATCTTGTCCACAACGTCCAGACCCTTGGTCACCTGGCCGAAAAGGTTGTATTGCTTCCCTAGTCGGCCGGTGAGGTCCTTTACGCAGATGAAGAACTGGCTCCCATTTGTGTTCGGTCCGGAGTTGGCCATCGCCACGGCCCCCCGGATGTAATCGCCCTTCACGGGTTCATCCACGAATGAGGATCCTGGCCCGCCGCTTCCCCACATCCCCTTCTGGGCCGGGTCCTTGGTCAGCGGGTCCCCGCCCTGGATCACGAAGCCGGGGACGATCCGGTGGAATAGGCAGCCGTCAAAGAATTTCTCCTTGGTCAGCTTCACGAAGTTCTCCACGGTCTTTGGGGCTTTGTCCGGATAGAGCTCCATCACGATGGTCCCCAGCGTCGTCTCGATCGTCACCACGGGATTCTTCCCTTTCGCTTTGGTGGTTCCCTTCTTCTCCTCGGCCCCAGCCCCGGCCGCCAGTCCAAGGATCAGCGCCCCTGCCAGAACCCATTTCAACCCTTTCATCCTTCCCCCTTG
>Ga0315283_10002999_pt1 | contig 14341 bp, 7 predicted proteins | sample YL17G09_0_MG_FD_204541 | JGI IMG/M metagenome (GOLD analysis project Ga0315283, IMG submission 204541) | Sediment microbial communities from Yellowstone Lake, YNP, Wyoming, USA - YL17G09_0 | ecosystem: Environmental > Aquatic > Freshwater > Lake > Sediment | place: USA: Wyoming | collected... | reverse complement strand
GCCAGGCGCGGAAACGTTCGATGGGCGCGGCGGCCAAGCCTGGGCGCTCGGCAACGGAACGGCCGCGGCGTTCCCGCGCCTGGGGCGCGCGATGTGGGAAAACGTCGTCGTGGCGCCGTTCACCGGCCAGACCACGATGGTGTTCGGGCTGGAAGATGGGCCGGACGCGGGCGACGGACTGCATTCGCAGCTTTATTTGTATCTCGGATCCAAAAGGCCAGGCGATCCGGATCCACTCGCGGCGAATGGATTGCGCGGCGGCATGCTGTACGTCGCGTGTTCCGAGGATGCAGCGCGCAACTCGGAAGCCACGCTGCACGGCCGCGGCCAATCGGCGCGTATCCGTTGGCTGCCCGTGCCGTGGGATGCGACCGACGCGGAACTGGACCACGAGGCCGGCATCGCCGGTGCCTTTGCGTTCGTGCGCATCGAAGATGGTGCCTGTGACCCGGTCGAGCCCGGCCATTTGTACTTCGTCACCACGGGTAAACTGCCGCGCGAGAATCAGCCGCCGAGCTGCAACGAACGCGGCCGCGTCTATCATTTCGAGTTCGATCCCAAGAATTCGCTCGCGGGCGGCACGCTCACCATTCTGCTCGACGGCACGAACGGCATCGTGGCGCCGGACAACGTCGACGTGAATCGCCACGGGCAATTGGCGATCCTCGAGGACCCCGGACACGACCTGAAGAAGCTGGGCCTGCCGCGCGATGCTTCCGTGTGGATGTACGACTTGCACGCGGCGCGCTTGGACCGCATCGCCACCATGAACCGCGGCGCCGCGGTCCATCACGCGCTGCGCGCCAACCCCGCCAACACCAACGAAGCCAAGGCCGACGGCCCCGGCATGTGGGAGACGAGTGGCATCATCGACGCCGAGCCGCTCTTGGGCCGCGGTGCGTGGCTGCTGACCGTGCAAGCGCACAGCCTGCGAATCGATCCGGCGCCGGAGACCGTGCAGGGCGGGCAAATCCTCTGGTTGCGCTGGCGCTAGGGGAAGGCCGGGTGCCGCACTCGCCGGTAGAGTCGTTTCACGTCGCTCCACGCGCGTGGCTGGCGCCGCGGGCGCTGCATCTAAAACCTCGACCGCGCCGCCAGGCGAATCTGCCGCGGTTGCTGAAACACCGTCGCTTTGCCGAAGTCCGGATTCTCGCACTCCGGGCAGGGGGGCAGGCCGGCCGGTACCGGGTCGATCGCCCCACCGCGCTCGAAGGCATGCTCGTAATCCAGCGCATTCTGCTGGTTGAAGAAGTTGAAGACGTCGAAGACCATCTCGACGCGGTTGCCGCGGATCTCCAACGGGTAGTCCAGGTGCACTCCCACGTCGGTCGTGGTCGGCGTACGGCCGCTCGCGCCGCGGGACTCGAGCGGATAGTCGCTGGCACTGGCGTAGACCTCGTTGAAACCCAGCTTGGTCTTCGGCACGCCGCTGGCCACGCGAAGAGTCAGTCCGGCAGTCATCTTGAAGCCGAAACCATAGGATCCGGCGACGGTGACCACGTGCGGGCGGTCGTTCATCAATTTTCCATCTTCGATCAGGTATTTGAAGATATCCGGATCGTTCAGATACGCAAAGTCGAACATCGATGTGGTGAGCGGGTTGGCCTGGCTATTGTCACGCCGGAAGTACCCTTCGTAGTTACCCCGCAGCCGTGACCATGTATACGAACTGAGGAACTGCCAACGGTCGTGCAATTGCCGGCTCAGCTTCAGCGTCACGGCGTCGTACTTGCGCGTCGGCTTCGGAAAGCCCTGGACCGGAGACGGGTTGGTGATCAGGTACTCGCCGAACGTCTCGGAACCAGTCAAGATCGCCGAGTACGACACCAGCCCGACGTTTTCGAGCGTCCGGCCCAGCCGGCGGTTCGTGTAGCTGAGGCCGATATTGACGAACGGCAGCACCTCACGCTCCGCGGAAACAACATACTCGTCTTGATAGGCGAGCCCGGAGCCCTCGTCGATGCGTGCCGGGGTGTCGCCGAAGACGAAGAAGCCATCCGGGATGATGTTGTTGGGATCGATTATCCGTGGATTGTTCGGGTCCGAGAGATCGACGTTGTCGATGGGGTAGTTGATGACCGCGGTGGCTTCACTCGACATGGCGCGTACCGCAAGGTCTTGTGGAACTTTCCCGAAGAAACGCCCGTAGCCGGCCGCGAGCTTGGTCTTGTTGTCCCGCGTGGGGTCGACGGTCAGGTGGAGGCGCGGCGACCAATTCCCGTCCCAAGTGTGCTTGTTGAGCGTGCCGGTGACGGTCTCCTGCTCATAGCGCACTCCGGCCATCACGTTGATCCAGGGCAAGATGCTCCACGTATCCGAGCCATAGAAGGCCGCGTAGCGCGCCTTGGTATTCGTCGTGAGTTCGTCGACGCGAACACGGTTGACCCGGAAGATGGCACCCCCCGCCACTGTGGCATCCGGCCGGATGTCCCACGAGTATCCGCTTGTCGAGGCCCGGCCGTCGGGCAACGTGATCGTTCCCGGCGCACCCGAGTAGCTGGCCGTATTGTCGTAGTGGATGTCCTGGAATTCGGCGCCATACCGGAAGCCGTGTTCGCCGTTGGCCTCGACCCGGTTGGTAAAGCTGAGACGGTACTGCAAACTCCACGCGTCGCTGTTCGTGAAGTAGCCGACGCCGCCATACGAAACCGGCACCGCCGGGCGGTTGTCGATTCCATGTGGCTGGTCGACTGCCAGGTCCTCCTTGAAGCGATCGCCGTGGTAGGAAATCGAAGCGTCGCTGAACCAGGTCGGGCGCAGCTCGCCGTTCCAGCGCCCCGTGACGTTGTTGCCGCCGAACTCGAGGGAGGAGAACCTGGCATTGGGGTCCGCAACCACGAGCGCATCGTCCCGCTGGGGTCCGAGCGTGCCCGTGGCGGGATCGCCGAATGCCGAGAACGTCAGCATGTGCTTGCGGTTCAGGTACCACATGCCATTCACGAAATAATTGTATGTGCTCCGCGTCGAATTCATCGTGTGGTCGAAACCGAGTGCATCGCGTGTCGCCTTCGGGGTTCGCCGCGTCCGGGTGGTGAACGCCGGGTTGAACGCCGCGTACCAGAACGCCTTGTCGCGGACGATGGGACCACCGGCCTCGAATCCAAAATCGACGCTTTCGAGACCAACCGGATCGTAGAGTGCGTCCAGCCGGTCGGTGGTGGCGCGATTGCCTTCGAGACCATCGGCCTGGTAGTAGGTGAATGCGCTGCCGGTGGTCGTGTTGGTTCCGGTCTTGGTGACCACACGGACAGAGCCACCGAGCGCTGCGCCGAACTCGGGGTCGTAGCCGCCGGTGTTGACCTGGACTTCCTTGATGGAGTCGAAGTTCAAGCCGGTTCCCAGAGCTCCGAATAGGCCCGCGAACGAGCCGGCGCTGCCGAAGCCGGTGTTGCCGATATCCACGCCGTCCACGGTGTAAGTGTTTTCGAGCCCACTCGCGCCGCCAATGGCGGGATTCGAGTCCTCGGATCCCGGGATGCCGCCACCTGCAACACCGGGCGCTAGATTCAGAACTCCCGAGAAATTGCGCGGCGTGGCGATGCTCTCGACCAGGTGGTTGGGAATGTTGACGGCCTGGGTTGCCGAGCGAGGCTCGAGGACCGGCGGACGATCGGTCACGTCCGCTGCTCCGTTGCTGCCGGGCGTCATGGCGAGGTCGACTCGCAAGCGTTCACTCTGGTGCACATCGAGGCTCTGGCGTTCGACGGGGTTGAAACCGTCCAATAGTGCTTTCAGCATGAAGGTGCCGACCGGCAGGCCTTGGAAGCTGTAGCGCCCCTCCGCATCCGTGGTGGTGGTCTTGGTGCCTTGATTCGATGTGATGACAATCGTGACACCGGGCCGTGCCGCGTGTTGGCTGTCGACAACGGTACCCTCGATCGCTCCGGTGGTGAGTCCTTGGGCCCAGGCAAATCCCAGGGACAAGGCCAACGCGGCGACGACCGTGCCAGGAAAGAGGAATCTGGTTTTCACTGCTTGGACTCCTATGTTCGAGCGACACTCCCGCTCCCGAGGTCTCCCCACACTGCTCGACCAGGAACGCTCCTGCGACCGGCGACCGCCCCAATCGGCGCCTCGAAACGCGCAACTCTCGAGTCCGTTGGCCTGTCGCGCGTGCAGACGCGCGGCGAGGCTGCCGGACGGAAATGCCGGCAGTCTAGGTCTGCCCCCAGTGGGCGTCAACCGACAGGAATGTGGCGGTGCCACCTACACGCCGGTGCGGGACCGGGCAGAGGCTCTCCCCGTGGTTGGAGTATGCTTCCTGCCGTCTTGTTCTGCTGCCTGCCCTCGTCGCCCCACGGGAGGTCCTCCATGCGCCGTCCGGCCGTCGTGGTGTCTTTGCTGCTCGGTTTGATGGGTTCACTGCCGGCGCGTGCGACCGACTTCACACTGGCGGTCGATGCACGCGAGGCGCCGCGCCGCATCCTCCACGTGAAACAATCGTTCTCGGGGCTGGCGGCGGGCGACATGGCGCTCAGCTACCCGCGCTGGCTGCCGGGCGAACACGGTCCCACCGGCCCCAATACCGACGTCGCGGGCCTGGTCATTCGCGCTGGATCGCAGGTGCTCGCCTGGCAGCGCGATCCGGTCGACATGTACACCGTCAAGTTCACGGTGCCCGCCGGCGCGGCGGCGATCGAGGTCGGGTTCGATTTTCTACTCGGTGCAGCGACCGAGGGTTTCTCTGCCGCGGCCAGCTCCACGGAGAATCTGCTGCTCTTGTCGTGGAACCAAGTGTCGATGTATCCCGCGGGACGGCCGTCGGACGGGCTCACCTGCGAAGCGCGCTTGCAATTGCCGGCCGGGTGGAAGTTCGGGACCGCACTCGAAACCCAGTCCAAAACCGCGGGTGAAATTCGGTTTGCACCGTGTACATACACGACGCTGGTCGATTCGCCGGTCCTCGCGGGAGCGCACTTCCGGGTCGTGGATCTGGCACCCGGCGACGCGATCGCACAGCGGCTCGATATGGCGTGCGACAGCGAAGCCGGGCTCGCGATCCCGCCGGGACAAGTCGCGGCACTCCGCCGCTTGATGAAAGAGGCCTATGCGCTCTTCGGTGCACGGCACTTCCGCCACTACGATTTTCTGCTGACCATGTCCGACCACACGGCGCATTTTGGGCTCGAGCACCACGAATCGAGCGATGACCGCGTGCACGAGCGCATCTGGCTCGATGACGACCTGCGGCGCAACTACTCCGATCTCCTGGCCCACGAACTGGCGCATTCGTGGAACGGTAAGTTCCGCCGGCCGGCGGGGCTCGCGACCGGCGACTACTTCACACCAATGCAGGGTGAGTTGCTTTGGGTGTACGAGGGCCTGACCCAGTACATCGGCTTCGTTTTGAGTGCCCGGTCGGGGATCCGCACTCCAGACGAGACGCGCGAGGTACTGGCGCAGGTCGCAGCGTCCTTGGATGCGAATCGCGGCCGTGAGTGGCGGCCGCTCGTGGACACTGGCGTAGAAGCGCAGCGCCTGTACGAGGCGCGTGGTGCGTGGGGGCATTGGCGGCGCGGCGTCGATTTCTACGACGAGGGGCTGCTCGTGTGGCTCGATGCTGATGTCACGATCCTCCGGCTGTCGAACGGCAAACGCTCGCTGGACGACTTCTTCCACCGCTTCCACGGCGGCTCGGAGCGCGGGCCCGAAGTGAAGCCCTACACGTTCGACGATGTGGTCGCCGCGCTGAACGACGTGCAGCCGAACGACTGGGCGAAGTTCCTGCGCGACCGGGTCTACACCGTGCAGCCGCATCCGCCCCTGGGTGGCATTCTGCAAGGCGGCTGGCAAACGGCATGGGTCGACTCCCTGGGCCCGATGCAGAAGGGCGGCGAAGCGGTGGGCAAGGCAGTCGACGAGACTTACTCGGTGGGTTTCTCGCTCGACGAGCCGACCGGCGAGGTCAATGACGTGGTGCCGGGCTCGGCCGCGGACCGGGCGGGTGTGGCGCCCGAGATGAAGCTCCTGGGTGTGAACGGCCGGCGCTGGAACAAGGACGCCCTGCGTGACGCGATCGCGGCGTCGAAGGCCGGTGGCGCGATCGAATTGTTGCTCGAAAACCAGGAGTTCTTCCGCACTGCGAAGCTCACCTACAGTGAGGGCCGGCGCTATCCGGCGCTCGTCCGCACCACCGGCGAACACGATTGGGTGGGGGAGATCCTCACGCCGCACGCGCACCCCTGAATTGGGGAGTGGGAAGCGGGCTTTGCCGCTTCCTGCAGGTCCCCGCCTCCAGACGCAGAGGAACGAGTTCTTGACTGTCACCCCCAGCTAGTAAAGAATGTATTATTAGTGGTGCTGATTGGCACGCCCTCGTGCGCAGTAAGAACGATGTCTTGCCTAGCTGAGGTCGATCCATGATCCGAAACGCGACCGGCGAGTACCACCGGACGACTGTGGCCGGGGAGGAAGTTCGAGCCTTCATCCCGTTCGATTTGCCGCCCGCCAACCCAGGCCTCGCCTTGGAGGGGCCACTTGCCGAACGTCTCCGCGCCGCCGAACGCGCCCTGGCGCGACTCGATCTCGCCGGCGAAATGGTGCCCTCGCTGGATTGGTTCATCTATGCATTCGTCCGCAAAGAGGCGGTGGTGTCCTCGCAGATCGAGGGCACTCAGGCCACTCTGATCGACCTGCTCACGTTCGAGGCGGACGAGCGCGCAACGCCTAATGCCGATCTTGAGGAAGTGTGCAACTACCTCGACGCGCTTGGGTACGCGCGCGGCGAGCTCGTGAAACCGGATGGCCTGCCCCTGTCCATTCGCTTGCTGAATGAGACGCACCGTCGGCTCATGCACGGTGTACGGGGTGCAGAGAAAATGCCGGGCGAAATGCGGCGAAGCCAAAATTGGATCGGCGGAACACGGCCAGGCAACGCTGTCTACGTCCCCCCCCCGCCACACGCACTCGCCGGAGTGCTTTCCGCCTTCGAGCAGTATCTGCACGCTACGAACGGCCTCGCGCCACTGGTTCGGGCAGGACTGTTGCATGTGCAGTTCGAAACTATTCACCCCTACCTCGACGGCAACGGGCGTATCGGACGCCTGCTCATCACGTTGTTGCTGGAGCATTGGCAATTGTTGTCGAAGCCGCTCTTATACCTGAGCCTGTTCTTCAAGCGCCATCGGGATGAGTATTACCGCCGTTTGGGCGGCGTCCGCACCGGCGGCGACTGGGAAGCCTGGACGGGATTTTTCCTGGAAGGAGTCACCACCATCGCGGACGAGGCGATTGCTTCCTCGCGGGAGCTATTCGCACTCGTGGCGCGAGACCGCACCCGTTTGCTGCACGACAGGAATGTGTCCGTCGGCGCCATTCGCCTCTTCGAAATGCTGCCACGCCACCCGTTGCTGAGCGTCGCTTCGACGCTCACGCTCCTCCAGACCACGAAGCCCACGGCTGCGCGGGCCATCGATGCACTCGTCAGCGCCGAAATACTCGTCGAGACTACGGGGAAGAAGCGCGACCGCTGGTACGCGTATCAAGGCTATCTCGATTTGCTGCGAGTGGGAACGGACCTCGAGCTGACCCGTCGTCCTGCGCGCTAATTGTCCGCCACGCGCACGGCAGGTGGAGGGTGTGCGCCTTGGTTCCAGTCAGCGGCGGTTCGGTGGCGGCACCGCACCCCACTCGGTCGCCACGGCCCCTGTGCAGCCGCCGGTGAAGCGTTTTGCTGTCCACAAAGGGCCATTCTCCCCTAAAATCGCGGGCGCGTTTCATCACTAGAAAAGAGGCACCCGCGCTTGGCCCTGTCACCTGGATCCCGCCTCGGCCCGTACGAGATCCTGGCGCCGCTCGGCGCCGGCGGCATGGGTGAGGTTTACAAGGCGAAGGACACGCGCCTCGACCGGTTCGTCGCGGTGAAGGTCCTTCCCGAACAATTGGCGAACGACCCTGACTTGCTCGCGCGCTTCGACCGGGAGGCCAAGTCGGTCGCGGCGTTGAACCATCCGAACATCCTCGCGCTTCACGACTTCGAGCGGCAGGGCGGCGTTGCGTACGCCGTCATGGAGCTTCTCGAGGGCGAAAGCCTCCGCGTGCGCCTCGCGGCCGGGCCGTTGCCGCCGCGCAAGACCGTGGAGCTTGGGATCCAGTTGGCGCGTGGTCTAGCCGCCGCCCACGACAAGGGCGTCGTTCATCGTGACCTCAAACCGGAAAACCTCTGGATCACGAACGACGGGCGGCTGAAGATCCTCGACTTCGGACTGGCGAAGCAAGTGTTTGGGCCCGAGGGTCCGATGCACTCGCAACTGGCCACCGAGGCGTTCACCTCCCGCGATGCGGCTTCCACCGGCAAGGGTGTGGTCCTCGGCACGGTCGGCTACATGAGTCCCGAACAGGTGCGCGGCGAGACCGTGGACGCGCGCACGGACCTCTTTTCCTTCGGCGCCGTGCTCTACGAGATGCTGACTGGAGCGCGGGCTTTCGCGAAGAACAGCGCCACCGAGACCCTGGCGGCGATCTTGCGCGATGATCCGCCGGAGCCTGAAGCCGGCGGCCGGCCGGTCCCTGCGGGCCTCGAGCGGATCATCCATCATTGTCTCGAGAAGAATCCGAGCCAGCGCTTCCGCTCCGCGCACGACGTGGCCTTCGCGCTCGAGCACCTCTCGACTGGCTCCGGGATCACTTCCGTCGAGCCATCGGCCGCGCAGCGGCGCTGGAAGACTCCGTGGACTGCGGCGATCGTCGTGCTCGTGGCGGCCGCAGCGGGGCTCGCGGGCTGGGTTATGCGCGGCGGCGCGCCGCCCGAGCCGGTGTTTCACCGGCTCACGTTCGAGCAGGGCACGGTCGAGAACGCGCGCTTTGGACCGGACGGCAAAACCGTCCTCTACAGCGCGCGTTGGAAGGGCGGCCCGCCGACGCTCTACTCGATTCCAACCGGAAGTCTCGAGTCGCAGCGGCTCAACGTGGCCAGTTCGACGCTGCTTGCCGTCTCCAAGGACAATGAACTCGCCGTCGTGCTCTCGCCGCTTCTGACGTATGGGCTTTACCCGGGGACCCTCGCGCGCGTGCCGGCGAGCGGCGGCGGCGCGCGGGAGATCGAGCCCAGCGTTCTCGCAGCGGATTGGAATCCCGTCTCCGGGGAACTCGCGGCCGTAACCGTGAGGCGTGCCGAGTGGACGCTCGAATCCCCACCCGGCAAGGCGCTGCGCTCGTCGGCGGGCATCGACTATCCGCGTTTTTCCGCGCGCGACGGCGCGCTCGCATTCTTCGAGAATCACCTGGGCCTCGGCTGGCCGCTGCTCCCCCGGGCGGGCGACATCGTCGTGCTCGATGCTGCGGGTCACACGCGCGTCCTCGCAAAGGACCGCCGTTGCACTGGCCTCGCCTGGTCTGCGAAGGGAGACGAGGTCTGGTTCAGCGAGTGGACGGAAGGCCGGCGCACGGCGCTTTGCGCGGTGTCGCTTGCCGGCAAAGTCCGGACGATCTGGAGCGGGCCTGGGCACGTTGCGCTTCAGGACATCGCTGCCGATGGGCGTGCGCTCGTACAGACGCGCCAGGTCCAGGACGGCGTCCTCGTCCTCGAAGAAGGCGCGACGCGGGAGCGGGACCTGTCCATCTACGACGGGACGTTCTCCATCGACTTCATGCCCGATCGCCGGGCGATCCTCGTGAACGAGCGCGGGGCGGGCGGGGGCCCGGAAGGTTCGGTTTTCCTCGCCCCCGTCGACGGCGGGCTTCCCACCAAGCTCGCCAAGGGACGCGCCGAGGCGCTGTCGCCGGACGGCAAGCTCGTGCTCGTCGGTACAGCCGAGAAGCGGGGCATCTATACGCTCGTGCCGACCGGCAGCGGTCCCTCCACCGTGGTCGATTTGGCGGGGATCGCGTCGAACCAGATCGCGCGCTTCTTTCCGGATGGGCAGCGGTTCGTGTTTCAGGGCGCGGCAGCGGGAAAACCCATCCGCCTCTACGCCGTGGACCTCGGATCGCACGCCGCGCCGAAACCGTTGACGGTTGAAGGCACGCTCGTGTGGCAGGGCGGCGACCCCGTCTCACCGGACGGCAAGTATGTCTTCGCCATCAAGGACCTCGGAGCGAACGCCGTCGACGAACTGGTGTCGGTTGCCGATGGCACCGAAACACCGATCGCCGGGAAGGAAGCGCGCGACATTCCGATCCGGTGGACTTCCGACGGCCGCGGCATCTACGTCTTCAAGCGCGAAGGACTTCCGGTGCGCATCTTCCGTCTCGATCCTTGGACTGGGAAGAAAGAATTCGTGAAGGAGTTCATGCCGGCGGATCCGGGAGGCATCACCGGCATGAGCACGGTCACGATGTCGGCCGATGCCAAGGTGTTCGCGTTCAACTACCGGCGACGGATTTCGGAGTTGTTTCTCGTCGAAGGTCTGCGGTGAGCGCCGAGCTCGAACTGCTACCGCTGGCGAGCGCAACTGAACCGGCGCTCCCTGCAGGCTCGCGTTGGAAACCTCTCGAGGTCCAGGAACGGATCGGGCGAGGGCTGCGAGCGGCTTGTACTTCTACCGACTCGAAGTTGCCGGGCAGGCCGCGCAGCCGCGCTCCGTGGTGTTGTTGAGCCAGCGGCGCGGGCCGAGTCTAGCGGGCGCTGGACGCGGCCGGTCGCTGGGGGCTCCGCGCCACGATGACGAAATTCACGGCCGCCAGTTCTTCGATCGCGAAGCGGTCGAAGGGCGCCGCGAACCGCGCCGGATCGCCGACGTCCGCCGCGGGAATATGGTCGTGCGCGTCGGCGTTGCGCACGTGTTCGAACACCGCGTTCGAATACACGAACGCGAAGTGGCGATCCGGAAACGGCATTCTCTCGGCCGGCCCGAGGTGGCGCACGGGCAGGTGCGCGGTGGTTCCAAGCTCCCGGTACAACGCGCTCAGGTCTTCGTCGAGGCGCCAGGCGAACTTGTCCAGGGTCGCCGTCTCGTGACCGCTGCGGGCAAAAAGCGATGCAACGCCGAGCGCAGAGCCGGGTCCAATTTAGAGGACCCGCCCGTGGGGCGGACAAGCGGGCGCCAGGACGTCGAACACGCTCCGGCAATAAGTCGCCGTGGCTTTCTCCTCCGTGTCGGGTGCCTCCATCGCGGAGCGCGCCCCCTGCATCCGGGCGAGAAGAAATGCCGCCGGCGCCGACTGTCCCAGGTAGTTCACCAGGACGTGTTTCGCGATCTGCGGGACGCCCTCGGTCCGCCACCAACTCGCCATGACTCCGCCTTCTCTGGTCGCCAATGCCGCGACAACCTCAACACCGGAACCAGCAGAGAAAGGAGGCCTGCTGCCGTTTGTAAAGCGAAGCAGCCGCAAGGCGCGGCATGCAAAAAGAACGGGGGCTTCGGAGCCCCAGTTCCTAGTGCATCGAGACGCGCGCCCGTAACGTGCGGCGAATCCGCCGGCTGCGATCGAGGTGCCGGCGCAACGGCATTCGGGCGTCAGGCCCTGGGATCGGGCCTCGGTGCCTTCCGTTCCTGCAAATATTCACTCAGAGATTTCGACAGGGTCACGAAGTCCGACGGGATCATGATGACGGTCGTGCTGTTGTTCTCAGCACCGACCTCCGCAATCATCTGCATGCGCCGCAGCTCGAGCGCCGCCGGATTGCCGGCCATTTGCGCCGAAGCGGCAGCGAGCTTCTCCGAAGCCTCAAGCTCGGCTTCTGCTTTGATGATGCGGGCGCGCTTCTCGCGGATCGCTTCGGCTTGCATCGCCATTACTTGCTGCATGGCCTCGGGCAGTTCCACGTCTTTCATTTCGAAGCGCTCGACTTCGACGCCCCACTGAGCGGTCGAGCCGGCGATGTTCTCCCGTAGCAGGCCGTTGATTTTGTCGCGCTCCTGCAGGACTTCGTCCAGATTATGTTGGCCAATGATGTTCCGCAGGCCCGTCAATGCCAGTTGATAGACGGCGTTCGGCGCCTCCGATACGGCGATCACCGATTTGGCCGCATCGACGATCCGGTACCATAGGACGGCGTTGACCTTGATCGTGACGCTGTCGCGGGTGATGGTCTGTTGCTGCTCGGCAGCGATCGTGCGCGTGCGAATGTCTATAATGACCGCTCGTTCGATTCCGAGCGGGATGATCCAGAAGATGCCCGGGCCACGCAGTCCCTTGTAGCGCCCGAGCCGGAAGAGGACACCGCGCTGATACTCTTGAGAGATCCGGATCCCCGAGAGGGCGAACACCACACCCAAAATGGCCGCGATCAGTAACGGAGCCATGGAGTGACCTCGTTTCGACAAAGGCAGGGCCGCGAACAGCACGGGGCACAGCCCGGCGGAGCAGCATGGAATGACATCATACACGAACGGCCGCCCCGCGCCGGTACGCGTGTAACTTTCGCGTGATGCATGGATACGGTTGTTGACGGCATGGTGCCGGCACGGGGCGCTGCTCGGTGGCGATTCGCTGCAGAACGGGGCGAACACGACGCTGAATGCCGCCGGCATTGCGCGCGATTGAACTGGCGTCGAGACCTCCCGAGTACAGGGTTCCGAACCGAGGGAAGCACAAGGCATCGTTTCCGGAGGCACAGGCCGGCGACAGCCGCCGGTGACCCGAAGACCTAAGAGCGCAATCATTTTGCGGGCTGGAAAACCCAAGTCGTCATGCAGCGTTGGTTTTGGACGTTGGTGGTCTTCAGCGGGTCACACAACGTGGCGCGTAGTGCATGCATGCGCGCGAGCAGGAACGCCTCGTCGACCAGGAAACGCTCCGAGCCATCCGGCAGCAGGTAGCGCCGGTCGCTGATCTGCACTACCCGGTCTTCGATGCCGATCGAGGACGCCAACCGTGCGAAGAACAACCCGCCCGGCCGCAACAGACTCCACTGGCGTTCGAGCATGGCGTCGAAGTGCGCCGTGTCGCGCGCGAAGTGCGCCGTGTCGCGCGCGAAGTGCAACACGGCACAACTGATGACCACGTCCACGGATTGGGGCACGAAGAACCGGTCCGGACGCGCGCCAACCCCGATTCTAGATTCCCCAGTCGTCTGTCGAGCGGTTTTGCGCTCGCTAAGGTGCACATGGGTTACCAAACCGCCGTTGTCGGTTGATGGTTCCGGTGAGGCGCCGCATACTGTGGCGTGCGCGATTCACCTGCAGTGGCCAGCCGGATGCCATTGGCGCCGCGGTCCCGCTGGGAGGTGCGACATTGGACTCGTCTCCACTCAGCGACGCCCGTGACTGGGCGGCACCCGGCAGTCATCCCACGCCTCCGCCGACTTTGACCTCGCCGAGTTCGGACCCAGCAAGCGGCGACACGACCGTCGTTATGAGCCCGTCGTCCAACCGATTTTCATCCGGACAGATCTTGGGAAATCGCTACCGCATCGTGTCGCTCCTCGGCCGCGGCGGCATGGGCGAAGTGTGGCAAGCGTACGACCTCAAGTTGCAAGTTGAAGTGGCTCTGAAGTCGATTCTGCCGGGGCGTTTCGCCGGTGACGGCGGGCGCGAAGTGCTGCGCAACGAAGTGCGTTCGGCACGCGAAGTGATCTCGCCGAACGTCTGCCGGATTTTCGACCTGGTGGAGCAGGACGGGCGCGAGTTCGTGTCGATGGAGTACATCGACGGCAAGACGTTGCTGTCACTGTTGCGAGAACGGGCGCCGCTGCCGATTCCGGAGGCGACGCGCATCGCAGCGCAGTTCCTCTCGGGCCTCGAGGCGATTCACCAGGCGGGGTTGGTGCATCGGGACGTCAAGCCCGAGAACATCATGATCACGCGCACGGGCCGCGTGCTGCTCATGGACTTCGGCATCGCCAAGGGATTGACGGAAGACCAGCGGGGGACGATCGCGGGCACACCGGCCTATATGGCGCCGGAGCAGTCGCGCGGTGAGGCGATCGACGCGCGAGCGGACATCTTTGCAGCCGGAGTCACGCTCGCGGAGATGATCGCGCCTGCTGGCCTGCACGATCACACGACGCGCAAATCGATCTGGGATGCAGTCCGGCACGAGCCCGTGCACCTCTTCGACAGCCCCTGGCGCCGGGTGCTCGAGCGCGCGGTCGCGGCGCAGATAACCGAGCGCTATGCGTCGGCGCGCGAATTGGTGCGCGCGCTGGAAGATGTGCCACAACGGATCGAAGGCGCCGAGGACAAGCGGCCATACCCGGGACTGGCCTCGTTCTCCGAGAAGGATGCGGAATTCTTCTTCGGACGCGAACTCGATGTCGAGGCGGTGTGGAAGAAGCTGCAGCGCTCTTCTCTGCTGGCCCTCATTGGCGCGTCGGGGGCGGGAAAGACCTCTTTCCTGCACGCCGGGCTGATTCCAGCCATGCCGGAAGGGTGGCGCCAGATTGTCATCCGACCGAGTTCGGCACCATTCGCCGCTCTGGGACAAGCGCTGGTGCCGGAACTCGCGGGTGACGTGGAAG
>Ga0315283_10002998_pt1 | contig 14342 bp, 12 predicted proteins | sample YL17G09_0_MG_FD_204541 | JGI IMG/M metagenome (GOLD analysis project Ga0315283, IMG submission 204541) | Sediment microbial communities from Yellowstone Lake, YNP, Wyoming, USA - YL17G09_0 | ecosystem: Environmental > Aquatic > Freshwater > Lake > Sediment | place: USA: Wyoming | collected... | reverse complement strand
AGACAAAAGACAAAAGACAAAAGTCGAAGCGAAGACCCAGAGCGAAGCGTGGGGTAAAAAGATAAAAGAAAGTTGAATGAGTGAAATTGATATTGTATCAGACGTATACAAAGAATTATTCGGGGAATCAGATATCAAAATAGTTGCATTGCCACAATCAGGCTCCGACAGAAGATATTTCAGAATTACTACCCGGAATAAAAGTGTAATCGGGGCATATAATGCAAACCATGAAGAGAACGAAGCTTTCATCGGGTTTACAAAACATTTCATTTCAAAGGGTCTTCCTGTACCGGAAATATTCGGCTATCTCCCTGAAAAATATGTCTATTATCTGCAGGATTTAGGCGATATTAACCTTTTTACCTGGTTACAGCAAAAACATGCCTTTACCGGTTTTGATCTGGAAGTTGAAGGTCTATATCGAAAAATTCTTGACAAACTGATTCACTTCCAGATTAAAGGTATAGATGGACTGAACCTTGATATTTGTTACCCTCACAGAAGCTTCGACAGGCAATCTATGATGTGGGATATGAATTATTTCAAATATATGCTGCTTAAACTGTTAACTGCTCCTTTTAATGAACGTAATCTGGAACGTGACTTTAACCAGTTGGCTGATTTTCTGCTTGAAACTGGTCAGGATTATTTTCTCTACAGGGATTTTCAGTCAGCAAATGTTATGCTTATTGAAGGAGAACCATGGTTTATTGATTACCAGGGCGGCAGAAAAGGTGCTCCTCAATATGATGTTGCGTCACTTTTATATGATGCCAAGGCTCATTTGCCAAAAGAGACCCGTCAAAACCTTCTTGACTATCATGTAAATAATTTCTGTTCAGTTTCGGGAGAGAATAAGGAAAAATTCAGGGAATATTACGCCGGTTTCAGTATGATAAGACTTATGCAAGCCCTTGGAGCTTTCGGATTCAGGGGATTGTACGAAAAGAAACCAACATTTTCCGGGAGCATCGTACCTGCCGTTAAACTCTTAATCCAGTTAATTGATTCAGAACAACTTCCGGTGCTACTCCCTGAATTATTTCAGACAGTAAGGTCAATCCCAGGCCTTCAGATATTTAATGATTTAGATCATAGATGATGAAAGCAATGATATTTGCTGCCGGTCTGGGTAAACGCCTTGGGAAAATAACAGAAAATATTCCAAAAGCTCTTGTTGATATCAATGGGAAAACTGCTCTTCAGATGGTTGTTGAAAAATGTTCTGCACATGGCTTTAACGACATAATAATAAATGTACACCATTTTGCAGATATGGTTGAAGAGGAGGTAAGACGGCTCCGTAGTATGGGATTCAGAATTTCTGTTTCGGATGAAAGAGAGATGCTTCTTGAAAATGGTGGAGGGTTATATAAAGCCCGGGAATTCTTTGACAAAAATCCTTTCCTTCTATTTAATGTTGATATAATATCTGATATTGATCTTTCATCTCTCTATAGGTTTCATCTGGAAAAGAAGGGTCTGGCCACACTGGCAGTAAGGAATCGTCCGGGGAAAAGGTTCTATCTTATAGATAAAGAAGGACTGATCCGAGGATGGAGGAACAGGTTCACAGGTGAACAGATACTTACACTACCTGCACAAGAAGATCTTTCTGAAATAGCATTCTCAAGTATACATATTGCTGAACCCGAGATATTTAATTATATGACTGAAGGCGTTTATTCCTTTACAACTCTGTATCTGAAACTGGCAGAGGAGCACATAATATATACTTTGAAACATGATGAAGGTTACTGGTTCGATATCGGTACTCCTGAAAACCTTGAAGATGTTAGAAAATTTATAGGCAATAATTATTAATGTGATCCCGGCTCCGGGTACTTGTAACCAGTACCCAGTACCCGGTACCCTTTTAAGATCATAGTTTCCAGAAGGTCCGGGTAAAAATAGTGAAGACAGTAATAATTTCCAACCTTCCAAGAATCATCAACATACTTAGAACTACCTTGCTTACCTCCGGCATATGGGCAAAATTGCTCATAGGACCAACAGTACCAAGTCCCGGTCCTATTCCTGCCATGCATGTTGCCACTGAGCTCGATGCTGTAACCGGATCAACACCCGTTACGACTACTATAATTGTTCCAAGGACAAAAAGAAAAAGATACAAAACGACAAAAGAAAGTATGGAGATGTTGGTGTTTTCAGCGACACTCTTTCCATTTAATTTTATGAATGAGATAGATTTGGGGTGATTAAGTTTCATAAAAATATTCTTAATGTTTTTCAGTACAATTAAATGTCTCGCCATCTTAATTCCACCACTCGTTGACCCGGTACTTCCGCCTGAAAACATCATAAGAAAGATCAACAGAACAGCTGTTACAGGCCAGAGAATATAATCGGCTGAGGCAAATCCGGTGCAGGTCATAATGGAAATAATCTGGAAAAAGCCATCGCGGAATGATTCCTCAAATGTTCTGGTTGAGTTAACTAGCAGAATTATTGTAGCAATTGAACCTGCCATCACTGCAACTACAATATAGAACCATAACTCTTCATTTTGTCTGACTTTTTTGAAATTAAGCTTAAAAAGGTAGTAATAAATAACCTGGCTTGTACCAGCCAGGAACATGAAAATCATAACAATATATTGACTGTAAGACGAATAGAACATCAGGCTGTTATTCTTAGTTGAAAAACCTCCTGTCGCAATCGTACCAAAAGAGTGACAAATACTGTCAAACAGAGTCATGTCACCAACATTCAGTAACACAATTTCAGCTAGAGTAAGTCCAAGGTAAATAAATAAAATTCTGAAACCGATTGCTTTGGTTTTGGGGTGGATCTTTTCTTTCAGAGATGATTCAAGACTGAATAACTGGTACCCGGTAACCCTCAGTGAAGGTAGGATAATTATTACAAGAACTATGATCCCGATTCCCCCTATCCAGTGTGTAAGACTTCGCCAGAAAAGTATCGAGTACGGCAATATTTCCACATCCTTCAGGATGGAAGAACCTGTAGTGGAGAAACCTGAAGTGGATTCAAAAAATGCATCAATGAATGAGGGGATTGTACCACTTAAAAGATAGGGTAATGTTCCTAATAATGAGAAGACCACCCATGATAAGGTGACTGCCAGATATCCATCCCTGCTACTGAATTTTTTCGTATCAGCTTCTCTTGATGCAAAATAAGATTCTGCTGATAACAAGATAGTTATGACAGCCGACCAGATGAATGGAGAAGGAGACTCATTATAAATATATGCAACTGGTAAGCAGAAAAGATAAGATATTGTCTCTATGAGCAGAATGGCACTTAATATCCGTAAAATTAGCAAAGGATTGATCAGCTTCATATTCAGGTTCGGGAAATTTCAGGATACAAATATAAGCAGAATTAATTTTGTTCTGTTTTCATTTACAATAGAAGCTTATTACTATAATTTTGAATGATAATAGTCTATTGATTGGTCACTTTTATATCCTATATTTGGATCAGCTTAATTGATGCTAATCTGATTTGTTTTAAAATATGCATATAATCAGAATATTTGGTTGATGCTTGACTAACCTGTTAATAATATTGGATAAATGGGAAAAGTATTAGTTATTGGTGCAGGCGGAGTTGGAACGGTTGTAGTTCATAAAATGGCATCTTTGCCGGAGATTTTTACGGAAGTTATGTTAGCAAGCAGAACAAAATCCAAGTGCGATGCTATTGCTGAAAGAATTGGAATGGATCGGATAAGAACAGAACAGATTGATGCTGATAATGTTCCGCAACTGGTTAAACTGATCAGATCATTTAATCCTGACATATTAGTGAATGTTGCTTTGCCTTACCAGGATCTTCATATTATGGATGCCTGCCTTGAAACAGGCGTCGCGTATCTTGATACAGCAAACTATGAGCCGCTTGAGGAGGCCAAATTTGAGTACAGCTGGCAGTGGGCTTATATTGACAGGTATAAAAAAGCCGGTATTACTGCAATCCTTGGTTGCGGATTCGACCCCGGTGTTACTTCAATTTACACGGCCTATGCCGCTAAACACCATTTTGATGAATTGCATTACCTTGATATTGTTGATTGTAACGCCGGTATTCATGGCAAACCATTCGCTACAAATTTCAATCCCGAGATCAATATCAGGGAGGTGACACAAAAAGGTAGATACTGGGAAAATGGTAAATGGATCATGACCAAACCGCATGAAATACATAAACCATTGAATTATCCTGAGATTGGCCCGAAAGAATCCTTTGTTATATATCATGAGGAACTGGAATCGCTTGTTAAGAATTATCCGACTCTTAAACGTGCAAGGTTCTGGATGACATTCGGACAGGAATATCTTACTCATCTTAAGGTAATTCAAAATATTGGTATGGCAGGTATTGAACCCATCATGTTCAATGGAAGGGAAATAATCCCTATCCAGTTCCTGAAAGCTGTACTTCCTGATCCGGGAAAACTTGGTGAAAACTATAAAGGTCAGACATCAATCGGATGCCGTATCAAAGGAATTAAGAAGGGTAAGGAAAAAACATATTATGTTTATAATAATTGCAGTCATGAGGCAGCTTATGAAGAGACAGGAGCACAGGGAGTAAGCTATACAACCGGTGTGCCTGCTGCTATTGGCGCCATGATGTATCTGAAAGGTATCTGGAAAAAGCCAGGTGTGTTTAATGTTGAAGAGTTTGATCCTGATCCCTTCATGGCTGAGCTAAACAAACTTGGATTGCCATGGGTGGAACTTCATGATGTGGATCTGGAATTATAATAGGCAACAGGCGTCAGTCATTTGGAAGAGGCATTGTTTAAAAGCTTTTCACCTGTCGCCCGATGTCTGTCGCCAATACTTAAAATTATTCAAATTGTCAATTAATTACAACATATTACCATCTCCCTGTTACGTAATTGACGAATTAAGATTTCGTAAGAACCTTACTCTGATAAAGCATGTTTCAGATGAATCCGGGACTGAAATAATCCTTGCATTCAAAGGATTTGCCATGTGGGGGGTTTTTCCCATCCTAAGGGAATATATTTCAGGCGCGGCTGCAAGTTCTGTGGATGAAGCACGTCTGTGTTTCGAAGAGATAGGTTCTCCTGCTCATACATATTCTCCTGTATATAAGGAGAGTGAGTTCCAGTCCATTCTGAAGAATAGTTCTCATGTTACCTTTAATTCTTTAAACCAGTTCAGAAAATTTTCAACTGAATTACAAAATTATTCGAAAAATATTTCCGCAGGTCTAAGAATCAATCCTGAATATTCAGAGGTAAGTCATGGGTTATATAATTCATGCTCACCAGGGTCCAGACTTGGTGTAATTGCAGATGATCTTAGGGATGTTTTACCTGCAGGAATCGATGGACTTCATTTTCACGTTCTTTTTGAATCGGACTCTTATGCTCTCGAAAAAGTTCTACAGATCGTTGAGGTTAAATTCGGAAAGTATTTTCCTCAACTGAAATGGATCAATATGGGTGGCGGACATCTTATAACCAGAAAAGACTATGATGTTGCCCACCTTATTAAAATTCTGAAAAGATTCCGTGAAACGTCTGGTCTTCATGTCATACTGGAACCGGGAAGCGCTTTTGCATGGGAAACAGGCGAATTAGTTTCGACAATTGAAGATATAGTTGAAAACCAGGGAATTAAAACGGCTATTTCAGATATATCTTTTACTGCTCACATGCCTGATTGTCTTGAAATGCCTTACAAACCTAAAATAGCCGGTGCCACTGATCCGGTTCCCGGGAGACCAACTTATAGAATAGGAGGTAACTCATGTTTGTCAGGGGATGTTTTGGGCGAATGGTCATTTGACAGGGAACTTAAACCAGGTGATAGGATAATCTTCTGGGATATGATCCATTATACTATGGTGAAGACCACCACATTCAACGGTGTACACCATCCATCAATCGGCATCTGGAGTAGGGATGGTAAATTCAAATTAATAAAGGAATTTGGTTACGAAGACTATAAGAACAGGTTGTCTTGATGTCTTGATGTCTTGATGTCTTGATGTCTTGATGTCTGTTTCTTTCCTTCCGCCTTCCGCCTGACACGTGTTGCCTTTCGCCTATTTTCTTCCTGTTAATCCTGATATTTCAGCAGTGAGAAGTATCATACCCTTCAGGTTGGCTTCAAATATCCTGTATATAATAACCGATATTGAAGTATCTGATTTTATAAAGAGCTCTTTATAGTTTATTTGATAGTCTTATAGCTTTTTATACTTTTGCGACTCAATCTATGAGTATGCATAAGAGCCGGGTAAAAACTTGGGCACACCTTTCACTTCTGGCTGCCAATATTATCTATGGAGTAAACTACTCCATTGCCAAGGCGGTGATGCCCGATCATATTAAACCACTAGCCCTCGTTTCGTTAAGGAGTATTCTTGCGGCTGGACTATTCTGGATCACAAGTCTTTTTATGCCAAAAGAACCTGTCACCCGGAAAGATTTGTTGTACCTTTTAGGTTGTTCCTTTTTTGGTGTTGTCATAAACCAGGTACTATTTCTTGCAGGACTGAATCTCACATCTCCAATAAACTCATCAATAATTATTTCTACAAACCCTATATTCGCATTTGTCCTTGCTGCGCTGCTATTGAGAGAGAGGATAACTTTTCTTAAAGGAAGCGGTCTTGCAATAGGTCTTTTCGGAGTATTATTGTTAATACTGCAGAATGGAACTCCTGACCTGACAAGCTCTACTTTCTTAGGAGATATTTTTACCCTGGTTAATACTATCAGCTGGGCATTTTATACAGTTATTATTAAAAGGATGCTCGAAAAGTATCATCCAATAACAGTTATGAAATGGACCTTCTTTTTCGGAATGTTTACAACTTTCCCGGCAGGATACAACCAATTGAGCACAATGGATTGGTACTCAATGCCTTTAGCTGCATGGCTGGGAATAGGTTTTGTCCTAATCTTTGCAACATATCTTGGTTATCTTCTTATCTCCTTCGGTCTTAGACGACTAAGTCCAACCATAGTTAGCACTTATACTTACACTCAACCCATAATTGCAGCTTACATAGCTTCGATGATGGGGCAGGATCATATTGACATTGTAATGGTAGTCTCCGCTTTACTTATTTTTGCCGGGGTTTTCGTTGTGAGCAGGCAAAAAAACAACAATTCAATACTGAATTGAAGTTGAAAACGGTGCTTATTGCTTTTTGCCGGGTAGTTAATAAATCTGATTTGAAAAAGGTTGTTTGTATAAGAGAAAAATCTTTTGTTTCTATTTTCTTTTCATTGTATTACCTGTTGTCTCTGCACATGATGGAGGAGGTCAGCGGAAGGAACTTCAGCAAATTTTCTCAACAATGGTTCTATACTGCGGGACAGCCAGAACTCAGGATATGGCACGAGACCGGAAAGAAAAAGGGAATAATTGAGGTCTATATCGGGCAGAAACAGGAGAACCTGTTTCAATTCAACCTGGAACTGTTGATCAAAGATGCTTCAGGGGAGAAGATTGAAAATGTTTTTGTTAAGGAGAGAGTTACAAAGATCATGGTGCCATCAATGAATGATGTTGTGATAATTCCCGATCCGAATGTAAACCTTCTTTTCAAGTAGTTTTACCGGCATCAGGCTACCATGCACCACCCATCTCGAACGTCTGCGCCATTTACTCTGAGCCCTGAGCCCAGTGCCCTTCCGCCTTGCGCCTTGCGCCTTGCGCCTCTTACCTGTCTATCACCCCCGACCCGATCACTTCCTCCCCCTCATACCATGCAGCAAACTGCCCCGGGGCGATGCCTCGCTGCGGTTTGTCAAATAGGATATACATTCCTTTATCGCGACAAAAAAGCCTTGCACTCTGCAATGGTTGACGATATCTTATCCTGACCATATAATCGCGACTTTCCCCTTCTCTCATTCTTAAATCCGTTCTGATCCAGTGTGTCTCGTCTTTCATTATAAATAATCCTTTACGGTTCAGTCCGGGATGCGACTGCCCCTCACCAACATATACGACATCCCTGGCTACATCAATACCTATCACAAACAGAGCCTCTTTATGTCCTCCGACATTCATCCCCTTCCTTTGGCCTATAGTAAAGAAATGTGCTCCGTTATGCGTCCCTATAATCTGACCGAATGTTGGATGATATTTAAAGGGTTCAGTCATGGACGACAACAACTCTTCTGAAACTTCACCATCAGCCATTCCTTCAGCTATTTCAGGATAGATAGATGTATCTTTTATTTCTACTATGTTCCCTTTCTTAGCTTCGAGCTTCTGTTGCAGGAAAGTCGGCAGATGCACTTTCCCGACAAAACAGATGCCCTGAGAATCCTTTCGGTGTGCAGTTGCAAGTCCAAGTTTATCAGCAACCTTACGTACTTCAGGTTTTGTGAGATTACCAATTGGGAAAAGTGCTGTTGCAAGTTGCTTCTGACTGAGCTGGCAAAGAAAATAGCTCTGGTCCTTATTATTGTCTTTCCCTGAAAGAAGCCTGTAAACAGCTTTGTCTCCTGATTTTATTTCATACTTCCTGCAGTAGTGGCCTGTTGCTACGAAATCACCTCCCAGCTTTCGTGCTTCTTCAGCAAATGAATCGAATTTTATCTCTCTGTTGCACAATACATCAGGATTGGGAGTACGGCCCTTTTCATATTCAGCAAACATGTAATCCACAACTCTCTGGCGATAAGGACCACTAAGATCAACCTGGTGAAAAGAAATGTTAAGCTTTTTTGCAACCATCTCCGCAAACATCAGGTCATCTTCCCAATGGCAATCGCTTTGAAGCAACCCGGTTGTATCGTACCAGTTCTTCATAAACAAACCGCTAACATCATATCCCTGTTCCTTCAGAATCCATGCGGCAACACTCGAGTCGACACCACCGGATAACCCTATGACAACTTTTTTCTTCACGTTGCAAAGATAATAAAAGAAGTCTGTCTGTCACTTTGCTTACTCAAGGCGGAAATGAACGTCAAACCAAAGCATATCAAATTCCCCGCCCCTTAGGGCGCACATCTTTGCAATATACGTTGGCATTTGATTGCCCGTCCGTTCAGCGTAGTAGTTCATTTTTATGAAAAATAAAAAGATTCTGGATTTGTGAAACAAATATGTTCCTTTAACGTTGCTTATAGAGGGCTGATTTTTAAATTTATTGTAACTTAACTTTCATTTAAAATTTAACCTGAATAATTCACAAATCTAATTAAAATGCTCTATTCCCTTGTGTTAAAAAAGTTTAACCACGAAGTCGCACAAAGGGTTTCACAAAGGTTCACCAAGTTTAGGAATAAGCAGGTTAAAACATTATAGCCAACCTATCTAAAAGAAATAACCAATCCTGATGTCTAAAATTGCTCACAAAATATTCATAAGTATTTTAGTTGCCATTGTATTTATAACATTTATTTTCCTTTTTTACATGGGGATATCCTATTACAGGATCAGTCTTGAAGAAAGATTCTATCATCCGGCTCATATTCTGCTAAAGCCAAGTGGCATTCTGGGCCATGGTATGGGAATTATAGGATCTTTATTTATGGTCTTTGGAATGATTTCCTACATGGTCCGAAAAAGATATCGCTCCTTTTCGCGAATGGGATTATTAAAACACTGGCTCGAATTTCACATCTTTCTATGCACGCTGGGCCCGATATTGGTGCTTTTTCATACTGCATATAAGTTTGGGGGGCTGGTAGCAATAAGTTTTTGGAGCATGGTTGCAGTTTTTTTAAGCGGGATAATAGGAAGGTTTATATATATTCAAATCCCCCGAACCATAGAGGGCCGCGAACTTAGCTTAAATGAAGTCAGGGAAATGAAAAACGACGTAGCCGGAATTGTAAGAAATTCTTACAACTTGGATGAGGAAAGCTATAACATTATAGCTGATTCGATTAAAAAGAAAGTTGAAATATATCATAAAAACGCTTTTGTCCGTTATATTAAAAAATATTTTGATGATCGTAAATCTTTTCACGCTGTTAAGAGCTTGCTAAAAAAGAATAAACTGACCAAAGCTGAATCAAATAAGATACTTGCCCTGGTAAAAGAAGATATTTTGCTAAACCGTAAAATTGAACGGCTGGATACAATGCAGAATTTATTCAAATACTGGCATGTGGCCCATTTCCCTTTTGCTCTTGTAATGTTGATTTTCATGATTATTCATGTTGTTGTGACTATTGTATTTGGATATAGATGGATTTTCTGATTATGGAACAATTAGTTGAAAATATTTTAGTTTATTCTCTGGCTGCAATTCTCTGTATTGTTGTTGTAGTAATTTATCTGCGAAAAAAAAGTAAAGAATCGAAAATAGTTGATGAAAAAATCAAGAAAGCAAAAGAATACGGCCTTTTTGAACCCGTTTCGCTTCATCCATATATTGATGTAAACAGATGTATTCAAACAGGTGCCTGTATTACAGCTTGTCATGAGCATGATATTATAGGAATAAGAAACGGGAAAGCAACTATTATCAATGCATCACAGTGTATAGGACATGGGGCCTGTTTCAATGCCTGTCCTACCGAAGCCATTAGTTTACGCATCGGGACCGAGAAACGTGGTGTTGATCTTCCACATGTAAACCAGAATTTCGAGACTAACGTACCGGGAATATTTATTGCAGGTGAATTAGGGGGTATGGGGCTCATTAAAAATGCAGTTGAACAAGGCAGACAGGCGGCTGAAAATATTGTTAAATCAATTAATAAAAATCATCAGGCTTCCTACGACGTAATAATCATTGGCGCAGGTCCCGCAGGAATATCGGCTTGTCTTACAGCAAAAAAACATCGCATAAAATTTCTGTTTCTGGAACAGGATACCATGGGAGGAACGGTATTTACTTTCCCCCGAAAAAAAATTGTAATGACCTCTCCAATGGATCTGCCTCTTTTCGGGAAAATCAAACTTTTTGAAACCAGTAAGTTCGAGCTGCTTGACTTATGGCAAACTGTGCTGAAGAAAAACAGTATTACCGTTCTGGAAAATTCCAAAGTTGATTCTATTGTTTCTGAAGATGGGATTTTTAGAGTAGCTACTTTAAAAGGAGAGCTGTATACCTCTGCCAGCATTTTGCTGACAATAGGTCGGCGCGGAACCCCGCGTAAATTGAATATACCTGGCGAAATGAAGGAAAAGGTGGCGTATCGACTCTTAGAACCTGAAGGAATCTCCGGGAAAGATATTATTGTTGTGGGTGGGGGCGACTCAGCAATTGAATCAGCCCTGCTTCTTGCAGATGAAAATCATGTGATCCTTTCCTATCGTAATGAAGTATTTAACCGTCTTAAACCGAAAAACAGTATAGCCTTGAATACGGCTATGGAGGCAGGGAAATTAGAAGTCAGGCTAAATACAAATCTTATATCCATTGAGGATGATAGTATTACGCTTTCCGTTGGCAAAGAAGTCGAGAATCTCAAATTAAGAAATGATCTGGTCTATATTTTTGCAGGAGGAGAACTACCGACTCAATTTCTGGAAAAAGCCGGAATTAAAATAGAGAAAAAATTTGGTGAAACGGTTTTGAAACACTAATCCCTAATCCCTAATTCCAAGTCCCCAGTCACTGATTGATGACTTGACACTAGAACTTAAAAGTATTTCTAATGCAGGTTGAGGCAGGAAAAATAACAGGAATAATTCTCATGACGATGTTGTCATTTTTTAGCATGACAGCACAGATCTCGCCTGGAGATTTATCAACTCCCCATGCACATCTGGAGGGTATTTCTAATTGTACACAATGCCATTCACTGGGAAATAAAGTATCTGATGAAAAATGTATGATTTGCCATACAGAAATTAAGGAGAGAATCGGTCTTCAGAAAGGTTATCATGCATCGACTGATGTAAGGGGAAAAGAATGTTTTGTCTGTCATAGCGATCATAATGGAAAAAACTTTCAGCTTATACGTCTGGATATTACAAAGTTTGACCACAGCCTTACCGGATATTCTTTATCCGTACCACACGCTAAAAAAGGATGTAAAGATTGTCACAATACAAAATTCATTGCAGATCAGAAGCTTAAAGCTAAAAAAAGCACCTACCTGGGCGTAAATACAGAATGTTTAACCTGTCACGCTGATTATCACCTGCAAACACTTTCATCAGTTTGTTTAAATTGTCATAATCCCGATTCATTTAAAACGGCTGCAAAATTTAATCATGCTAACGCCAGATTTAAATTGGTGGGGAAACATAAAAATGTGGATTGTTTAAAATGCCACAAGGTTGAAATGATCGATGGGAAAAAATTTCAGGAATTCCGGGGAATTCAGTACAGTAATTGCACCAGCTGTCATAAAGATCCCCATCAGAATCAGTTTGGTCAGCATTGCCGTCAATGTCATAGTGAGGAGTCGTTTCAGATCGTTATTAAAGGAGTTAAAAATTTCGATCATAATAGAACAAATTACAGGCTGGAGGAAAAACATCTGGGCGTAAACTGCAATGCCTGCCATAAGACAAAGTATACAGATCCTTTAAAACATGAACGTTGCACCGATTGTCATACCGACTATCACTATATGCAGTTTGTAAAAGATGGGGTATCACCCGATTGTTCGCAATGCCATAGTGTGAAAGGCTTTACTCTTTTTTCATACACTAATGAGCAGCATTATACTGGTATTTTTCCGTTACAGGGCGCCCATACTGCAGTACCCTGTTTTGAATGTCATAAAAAACAGGACAAGTGGAGCTTCAGAGAGATTGGAATTAATTGCAAAGAGTGTCATAAAGACATACACCAGGCCTTTATCCAGGCAAAATATTACCCTGAATCAAATTGTAAAATTTGTCATAATGAAAGCCGGTGGACCGATGTCACTTTTAATCATTCACAAACAGAGTTTAAACTTATAGGTGCCCATACAAAGCCTGGCTGCAGGGCTTGCCATTTTAAGGAGGACTCTAAGGGAATTGCCCAACAAAAATTCACAGGCTTGCAGAAAACCTGCTCAAATTGCCACAAGGATAAGCATTACAATCAATTTGAAAAAAGTGGGATAACGAATTGCATAGAGTGTCATGACACGGAAAACTGGAAAGCTTCTAAATTTGATCATAATATTGCTGCATTTAAGCTCGACGGAAAACATATTAATGTTCCCTGTGCAAAATGTCACAAGCCACAACAAGAAGGATCAAATATTTACGTTAAGTATAAACTAAAAGAATACAAATGCGCATCCTGTCACTCCTGATCTTATACGTTATACTTTTATTTTTAAATCGGCAGACCAATCCACCACACGGTACTGATTTTAATATTAGTTGCAATACTTGTCATAGCTCAAAAGGATGGCAACTCGATAAAGAGATTTACTCTTTTGACCACAATACTACCAAACTACCTCTGTTTGGTCAGCATACTGAGATCAACTGCAGGCAGTGTCATCCAACCCTGGTTTTTTCAGAAGCAAAAACCGAATGTAACGATTGTCATAATGATGTGCATCAGGCGACTGTAGGACTTGATTGCTCTCGTTGTCACACTCCTGCCTCGTGGTTGGTGGATAAAATTAATGAAATTCACCAGATGAGTAGGTTTCCTCTGGTTGGAGCACATAGAACAGCTGATTGTTACGAATGTCATAAATCAGAGACTCTTGTGCGTTTCGATGTGCTCGGAATTAATTGTATCGATTGTCACCGTGAGAATTATATGGCCACTACAAATCCAAATCATATTGATGCAGGATTTTCGGAAGATTGTTCTTCATGCCACCCGTTAAACTCATTTCAATGGACAGGTTCAGGATTCAACCATAATTTTTTCAAACTTGAAGGTGGTCATTCAGGACTTGAATGCTCCTTGTGTCATACCACAGGCCGTTATTCTGATGCAAGTCCGGATTGTTATTCCTGCCATCAGGTGGATTACCAGGTAAAGGCAAAAGACCCCGATCATATTGCTTTAAATTTTACAACCACCTGCGGAGTTTGCCATGATCTGACACCGGGTTGGAAGCCGGCATTATACAAACAACATGATTTGTCCTTCCCTATTTATTCCGGAAAGCATAATGGAACATGGAATTCCTGTACCGAATGCCATCCAAATTCCTCTAGTTATTCCATTTTTAGTTGCCTTACATGCCATGAACATAATAAAACTGATATGGATAGGGCCCATGAAGAAGAAGGAGGTTATTCATATGACAGTGCAGCATGTCTTCATTGCCATCCCCAGGGAACAAAACCTGATTAGTGAGACAATATATTTTAATATGAGTATCGGTTTTCAATAATAAACTATTTTAAGTGCTTAAATATCAATTATATAATTTCATGAACTCACCCCAACCCCTCTCTGCTTCGCAAAGAGGGGCA
>Ga0315283_10002997_pt1 | contig 14343 bp, 9 predicted proteins | sample YL17G09_0_MG_FD_204541 | JGI IMG/M metagenome (GOLD analysis project Ga0315283, IMG submission 204541) | Sediment microbial communities from Yellowstone Lake, YNP, Wyoming, USA - YL17G09_0 | ecosystem: Environmental > Aquatic > Freshwater > Lake > Sediment | place: USA: Wyoming | collected... | reverse complement strand
CCCCCTCTTCCCACCCACACGACTCCGTGGCTGAATCATTTTTTGAGGTATACAAACGGCAGGCAGACCAGTACGTACGTGCCGACGAGTTGCGCGCCGAGGAGCCAGTTGGAGGCCCCGTCCGCCGACGCAGTGTACGCGTGCGTGACCGACAGCGTGAGCACCAGGGCGATGTACGGGTCGAGCACCAGCGTGTAGGGCCGCCCCATGATCCACGCCGACACGACGGCGAACGGGAGCGCGAGGGCCGCGATTTGCAGCGACGAACCGCACGCGATCGACGCGGCCAAGTCCATCTTCCGTTTCGCCGCCACCTGCACCGCCACGATGTGCTCGCACGCGTTGCCCGCGATGGGCAGCAGGACGAGGGCGATGAACGAGGAGGAGACGCCGGTGCGGGACGTGACCTCTTCGATCGTCGACGTGAGGAACTCGGACGCCGTCGCGATGCACGCCGTGATGGCGGCGAGAGCCGCGAGGGCGCCCACGAGGGATAGCGTGGATCCAGGGTCGTCTTCCTCCCCTTCACCGTCGCCGTCGGCCGCGTGCCTGTCCTCCTCAACGTCCGGCAACCGCGACCTCGACAGCGCGGCGCTCGCCCGCGCGTCCGCCTCCACCATGTCGCCGTGCGTCTCAAGCGTGAAATACAGGTAGGCGCCGTAAATGGCGAGCAGGATGACGGCGACGGCGCGCGAGATCGAGAGGACGGCGCCAGGGGCGAGCGCGGGGCCGTACACGATCGACGCCGCGGTCGGCACCAGGAGCGCGATGCACGACATGAAGAGCAGGGAGCAGTAGGTCTTGTTGGCCAGGGTGGAGAAGCGCTGCTCCGGGTATTTGATCTGCAGGAGGGGAGACGAGGGGTGGGGTCGGCGGCGCGGCAACCCTCTCCAAACGCGCCCTCCCGCCCCACGCACTGCTCCTCACCCCGCCCACAAAGTAGCACAGCCCCAAGACGAGCAGCAGGTTCGACAGGATGGAGCCGACGAGCGACATCGAGACAACGGAGTAGAGCCCTTTGTTCAACGCCGCGATCGTGAGAATCATTTCGACCACGTTGCCAAACGTGGCGTTGATGAGCCCCCCGATGGTGTCGCCAAAACGGTCGGCAAGATCCTCCGTGATTTGGCCGAGGACGAGGGCCAAAGGGATCAAGGCCAAGAAATTGAGAGTGAAGACAGGGACGGGCCCCCAGTCGGCCGCCCACGCGAGCGCGCCCAGGGGGACGGCGATGAGGAGGCAATTCAGCTTGGTGGAGGTGACCATCTCGTACAGGGCCGCAGCGTCCGACGCGGGCGCCGCGAGCGGCGGCACCAACTCGCCCGGCGCGGCGGCCGACCTCCTGGACGCGGCACGCGACTCGGCGAGGGAGGGGCGTCGGGAGCCGGCCGACACGCGGCGGGCGGCGCGCAGGGCGTCGGCCTGGGGAGAAGAAGGAAAGGGGCGCTGTGAGCGACCGGCTCTCTCGACCGCCGGCCGGCCCGCGACGGATGCCCGCTCCCCACACGCTCCCCAAAGCACCACCCTCCCTCCATCTCATCACCTCGGCCAGCAGGGGCTGCACGATCGACGGGTCGGCCGACACGGTGCGCCGCACGTCGGCGGCGTTCACCGACCGCCGCTGCAGGCCGCGCACCGCAGCCCGCGCGCGGATCAGGTCATCGCGCAGCGCCTCGGCGGACGTGGGCGGGGGAGGAGGGGCCATCGCGATGGTGCCTGTGGCGGCAGGCGGCCGATGCGGGCGGTTGCGTGTGTCGGGCCCGGTGGGGGGCGCTGGTCGGTGCGGGGCTGGCGCGGACGCAGGGAGGCGTCAATTGGGGAGAGTGGCGGCGAGACGGCGTCGCACGCTGACCCTTTTGCGCGGAACCAAACACACTCCCCACACGCCGGCCCGCCCTGCGCCCGCCCATCATCAGTTTGCAAACCGAAAGTTGAGGATGTCGCCCTCCGCCACGACGTACTCCTTCCCCTCGAGACGCAGCAACCCCTTTTCTTTCGCGGCCGCCGACCCGCCGCACCGCACAAAGTCGTCATAAGCGACCGCCTCCGCACGAATGAATCCCTTCTCGAAATCGGTGTGAATCACGCCCGCGGCCTGGGGCGCGGTCGCGCCCGCGCGCACCGTCCACGCGCGCGTCTCCTGCGGGCCGCACGTGAAGTAGGTTTGCAGGCCGAGCTGGGCGTAGGTGGCGCGCACGAGGGAGGAGAGGCCGCCTTCCGAAGCGCCCAGGGAGGTGAGATACTCGGCGGCTTCCGCGGGGTCGAGGTCTTTGAGCTCTGCTTCGACCTGCGCCGAGACGACGACCAACGACGCGCCCGCGGCCTCTGCAAACGCGCGGGCGGCCATGACATGCTTGTTCGATGCCCCGCCGTCGGCCAGGTCGGCTTCGCCGACGTTGGCGGCATAGATGACGGGTTTCATCGTCAGAAGCTGCAAACCTTTCACCGCCGCCGCCTCGTCCACGTCCAGCGGCACGCCGCGCGCGGGCAGGCCGGCCTCCAGAGCGGCCGCGATGCGGGCCAGGGCGCCGCGCTCGACGTCGCGCGCGGCGGCTTCCTCTTTGGAGAGCGCACGCGCGCCCTTGCCGAGGCGGTCGACCCGTTTCTCCACCTGCACCAGGTCGGCCAGCGCCAGCTCAAAATTGATGACGCCCGCGTCTTCGACGGGATCCACCGCCCCTGCGACATGGATCACGTCGTCGTCGTCAAAGCAGCGCACGACCTGGACGACCGCGTCGCACTCCCGGATGTTGGCCAGGAACGCGTTTCCCATGCCCTCGCCCTTGCTGGCGCCCTTGACGAGGCCGGCGATGTCGACGAATTCGACGGATGTCGGGATGATGGCCTTGCTCTCGGAGATGCGCGCGAGCTCGGCGAGGCGCGCGTCGGGGACCGCGACCGCGCCCACGTTGGGCTCGATCGTGCAGAACGGGAAGTTGGCGGCTTGGGCTTTGCCGTTTTCGGTGATGGCGTTGAAGAGGGTCGACTGATGAGGGAGGAAAGGGTGGGAGGAGGTCGGCGTCGGCCCACGCGCGGCTGCCGTGGGCACCGCCCGCCCGACGCGCATTGCCGGCCGCCATCCCCACCACACGCCCCATCCACCATCTCCCCCCACCTTGCCGACGTTGGGCAGGCCCACGATGCCCGTTTTCAGCCCACGCGCAGTCGGCGCGGAGACGCGCAGACCGCGGGTGGCCGCGCCGCCGCCGGGGGACAGGCGGCCGGCCAAGCCAGAGGAGCGCAGGGGGGGCGGCGCCGTCGTGGCGGGCGAGGAGAAGGTGCGGGCGGCCCCGGTCGCCGCCGCGCGGACGCCCGCCGCCTTCCGGCCGCGGCTTGCGGGCACGCGGCGGGCCAGGCGGGCTAGGCTGGACCTCATGGGGCGGTGGTTGGGGGGGGCGGAGGCCGGCGGCAGTGAACCGAGCGCGCCGACGGCTGCGCGACACTCCTCGGCGCGGCGCCATGGCCGCCCGCGAGAAGCTCGACATTCCAGCGCTCTCGTCCGCGGGTGCGTGGGGGATGCGCGGCGCTATGGGCGCGGCAGAGACGCGGCGCCGAGCGGGCGCGCTGGTATTGGGCCACCCCCAGCGCCCCTCGCCGGCGCGCTCACTGTCATCACAGCGCCAGGCACGCACACAAGCACTCTAGTGGCGACTAGTCGCCCGTCGCGCGCCGCGCCGCCGCACGCCGCCCGCGCGCCACCATGCCAACCCCTCCTCCCCTCTCCTTCACAGACCGCTGCCTGCTGGTCGCGCCCAACGCGGACTCACCCCTCACCCGCCCGCCCATCGCCCCCCCACCCCCGTCCGCCCTCGCCGCGCGGCTCGCCGCTTTCCTGCCCGAGCTCGCCGCCGCCAACGCGGCCCTGGAGGAGGCGGTGGCGGCTGGACGAGGCGAAGAGTTCAACATGGAGGCGGTGGCCGAGGGCGGGGCGCACGTGGCGATGGAGGTGGCGGCGGGCGTCGTCGACTTGAAGGACGGCGCGGCGCTGGCGGCGGCGGAGGCCGCGCTGGCTCAAGGAGGTGGGGGGGTCGGAGATGATGGCGAGAATGGAGAAGGCGGCGGTGGCTCGGCATCGTCGGAATCGTCGTCGGAGTCAGACGATGACGACGGCGGCGACGCTGCCGAGCCCGCCGCGGCCCCGCGGCTCAAGCGTTCCCGCCTGGCGCCGGGCATCAAGATGCTCGATTGATGGGTGTTTGCAGTGCATGATTTGAGGGGGGGGTGAAAACAGAAACGAAGAGAACGCGGACTACCCCAACGCCGCGGCGAGCCCGGCCTCGGCCGCGGCCACCGCCGCCGCCGCCGCTTCCGCGCCCGCCGCGCCCGCCAGGGCGCCCACGCGCTCGCGCAGGGCGGTGGCGGCAGCGCGGGCGGGGGCGGCGGCGGCCAGCAGGGCATCCCGCGCGCGGTCGTCGGCCGCCGCGGAGGCGACGAGCCGCGCCGCGCCCTCGACGCCGGAGGCAGTTGCGTCGCCCGCGCCGGTCGCCAGGGCAACGAGAGCGTCCTCCATGGCGCCCGGCAAGCGCAACGCGGGCAGCGCGCGCGCCGCGGCCTCGACGCCGCCGAGCGCGGCGGCGGCCGCGAGCCGCCCCGCGGCGGCCACCAGCCCCGCCGGCGCGCCGGCGCCTGCCGCGCCCAGAGCGACGAGCGCGCCAGCGGCTGCCCGGCCGCCGTCGCCGGGCGAGGCGGCCGCGGCGTCCAGCAGGCCGGCCTCGAGGACCGCCGCGGCGGCCGCGCCCCCGACGACCGCGAGCGCGGCCGCCGCAGCGTCCAGGGCGCGCGCGTGCCGGGGCCATGATGGGGGCGGCGCCGCGCCACCTCCAGCGCCCCCACCCGCGAGCAAGGTCAGCAGCGCCGACGCAAAGCCGGCCGCGTCGGAGCGGCCGGCGGCCGCCGACCGTGCGGCGACCGCGAGGGCGCGCGGGCCCAGGTCGGGGGCGAAAGGGGTGTCGGCCACGATGAGGAGCACGGCCGTGGTCAGCAAAGGAGTGGGGATCGACGGCAGGTGCCACCAGAGGTCGACCGCGGCGCGCGCCGTCGCGGGCGGCCCGCGCGAAAGCGGCCCGACCAGCAGGCGCCCGCCCGCCGCCGGCGCGGCCAGCAGCGGCGGCAGCTGCGCCGCAGCGTCGGCCAAAGCTCTGGCTAGGGCTCCGTCGGTCGCGCCAAAGCGGGCGGCGGCGGCGAGAACGGCGAGCGCCGACGCTGCGGCGGCGTGGGCGCCGCGCCGCGCCGCCTCCCACGCCCACCGCGGCGCGGCGCGCACCCAAACCGCGCCCGCGTCCTCGCCCAAGGACTGTAACCTCACACGGGCGTCGCCCAGGCAGGCGGCCTGGGCGGCGAGCGCGACGGCGGCCGCGGGGGCCGGGGGCGGCGACCGCCGCACGAGCGCCGCGAGCGCGGCAGCGTGCGCCGCGCCGCGCGACGGACCCGCCGCCACCAGGCCGGCGTCCAGGCAGTCGATCAGCGCCTGGATGGTGTCGGCGTCGCCGGGTAAAGGGCGCACGGGGGCAGAGGCGGGCGCGCCGTCGGCGGCCGGCAGCGCGTCGCCCGACGACGCTGCCGCGTCGCACCAGCCCAGCAACCGCGCCGCCCACGGCGGCAGATTAGGAGCCGCCGCGGGCAGGCAGGCCGCCAAAAAGCGGGCGGACGCGACGTTGAGGTCGGCGGCGGCGTCAAGCGACGCGCGCGGCGTCGCGCCGCCGGGCGCGCCGGCGGGTAGGCGCGAGCCGACAGCCGCCGCGAGAGCGACCGCTCCAGGGCTTCCATCCAGCCCTGGACTCACCGCCAGCAGCAGCCTCGCCGTGTCGATCAGGCGCGCAGCGGCGAGCGCGGCGGGCGGGCCCTCGGCGGCGGCCGCGTCGGCGAGCGCGGCCGCGAGCGAGTGCAGCAACGCGGCCGGGCCGCCATCGTCGGGGGTAATGTCGTCCGCGTTGGCGTCGGCGTCGGGCCAGCCCGTTTTGCGGCGAGAGAGGACGGGAGGAAGGGCGGCAGAGGCGACGGGCGCGGCGCCTGCAGACGCCTCTTTCGCGCCGGCCGCCTGTAAGAATCCGCGCACGCCATCCACCGCGACGGCCAAACTCTCCAGCGACCCCGCGGTCAGCGACGTCGCCCGCGCTGCCGGCGCGAGCGCGGCCGCGCACTGGGCGAGCGCCGGGCGGACAAACGGCGCGGCCGCGCCGGCGGGCGCGAGAGACGCCACCGACGCCGCGAGCGACAACCCGTCCCGCCGCGTCCCGGGATCCGTGCTCGTCAGCGCGCGCCTCGTGTGCGCCATGAGCAGGGGCAGGAAAGGGGCCAGGCCGCCCGCGGGCGCGAGCGCGGCGGCAACCGCGGCGAGCGCGGTCGGGAGGCCGGCCCGCACGCCGGCGTCCGTGTCGGCCGCGCGCTCGGCCAGAGCGTCCAGGGTGAGGCCGGCCTGTGGAGGAGAGGGGAGTGGGCGGGGAAACGAAGACGTGCTGCCGACGGCCCGCATTCGCCCCCCCCCCCCCCCCCCCCCCGGGGGCCCCACCCCCCGGGGGCCTCCCCCCCCCGCCGCCCCCCCCCCCCCCCCCGCATTCGCCCCCCCCCCCCTCCCACCTGCTTGGCCAGCTCCCCCGGGTGCCTTCCCGCCACGTCGGCCACGCCCGCCAGCGCGTCCTTGCGCACGCGCGGGGCGTAGTGCGTGAGCTGGGCGATGAGCTCCTAAGGATGGAGCGGGGGCGGGCGTTGGCGCCGCCCGGCGGCCGCATTCCGCAGCCACCCCCCCTCGTCTCTCCCCACCTTGAGCGTGAGCTTCCTGTCGCTGCTCGTGGCCAGCCCGGCGCGGTTCTCCGCCACCGACTGCCCCGGCAGCGCGACGCGGCGGACGACGACTTTCGTGTCTGTCTCGTTATCGGCCTTTGGCAGCGACCGGCCAAGCTTGCGCTTGACCTTTTTGAAGTCGACGCCGACGCCCGGGTTTTTCTTGCGCTTGGTCTTGGGCTTGGGCATGGTTGGTGGAGGGGGGAGTGTGGGGAGTGACTGAGCGCGAGCTTGATCTCACTCTCTCGCCCGCCACGCTCCCTGCCCGGTCGCGGGCCTGTCGCGCCCCGCGTCCCCGTCGACGCCCGCGCCCAGTCGGGCGCCGCCCGCCGCCAATGCGGGCGGCGCCGGCGCCGCCCACCCGGACGTGCTTTCCCGGCCTGCGGGAGGCGTTCGAGACGCCCGCACCATGCCGGACAGTAGGCGTCGATGTCACGCCGACAACCGTCTTCTCCCCTGGCGAGGCCGAGCCTCTGACCGACACCCTCCGCCGCGCCGGCCGCGCCGCGCTCAGCGGTGGCGTCCCCGGCGCGCTCGCCATGGCCGCCAACGTGGCCGCCCTCATGCCGCTGCGCACCGTGGTCAACGTGCAGTACCGGGACGGCGGATCGTTGCGCGGCGCGGCGTCCCGGTTGTGGGCCGACGGCGGCGCGCGCCGTTTCTACCGTGGCGTCGGCCCCGCGCTTCTGCAGGGGCCTTTGAGCCGGTTTGGAGACACCGCGTCCAACATGGGGGCGCTGGCTCTGCTGGACGCGTCGCCCGCGGCGGGGCTGCCTGTCGCAGTAAAGACGGCCGCCGGCTCGGCCTCTGCCGGCCTCTTTCGCGTCTTCCTCATGCCGCTCGACGCGTGCAAAACCATGCTGCAAGTGGAAGGCAAGGGCGGCCTGCAGGCCCTGGCGGCCAAGGTGCGCGCGGGGGGGCCGCGCGTCCTCTACCACGGCGCCGCCGCTGCCGCCGCCGCCACGGCGGCCGGCCACTATCCCTGGTTTCTCATCTACAACGCGCTTGAGTCCCGCCTCGCGCCGCGTCGCGCGCTGCACGAGCGGCTCGCGCGCGCCGCGTTCATCGGGTTTTGCGCGTCGGCCGTCTCCGACACCGTGTCCAACTCAATTCGAGTTGTGAAGGTGTCGAAGCAAGCAGCTGTGACGCCAGTGACTTACCCGCACGTGGTGCGCGCCATTTGGGCGGCGGAAGGCGCGGCGGGGCTCTTTGGCCGAGGCCTGAAAGCGAAGCTGCTGTCCAACGCGCTGCAGGGCATGCTCTTCTCCGTCCTCTGGCGGTTGGGGCAGGACGCGTGGGGGCGGGACAGGGCGGGGGAACGGGTCAAGGGGGCGTGAAACGAAGGGAGGCTAGCCGGTGCCGCCGTCAAAGGCGCCACTCTCCCGCCCGCATCGCGAGCCCCCAACCCCTCTCCCGCCATGGGCGACGTCGATGCGCTCCTGGCGCGACTACAGGAGCGTTCGGGGAGGGAGGCGGCCGCCTCCAGCGGCTGGGCAGGCGGCCGCCGAACGCATTGCCGACCGCGTCCCCCTTTCTCTCTCACAGTCTGATCCCAGCGCTCTCCCTCTACTCCCCGCCGCATGCTGGGCGGCTCCGGGCGCCCACCTGGCGGCGCACGCGGGCGCCTGGCTGACCGCGCTCGCCGAGCCGGCGCGCGGCGACGGCGGAGGGGGGGCATTTGACGCGGGGCGGTGCATCGTGTTGAGGTGAAATAGAGAGGAGGGGGAGAAGAGGGTCCAGGCGCGCCAGGCGACCGAGGCCGACCCCCTCTTTCTGCTTCTCATTCAGGTGCGCCCACCTCGACGCGCCCGCCCTGCGCCGCGCCGCGTCCACGCCCGCCGGCAAGCTGGGTGGCGTGGCGGTCGCCCGCTTGACCGCGGGCGGCCCGGCGGCGGCCGCGGCGGCGGCCTACACGATCGCGCTCCTGTCCGCGTTCCCCGCCGCCGCGCGCGCGCACGCGCCCGCCGCCGCCACCTGGGCGGCGGTCCACGCGTTCGCACGGGGGCCGGCGCGCGCGCCGGCCGCTGCCTTGCTCGCCGCGACGCCGCGTGCGGCGGCCGACGGCGCGCGCGCGTGGGCGGCGCTCGCTGGCCGGCTGCTGGCCACCGCCAACGCCGCCCTGGACGCCGGCGCGGACGACCCGGATTTGGCGGCGGCCGCCAAGGCGGCGGCGCCGCCCGGGTGCGACCCGTTTGCGTTCGCGGCCGGCGCCGACGCCGCGCGCGCCGTCGGCGCCGCGCTCGACTGCCTGGAGAGGCTGCTGGCGTCCCCGGTCGACGCCCCCGTCCAGCTCCCCGCCGCCGGCATCATCGCCCTGGCCGCACGCTGCGGCGCCGCGCCGCGCGCGCCCGTGCGCGCGGCGGGCGCGGCTCTGCTGGCCGCGCTCGCGCGCGCGGCGCCCGCACCCGCGCTCGCCGCGGACGTCGCGGGCGCCGTGCGTGCGGTGGGCGATGCTTTGCGGGGATCCAGCGCGGCTTCCTCTGCCGCCAGCGCGGGCTCCGACGCGGCGCGGGAGCGGGTCGCGCTCTACCGCGCAGCGACGGCCGTCGGCGCCGCGGCGGGCGGCACCGCGGCAGCCGCGCTCGCGCCCCTGCTCACGCCCCTGCTCGAGGTGGATTTGCTGTCACCCCCTGACACCGCCACGCCCGTCCGGGCCCCCAAGCGGCGCAAGCGGGGCGGCGCGGGCGCGCCCGACGCGGGGAGCGACCTGCAGCCCGCCGCCGCGGCCGCGACCGGCGCGTCCTGGCTCCTGGCGCCGGAGGTCGCGGTCGCCGGGTTGGACGCGTTGACCGCTTTACTCATGGCGGGCGGCGCGGGCGTGGCGCCCAAGGAGCGCGCCCGGCTCGACGGCGTCGCCGCGCGCGCCGCTCTCGCGCTCGCGCCGTCGGGCGTGGAGTGGTCGCCAGCGCGCGCCGCGTCCTTGCGCACGCTCGTTGCATCTGTCTTGGCCCCGGCCGCTGCGCGCCCGCCACACCTGGGCCTGGCGGTGGCCCTGCTGGCGGCGGCCGCCGCGGGCGACGGCACGGCCGATGTCCGGTCCACCGCGCGCACTGGCGCCGCCGCCCTCGAAGGACTGCTCCACCCGCGCGCTGTGCCGGTCGTGGGCGGCGGGCGGCCCGACGGGGGCGCAGTGGAGCTGGCCGAGCTGGACTGGGGCGTGCCGCCTGAAAGGCGGTCGCCGTCGCCCTCGCCGCCGCCGTCGCCGCCCGCCGCGCCCGATGTGGCTGCGACGGCTCCCGCCGCTGCCCCTGCGCCGCCGGCCAAGCAGGCCAGCCCCCTGATCGCGGCGGCGCGCCGCTCCTCGCCGCCACCCGCGCCGCCGGCCGCCGCCCTGGCCGCGGCGCCGCCGCCGGCCGCGGCCGACGAGAGCGACGACGACCTGCCGTCCCTGGACAGCGGCAGCGAGTGAACGCGGCGAGGGAGGGCGCGACGTTTGCAGCGACTCCTCCACCCCCTCCTCCACCCCTCTCACTTGCTGCTCTCCAGCGACAGCTTCTCCATGGCCGCAATGTGCGCATCCAGCGTCGCCAGCTCCGCGTCCGCGGTCGCCGCCTTAACGTTGTCCGCGGCTTGCACGTCGGCCGGCGTGCGCGCGGCGTAGCCGCCCGCCGCCCGCTTCTTGGCCAGCCCCGCCGCCTTGGCCGCCGCCTCCTCCCGCTTGCCCGCCAGCTTGGCCAGCTCCTTGTCGGGGTCGAGGACGCCGGCGAGGGCGACCGCGACAGAGACGGCGGCTGAAACGACGGCGACGCCGCAGCCGGGCGGGGCGCCGGTGCCCGAGGGGGCGACAGTGGCCGATTCAGCCGGCGCCAGGGCGGCCAGGTAGGCTGCACCGCCATCCACCGCAAACGGCGCGGCCGCGGCTGCATCCGCGGGCAGCAGGGTGATCGGCGGCTTTTGCCGCGTCGTCAAGCCGTACTCGTTGCGCAGGTTGCGTGCGACCGTGACCGCGTCCAGCACCGCCTTCATCGACGCTTCAGCCGCGGCATCCCCCCCGCCGCGGGGCAGGGGGTATGGCGCGACCATGATCGAGGACGCGGCGGGCGCAACGCCGCCGCGGGGGAGGCGTTGCCAGAGCTCTTCCGTGACGTACGGCATCAGCGGGTGGAGCAGGCGCAGGCCAGCGTCCAGGCAGGCCCACAAAGTCTGACGGAATGCGACTGCGGCCGCGGGGTCGGTGTCGGCGGCCGCGACGGCGGGTTTGACGAGTTCGATAAACACGTCGCACGTCTCGTTTTGCCAAAAGGTGTAGGCCGCCCCCACGACGCCCGCAAAGTCGTGCGATTCGAAAGACGCGTTGGCGGTGGCCGCGGCGGCGTCCAGGCGGGCCAGGATCCAGCGGCAGGCGAGCGGGAGGGCGGGGCGCGCCGACGGCGCGACGGACGCCGCGTCGGGCCGAAACCCGTCGCCCAAATTCATCATGCCGAAGCGCACCGCGTTCCACAGCTTGTTGCACCAGTACCGGTACGTGATGACGCGCTTGATGTCTAGGTTAATGTCGCGCGCCTGGGTCGTGTACGAGACGAGCGCCATGCGCAGCGCGTCGGCGCCACACTCTTCGATGCCGTCGGGAAAGTCGGCCGCCTGGCCAGCTTTCGCTTTGGCCACCTCCTTTGCGTCCAGGTTGCCGCCTTCCAATGTCGCGTGCAAGGCGGCCAGGGTGATGCCGTCGATGACGTGGAGGGGGTCGACGACGTTGCCCAGCGATTTCGACATTTTGCGGCCGTGCGCGTCGCGCACCATCGTGTGCAGGTAGACCGTGTCGAACGGGAGCGCGTCCGTCAGTTGCAGTCCCATCATGACCATGCGGGCGACCCAGAAGAAGAGGATGTCGTGGCCGGTCTCTAGGAGCGAGGTGGGGTAGAAACGGGCGAGATCGGGCGTCGCTTCCGGCCAGCCAAACACGGAGAAGGGAAAGAGGCCGGACGAGAACCAGGTGTCGAGCACGTCCTCGTCCTGGACGACGGCCACGGCTTGGCCGGGGAAGCGGGATTGGGCCTCGGCGAGCGCCGCGTCGGCGTCGGCCGCGACGACCCACCGGTCGGTCAACTCCGACGGCCCGCCCGGCGCGTCCCCGCCGTCCCCGACCTTGATGTAATACGCTGGAATGCGGTGCCCCCACCACAGTTGGCGGGACACGCACCAGTCGCGGATCGACTCGAGCCAGCGAAACCAGGTGCCCTCCGACTCTTTCGGCACGATGGTGAGGCTCCCCCCGCGCACAGCGTCCACCGCGCGCGCCGCCATGCCCGCGCACGCGACCCACCATTGAGGCTTGAGCACGGGCTCCACGACGTCGCCCGACCGGGAGCAGAGGCCGAGCCGCATCGGGTTGCCGGCCACGCCGCGGAAGAGGCCGAGCTCTTTGAGCCAGTCGACGACGGTGATGCGGGCCTGGTGGATAGAGGGGGTGGGGGGTGGGGGTGGGGGGGGGGGGGGGGGGGGGGCCCCCCCCCGCCCCCCCCCCCCCCCCCCCCCCGGGGGGGGGGCGCCCCCCCCGCGGGGGGGCGGTGGGCGCGAGGCCCCTCCCTCTCCCCCTCTCCCCCTCTCCCCCTCTCCCCCTTACCTCGAACCTCGGCGTCGCCGCAAACCGCCCGCCCCGCTCGTTGATGCGCCCTTCATCGTCAAACACCGACACAAACTCCAGGCCGTGCCGCTTCCCTGTCGCGAAATCGTTGGGGTCGTGGGCGGGCGTGATCTTGACGGCGCCCGTGCCAAACGCCATGTCGACCAGGTCCGCGTCCCCGATGATGGGCAGCTTGCGCCCGTCGAGAGGGTGCACGACGTGGGTGCCGATGAGATGGGCGTAGCGGGCGTCGTCGGGGTGGACGGCGACCGCGGCGTCGCCGAGCATCGTTTCGGGGCGCGTCGTCGCGACGACAATCTCTCCGTCCGACCCGTCGAGCGGGTAAGCGAAGGACGTCAGCACCCCGAATTCGACCGTTTTTTCGTAGCCCGGCACTTTCAGGGGGTGGAAGGCGGGCACGTCGATGTAGTCGACTTCAATGTCGGAGATTGCGGTTTTGAGGCGGGTCGACCAGTTGACCAGCCGGTTGTCCCTGTACACCAGGCCGTCGGAATGCAGCCTCAAAAACGCGGCTTTCACCGCCGCCGTCAGCTGGTCGTCCATCGTAAACGCTTGGCGCGACCAGTCGGGCGACGCGCCGACGCGGCGCAACTGCTCGCAAATCTTCCCCCCGTACGTTTTCACCCACGCGTGCACCTCGCCCACAAACGCGTCCCGCCCCAGGTCGTGCCGCGACACGCCGCGCTCGCGGGCCAGGGTCTTCTCGACGACGGTCTGCGTCGCGATCCCCGCGTGGTCGGTGCCCGGCACCCAGAGCGTCGGCCGCCCGCGCATGCGGTGCCACCGCACGACCGCGTCCTCGATGGCGGCCATGAGCGCGTGGCCCAGGTGCAGGGAGCCGGTGACGTTTGGGGGGGGGATGACCATGACGAAAGGTTTCAGGGCGGCAGTCGAACTACCCGCGTCGTCCACCCGCGGCCCCGCGCCCGGCCCGAAAAAGCCGGCCGCCTCCCACCACGCGTATGTGGCCGCCTCGACGAGCTTGGGGTCGTACACTTTGGGCAGGGGGCCGCCGTAATCCTTTTTGGCGCCGGCTGGCGTCGCGCGCGCGGCGGCGATGAAGGACGCGAGCTCCTCCGCGTCCTTGGCCTGCAGGGGGTGAGCAGGGTAGGGTTGCCGTGGGCTCCCGACTCGCGCGCGGGGCCGTGCGCGGCGCGTGCTCCCTTCCCCCTCGCGCGCGTACCCGCGCCGCCTCCTTCTCCGCCTTGGCCGCCGCCTTCTTGCCGCCGTCGGCGGCCGGCGCGGCCGCCGCCGCGGCGGCGGCGGCCGCGCGCTCCAGCGCCTTGGCCTTTTTGGCGTCCTTCAAGGCGCGCTTGGCGTCCTGCGCGGGAGGGGGGACGGCGGCAGGGTCGGCGCAGCCCCCATCGCCCGCCGCTCCCGCCCGCCCGCCCACTCGATCGCGCAACCACGCGACCACCACCACCGCCCGCCATCGCCCCCGCCTGCTCTCACCGCCTTGGCCTTCTTCGCCGGGTCGACCGGCTCGCCGGCGGCCGGCGGCGCGGCGGCCGGCGCGGGGGGCGCGTCCACCATCGCGTGCGGGGGCGGCGGACAGGGAGGGGTGTCGCGGCCGCCGGCGGCGAGAGGACTGGGGGCGCCGCGATTCGCCGGCCGTCGCAGTCCTCGGCGCCGGCTCATGCGACACGCCTCCCGCGGTCGCGCCCCCGTTTCTGCATCGCCCGTCGGCCTACGGTCGCACCCGCCCCCGCCCGCGTCGCCCAGGTGTGGTAGGGGTGCGCGGCGAAGTGCGCGCGCGTGGAGCGCCGGCGGCTGGAGGGTGGCGACGGCGCGCGCTGATCGGGATGGACGCGAGTCGACCGTAGCTGTCCGCCTGCGGGCGGCGGGAGCGAGCGCGTGTCCCCTCGCGCCAATCCCCGCCCGTCCTGCAGCCGCGGGCCCGCCCCCCCCCCCCCCCCCCCCCCCCCCCCCCCCCCCCAAAGGGGCCCCCCGGGCGCCGGGGGGGGGGGGCGCGAGAAAGT
>Ga0315283_10002995_pt1 | contig 14348 bp, 13 predicted proteins | sample YL17G09_0_MG_FD_204541 | JGI IMG/M metagenome (GOLD analysis project Ga0315283, IMG submission 204541) | Sediment microbial communities from Yellowstone Lake, YNP, Wyoming, USA - YL17G09_0 | ecosystem: Environmental > Aquatic > Freshwater > Lake > Sediment | place: USA: Wyoming | collected... | reverse complement strand
TGGACCATCGACGACCCGGCCGTCGCCACCGATCTGGTGGACCGCGGTGTCGACGGCATCATCACCGACGTCCCCGACGTGATCAGCGAGACGTTGGGGCCCTGACGGCGGCGAGGCCGGCCAGCAGCCGGTCACGCAGCTCCCGGGGATCGATGACGTCGTCGTAACCCATGGTGTGGGCGGTGCGGTAGGGGCCGCCCGCCTGGACGATCTCGGCCGCGGCCTGCTCGTCGGCCGACAGCCCGGCGGCCCGGCCGCCGCTTCCGGCGGGCATGGCCCCGAGGAGTACACCGGGGAGGGCCAGGGTCAGGGTCTGGTGGTCGAAGGGGTTCATGGCCATGGCCGACGAACCGAAGCCGAAGGCCTTGCGCAGGGTCACGTGCAACTTCGAACCCGGGTAGCGACGCTGGGCGGCGAAGAGTCCGGCCGCGGCCCTCAGCACGCCGTCCCGCTCGGCCTGGGTCCCGGCCATGACGCCGGGGTTGTCGGCCAGGAACAGCACGGGCAGGCCGAAGGGCGCCACCGTGTCGAGGAACCGGGCCGCCTTGTCGGCCTCGTCCCGGCCGATGGCCCCGGCCCGCACCGAAGGGTCGTTGGCCACGACGGCCACGGTCCGGCCACCGAGGCGGATCAGGGCGGTGAGCATCCCGCCGCCGAAGCCCGCGGCGCTGACCAGCACCGACCCGGCGTCGGCCAGGTGGTCGACCAACGCGGCCATCGGATAGGGCCGCCGGGGATCGGCCGGGACGACCTCGAGCAGGTCGTCCAAGCGACGGGGCCCGATGTCGGCCCCCTCCCCCACCTGGCCGTCGAAGTAGCCGAGCCAGGTCCGGGCCCGGTCGATGGCCGTGGCGTCGTCGGCTACCACGTCGTGGACCACACCGGAGGGCACGGCCACCTGCGGCCCGCCGAGGGATCCCGGGGTCACCTCTTCCCCCGTGGCCGCCTTCACCAGCATCGGGCCGGCGGTGAACAGGGCGGCCTGCTCGGTCATCACCGCGTAATCGGCCAGCGGGGCGGCGAGCGCGCTGTGCCCGGCGGCGGGGCCGAGCACCAGGGTCACCAGCGGCACCCGGCCCTTCAGGTCGGCCAGTCCTTGCAGGTCGTTCGGTCGCCGGCCCGCGGCCTCCCCCGTCATGCGGTGCCCGGCGCCGTCCAGCAGCAGGACCAGCGGCAGGCCCTCCCGTCCGGCGATCTGGGTCAGGCGATGCCGCTTGTCGGTGTTGCCCACCCCGATGGAGCCACCCTTGACCGTGAAGTCCTCGGCCGCCGCGAGCACCGGGCGGCCGGCGACGGCACCGAGGCCGGCGACCAGACCGTCACCCGGCAGCTCGTCGAGCCCACCGACCAGCGGGCCCAGCTCGGTGAACGTCCCGGGGTCGAAGAGGCGGTCCAGGCGCTGGCGGGCGTCGAGCTTGGCCTTGGCGTGCTGGCGCTCGACCTTCTCCGGCCCACCCATGGCCCGGGCCGCGTCCTGCCGCCGCCGCAGTTCGTCCAGCAGCGGCCCCCAGCCCCCTTCCGACGCGTCCCCCGTCACGGCCTAGGTTCTACCGGACGAGGGCCAGGCCACGAGGGGGACCGATGCCGGACGAGCGGGTGAAGCTGAGCTACGACGGGCCGGTCGCCGTCATCACCAACGACAACCCGGACAAGAAGAACGCCTTCGACGACGAGATGGACCTCGCCCTGTTCGAGATCCTGGCCGAGTTGAAGGCGCGCCCGGACGTGCGGGCCGTGGTCTGGCGGGGTGAGGGCTCGATCTGGTCGTCGGGCCGGGACGTGGGCGCCATCGGGGGTGGCCAGGTCGAGATGACCCACCACGAGCTGATGACCCGGGGGCAGAAGGGCATCCAGCAGGTCTGGGACGTCGAGGCCCCGGTCATCGTGGCCATCCAGGGCTGGGCCATCGGCGGATCGTTCCAGCGGGCCCTGCTCTGCGACATCCGCATCGCCGCCGAAGGCGCCCGCTTCATGCTCCCCGAGACCAAGTACGGCGTCATCCCCGACACCGGTGGCGTCGGCGTCCTCTTCCAGATGGCGGGCCACGGGGTCGTGAGCGACATGGTCCTGACCGGCCGACCGCTCGACGCCGAGGAGGCGCTGCACCACGGGATCGTGTCCCGGATCGTGCCGCCCGAGGAGCTGGACGCCACCGCCATGGCCATGGCCCACGAGATCGCCGGCCGATCCTCGGTCGCGGTGAAGATGGCCCGCAGGGTCATCCGCCACCTCGGCCACGCCCAGCAGCGGGCCGCCATGGAGGACGAGCTGATCTACCAGACCTTCATCAACAAGTCCGACGACTACGCCGAGCAGCGCGCCGCCCACGCCGAGGGCCGCACCCCGGCGTTCAAGGGGTCCTGATGTCCACTGCTGAGCCCATCGGGCTGCCCGAGCCCCCCGAGCTGGGGGCATCGGCCCTGCCCGACGGCACCTACCGCGGCCAGGTCGTCCTCGTTACCGGCGCCGGGACCGGGCTGGGCAAGGCCATCGCCACCGAGTTCGCCCGGCTGGGGGCCGCCATCGCCATCCTCAGCCGCAAGTCCGAGCACCTGGACGCCGGGCGGGACGCCATCGAGGCCGTCGGCGGCCGGGTCCTCACCGTCATCTGCGACATCCGCGAGCCCGACCAGATCGCCGCCACCTTCGACACGGTCGAGGCCGACCTGGGCCTGCCCGACGTCCTGGTCAACAACGCCGCCGCCAACTTCCCGGTCCCGGCCGAGGACATGAGCGCCAACGCCTGGCGCACCGTGGTCGACATCACCCTCAACGGCACCTTCTTCTGCGCCCGTGAGTTCGGCCGCCGCCACCTGGCCGCGGGCACGCCGGGCTCGATCATCAACGTCGGCGCCTCCTACGCCTGGACCGGTGGGCCCGGGTTCGCCCACTCGGCCGCCGCCAAGGCCGGGGTCAAGAACATGGTCGAGACCCTGGCCGTCGAATGGGGGCCCTACGGGATCCAGGTCAACGGCCTGGTCCCCGGCCTCTTCCCCCACGACGACATGACCGCCGACATCCGCTCCAGCCTCGACAAGACCCACGAGAAGGACGGCTGCCAGCCCGCCCTGCGGGTGGGCCGGGTGCGGGAGCTGGGCTGGGCGGCCACCTTCCTGGCCTCGCCCTACGCCCGTTTCATCTCCGGCCACACCCTGGTGGTGGACGGGGCCAACTGGCAGCGCCGGTCGATGACGAACCCCCAGGTCACGACGATCCGCGACCAGATGGGCAAGGACCGCTTCGCCCTGTGACCGTTGCCCGCCTCCGGCTCGCCGGCGCCGCCGATCAGGTCGGGTCCAGCGAGCTGCTCTGCTGCGCTGCGCCGCCTGACGCCCAACTGGGTTCCTCGAGAAAGGTGCACCCCCTTGACAGAGCCCTATGAAGGATTCCAGGGTCGGGTCGGGCGGACGGTCGCCGGGTCCGACCCGTGGTGGCCGCCCCGGGCCGAGCCACCGGCCGGCGCGCCGAACGTCCTGGTCATCCTCATCGACGACCTCGGCTACTCGGACCTCGGCTGCTACGGCTCGGAGATCCGCACCCCGAACGTCGACGCCTTGGCCGCCCGGGGTGTCAGCTACACGAACTTCCACGTCACCCCGATGTGCTCGCCGACCCGGTCGGCCCTGCTCACCGGGCTGAACAGCCACCGGGCCGGCGTCGGCCACGTCGCCCATTCCGACCCCGGCTTCCCCGGGTACGCCATGGAACTGACCGAGCACGCCGCCACCGCGGCCGAGATCTACCGGGACGCCGGCTGGGCCACCTTCATGGCCGGCAAGTGGCACCTGGCCAAGGACTCCGACCTCAACGCCGCCGGGGCCCAGCACTCCTGGCCCTGCCAACGGGGCTTCGAGCGCTTCTACGGGATCCTCGACGGGTTCACGAACCTGCACCACCCCCACCGCCTGATGAGCGACAACCAGGTCGTCGAGGTCGATCGCTACCCGGACGGGTACTACCTGACCGACGACCTGACCGACCGCTGCCTGTCCTGGTGGAAGGAGCTGCGGGCGAGCCACCCCCGCAAGCCGTGGTTCACCTACCTGGCCCATCCGGCCTGCCACGCCCCGCTGCACGCCAAGCTCGAGGACATCGAGCGCTATCGGGGTGCCTACGAGGCGGGCTGGGACGAGGTCCGGGCCCGGCGCTTCGCCCGCCAGCAGGAACTGGGCATCGTCACCGACGGCACCGAGCCGGCCCCCCGCAACACCGAGGAGGGCGACGACGTCCGCCCGTGGGACGAGCTGGCCGACCACGAGAAGGCCCTCTTCGCCCGGCACATGGAGGTCTACGCGGGCATGGTCGACGGCCTCGACCAGAGCATCGGGCGCCTGCTCGACGGCCTGGCCGAGATGGGGGAGCTGGACAACACCATCGTCGTGTTCATGTCCGACAACGGCGCCTCCCGGGAGGGCGAGGAGGCCGGGACCAGCGGCTACTTCGTCCACCTGCTGGGCCAGCCCGACGTCGCGGCCGACCTCCCCCGCCTCGAGCTGCTGGGCGGGCCGCAGACCATGCCCCACTACCCCCGGGGCTGGGCCATGGCGTCGAACACGCCCTTCCGGCTCTACAAGATCAACACCCATGCGGGGGGCCACTCGGTGCCGTTCGTCCTGTCCTGGCCCGACCACCTCGACGCCCGGGGCGAGCTGCGCCGGCAGTACGCCCACGTGGTCGACCTGCTGCCCACCCTCCTGGACCTGACCGGGGTCGAAGCGCCGTCAGAACGCCATGGCCGGCCGTTGATCCCGATGGCGGGGTCCTCGTTCGCGGCCACCCTCACCGACCCGGGCCACCCGTCGACCCGGACCGAGCAGGTGTACGAGATGGCCGGTCACCGCGGCTACTACCGCGACGGCTGGGAGGTGGTGACCCGCCATCGGCCGCTCACCCCCATCGAGGATGCCGAGTGGCAGCTCTACGACCTGTCCACCGACCCCACCGAGCTCCGGGACCTGGCCGCCGAGCACCCGGAGAAGGTGGCCGAGCTGGCCGCCGCCTGGGAGGCCGCGGCCCACGCCGAGCAGATCTATCCCCTGGACGAAGGCAGCAACCTCAAGTTCGTCCAGCGCCCGGAGCGCTCACTGGTGTTCGGCGAGCCCGTCACGATCTACCCGGGCACCCCCACCCTGGAGCGCTGGCGCTCTCTCGAGCTGATCAACATGCGGGACTTCACCGTGACGGCCTCGGTCGACGTCGCCGACGGGGACCGGGGCTGGCTCGTCGCCCACGGCGACCAGGGCGGCGGCTACGGCCTCTACGTCGAGAAGGGCGAGCTGTGGTGGCTGCACAACGACGGCAAGGGCATCGTGCGCCGGCTCGCCGGTGGGCCGGTGGGCACCGGGGTGGTCGAGCTGGCGGCGGTCGTCACCGCCCCCGGCGGCTTCACCTGGGACGTGACGCTCACGGTCGGCGGCGAGTCACGGGGCTCGGACACCGGTTACCGGATGCTGTTCCCGATGTCGCCCTTCGAGGGGATCGACATCGGCCTCGACCGGCGGTCCCCTGTGTCGTGGGAGATCTACCGGGCCGACGGCCCCTTCCCCTTCACCGGGAGCCTGCACCACGTGCACTACGAGCCCGGTGAGCCCGCCCCCGACTCCGCCTGGCGCTGGAAGGACATGCTCAAGGAAATGGGCGCCAAGTTCGAGTAGCCCGGCGGCCTGGCGGTCACTCGGGCCCCGGCGGCGGACGAACCGAGGCAACGACGGGGGCGTCGGGTCCGGCGGCACGTCGTCGGGGGCGCTCACGTCGGCGGTGCGGCCCGATGCTCACGATCCGTGGTCAACCCCACGACCTCGAGGCAATGGCTTGCGGTTTCCGCCAGGCATTGCCTCGAGGTCGTGTTGTGCCGCGGTTCCTCAACCCCGGCGCGGATCAGCCGATGGCGCCGGCGTCCCGAAGGGTGGCGATCTCGTCGGCGGTGAAACCGGAATCACCGAGCACGGCGTCGGTGTCGCAGCCGGGCCAGCGGGGCGACGCCCCTGGCTGACCGGGCGTGACCGAGAGGCGGGGAACCGACGGCAGTTCCGAGCCGCCGTCCGGGAACAGGCGGTGGGCCATCTGGGGGTGGGCCATGGCCTCGGTGAAGTCGAGGACAGGAGCGACGCAGGCGTCGCTGCCGTCGAAGACCGCCATCCACTCGTCGCGTCCGCGGGTGAGGAAGACCTCGGCGAGACGCTCCCGCAGCTCGGGCCAGCGGGACTGGTCGTATTGCGCGGGCAGGTCGGCGTCGGCGAGGCCGAGGCCATCCAACAAGAGGGCGTAGAAGTGGGCCTCGATGGGCGCCACCGACACGCACTCGCCGTCGGCGCACTGGTAGACGGCGTAGAAGGGCGCCCCGCCGTCGAAGAGGTTCGCCCCGCGCTCGGCGGTGTGGAACCCCGTCGAAGCCATCGAATAGAAGACCGACGCCAAGGCGGCGACCCCGTCGACCATGGCGGCGTCGACCACCTGGCCCCGGCCGGAGCGCTGGGCCTCGAGCAGGGCACAGACCACGCCGTAGGCCAGTGACAGCCCACCGCCCGCGAAGTCGCCCAGGAGCTGGAGCATCGTGGACGGCGGCACATCCGGGCGACCGACCGCTCGGATGACCCCGGTGACCGCCTCGTAGTTGAGTGAGTGACCCGCGGTCGAGGCCAGCGGGCCGTCCTGACCCCACCCGGTCAGGCGGCCGTAGACGATGCGGGGGTTCCGGGCGAGGACGTCGTCGGGGCCGACGCCGAGGCGCTCGACGACACCCGGCCGGAACGCCTCGAGGAACACGTCCGCTGACTCCGCCAGCCGCAGCACGGTCTCGACGCCCTCGGCGGACTTCAGGTCGACGGCGACCGAGCGCCGCCCCCGGTCCCACGCCGAGTGGGGCTTCTCGACCGGCTCCTCGGGCACCTCCGCGAGCCGGTCGACCCGGATGACGTCGGCCCCCATGTCCGCCAGCCGCAGCGACCCGTACGGCAGCGCGCCCAGCCCCGCCAGCTCCAGCACCTTCACCCCCGCGAGGGGCCCGGCGCTCACGCCGGGGTGTGGCAGACGGCTTCGACGTTGTTGCCGTCGGGGTCGCGGAGGAAGGCGCCGTAGTAGTTCGGGTGGTACTCGGGCCAGACCCGGGCCTCGTGGAGGACCTCGGCGCCGGCCGACCGGCCCGCCTCGAGGAAGGCGTCGACCGCCGCCCGGTCCGGGGCGGTGAAGGCGATGTGGGACTCCCGGAAGCCCTCGCCCGTGGTCCGGGGCCCGAGCCAGAAGTCGGGCATCGGGGCGATGCCGTACCCGATGACCTCGCCGAAGTCCATGACGCGGGACCCGCCGATGGTGGCCAGCACTGTGTCGTAGAACGCCGCGCTGGCCTCGACGTCGGCGCACTGGATCGAGAGATGGTCGAGCATCCCCGAATCATGGCCCGACGGCCGGGCCTCCGCAGCCGGTGGCCGCGGCCAGGGCCCGACAGGCCGTCGCGAGGCGACGGGGCCGCGAGTGAGGACCAGGACCGGGGGGTCACCCGGCGCCGCCGCGAACCAGATCTCACCCCGCTGTACGACACCCGATGGGGCAAGATCGGCCCCGTGCCCCTGACCCCCACGGTGCTGCGAACGGAGCGGCTGGTGCTGCGACGGTGGCGGGATGCCGACCGGGAGCCGTTCGCGGCGCTCAACGCCGACCCGGTGGTCATGGAGCACTTCGTCGCCCGCCCCACCCGGGCCGAGAGCGACGAGTTGGTGGACCGCATCGAGGACACCTTCGACCGCGAGGGCTACGGCTTGTGGGCCGCAGAGGTGCGGGCCACCGGCGGGTTCGCCGGCTTCGTCGGGCTCTGGCCGGCCACCTTCGACGCCCCGTTCACCCCGGCGGTCGAGGTGGGCTGGCGCCTGGCGCGATCCGCCTGGGGGTCCGGCTACGCCACCGAAGCCGCACGGATGGCTGCGCGGGACGGGTTCGACCGGCTCGATCTGGCGGAGATCGTCTCCTTCACCTCGGTCGGCAACACCCGCTCCCGACGGGTCATGGAGAAGATCGGCATGACCCACGACCCGGCCGACGACTTCGACCACTCGGCCCTTCCCGCCGGCCACCGCCTCCGGCACCACGTCCTCTACCGCCTCAGCCGACCCTGAGGGTCTCTCCGGCCCCTCACGGTCCGGTCGTGTTCGCAGGATCGGCGGACCGGACGAGAATCAGCCGGACTCGCCCGGCTCCGGTGAGGTCCGGACCTTGAACACGGCGCCGGCGGGGTCGACGGCCGTGGCCAGGCGGCTGTAGGGGGTGTCCTCGCCGGGCACCCTGAAGGATCGGTACACCAGGCGAACGCTCGGAGAAGACGCGGCACGGGGCGGCGCCGAAGCGCCGCCCCGTGCCCGGATACCGCAGGTTGTCGCCGACTCAGCCGGCGAGACCCGCGAGGGCGTCGGCCGCCTGCTGCGAGCACTGGGCGAGAGCGTCGGAGTCGGCGGAGGTGAGGTCGGCGGCGTTGGCGCTCAGGTCGGTCGCGGCCTGGCTGAGCTCCTGGCCCTGCGACGACAGGTCGGCGAGGGCTGAGAGGTCGCCCTCCGCGGCCACGACGTCGTCGGCGAACTGGGTCACCTGGTCGCAGTAGGCCTGGACGTCGGGGTTGCCGCTGTCCGAACCGCTGTCACCGGAGTCTCCGGAGTCACCGCTGCCCGTGGTGGTGTCGGAACCACCGCCGTCACCACTGTCGTCACCACAGGCGGCCGCGCCGCCGACCAGCATCGCCAGCACGAAGAACCAGCTCAGGAACCGCTTGGACATGATGTGTTTCCTCTCCCTACGGGGCCGTCCGCGCCCCCGTCGGTCGAGGGCTTGTGCACGCAGTCTGCCTCGCGGCACGGGTGTTTCCTGAGCCGCCGCTACTCGATTGCCCGCCGGCGCGGCTCAGCGCCGTGGTTCAGAGCACCTGACCGCGGGTCCGCCAGCGGTTCCAGGCCGACCCGAGTCCGATGGCCAGGAGGCTGCCCACGAGGATCATCGTGGCCAGCACGTTGACCTGCGGCGGCAGGGCGGTCTTGGCCGCGTTGTTCACGAACAGCGGGTAGGTCAGCGTCGAGCCGGCCGTGAACAGGGTGATGATGAAGTCGTCCAGCGACAGGGCGAAGGACAACATGGCCGCGGCCACGATGCCGGGGACGATCAGGGGCAACGTGACGCGCAGGAAGGTCCGGGTCGGGTTCGCCCCCAGGTCCATGGCGGCGTCCTCGAGGCTCCAGTCGAAGCCCCGGAGTCGGGCCTTGACGGTCAGGGCCACGAAGCTGATCTGGAACATGACGTGGGCCAGAACGATCGTGCGGAAGCCCAGGTTCCAGCCGAAGTCGAGGAACAGGGTCAACAGCGACGCGCCGAGCACGACCTCCGGGCTGGTCAGGGGGATGACCAGGAAGAGGTCGATGCTGCCCGAGCCCCGGAAGCGGTGCCGGACCAGGGCGATCGCGATCAGCGAACCGAGGACGACGGCGATGAACGTGGCCACGGCGGCGACCTTGAGGCTCTCCACCAGCGCGTCGGCCAGGGCCGGGTACTTGAACGGGTCCCTCCAGGCGTCGAGCGAGAAGCCCTTCCAGACGAAGTTGAACTTCCCGACCGGGTCGTTGAAGGAGAAGGCGACGATGACCGCCACCGGCAGGAACAGGTAGAACAGGACCATCGCCGCGTAGGCGTTCAGGAAGAAGCCGCCCAGTCGGCGCAGGAGCGGCGTCGGGGCGAAGCCCTCCCGGATGGCGTCCTGGCCCTCGGCGGGAGCCAGCGTGGTGTCGGTGGAACTCACACCAGGTCCTCGGTGCCGAGCACCCGGGTGTAGATGAGCACCGCGACCAGGATGATGATCATCAGCACCGCGGACAGCGCCGCAGCCATCGGGTAGTCCTTGACCACCAGGAACTGGCTCTGGATGACCGTGCCCACCATCGCCTGGTTCACCCCGCCCAAGTACTGGGCGTTGACGAAGTCACCGGCGGCCGGGATGAACGTCAGCAGGCTCCCGGCGATCACGCCGGGCAGCGAGAGGGGTAGCAGCACCTTCCGGAACGTGCGGGTCCCTCCGGCGTAGAGGTCGCGGGCCGCCTCCAGCAGGCGAGGATCGATCTTCTCGATGCTCACGTAGATGGGCAGGATCATGAAGGGCAGGAAGTTGTACGTCAGCCCCCCGATGACGGCCCACTGGGTGGACAGGATCCGGCCGTTGGTGGTCAGGCCGAGGAGCTCGAAGAAGCTCGTGACGATGCTGTCGTCGGCGAAGATCGTCTTCCAGGCCAGCGTGCGGAGGATGAAGGTGATGAAGAAGGGCAGGATCACCAGGCCGAGCAGGGCGTTCTTCCACCTCCCCGACTTGAAGGCCAGGACATAGGCCAACGGGTAGGCCAGGACCAGCGCCAGCAGCGTGGCGGCCAGGGCGTACCAGAACGAGCGCACGATCTGGGTGTCATAGCGGCTGAAGGCGTCGCTGTAGTTGGCGAACTCCCAGTTGAACTCCAGCGTCGGGTCGTAGACCGAGCCGGTGCTGGTGGACAGCGACGTCCGGACGAGGGTCCAGAGGGGAACGACGAAGAAGACGGCGAGGTAGGCCAGGGCGGGCAGGCTGAGCAGGTACGGCGTGATCCTGCGCCGCGTCCCCGCCGCTGCCGTGCCCGCCACCGTCTGGTCCCGCTACGCCCGGGCCACGTCGGCGTAGAGGGCGGAGTACTGCTGGTCCTCCTCGTCGCTGAGGGCCCGCCAGGTCACGGCGGCGGCCCGGAAGTCGTCCGGCGGGTTGACGAGGGGGTTGTCGGCCAGCTCCGGAGGCAGGAGCTCGCCCACGCCCTCGACCGGCGAGATGAACTGTGCGGTCGTGTTGATCCGGGCCGCGTTCGCCGGGTCATAGATGTAGTTCATCCACTCTTCGGCCCCGGTGGAATTGGCCGTCGACAGCGGCATGACCATGTTGTCCGCGAAGGTCAGCATCCCCTCCTCGGGCACCACGAACTCCAGCGCCGGGTTGTCCAGCTTCAGCGTGGCCACGTCACCGGAGTAGGCCTGGGTGACGGCCACGTTGCCCGCCACGAAGTCGTCGCCGTAGTCGTTGCCCGTGAAGCGCCGGATCTGACCGGCGTCCTTGGCCGCGGCGACCTTGTCGACCGCGGCCTGGACGGTCTCGAGGCTGGCCTCGGCGGGCGAGTTGCCGTCGGAGAGCATCACCAGGCCGAGGCCGTCCCGCAGGTCGCTGAACAACGTCACCCGGCCCGCGAACTCGGGGTCGAACAGGTCGTTGATGCTGGTGATCTCCCGCCCGGTGAGGTCCGGGTTGTAGGCGATCGCGGTGAACCCGGAGAACCACGGGAGGCTGTAGCGCCGATCGGGGTCGTACCCGACGTCGGACAAGGAATCCACGAGATTGCCCTTGTTGGGGATGTTGGCGTCGTCGAGGGGGGCCAGCCATCCCAGCCCGATCAGGCGGGCGACGAGGAAGTCGGTGACGATGAAGAGGTCGGCGCCGACGTCCTGGTTGCGGCTCAGGGGCTCGCGGATGCGGGCGAAGTACTCCTCGTTGTCGGGGATGTCCTCGGTGTAGGTCACCGACAGGCCGCTCGCCTCCTCGAACAGGCCGACGGTCTCCTCGTCGATGTAGTAGGGCCAGTTGGAGATGCGCAGCGAGTCGCTGGTCGTCGGGGTGAAGTCCGCCGCGGAGGCGCCGCCCCCACCGCCCCCACCGTCGTCACCGCCGCACGCGGCGAGCAGGCTGGGACCGAGGGCCAGGCCCCCGAGGGCCAGGCCCGAGCGGCCCAGGAACCGACGGCGACTCATCGCGGCCAGCTGCCACCGGATCTGCTCGGGCGTCGGATCGCTCATTTGCTCACTCCATTCATCGGGTTCTTCTAGTCATCGAGTTCTTCGAGGTCGACCGGTGGGGCGTCCTCGGGGCGACCGGGCAGGACCGCCGCGGCGGGGCCGTCCCAGCTGGCCCACACCTCGTCGCCGGGGCGCAGCATCGGCAGCTGCTGATCCGGGCCGATGTGGGCGAGGACCTCCCGGCCGTCGGGCGCGTCGCCCGCCAGGCGGACCACCGGGCCCTGGAAGACCAAGCTGGTGACGGTCAGCCGCACGGCCATGTCCGGGGCGACGGCCTGGTCGGCGGCGACCCGCACCCGTTCGGGGCGCACCATCAGGGTGACGTCACCGGCCAGGTCGCCGCCGGCTCGGGCGGGCAGGGTGGACCCGAGCGCGCTCACCGTCGCCGTGCCGTCGGCCTGTGCGGTCACCGCCGCCGGCCAGAGGTTGGCCTGGCCGATGAACCCGGCGACGAACACGGTCGCCGGGTCGTCGTAGATGTCGGTCGGGGCCGCGATCTGCTCGACCCGACCTTCGCTCATCACCGCGATCCGGTCGCTCATGGTGAGCGCCTCTTCCTGGTCGTGGGTGACGTAGACGAAGGTGATGCCCACCTCGCGCTGGATGCGCTTGAGCTCCAGCTGCATGGCCTGGCGCAGCTTCAGGTCGAGGGCGCCGAGGGGCTCGTCGAGGAGGAGGGCGCTGGGGTAGTTGACCAGGGCCCGGGCCAGGGCGACCCGCTGCTGCTGGCCGCCGCTGAGCTGGCTGGGCTTGCGCCCGGCGAAGTCGGCGAGTCGGACGACCTCGAGCAGCTCCCCGACCCGCTTCTCGGTCTCCTTCTTGTCGAGCTTGGCGCTGCGGGGGCCGAAGGCGACGTTGTCGAAGATCGACATGTGCGGAAAGAGGGCGTAGTGCTGGAACACCGTGTTCACGTTGCGCCGGTAGGGCGGGACCTTGGAGACGTCCTCGCCCTCGAGGCGGATCTCGCCGGACGTGGGCTGCTCGAACCCGGCGATCATGCGCAGGGAGGTGGTCTTGCCGCAGCCCGAGGGACCGAGTAGCGAGAAGAACTCGCCCCGCTGGATGGCGATGTCGACGCCGTCCACGGCCACGGCGTCGCCGAAGCGCTTCTCGACGTCGACCAACTCGATAACCGCTTCTGTCACCGTCGTCCCCCGACCGTGTGCTCTGCCGTCCCGCGAATGTGGCGAGACCATAGTCCCGACCCGGGACAGCCACCGGCCGGTGGCCACGGGTTCACGTGCTGTTCACGGGGCCCGTAGCGTCCCCGCCCGTGAGCGACACCGAACGAAACCGAGCAACCATCGACGGCTTCTGGGAGCTGCTGTACGCCAAGGACTGGGACGCGCTGTCCGCCCTCTTCGCCCCCGAGGCCGAGTACACCGACGTCCCCACGCCCGACGACGACGTGGCCCACGGGCCCGAGCAGATCATCGCCCGGCTCCGTCTCGGCCTCGACCCCGTGGAGGCCATGATCCACCACCCCGGCCACGTCCTGGCCGACGACCGCCTGGTCATGACCGAGCACGCCGAGGAGTGGCGCTTCCACACCGGTGAGGTGGCCCTGGTGAGGTTCGTGTCGGTCCACGAGTTCGACGGCGCCGGCCGGATCGTCCGCTGGTGGGACTACCCCGACCTGAACACCCTTCTCGAGAGCGCGCCGAAATGGTGGATCGACCACATCATGGCGGGCTACCAGAGGGGTTGACCCCGTTCTGGGTCCTGGAACTCGCGCTGGGACGGCAACTCCAGGGCCCAGAACGGAAGGTCAGGTCAGGAAACGGTCCGAGTAGAAGGCGAGGGACGCCTCGAGCTCGGCGCGGTCGAGGCCGAGGACGGCGGGGTCGTAGTGCACGCCGCCATGGCGGCCCCGGGGGTGGGTGGCCATGTAGCCGTCCAAGGCGGCCCGGGCGGCGGCGTCCCAGGGTTGGCCGGCCAGGGCGTAGACCCGCTCGACCATGGCCACGTCGTCGGCCATGAACTCGTCGAAGGCGACGTCGATGGTCTGGTCGGCGGGCAGCGCCTCCCGGTCCTGGACACAGGCCCGGAGCAGGTCCTCGACCCGGTCCCGCCAGTAGGCGCCCATGGCCGCCGGGTCGGGGTGGGCCAGGTTCATGCGGCACGAGTAGGCGACCATCGTGGCCATCGACACGGTCACGGCGACCGGGTCCCGGTGGGTCACGACGACGGTGGCGTCCGGGAAGACCTCAGCCAGCACGGGGAACTGGGCCAGGTGCTGCGGGGACTTCAGCACCCACCGGTCGCCGCCCCGCTCGTGGGTCAGGACCCCGAGCACGTCCTTCAGGTAGCGGTAGCTGGCCGTCTGGTCCGTGGCCGTCCACCAGTCCCGGTACGTGGGCAGCGGAACCACGCTCTCGAAGAGCATCGTCGAGAAGTCCATGGCCAGGAGCTGGATCTCCTCGTGCACGTGGTCGGTCGTCATCTCGTGCATGCGCTTGAAGTAGGGCATGGCCTCGTCCATGAAGCCCAAGGCCAGGTCGCAGCGCTCCCGACGGGGATCG
>Ga0315283_10002993_pt1 | contig 14349 bp, 15 predicted proteins | sample YL17G09_0_MG_FD_204541 | JGI IMG/M metagenome (GOLD analysis project Ga0315283, IMG submission 204541) | Sediment microbial communities from Yellowstone Lake, YNP, Wyoming, USA - YL17G09_0 | ecosystem: Environmental > Aquatic > Freshwater > Lake > Sediment | place: USA: Wyoming | collected... | reverse complement strand
CATGCGTCACCAGCGTGCAGTTGCGCTGTTCGGTGCCGCCGCCCTGGTCACCATCATGGTGCTCTCCGGTTGCGGTGACAATCCGTTGACTCCCGAGCAGGTAGTCGGCGGGAACGACACCGTCTTCGTGGTCAACCCGCCGGACACCACTGGCGGTGGCCGCGATACGCTGATCATCATCGTGCCCCAACCGGGCACGAACTGTGGCGAGGTTCGGCTCGAACCGTTCAACGTCACCCGCAGTACGCCACTGAAATACATCGGTTCGTACTACTTCAGTGGCCAGGCTGATCTGCGGTTGTTCATCCGCGTCGACAATTACCGCGTCGGCGGCGGACATAACAACCAGAACATTCAGTTCTACGCCGTCCGCGATGGCGATGGACAGAAAGTGGTCCTGGCCCGACCTGGTGATGACTGCGGGGTGCTGGCTGATACCAGTATCACTGGTGCGGCCACCCGCTACGTTGGCCAGGCAACTCTGCCAGCCGGCACCTGGGCTGTCTATGCCCTCCACGCCTCGCAAGTGTCCTGCTTTGCGCCCACCGGCTCCGGTAACGGACCAGTCAGCGTCCAGGATGGGCAGTTGGAGTGGTGCTACCGAAAATAGTTTTGTTCTTCTTCCCCCTCGGTCTCTGGATCGAGGGGGTTTTTCTTGACTTTTTTCCAGTTCAGCGGCAAGATGTCCGCGATCAATCTAGTTATGGTTAAAAGTTCTTTGCCATTGGCTTGGAGAAGGTTACCGACCCCCGGCTTTCTCGCGTCAGTCAATCGCAGCTCAAGGAGGATAAATGGAACTGTCCAAACGGAATGGGTTGCTAATTATCGCCCCGCGCGGTCCACTGACCGGTGGTAAGGAAATCGATGTCCTGGACGACCTGCTACGGCGGCTCAACCGGGAAAACTACGACGCTCATGTCATCATCGACTGCAGCCACATCACTATGATGAACTCGGCCGCGCTGGGCGTGTTGATTACTGCCCATGTTGGCTTCACCCGCCGCGGACGGCAGCTGGTGCTGGCCAACGTGACCAAGAGAATCGTACAGATTTTTCGCCTGACTAAACTGTCGCAGGTGTTTGCCACCCACCCGACCGTGGCCGATGCGATCAATGCTTTGCGGGCGACTGTTCCCTCCTGAGCTCAAATCAAGCCGACCGTTTTTCGGTCGGTTTTTTATTAGTTACCCGGCATAGCCGCTTGTGGCTTGACATTTGTTCATTTTTAGGAGTAAGGTCGATTGGCTTCTTTCTCAATCGCGGAGGTACCCATGAGAGTAACCATGTTGGGTGAGATTCCAGTTCTGCGACCAACGGGATACCTGGTCGGTGGAGAAGAAACAGACGAACTGAACCGAACTCTCTTTCAGATTCTGAGCATGGACAAGCCGCGCGCGATTATCGACTGCTCGCAGGTTGAAAATATCACCTCGATCGTGCTGCGGGGACTGACCGAGATGCGCACTCATTTTGCTGCTCGCGGCGGTCGACTGGTGATGGCTGGTGTCGACAAGAAAATCACGGATCTGGTGGTTATCGCGAAGCTCTCGTTGGCGGCTGAGATATTTGTGAACGTCGAAGCCGCCGTGGCCGAGTTGGTCGCTGATCGCAACTAAAAATCCACCGGTTCGATGTCTGAACCGGTTTTTTTATTCGTAGTGTAATGCCTCAGCCAGATCTGGACACCGCGGACTTAAGTCCGCGGTATGGCACAGGGCTACTCGTAGCGTAATGCTTCAATCGAATCTAACTGCCTAATTACTCCGCCCCCACTCCTTTACCCTCGGCCATATCAGCGAGTTCTCCGTATAGTCTATCACCAGTCAGTGGTGGGAAAATTCTTCGTAGCTCGTTGGCAGCTTCTTCTTCAGTACTAACCGCGCGCACTTTTTCTACGGCTCCAGTTATATCTCTATCATCCGTGTTTCGCATTTTTTCATTATGCGAGGATTGCAGCCATTGGGTAAATAGTTTTTCAGCTTCATCCTGGTTCTCGGCGTCACGCACATTTTTCACAAACTCTATGAGACGCGCTTCGGTTTCCGCCTCCCAGCGGCCTGGAACTTCTACATTAATACCTGGTCCTCTTTTCATGTTATGGTCTCCTTTAAAGACTAATATTGCAAAGTGTAAACCTTCAATTACTCATATCTTAAGGCCTCAATCGGGTCTTTCCGGGCCGCGCGGATAGCTGGCGCCAGGCCGAAAATGATCCCAACGCCGAGTGAAAATCCGGTGGCGATTAGAACTGATTGCAAATCAACAACGATAGTTAAATTAGCCTGTTGTTTCACAATCAGGCTGGCGACTTCGGCGATAATCACGCCGATCGCTCCGCCCATCAAGCCGAGGGCCGCCGATTCAGTCAGAAACTGCCACAGGATCGCCAGTCGGGTGGCGCCCAGAGCTTTACGCAGACCGATTTCCCGCGTCCGTTCGGTCACCGCCACCAACATGATATTCATAATGCCGATGCCGCCGACCACCAGTGAGATCGAGGATAAGGCGACGATGGCTTTGGTTATCAAGCCCAGAATATTGTCTACCACGTCCAGTAAATCCTCCTGGGTAAACACGGTCGTATCTTCGGCGCCATGGAGTTCTTTAAGTTTGGCGGCGATGGCTGCCTTGACTTGGTCCGCGTTGGCGTTGTCGGCGGCTTTTAGTCCGATCCTAAAAATTTGAGTGTTGGAATTAATGGCCTTGGCTGTTTTAAACGGCACAATCGCTAAGCTGATCGAGTTATTACCGATGCTGCTGAAAGCTGAATTGGATTGTTTTGATTCCACAATGCCAACCACTTTAAAATCATTTTTACCAAGATTGACAGTCTGTCCGATGACATCCTGGGAACTAACTCCGGGGAAAAGGGCACTGGCCGCGTCTTTGCCCAGGACGATTGATTTTTCCGTCGCCTCATTTTCTGCGGTGGTAAAAAAACGACCATTCGTCAATTGAAAGACGTTCATGAATTCAAGTAAATTCGGGTCGGCGGCCATCACCATCGCGCCAACGGCCTGATTATTGCCGGCGGTTGGCGAGGCGGCCATCATACCGATTACTGTGGCGCTGACCACGTTCGGCAGCTGTTGAATGGCGGTGACGTCGGCGTCAGTCAGGGTTGAAGCGCCAACCGATGAAGCCGGATTGAAGCCACCTTGGGCCGTCTCAAGTTTACCCGGGAGGATAAATAAAATATTGCTACCCAGTTGAGTTACTTCGCTGTTAACATCTTTCTTGATGCCTTCGCCCAGTCCGATCAAAACGATTATCTGCGTCACGCCGATGATAATTCCCAGCATGGTCAGAAACGACCGGACTTTCTTGGTCCGAATGGAAATCAGGGCGGAGCGGATGCTGTGGAGAATAATCATCCCGTTAGTCCCGTTAGAAATGATGACGAATCACTTTTGAAATATATCGCGGCGACGGTAACTCGGCATTGCAAGGTAAAATTTGATTGTTTCATTTCTAACGGGATTAGACAGTATTCCGAAATACGTAGGTGATTCATACGATTTTCCCGTCCTTCAGGTGGATAATGCGATTGGCTCGCCGGGCTAGTTCTTCATTGTGAGTGACCAGTAACAAGGTCGTGCCCTGGCGATTTAAATCTTGCAACACATTCATGACTTCCTCGCCCGACTTAGAATCAAGGTTACCGGTTGGTTCATCGGCTAGCACCACTTTGGGGTTATTCATTAATGCCCGGGCAATGGCCACCCGTTGGCGTTCTCCACCGGACAGCTGATTTGGGCGGGCCCGCAACCGATGCTGCAAATTAACTTTGGTCAGCAATTCCTTAGCCCTGGTCTGGGCGTTAGTTTTATTGGTCACATATTGCGACGGCAATTTAACATTATCGAGCACGTTCAGGTTCGGCAACAAATTAAAGGTCTGGAAAATAAACCCGATAAATTCGCCACGCAACTTAGCTTGTTCAACGTCACCCATTTTTGTCGATACTTCCCGGCCATCAAGTAGGTACACTCCCTCGGTCGGGCGATCAAGTAGGCCAATCATGTTCATCAGCGTTGATTTGCCCGATCCGGATGGGCCCATAATGGCTACAAATTCACCGGCGTTAACCTGCAGGCTGACATCATCCAGGGCGTGAACGGAAACACTTTCCAGGTCGAATATTTTCTTAACGTTTTTTAATTCAATTAGGGTCATGCTGTCGGTGATGATGGGGCGGGTGGCTCAGTGGCTGTTGACTCGGTGACCGGTTGGTCTGGCACGGGGGTCGGGGGTGTTTCGACCGCCAGTGGTTCAACCGCGATGGCCGGGGTAGCTTCGACTGGCTCGGCCAGGCTGACGCCGGCCAGGGCCGGATCGCTGACTCGTTCACCCTCCGCCGTGGTCGGTAGAGTCGGTTCAGTCAGGGCTTTAACCGACAGTCCTAGGCGGTGCGATTCGGGTTCGATGGAAATGATTTTAAACTCACGGGTGTCACCCTCTTTAACTATTTCGTTGGCGGAATGAATTTGCTTGGTCGACAGTTCGGAAATGTGGGCCAGGCCGTGGATTTCTTCGTCTAATTCCACGAACGCGCCGAAGGGGTTTATTTTCAGCACTTTACCCTTGACTATCTGACCGACGGTATAACGTTCGACCGCGGTTTTCCAGGGGTCGTCCTTTAGTCGTTTAATGGACAGTGAAATCTTGGTCCCATCAATCCCGATAATGACCGCCTGAATTTTGTCGCCGACTTTAACGATATCGCGCGGATTTTCCACCCGCTGCCAGGCCATTTCCGAAATGTGGATCAGGCCCTCGAGGTGATCGCCGAATTCGACGAAAGCGCCGAAGTCGACTACCCCGGTCACCATCCCGTCAATAACATCGCTAACTTTGTAACCAGCCACGATTTCGGCGTGCTCTTTCGCCCAGGCTGCTTTTTCAGAGACAATCAATTTACCGTCGATTTCATTGACGTCAATTACTTTAACCCGGACTAACTGACCGACGAATTTTTGCAACAGTTCGAGAATGCGATTTTTATCACCGCCCTCCACTCGTGGATAGTGTTCAGCGCTTAGTTGTGAGACCGGTAAAAATCCATCAACTCGCCCGACGCGAACTAATAAGCCGCCGCGGTTGGCGTCGACAATTTCCACGTCAACGACTTCGCCGCTGTTGCGGAGACGAATAAGTTCTTCCCAGGCTTGTTGGTGTCCAGCCGAGCGGAAAGACAGTTCCATCTGGCCATTTTCGTTTTCCAGTTCCAGGACCGTCGCCTGAGCCAGGTCACCGGTCTTAATATGAGTTGAGACCCCGGATTCATCAAATAACTCGCGGCCGCGGATCACCCCGGTGGTAATGCCGTCAATATCCATCACCACTTCGTTTTTCGATACGCTTAAAATCGCGCCCTGAACAATGTCGCCAACTTTGGGTAGGTGGGGGATGGATTGATCTTGAAGCAGTTGTTCCATTTCCGACGTCGCTGTTGGAGCAGGGATGACCATGGGAATATTCACTTGTCTTAGCCGTCCTCGGTCCCCGTCCCCGACTTGCGGGAATCCTAGGGATCCGTGGCTTCAGCGACGCTGGGGCGCTAAAGTTGATAATCAGCGTTTTTAAAAAGTAATTAGAGGACGTGAAGATGATAACCGAAAGCCGGTTTTTTAGCAAGCCCCAGTTGACTCCGCCGGCCACACGTGCGGTAATTACTCTATGACCGCCATGTTACCCAATTCACTCCGGTCGATGCGCTACCTGCCGCGTGCCCTTCGTTCCCCGGCTCGACCAGCTTCCAGCGGCTTCCTGCCCACGAAATTTTCACTATCGATGAAGGAAAAGAAGGCCGTGATCGGTCGCGCTTTTGGTCCCTATACACCAGCTAAAGCCACAAAAATTCTCAAGCATGCTACTGAAGAAATTCGTCGTCACCCTCAAGAAACCAAGCGGGCGGAGCGTCGCTTCTTCGCCCGCCAGACATCCGACAGCGGCCGCACTCTGACCACTAAAGAAGATATAAAAAAATTTACCGAGGGTTTTATTGGCGTCGCCCGCGAACAAGAGCTGCGGATGAAACCGGGTTATAACCCTTCAATCGTTCACTCCGAGCGGGAAGCGGCAAGTAAACTATTAAAAGAATCGGAAGGAGCTTTTAAAAAAGAACACTCAGTCCAACCACCGCCGGTCTCTGAGTCCAGACTAGAATTTATTCGCCAATCGCTCGGGATTCAACACGCCCCGATCCGTAGCCATCAGCCCTCAGCTGCGTTGACGGCTAATCTGATGGAGCCACAAAAACTGCCCGGCACCGGCGCATCCCCCGGTTGGACCCGCAGTCCGGCTACACCGGCAGCGCCCGCCCCCCGATTAAGCCCGGCCAGCAGCGGATTTCAGGGCGGGATTATTACTTTACCATCCCAGCATCGCGATGAACCAGACATGACGACCGGCGGTTTACCAGTCGTGCGCGGTTATGAACCAACGCTTGGGCCGCCCACTACGCCCGATCAAGCTGCGCCAGCCCCACCAGCTGTTCCCGCTGAACCAATTTCCACCGCACCAGCGGCACCCCAACCTGAGCCAACGGAATCATCAACCGCGACGCCGCCAGAGAGCTAGCTGGGTCATATTCAGGCCTTGGCAAAACCCTGGTTTTTTGCTATACTTGGCCCATTGTCGCTTAAGCGAAAGGTCTGATTTTTCATGGTTATTTCTTGGCTCGGAGAAGCCGGATTACGAATCCAAACTAAAGATGCGGTCCTAGTGATTGACCCACCGGCGGCCAGCACTGGCATGAAACCGGCCCGGTCAGCGGCCGACATTGTGGCTATCTCGACTAACGATCAGCGAGATGCCAAAGCGGTTGGCGGGACTCCGTTTTTGATCAATTCACCGGGCGAATACGAAGTGAAAAACGTGTTCGTCTACGGCCTAGTTCTGCCCTCTCATCAGGGTTTTATTCATTTTCGAGTTGAAGTCGAGGATCTTAGCCTTGGTCATATCGCCGACTTGAGTCAGAAACTGGAAAACGGTGAGGTCGGATTGTTGGAGGGGGTTGATATTTTATGTTTGCCGGTTGGCGGTAAGTCCGTTTTGGACGCTGAGGCGGCGGCCGCTCTAATTAGCCAAATTGAACCCCGGATCGTCATTCCGATCCAGTATAAAATTCCGAAAAGCACTAGCGGATATCTTGAGCTAGCGCCATTTTTAAAGGAAATCGGGGCTAAGAATACCGATCCACAGCAAAAATTTAAGGTCGCTAAAAAAGATCTGCCGGCTGAGGATACTCAGGTCGTCGTGCTGGCTCATGAGTAAGTAATTCACCGTGACTACCGCCCGCTCTCATTCTCATCAGCCGGTCAAAGTAAGGGTTGAGGCCGTCGCCCGGACTGCCCGCGCCCCATTACCGCCGGTCAGTGCCGTCCCGGTGATTAAACATCAGACCCCAACTGCTAAACATCAGCGGCTCCCGTTCTTTCATATTTCAAAACCGAAGTTACCCAGCATTGAGCGGTGGCCGATTCAGCACCGGCGGCGATTGATGTGGGGGGTGGTAACCATGGCCATGATTGTAATCGTTAGTGGCTGGGCTTTTTTTCTCGGCGCGGAACTTCGCCAACCCTTCGGCGGCCGCGACTTACTGAAAGAGGTCGCGAGTGTATTTAAAACTTTTAAACTACCGGCTCAGGAGACTTCCCCGGTCGAGCAGGAAATTCGGGCGCTGGATAAGCAGGTCTTCCCGCAGTTTCAATCCCGTTAGAAGCATTTTTTATAAAGAAATTATTATGCAATACTTAATGACAACCAGAACAGGGGGCTGCTATCGGAATGGCTGAACCGAAATCACAATTCGCGATCGGAAAAATCGAACCCCGCCCGCTGGTGACCGAGATGCAGGAATCATATTTGGATTACGCCATGAGCGTGATTGTCGCCCGGGCGTTACCGGATGTACGGGATGGTTTAAAGCCGGGGCAGCGCCGCGTCTTATACGCTATGTGGGACATTGGCCTGCGCCCGGGTTCAAAGTATCGCAAGTCCGCCACCGTGGTTGGTGAGGTGCTCGGTAAATATCATCCGCACGGCGACATCGCCGTTTATGATTCGATGGTCCGCATGGCTCAGGATTTTGCCGTCCGTTACCAATTAGTCGACGGTCAGGGCAACTTCGGATCGATGGATGGCGACAGCGCCGCGGCCATGCGTTACACCGAAGCCCGACTCAGCGGCATCGCCGCGGAAATGCTGATCGACATCGATAAGCAGACAGTTGATTTTGTTCCGAACTACGACGGCGCTCATCAAGAACCGCGCGTACTCCCAGCCAAGTTGCCAAACCTATTAATCAACGGTACCGTCGGTATCGCTGTCGGCATGGCCACCACCATTCCGCCCCATAACATTTCTGAAATCATCGACGCCACCGCGCATTTAATCGATCATCCGCAAACATCGGTCGAGGGTTTAATGCAGTTCGTTAAGGGTCCGGACTTTCCGACCGGCGGCATCATCTATAATAAAGCTGACATTCAGGCCACTTACGCCACCGGCAAGGGCTCGATCGTGATGCGCGCTAAAGCCGAGATTGTCGAAGCTAGGAGCGGCGCTTTTAATATTATCGTCACGGAAATTCCTTATCAGGTTAATAAGGCCACCTTAATTGAACGAATCGCTGAGCTGGTCCACGCCAAGAAGCTGGATGGGATCCGCGATCTCCGCGATGAGTCCAATAAAGATGGGGTGCGGATTGTGATCGAGCTTAAGAAGGACGCTTATCCGAAGAAAGTACTGAACCGTTTGTTTTCAGTCACCCAGTTGCAGGAAACTTTTCACGTCAACATGCTGGCGCTGGTAGATGGTTTGCAACCGCGGGTACTGACTTTAAAAATGATCCTGGAAGAATATATTAAACATCGTCAGGTGGTCGTCCGGCGCCGGACTGATTTCGAATTAACTAAAGCTAAAGAGCGTGATCACATTTTACAGGGGCTGTTAATCGCCCTGGCTCATATTCAGGAAGTCATCCGCACGATCCAGAAGTCCAAGGATAAAGACGAAGCTAAAGTAAATTTAATTAAGAAGTATAAACTGACCGAGGCCCAGTCAACCGCCATCCTGGAAATGCGCCTGCAGCAGCTGGCCAACCTGGAAAGATTAAAGATCGAGCAGGAGCATAAAGTTAAATTGTCGGAAATCAAGAGTTTACAGACGCTATTGGCCAGCCCGAAGAAAATTCTAGAGGTCGTTAAGCAGGAATTAGCCGACTTGCGAACCAAGTTCGGGGACCAGCGCCGGACTGAAATTATGCCCGGCGCGGTCGGTACCTTCACGCAGGAAGATTTAATTCCGAATGAAGCCACCATCGTGGTTATTACTCGCGATGGCTATCTCAAGCGCGTCGCGCCGGATCAGTTCCGGTCCCAGGGCCGCGGCGGTAAGGGCGTGATTGGTCTGACCACTAAGGAAGAGGATATGGTCGCCCATTTCCTGTCCACTACCACCCACGCCGACATGTTGTTTTTTACCAATCGCGGCCGGGTATTCCAGCTCAAGGCTTATGACGTTCCGCCCGGTTCCCGCACCTCAAAAGGACAAGCGATAGTTAACTTTTTGCAGCTGCCCGGCGAGGAAAAAGTCAATGTGGTGTTGTCAGTAGCCGACCTGAAACCGTATAAACATCTGGTCATGGTCACTAAAAAGGGCGTGATTAAGAAAGTCGCAATCGACTCGTTTAAAATCGTCCGCCGGTCTGGTCTGATCGCGATAAAACTTAAGGCCGGTGACCAGCTCCACTGGGTTAAGCCGTCCACCGGTAAGGATGATATTGTGCTGGTCACTTCCAATGGCCAGTCGATTCGCTTCCGGGAAACAGTCGTCCGGGAAATGGGCCGCAATGCCGCCGGGGTGCGTGGTTTGAGAATCAAGGGTCTGGATGAAATCTCCGGCATGGACCTGGTCCACGAGGGTAAAGCCGAAACTGGCGAACAACTGCTGGTGATTATGGCCAACGGTTACGGCAAGCGCACCGCCCTAAAAGAACACAAGGTGCAGGGACGCGGCGGTTCCGGTATTCGCACTGCCCGGGTGACCGACAAGACTGGTAAAGTGGTGGCTGGTTTCATCGTTAACGCCCGCCTCGAACAAAACGACCTGATCGTCATCTCCCAAAAAGGCCAGGTGATTCGCACCCCGCTGAAATCCATCTCGGTTCTTGGTCGAGATACACAGGGCGTCCGAATCATGCGTTTCTCGGTTAATAACGACCGGGTAGCGTCAGTCACTTTTATCTAAATCGCAGCTGACGTATCCTGAGCCAAGTCGAAGGATGGCCAGCGTTACCTTCATCTAAAAGGTTCAGGGGCGGACCGGATTCGGCCCTGTCGGTTAGTAAACCATTACCAGAGCGGACTTTTTATGCTTTTTAGCATCGGATTCGTCACCTGCGTGTACCGCTGCGTGGTCCGGATGTTGTTGTGCCCGAGCAGGACCTGTACATATCGGATATCCACGCCGTTTTCCAGCAGGTGGGTAGCGAAACTGTGGCGCAGGCTGTGGAACGTCGCTGGTTTATTGATCCCGGCCTTGTCGCGCGCGTGTTCGAATATTTTCTGCGCCGTTCGCGTCGTTAGTTTACCACCCCGCCCGTTTCGCGTGGCGAACCCAGGCGGGCAGGCCCAATCGCTTGGAAAAATAAATTCATGCCCTAGCTTTCCGGCAATAATCATTCGCAGATCATTGATCAACTTTTCCGGCAGGACACTGATCCGGTCTTTTTGGCCCTTGGCCTGCTTGATATGAATCGTTTTTTCGGTCAGATCAATATCTTGAACTCGCAACCCTACGATTTCGCTGACCCGCAGTCCCGCGCCGTATGCCAAAGCCAACATCAGTCGGTGCTTTATATTCGCAGTTACTTCCAACATGTGGCCAATTTCTTCCCGGGATAGGACCACCGGCAAACTTTGGGCGCGCTTGGCCGTTCGGATGTTTATAGGCGTTTCAACCCTAGACACGTTCCGAAAATAAAACTTAATCGCGCTTAAACCTAGGTTTCTGGTTTGCGCGGATGCCCCGCGATTTTCAAGCGATAGCAGAAACATCTTTAACGCCGTTTCGTTATTTTGGTCTGGTTCTTTCTCCCGAAAGACCAAGAACTCCCGCAGGAAATGCAGGTAGATCTTAACTGTTCTCTGGCTATAGTTTCGCAACCTAAGCTCGTTCTCAGCTAGCGTAAGTTGTGATTTAATGTCCAACATAAAAGGTGGCCCTTTCGCCACCAATTGTTGTCTAACGCCAGACTAGCAAAACTGGACAAAATATGCAACAATCAGGTTATTATACGAACCTAGTTCGCATAATAACGAGATATATGATATATTCCTTTTGTTTTTCCGGGCTACTGCCCGGAGCGAGAAAGAGTCTCTTCAAATTTCTTTCTATTAAAATGTGTAAGGAAATGTGCTAAACTATTTTAGTTAGAGGAAACTTATTTATAAATTTATAAAAATATGGCAAACTACGCAGAGAAAAAATCCATTTTAATGGCAAGTAGTAAAGAGAAAACCTATTGGTACATTATATTAGCTGTAACCGGTGCATACTTCGCCTACGGTCTCTTTCGTTTGATTCAAGCTGTTTCGAAAAGCGGTTCGAGTATCACTGGCGCGGGTGTTGTGCCCGGTAGCTTTGTGGTCGGCGCCCTTGTCTTAGCGGTTGCTTTGCAGGTTTTCTACTTTTACGGAGTTTGGCGTTTAGAGCGATGGGTCACGCTGTTCATGTGGCTTGGCTTTATTTTTTCAGTGCTTGGCTTCGATATTCTTTCCGCAATCATCACCGGCCTGATACTGTTTGGATACAAAAAGATATTAAAGGTGGTTTATCCAAAAAGTTTAGCGGCTCAAGCCAAGCAAGTAAACTAATTTAATAATTCAAAATTTATGAGCGCCAGAAACACTTCGGGAAAAGTAAGTTTAGCTTTTATTGCTTTGTCCTTTGTTTTACTTGGCGCTGCATGTAGCAAGCAATCTAATCAAAACAAAAATACCAACAACACTCTTGGCCAAGTGACCGTGCCCGCACCAGGCGATAAAGGAATTTTTATTGGAAAACTTGACACGTTAGCTCTTGGCCCAAATGATTTACCGGCGCAATACAGACCGTATGAAAAAAACCACCTTTCATCAGGCTCCTATAGCAATGTCGATAATCAAAAATCTTCTTATCTTTACAAGGATCAGTTATACGACAGCGTCGTAACACAAACTTACAACGCACAGCGGTATGATGGCTCGACTGGCTTTGGCGTTTCAGAAATATTCAAAACATTTTCTGATACCGGCGCTTCAGTCGATAACTACAATAATCTGAAACTATTCGCAGCCGATTCTGGAATCGACGGAACATTTTCTGGTCTGGGTGATGATAACTATTATGATTTGAGCACTTTTGGCCAAGCTCCGGGTTCAACACCATTAAAGATGTGGACAATTAACGTCCTAAAGTCCAATCTCAATGCAACGCTATATATCACCATTGATGCAACCAAAACTGCTGATGATGTTAAGACAGCAGCTATAGATCCGTGGTTAGCAAAGGTTGCGGCTTACAAGCCTGGTACAGCTTCCGACATACAAGCTGAAAATAGCTCAGCGCCGAACCTCAATATCAACATTTCGGAATAGCCAAAAGAAGGCAGCCCCGGCACAAAAGTACTGGAGCTCTTCATATACACTAGACTTTACACAAAGAGAAATTTGAAGAGATTTTTTCTCGCCCTCTCTTGGTAGAGAAGAAAACAAAAGGAATACATCATATATCAGCGCGTATACGTCATACGAGTACGGACGTATACGCGCAAACGTTAGGCGCCATTATCTAAAATGTCCCACAGATATCTCGACAATATTCAAAGGGCTATAATAAATTTCCAATTCATTGAAGAATCTTTGAGGATGTATATTAGTCTTGCCTATGAGATATTAAAGGGACGATCCAATAATTTTTTTCCATTCAAATATTCATATCAAGACTTAGAAAAGGATTCTATGGGAAAGCTTATTGATAAATTCGAAAAATTTTCAAATAACTCTGATTTAATTAATGATTTAAGGAAAATTACACCGCTGCGGAATCTTGTTACACATCGCGGACTTCTTTTAAAAGATGGGGAAATTAACAATGAAGCTTTAAATAAAGATATTGAATCAGTTGTAGAGAGGTCTAAAAACATTCTAGATAAATTAATGATTGAATGGAAAAAAATGCAGGAATTAACTAAACAAAACGGCGCCTAACACGGGCTAGCCGGTGAGCGAGCAATATTTATAACTTATCTATATGCGTCCAACATACGAACAACTAAAAGAACTTAACCCACTCCTGGGTCAACAATCTTCAAAAGAGGTAGAGACTCTTATTGATGCAATAATAGATTCTGGATATGAGTGGCGCGATGATAAAAAGTTATTTTATAATCCTAAATTCCAGGTAAGTGTGAGAACTCAAGGTTTAGATATGTTTACTGCGGAGAGTTTCAAACAACAACAAAAAACTATTCTCGATCCTGAAAAAATTCAGCGTGAACAAACATTACGAAAATCATATAAAAACTCGGCATGGTTCATGTTTCTACTTTTTATACTAGCGCTTTCTTCATTTATTTGGTGGGGTTGGAAACTGGGCCTGGTATTTATTCTTCTTATGATTATCGTTGGATACGTAACTGGCAAACAACGAAAAGGAATCAGGGAGAGATAAATATTGCTCGCTCACCCAAATTTGGCCACGTTGGCGCTCCGCGCAAATTGTAACGCGGCCAAACTACGGCTAGCCCGAAACGTTGTCCGACATACATTTTTATCTACTTTCGTTAATTTCCCGCGCGGCTTTTTCGGAGTATAATGAGATTGTTTGATAATTAACTAACCATCCTTTCATATGAAAAACCAAAAAGGCATCGTTTGGGCGCCGGTACTCATCATGGTTGCCGTAGTTGTGGTGGCTGGACTTGCGTCTTACTTTCTGATCCAAGCCAATAAATCTGAGAATAGCAGCACAAACGTCGCGGTCGTGAATCAGGCGAATGTTAACATCACTTCAAATTCAAATAATAGCGGAATTTGGTCAGGTATTAAAATAACTTTAAAATTAACCAAAGATGGCGTAACAAAAATAATAACAGGGGATGCAAATTTTCCATTTTCAGAAGATCCTGTTCTCCTAGTTCAAATGCATAATGTAAGTGATGATGGAAAATCTGCTGAATTTATTGTTAGAACAGGAGAGCCTGGGCAAACAAGTCCACCATGGAATGATTCAGCGCCTTTTTCTATAAAAGAGGGGGAAAGTTATTTTTACGAATATAAAAACTTAAATATTAAAGCAGTA
>Ga0315283_10002992_pt1 | contig 14350 bp, 9 predicted proteins | sample YL17G09_0_MG_FD_204541 | JGI IMG/M metagenome (GOLD analysis project Ga0315283, IMG submission 204541) | Sediment microbial communities from Yellowstone Lake, YNP, Wyoming, USA - YL17G09_0 | ecosystem: Environmental > Aquatic > Freshwater > Lake > Sediment | place: USA: Wyoming | collected... | reverse complement strand
CCTGGAGGTTTGTCTTTGCCTCGGCCTGGCGCGACTTCAACTGATAGGTCAGGAAGTTCGGGATGGCGATGGCCGCCAAGATCCCGATGATCGCGACCACGATCATCAACTCGATCAGGGTAAAACCTTTTTGCCCCTTCAACTGCTTACACATCGTTCCGCCTCCTTGTTGATGGTTCACTGACCTTTCCCCTTCCCGCCCCTTGCTTCTTTCTCATCGGAACTCACATCCGATTTCTGTTACCTAGCCCTGTAGCAGGTTCGATGCCCGGTACGTGGTCAGGCCACGAAAGACTGAGTCACATGAAATATCATATGGTTATGATTGTGATCCTCCTGTGCAACAGACCGTGGTTGGGGGGCCGCTCTCCATCTTTTACCCTGATCTGCCAATATTTGTCATCGACTGTACGGGACCTGGGCCTTCCACTTTCTCTCCACGGAAGAGGGAGATCTGTGGCGCCTCCTTCTCTGCACGAGAGGAACAATCTGTGAAAACAATTAGTTGCAGTGAGAAGACTGAACCGTACCAGCCTGTCAGATGCCGAAAAGCTGACCCAGGCTGAAGGCTGAAGGCGAGATCAATGTTAATAGAGAGGATAAAAGAGGGAAACTAGGGCTACTCTGAGGGCCGAAGGGATGTGTTACTGAGATTGTATCTTCTCGGATACACGCTGTTTAGCCTGCTGGATACGTTCTTCCTTGGTGGGGTCGCCCATCCCCAGGTCACGGAATCGGTCCATCAGCTTGTTATTGGAGGGGTCGAGTTCCAGCGCATGGAGCCAGGCCTCGCGGGCGTCTGACAGGTTTCGTTGCTGGGCGTAAATGTCACCGAGATGCTCATAGAGCACCGGGTCATCCCCGGCGAGGGCAACAGCGCGCTTCATCTCGCTCAAGGCCTCGGTGAACAAGCCGGATTTAAACAAGGCCCAGGCGAGACTATCGACATAGTACCCATTGCTCGGTTTGAGCGCGACAGCCTGCTTGGTCAGGGAGAGCGCTTGGTCGATCTTGACCCCCCGCTCTGCATAACTATACCCCAGATAATTGAGCGCATCGGCATGATGGGGATCCAGCTTGATCGCGATCTCCATGACGCGCACCATGTCATCGAATCGATTGAGCTTGTCGTAGACCGTGCCGAGATTGAAGTACAAATCGGCGCTCTTGGGGTTCTGGCTGATGCCTTCTTCCAAGGCCCTTGCCGCATCGTCAAACTGGTCCTTCTGCAGATAGGTCAAGCCCAGCACGATGTGGGCTTCAGGCTGTTTCGGATTAATTGTGATGGCTTGGGTCACGTGCGTGATGGCCTCAGGATATTGCTTCAATCGATAGAACAACAGGCCGAGATGCAGATGCCCTTCGAAATAGGACGGCTCAAGTTGCACGTTAAACGTATAGGTCTCGATGGCCTTCTTCGTGTCCTTGGACTCCTCGTAGAGAAATCCAAGGTAATCTCTGATTTTGAGCTCCGTCGGACGCGCCCTGAGAATCTGGGTCAGTTGGTCGATGGCCTTGGGATATTCCTTCTCTTCTCCGTACAGGAGCGCCAGTCGAAGCTGGGCATCGAGGTCCGAAGGGTCCTCCGCCAGCAAATCATTCAATTCCTTCCTGGCGCCGTGATAATCCTTCGCCGCCACATAGAGCCGAACCAATTGGTGCCGGATATCCCGGTTTCGCGGGTTCACCGTCTGGAGATATTTCCGTAGCACGGCGACCGCTCGATCCTGGTCCTGCCGCGACTCATAGATCGAGGCGAGCGCAAGATAGGCTGGTTCAAACGAGGCATTCACCGCAATCGCCCGCTCCAGACTCGCCGACGCCTCCTCCCCTTTCCCCGCATCGAGGAGTATCCGCCCCAGGTGATAATGGCCGACGGCAGATTCGGGAGCCCGCGCCAAGCCGGCTCGAATGGCCTGTTCCGCCTCAGGCTGCCGCTTCAGATTCAGGAGCAACAGACCCTTTGTAAAATAGGGATCGCCGGAGGTCGGATCGACTTCTATCGCGCGATCCAACAGTGTCACCGCACGCTCCCCTTGCCCCGCACTGGCCAAGATGCCTGCCATCTGCGTGAGTAGCTGACCGTCTTGGCTTGGTCCCTCTGCCGCTTGGTCCGCATAGCGCACGGCATTGGGCATATCGCCCAGCGAAAAATAGAGACCGGCCAGCCGGGCTTTCACAGACTGGGACGTCGGATCCGTCTTCAGCGCAGATTGATACTCCTTAATCGCACGATCCATGTCCTGCGCAAGCTCGGCTTGGTACCCCAGCATGAAATGATAGGACGCGGCGGCATCGGGGGGATGAATCGAGGGCGTAGCCTTCACCGTGCCGGCAGAGGCGAGTGCCCTTTCAGGCGTCTGAGGCGCGGCGGCGCAGGCCACCACCATCAGGGAGATCAGCAAACAGAGCGACGGGAGACCTCGGCTGTTCGCCGTTCGTGAAACGTGAAACGTGAAACGTGAAACGTCCGAATCCGGAAACGAACGACGCTTCACGAGATACGTTTCACGGGTTCCGAGAACGAAGCTGGCGGACTTTTTCAGCATCCTGTTAGATGAGATTGTGGTGGTCAGAAAGATTATACGAGTGGAGTAACACAGGGTCAAACGACTTCGCGATTGTCGAGGCTCTCAAATTTCGCGAAGCGGTCGTGGAAGAAGAGTTCTTTTCTCCCGATCGGGCCGTTGCGATGTTTACTCACGAGAATATCGGCAATGCCCTTCCGTTCGGAATTCTGGTCATACACCTCCTCACGGTAGATGAACATGACGACGTCGGCATCCTGCTCGATCGCGCCACTTTCACGAAGATCTGCCAACATAGGAATGGGCGGTTTTCTGGCTTCCACCGCACGGCTGAGTTGCGACAGCGCGACGACCGGCACATTGAGCTCCTTGGCCAAGGCCTTCAGCGAGCGAGAAATATCGGAGATTTCCTGCTGACGGGATTCCGAATCGCTCCGCCCCTGCATCAACTGGAGGTAGTCGACAATCAAGAGATCCAGCCCCCGTTCGGCTTTCAACCGACGAGCCTTACCCCGCATCTGCTGCACGGTGATGCCGCCGGTATCGTCGATATAGATCTGCGCTTGTTCCAGCCGGCCTGCCGCCTCCGCAAGACGCCACCAATCCTCTTTCTGAAGCTTGCCGGTTCTGAGGCTATGCGAATCGACTCGCGCCTCTGAACTCAACATGCGCAGTACGATCTGCGGCTTTGACATTTCAAGGCTGAAAATTCCGACCACGGCGCCCGCGTGGATGGCGGCATGTGTCGCCATCCCCAGCGCCAGGCTCGTCTTCCCCATGCTGGGCCGCCCCGCGATCACCACGAGATCGGAGGGTTGGAGCCCAGCCGTGATGTCATCGAGGTCGTAAAAACCGGTGGGAACGCCCGTGATATGTTCTTTCCGCTTTGACAGCTTGTCGACGAGGTCGAGACTTTCCTTAATGATGGCATTAATGGGGGTGAACGACCGATCCAGTTTCCCTTGGACGATGCCGAACACCGACCGCTCCGCAAAATCGAGCAGGTCGTCGATTGAAGAGGTGCCTTCGTACCCGCGCGTGAGGACTTCCGTGGAGGTATGGAGCAGCTCTCGCAGCAGCGCCTTGTCGCGCACGATCTTGCAGTGATAGCGAATATTGGCGGAGCTGGCCACGCTCTGCACGAGCTCCGCTAAATAGGCGGCGCCCCCGATGGCCTCAATTTCTCCCTGCGCCTTCAACCGTTCCGTCAACGTAATCTGATCGATCACTTCTCCGACTTCCGACAATTCCAGCATCGCACGATAGATCTTCCGATGCGACGTGCGGTAGAAGTGCTCTTCGACCAGCAATTCCATCGCCTTGGCCATCGCGCTATTGTCGAGGAGGACTGCGCCGAGAACCGATTGCTCGGCCTCCACATTCTGAGGGGGCAGTTTGGGCTGGGACAGATCGACGGCTGACATGGGTTTCATGACCGTTCCTTGTAACTACTCAGGTGTTCAGGCTGAAGGCTGCGGGCACAGGCTGAAGGGGTTCAGGCTGAAGGCCGGAGTTCGAAATTCCAAACACTTCAGCCTGAACCCCTTCAGCCTATCTACCTGAGCCGTTACCGTTCCTTTACCTGCCGCCGAGACCGGCGAGCCGCGGCCACCAGGTCGGCAAGCCCCATCTTCTTCGAAAGACGACTCAAATTGCCGGTTCGGCCTGCCCGCCGCCCTGCAGGAAGGCGGCCAGGCATGTGAGGAGCGAGGGATTCGACCACCAGCACGTCATCATGATCCATCCCTGGTGCACCCACCACGACCACGGCCGCTGCCTGCTGGGCCAACCCCGCCGCCACTGCGGCAGACACAAGCGCTGCGTCGCTCCCCTTCATCGTCTGCTGCACCACTCGGGAGTGAGTCCGACGCAACTGCGCCGCGACCGATGTCAACAAATGAGTGGCCCGGCGTGGCGCAGCCACAAGATAGTCGATTCGCGCCGATACCGATCCTTCCTCAGGGAACTCCACGGTGCGGAAGAGCCGATCGACGTCCAAGCCAAAACCGGTTGAGGGCAATGGCCGGCCAAATCGACCGATCAAGTGATCGTATCGTCCGCCGCCGCCTAGCTCCGCCCCCATCCCTTCGGCAAACACGTCGAAGACGATACCATCATAATAGTCGAACCCGCGGAACTCCCCGAGATCCAGAAGCAGCGATTCCCGGTGGCCTGCCGCACACAGCAGCTGATACACCTGGGCAAGCCGTTCGAGCGGAGCGGCCAATGCCGGATCGCCGGCCGCGAGGACCCGTCCGCGGGCCAGCACTTCCTCTTGGCCGTACAGCTCAGGCGCTTCCCGAATGGCGCGCGCCGCCGTCTTGGAGATACGCTCGTTCGCAAGGATCTCTTCGAGCCTCGGCAGGTCTTTTCGCGCCGCCGCCTGCTCAGCCAATTTCTGCCCCTGCGCCGACAGCCCGGATCGCAGCAGAAGCCCCTTAATAAAGCCCACATGTCCAAGAGACACTTTAAAGGACTGAAGACCGATTGTGTGGAGACACTCGATCATCAAATCGATCACTTCGCTGTCGCTCGTGACATCGTCCAGGCCAATCAGCTCGGCTCCGACCTGAAAGATTTCCCGACCGCGCCCAGCATGCTCCTGCTCGTAGCGGAAGACGGACGTTCGATAGGAGAGACGCAACGGCAACGTCGCGCCTGTGAGCCCCATTGCGACCGTCCTGGCGATCTGCGCCGTGGCATCCGGACGGAGGAGGAGCGTCCGCCCCGTCGTACGATCAACGAATTGATAGCAGTGCTCGATCAGTTCCGGCTCAAGCCCCGGAGCCAAGACGTCGAGATATTCGAACGTGGGAAGAATGATCTCATCGTAGCCCCAACGGTTGACTTGCGCGAGCAACTGTTCTTCAAGGCGACGGACCTGCTTCGCCGCGTGAGGAAGAATCGTCGCCATGCCCACGGGGACGAGCGAGCGCTCGCGGGACGACGCGACCTGTCCCGAAGAAGGGCGGGGCTTCGGAGGAGCGGAGACCATGGCTGACCTGATGGATGGCGCGCGGGGTTAGGACAGAGCCGCGACTTTGACTGAGAGAATGTCCTTGCTGGATTTAATCGCCTCAAGCACTCTGTTCGGGAAAACCGCATCGGATCCAATGATGAGCAGCGCGTTCCCGCCCCGCTTTTCGAGCGCGCATTGCATCCTGACGATGTTGATCTGGTTGTCGCCGAGCACCTTCCCCACCATCCCGATCACCCCTGGGCGATCGATGTTGTGGATCAGAAGCACGTGTCCCTCCGGCACCATCTCAACATTGAACTGATCGATCTCAACGACGCGCGGATCTTTCTTGTGATAGAGCGTGCCGGCCACCTGGTACGATTTCTTACCAGCCTCCACTCGCACACGAATCAAGCTGGTGAAATCGCCTGCATCGGAGCTCTTCACTTCCCTCACTTCAATCCCACGTTCCTTCGCGACGATCGGCGCGTTCACGTAGTTCACAGGAGCTTCCATAATCGGATTCAACAATCCCTTCAACACGGCGATCGTGAGCGGCGCAATGGAGAGGGTCGTCACCTCTCCGCTATATTCGACCGTGACCGATTCGATCCCCCCTTCGCAGAGCTGCGTCTGCAACTTCCCCAACTGCTCCGCAAGCGAGAGATACGGCTGCAGCCGCGGCAACAATTCCGGGGCAACGGATGGAATGTTCACCGCTCCGCGGGCAATCCCTTTGGTGAAGTAATCGACCACCTGTTCAGCGATCCCAACCGCCACGTTTTCCTGCGCCTCCATGGTCTGCGCGCCAATGTGAGGTGTGCACAGAAAATTGTCCAAGGTTAACAACGGATGGTCAGGCTTCACCGGCTCTTCTTCAAATACGTCAAAAGCCGCCGCCGCCACTCGCTTGCTCTTCAAGGCTTCAAATAGATCGCCCTCGTGAATAATTCCACCACGGGCACAATTCACGATCATCACGCCGGGTTTCATCGTCGCAATCACTGGTGCATTGATGAGGCCCCTGGTCTCAGGCGTCAACGGCGTATGGACGGAAATAATGTCGGCGCGCCGGAACAACTCGGCCAGCTCCACCATCTCGACGCCCATTCTCTGAGCCCGATCCGCCGCCAAATACGGGTCGTACGCGACGACGCTCATGCCCATGCCCTGGGCGAGCTTCGCCAGATACCCGCCGATCTGTCCGACACCGACGATGCCGAGAATCTTGTTATAGAGCTCGACACCCATGAATTTTTCTTTTTCCCACTTGCCGGCCTTGATCGACGCCGTGGCTTGGGGGATGCGCCGGCTCATGGCGCAAATCATCGACATAGTGTGCTCGGCAGTGGTGACCGTATTGCCGCCCGGCGTATTCATGACCACGATGCCGCGACGGGTGGCCGCAGGGGTATCGACATTGTCCAACCCCGACCCGGCCCGCCCGATGACTTTCAGGCGCTCGGCTGCTGCGATCAACTCCGCCGTCACCTTTGTCCCGGACCGCACGATCAAGCCATCAGCATCTTTGATCTCTTTGAACAACTCCTCTTTCGACATTTTGGATTTCACCACCACGGTGAAACCAGCCTTCTCGAGGAGTTCGACGCCCTGCTTCGACAGACTATCGCTGATCAAAATTTTCATCATGTCACAAGTCCATAAAGTCTGAAAGTCGTCAAGTCTCTCGTCCCGAATTCCCCGGATGGGAACTTTGGACTTTCGGACTTGAGAGATTTTCCGACTGGTTACCCTTTCGCCATTAAAATTTCTTGCGCCTTTGCGACGCCGCTTCCAAGCTTCACGGGATGCCCCAATCCTTTGAGCACCATTTCAATCGCTGCCACGGCCATGATGATATCGAAGCGGTCCATGTAACCCATGTGAGAGACCCTGAAGATCTTCCCCTTCAAATGGTCTTGGCCACCGGCCGCCGTCATGCCGTATTGGACGCGCAGGTTCTTGTAGATGGCCTGCCCGTCAACGCCTTCCGGCGCTGAAATAGCGGTGAGGGCATCGCTGGGCGACTCTTTCGGAAACAGCTCCAGCCCGGCACCCTGCACCCCTTCACGCATGGCCTTCGCGAGCATGGCCTGGCGGCCGAACAGCCCCTCAAGCCCCTCCGCCTTCATCATCCTCAGCACTTCCTGCAAGCCGACGATGAGGGACACGGCCGGCGTATAGGCCGTCTGATTCTTCTGCTGATTCTCGTGCTCTTTCTTGAAATTGAAATAGAACGCCGTGTTCTTGGCTTTCTCTGCCAACTGCCAGGCTTTATCACTCACGCTCACAAATGCCAGGCCCGGCGGGAGCATCAGCGCCTTTTGCGACCCCGTAATCACGACATCGATCCCCCACTCATCGGTCTTGATGTCGAACACTCCGAGGGCGGTAATGGCATCCACCACAAGAATGGTCTCGCCATAGGGCTTCACGATCTCCGCAAGAGCCTTGACGTCGTGTGCCACACCGGTGGAGGTTTCACTCGCCTGCACATACACCGCTTTGATTCCCGGATCTTTTTTCAGCGCGTCGGCTACCGTTTGAGGATCGACGGCTCGCCCCCATTCCACCTTGATTTCGGTCACCTCGGCGCCGAACGTCTTGCAGAGCTTGGTCCATCGTTCCCCGAACTTCCCCCCGTTAATGGTGAGGGCCTTGTCGCCGGGAGAGAGAAAGTTAGACACTGAGCCTTCCATGCCTCCCGTTCCTGAAGCCGCCAGCATGAGCACGTTGTTTTTCGTTTGGAACAGCCACTTGAGTCCATCACGGACCTCCGCGAATACCTTATCGAACTCGGGGGCACGGTGATGGAACATGGGCCGCGCCATGGCCAGCAGCACTTCAGGGGGTACAGGCGTCGGACCGGGAGCCAGCAAATACCGCTTCAGCATCGACTGATCCTCCTCTGGATGAAACGTGAAAAATCTTACGCGGGAAGGAGGGACGATACCATTGCCTCCCAAAAGCTGTCAAGGCGAGGATCTGTGTAGACACGCGTGTTTTCAGACTGTTGCAACCTGCTGATGTCGGCGTGACTTCCGCTCACAATCCTGCGCGAACGCGAGATCGTCTGGCCTCTGTGCTACGAAAGGAGGGGCGCCATTCCCCTTGCAATTCCTTGACAAGAGCGCAGTCCACCGATAGTCTAGCCTCACAAAACATGACGAACCTCACCCACGATACTGATTACCACCGCGCTTCGATGACGCCACTCAGGCCAAAACATGCCGTCCTCCCGATGGCTCTCTTCCTCGGAATGTGGTTCAGCTTCTCCGTTCCTCTTATTGTAGTGGAGGCGGCAACTCCTTCCGAACCAACTACGGTGGACTCGTCTACGCTTGTGGACGAGTCCACCGTAGCGGCGGAAGATGACCCAGACGCAAATCTGGTCCCGCTCGATACCGAAGGCCCGGCACCGGAGGCTACCAACCCTCCCACAGCAACGACGAGCAGCGTTCCGAGGGCTGAAGACCTCTTACAGCTGAACCCAGCGGGAAATTCACCGGCGACCGCGCGGTTTTCAGACGCCTTGAATCCTCCGGCTGAACTTACCCAGACACAAGACCCCTCCCGAAATGCCACAGATCAGATGGAATATGCGAGCTACAATGTTCCGATTGTCATGGACTCCTCGGTCCAAGCCCACATTCGCTACTTCAATACGGCCATCCACGGTCGCTTCGAACAGTGGCTCCTCCGACTCAGCCGCTATCGGCCCCTTGTCGAGACAATCTTCACGGAATTTCACCTCCCCAGCGATCTGATCTACCTCTCACTGGTGGAAAGCGGATTCAACCCCTACGCGTACTCACGAGCCAAAGCCACGGGCCCCTGGCAGTTCATGAAGGGCACGGCCAAGGCCTATGGGCTCCGCGTCGACAACTACGTTGATGAACGTCGGGATCCCATCAAGTCAACGGTTGCTGCGGCACGCTACCTCCGCGATCTCTACGACCTCTTCGGTGCCTGGCCGCTCGCGATGGCTGCCTACAATGCCGGAGAAGGCAAGGTGATGCGAGCCCTCCACAAGGCCCAGGCCGAAAGCTTTTCCGAGATTTCAAAGACACGATTGATTCGGCGCGAGACGAAGGAATACGTGCCGCGATTTATGGCCGCCACGATTATCGCGAGGAACCCCGATCGATACGGCTTCACTCAGGAATCTGCCGAGCCGCATCAATTTGATGAAGCGATCGTCACCCGACCCGTCCATTTCCGCGCGATCGCCAATGTCACCGGCATTCCCTATGAAGAACTCCGGCTCTTAAATCCTGAGCTGCGGCGAGACGCGACACCCCCCGGCGACGAAACCTACCACCTGAAGGTTCCGGTGGGAACGAAAGCGAAAGTGGAACAGCTGCTTGACCGCATCCCGACCTATAAGTTCCCACAGCGTCCGGCAAAGGCTCAGTTTGTCACCGCCGGGCCCTCTCGCTGGTATAAAGTCCGCATGGGAGACACGCTGGGAACAGTGTCGAAACGGTTTCGCGTCCCGCTCAAAACGCTCAAGACGAAGAATAACCTCTCCGGCCCGACTATTCGACCGGGCGACTTTCTCGTTATCAGCCGCTAGCAGGATGCTGAAAAAGTCGCTTTTCTCACCCGCCCGACCCCGGCGGCTACTTCACCAGCCCGCCCTGAGGCTGCCAAGACAGACTCTTTGCCCAGGGACGCGCCTTATCCCATGCAGCGTTCTCGACACCCGTGATGCGTGAAGTGGAAGACATCTGTTGATCTGTTGATCTGATGAGTGGTCGGAAGTTCAACAGATCGTCAGATCAACAAATTCCGGAATTGGTTCACGAACGAGGAGGGCGGACTTTTTCAGCAGCCTGCTAGGATTATTTCTTGTCTGCTGAGGAAGAAGGAGCCAGAGGACTCTTCTGTGGCGCAGCAATGGCCGGGGCCGTCGACGCCGAGGCAGGCGTTGATTCCTGCGATTTCTTGACATCCATGATCTTGGTCCGAATCGTCGCTTCACTGGTGAAGGGAGAGTTCGGATAGGTCTTGATCAGTTCCTGATAGTGAGCCAAGGCCCCCTCATGCCGCGATTGGGATTCTTCCAGCCGCGCCAACTCAAATAACGCCTGATCCCGATTCAACGTACCGGGAGTCTCCAGGATACCCATGAGTGCCTTCACTGCTTGGTCCCGGTCTCCCTTGAGCAAGTACACATAGGCCAGACGTTGTTGCACCAACCCAGCCATTGAGGGGTTCGAACTATATGCTGTAAGAAATCGCTGATAGGCCTCAATAGCCGCACTCAGTTCATTGGCCTGGACCAAGGTATTTCCCAAATGATACAAGGCGAGTGGTGCCGTGGGGGTCCGTGGATATTGATCGACAATTTGCCGATACCTCGCGATCGCTTCCTTGAGCGCGTGGTCAGCCTTTTGAGGATCGTTGGCAGAAGGAGCAGTCAAGAAGCGCATCGCCTCATGTTCAAGGTCTTGTGCTTTCTGCGCGGCCTGGCGGTCAACATAGAAGACCCCTCCGACCACGGCAACCGCAAGCACCAACAGTCCCAGGCCGACCAGCAAAGGGCGTCGATAATCCAGTGACCTATGCAGCGTATGGTCAAGCCAGCTCACCATGTGGGCTTCATCGACCGGAAGAGTTTTCGCGGGGACCTTGATACGGTAGCTCATGGATGGATTCGTCGGAGAGAGCGGGGCCCGTTTCCTCAAACTGTGTGCGCGCCTTATACTAAGGATGCCACGATCTTGTCAATGAGGCAGCAGCGGCTGGTCGGTTCTTAGAGGGCACACCATCTCCCATCTGTAAAGACGGGCCCTTCACATGTTTGAAAAACGACTACACGAATTGGCCGCGCGCCATCTGACCAGGCGCCTCACTCCGCTCCATTCCGGGGTCGGTCCGGTAGTTGAGATGGCAGGACGCCAGATCCTCCTGCTTGCCTCGAACGACTATTTGGGGCTGGCCATGCACCCGGAAGTGATTCAGGCTGCCGTCGAGGCGACACAACGGTTTGGAGCCGGAGCCGGAGCCGCTCGGTTGATCTCAGGCTCATTGCCACCGCATCAAGAACTGGAGTCTGCTCTGGCACAGTTCAAGGGGACCGAAGCCGCGCTGACTTTTAGCTCCGGTTACCTTGCCAACATCGGGACCATCCCTACACTGATCGAACGAGGCGGATTGATCCTGGCCGATCGCTTGTGCCATGCCAGCCTGATCGACGGCTGCCGTCTGAGCGCAGCCGACTTTCGAATCTATCGCCACAACGATACCAACCACCTACAGTCCCTTCTGGCCACAAGACGCCGGGCGCGACGCACCCTGATTGTGACCGACGGCCTCTTCAGTATGGACGGAGACCTCGCGCCGTTGCCCGAACTCAGTCGGTTAGCCCAGGACTATGAGGCCGGCCTCTATATCGATGATGCCCATGGCACAGGCGTGATGGGACCGCATGGACGAGGAACGGCCGAACATTTCGGCCTCGATGCACAGATCCCGTTTCAGATGGGGACCTTGGGCAAAGCCTTCGGCAGCAGTGGCGCCTACCTCGCTGGGCCCTCGACATTGATCCGCTATCTCATGAACACGAGCCGGTCCTTCATCTTTACCACGGCGCCCCCACCGAGTTCGGCTGCTGCCGCCACGGCAGCGTTACGAGTCATGCAACGAGAGCCGGAACGACGTGCGCGCTTGTGGGCCAACCGTGAACGGTTGTTCTCAGGATTGACACAATTGGGATTCACATTGTCCCCCAGCGTCAGTCCGATCATGCCGATCCTCGTCGGCAATGCCGAGACCGCGCTCTCGTTTGCCGAACACCTGTTCACGGAAGGCGTGTATGCTCCGGCGATTCGTCCTCCCACCGTTCCCGACGCCACCAGCCGCATCCGCGTCACGGTGACGTCCGAGCACCGCCCCAGCCACATCGATCACGCGCTCGCCGCATTTCAACGCGCAGGGCAATCGGCAGGACTGATCTGATCGAAGCCCTCACGTATCTACCGTACACCGCCGAAGAATTCACGCAGCCGCTTAGCCCGCATTATTCATGAAGATTCGTCGGTCCCCCACCCACCCCTCCCCCATAATATGGGGGAGGGTGAGGGAGGGGGGCGCGAGACGGGCACTCGGAGGCCAGGGGACTGGCTCCGCCGTCTGACTTCGGCGAGCTCAGTCGAGCCGCGGCGGTGCCTGCTCCTCAGACGGGGACAGGCGCCAAAAAGAAGGGCGCCAGTCCCCAGCAGCACGTCGAAGGGCTGAACGGCGAGACTGCCCGTCGCAGCCGCGTATCCGCACTTGCAGCAGAAGCGTCATGAATCATGCGGGTTAGGGCTATTCCCTTGCTTTCTCATCACCCTGTGACATCATGCTCTCAAGTAGTGCTGAGACCCGACACACCATCATCCTAATCCTTTCTCACCGAGGAGTACTCTTCATGGATATTTCGAAGCTCCTGACCTTCACGGCAAAGGAGGGCGCGTCGGATTGTCACATCAGCGCCGGCGAGCCACCGATGATCCGTGTGAACGGGGACCTCAAGAAACTCGATCATCCCCCACTGACCACGGAAGAAACGCACGCGCTGATCTATGACATGATGACCGATACCCAGCGGAAGAATTTCGAGGAAAAGCGCGAGTGTGATTTTTCCTTTGAACTGGGCGACATCGCCCGATTCCGCGTCAATGTCTTCGTCCAAAGCCGTGGGCTTGCCGCCTGCTTCCGAAACATCCCCACCGAGATCATTCCACTGGAGAAGCTCGGAATGCCTCCGATCGTGCGACAGCTCTGCGATCGGGAAAAGGGGCTGATCCTTGTGACCGGTCCAACCGGATCTGGTAAATCGACGACGCTGGCCGCTATGGTCGATTATTTGAACAATACATTCGAAGGCCACATCCTCACGATCGAAGATCCGGTCGAATTCGTCCACAAGACGAAGAAGTGTCTGGTCAACCAGCGGGAACTGGGCGTGCATACCCTGTCGTTCGCGAATGCGCTGAAGTCCGCTCTCCGCGAAGACCCGGACATCATCCTCGTGGGTGAAATGCGCGACCTGGAAACCATCCAGCTCGCGTTGACTGCTGCGGAAACGGGCCACTTGGTCTTTGGCACACTCCACACCTCCAGCGCGCCGAAAACCATCGACCGCATCATCGACGCCTTTCCCCCCAACCAACAGTCCCAGATTCGCACACAGATCGCCGAAGCCTTGGAAGCGGTCATCACGCAGACCCTGCTGAAGAAAAAATCAGGCGGGCGTGTCGCCGCCCTCGAAATCATGGTCGCCACGACCGCGGTCCGGAATCTCATTCGAGAAGGCAAGTTGCACCAGATTCCCGGGATCATGCAGGCCAGTCAGAAAGACGGCATGCAAACGATGGACATGGCGCTGATGGAGTTAGTGACCCGCGGAGTCGTCGTGAAGAGCGAAGCCCAATCGCGCAGCATGAATCCCAATCTGTTTGGATCCGCAATGGGCAGCGCGGCCTAACAGGCTGCGGGAAAACCAAGTCGGCATAGCAGAACTTCGATAATCAGTACGTCTGGGGGAAGAGCAGAACACCCATGCGGGATGCTCAAAAAGGCCGTCCAGCAAGGCCGCAGCGAATGGGTAAGCTGAGGTCGAGGTCAAGGTTGAGCGAAGATCCGACTTTCTTCATCTCAGCCTGAGCCTCAGCCTTCACCTTCCCATAGCGCTGGCGGACTTTTTCAGCATCCTGCCAAGATACCTGGCAGGAAAACGGAGGTAGCGATGGATGTTCGCAGTCTCTTGAAAGTCATGGTGGATCAAGAAGCGTCAGACCTGTACCTGACCGTCGACTCGGCTCCCGCCTATCGCGTCCACGGCTCGACACAACAAACCGACGCGCCGCCGTTT